>Ga0209941_1001043_pt1 | contig 22831 bp, 19 predicted proteins | sample ThiBiot_300_plan_FD_183945 | JGI IMG/M metagenome (GOLD analysis project Ga0209941, IMG submission 183945) | Wastewater bioreactor microbial communities from Cape Town, South Africa - Thiocy_solids_1 (SPAdes) | ecosystem: Engineered > Bioremediation > Thiocyanate > Unclassified | place: South... | reverse complement strand
GTTCTGCCGCCTCGTTGGACGCACCGGTAGCTCAGCTGGATAGAGCACCAGACTACGAATCTGGGGGTCGTGGGTTCGAATCCTGCCCGGTGCACCACTCATTCTCTTGTTGAACGGCACGTGGAGAGGGTTGCGCGGTATATGGCGCAGCCGGGCGCAATTCTGCGGCTCGAAGCGGGGGTGGAGATTCCGGAAACGGGGGTTTTCTATCGGGTTTTGGCGCCGGTCTCCGTTTGCGGATGGGTGCTCCCCCGGTTCGCGCGGAAGTGGGGGAGGCTGGTTCGGACAGGTGCGATTGGCCGGGCGCTCATCCGGTCCAAAACCGTCATGAATCCGGAGCCGGGCAGGAGCATAACAGGGAATTTTTTGCGTTTGCGGCCCTGACTTCGGGTCTGGATCTGCATAAAATGCGATGAAATGGGCCTTTCTGCGAAGGCTAGGCTTCCTGACAGGCGCAAATAACAGGGACCCATAACAGGGAATTTTTTTGCGATAACAGGGAATTTTTGCGCGGTATCAGGGAATCTTTTGCGCCTGTTGCGCAGTGCCGAAAAGCTGGTCCTGTTGCTGCCACGACAGTGGGATGTCGGCATCGAGAAGGGTGGAGAGACGCAAGGATGCAGGCTGTTCGCCCCGGAGAATCCGGCGGGTCAGTGCGGGGTTGAGAAAGGCCAGTGACAGGGTGCGGCCGACATGGCGGCGTTCCTGTCCGGCCCGGGTAGCCAGATCTTCGATCGCGCGAATCTCGCCTGAAAGCAGCCGGGCTTTCCAGCGATGGGCTCGGGCGAGGGCCTTGAGGAGAGCTGGGTCAGGCGTGTGCGCCTGATGATCTTGCCGTGTTTGGGAGATGCCGCCCCGGCCGCCCCGAAACTGCGCGCGCACCGGCAGGGTTACAATGAGGGTGGCGTCGTGATCCGCGAGCGTCTCGCCTGTGGCGAGATGACTCCGGCAGCGGATTAGGGTCTGCCTGTCATCCAAAGGTTCTGCCTCCTGCTTCCGCCAGACCTCCAGTGCGGCGGGCTTGTCCAGGCTCAGAACGATGGAAGAGGCTCCAATCTGCACCTGCTGCAACACAGTGTGGGAGTTGACGGTCTTCGGCAGGCCCAATCGGAGCAATGTGGCATCAATCAGCTGTTCCAGCGGCGGGGCGGGGACACGCGTGATCGCGGCCCGTGTCATGTTTAGCTTTGCCGTGTTTGGCTTTGTTCGGCTGACATAATAGCGGTAACGGCGGCCGCCCTTCTTGAGGCTGTAGGTGGCGGCCATCACATTACCCTCGCTGTCGACAAGCCGGTTTGCCAAAGGGGCATCTTGTGATGTGCCGGGTTTGCCGGGCCGCCGTTGCCGATTGTCGGCCAGCCGTTGTTGCACGGCTTCGAACAGACCGGCCGGGACGATGGCTTTATGCTCGCCCGGATAGGCTATGCTTTTATAGAGGACCTCGCCCTGATAGAGACGGTTGCGCAGCAAATGATAGAGGCCACCCCGCTCGAAGACATGTCCGCCGCGGGTAATGCCCGTGCTGGAGATCCACTGCTTGGGCCGAATGCCACGCTGTTTGAGATCATCGCGTAAGGCGCGGACACAGCCGAGATCCAGATAGCGCTGGAAGATCAACCGCACGGTCCCGGCTTCGGTCTCGTTGATGACCAGCTTACGGGCTTTGAGGTCATAGCCGAGCGGGATGTTCCCGCCCATCCACATGCCCTTCCTGCGGGAGGCGGCGAACTTGTCCCGGATGCGCTCTCCGATGACCTCGCGCTCGAATTGGGCAAACGACAGCAGAACATTGAGCGTCAACCGGCCCATTGAGGTGGTGGTATTGAAGGCTTGGGTTACCGAAACGAAGGTGACGGACCTGCGGTCGAATAGTTCAACCAGTCTGGCGAAGTCCATCAGCGAACGGCTGAGGCGGTCAATTTTATAGACCACCACCACATCGACCTTACCCTGCTCGATATCGCGCATCAGGTGCTGGAGCGCAGGGCGCTCCAATGTCCCCCCGGAATAACCGCCATCGTCATAGCAATCAGACAGGGCGATCCAGCCTTCGGCCTTCTGGCTCGTGATATAGGCTTCACAGGCTTCCCGCTGGGCATCGAGGCTGTTGAAGGCCTGTTCGAGCCCTTCTTCCGTCGATTTGCGGGTATAGATCGCGCAACGAATCGTCATCACGCGGCCTTCCTTGGCCGGGCAGGCTTTTGTTCGAGCCCGAAGAACCTCGGTCCCGACCAGCGCGTGCCGGTGATGGTGCGGGCCACGTCGGACAGGCTGCGATAATGCTGACCTTGGTGCTCGAAGCCAGTGGCGGTCGCCGTCACCTTGTGGATCACGCCTTTCCATATGCGGGTGAGGACGACGCCCAGTGAGATGTCGCGCCGGATTTGCGGTTCATATGTCCCGTCACGCTCCAGTGCGTCGGCGATCTGCTGAAGGTGCCGGTGGCTGACGGCGTCAAGCCCGCCGAAGGCTTCTGCCTGCATCTGCCAGGCCAGCATCCGCCGCAGCACATCGGTCGAGCGGATGGGCGGGGGCGCTGTACGGAGGCGTGTTGTCCAAAGCTCCCGTAGACGATCGATGCCGAGGCCGGCAAGCGAGGCGAGTTCGTACTCGATATCTTCTACGGCGGGGGCTTGCCGCCGGGGTTTGCTGCGCTTTGCCATGATCTACTCGGCAATCCGGTAGATGCGGACGCGGTCGATCTTTGAGGATTGAAGCTCGAGGCCGAGCTTCTTCCGGACTGTTCCGGACAAGGCACCTCTGATCGAGTGAGGCTGCCAGCCAGTCGCCTTCACCATCTCCGCCACGGTCGAGCCTTCTTCCCGCCGCAGCAGCGCGAGGAGCGTTCCGAGTTTGGAGTTGGGGGCGATGGTACGTTTAGCGGCCTCGCTACCTGGGACATTGGTTGCTGTGTAGCGCCGGTTTGGCTTCGTACCCTGAGCCGTGACCGGTTTGGTCCTCGGTTTAGGAGGCTTGCCCTGTTTGCGAGCGGTGTGGGTAGAGCGCTTGCGTGATACCATCTGAAGTCCTCCGTTCGATCGGCGGCGACAATGCCGTCACCACCGCAAGGCCCGGCGAGCAGGAGGAATGCTCGGGGGCCGATCCTTTGCCGGATCATCTGAAGAGGCAGAAAACCCAATCAATGCACCGCATTGATGCTCCGTTCATCACCGAAGTCGAGCGCTATCCGCGCAATCTTCTAGCAAAGATCAGGCAATCGCAGTAATTCAATGTTTGACGCTAAGGGAGCCGGTTTTGAGCTAAGGCAGATGTACAATTCATCACTATAGAGATCGGTGAAGACCAAATATGTCAGACTTCGATACTTTAATTTCGCCGAGGGCGGGGTTGAGGGTCCGAATCCCTGTCGCCCGTGCCAATTTTTTCAACGAAAACTGAGCGTACGCTATTGAGCGGCGATTAACCTTCAGTGCTTACATTATCGGTCAGAAAAAATGCAAGCACTACGTAAGCGGCCGAGAACGAACGTGAGGTCATACTTTTTTGGCACCATCGGAGCTAGTCAGCCTGAAGGAGGCTGCCAAACGGTAGGGCGCGCGGGTGGACGCCATCGTTGGGTTACGACCGAATCAGTGAATAGAATGGCCGAATACGCAGGCGCTGTTCGCTCCTGCGACTTCGGTGCGGTAGAAGAGCGACCATTATTCACTAAATGATTGGTGTCGCCGCTATTTTCAAAAAAACACTAAGAATTGTGTGGTTTCGACGTGGAACAGTGCGTGCGCGAACAGATCAAAAAGAGTCAATTGCGAAAGCTCCCTGTCGCGCCCAAACGGCATCCGGCGGATCACGCCGTGACCAAGGCCTACAAGACTTCCCACGGAACGATGTATGCGGGGAAGGTGGAGCTGGCACTCGAAAGAAAGCCGCTTTCTCACTTGCAAGGTAAAGTCAATCTAGTTTTCACGTCCCCGCCGTTCCCGCTCGTGAGAAAGAAGCGATATGGCAATGAGACCGGAGCGGAATACATCCGCTGGCTCAAGTCCCTCGCTCCTCGTTTGTGCGACCTCCTAGCTGACGACGGTTCTATCGTCATTGAGATCGGAAATTCCTGGGAGCCCGGCGTCCCGGTGATGTCCACGCTCGGCCTCGAAGCCTTGCTGGCGTTCAAGGAGGCTGGGAAACTCAAGCTCTGCCAGCAGGTGATTTGTCACAACCCAGCTCGGCTGCCGAGCCCGGCCCAATGGGTGAACGTGAAGCGGGAGCGGCTCAAGGACTCATTCACGCACGTCTGGTGGATGTCCCGAGCCGAACATCCCAAAGCCGACAATCGCCGTGTGCTGTTGCCATATAGTCAGCACATGAAGTCGCTCCTGAAATCTCAGAAGTACAACGCTGGGGTACGGCCGTCCGGTCACCGGATATCGGACACGGGCTTCTTAACGAACCATGGGGGCGCCATCGCGCCAAACGTGCTGAGTGTTGAGGATGATGCCGCAAGCCTACCCGAGGCGCTTCTCAAGCTCTCAGGAACTGCTGTCGATAACAAATACCGCGACTATTGTGCCAAGCTAAAACTTGAGGCACATCCGGCTCGGATGCAGCTCGGGCTCGCTCTTTTCTTCATCCAGTTCCTGACCGAGCCGGACGACTTGGTATTCGACCCGTTCGGCGGATCGAATACGACCGGATATGCATCGGAGCTGCTCAAGCGCAGATGGCTGACCGTCGAAGCGAACAGCGAATACGTTAGGGGATCAGCAGGGAGGTTCGATTTGCCGAAGGCGGCATTGAAGACCCTGCGGTTAGGAGGGCGCCATGGAAACTGACATTCTCACTCCAATTGATGCTGAAATGACTATCGGTCCTGCGGCGATCAAAAATTACAGCCGCATGAGCTATACAATGTGGAACGCACTGGCGGAATTTATTGATAACTCCACACAGTCGCGTACCAACTACGGCTCTACGATCAATGATGTATTGGAGCAGGAAGGTACCCCGCTCGTCGTCGAGATCGACTATAACGCGCTCACTCGCGAGATCGTCGTGAAGGACAACTCGATCGGGATGTCCCGAGACGATCTGGTGAATGCCCTGCGCATCGCGAATCCGACCAAGGATAGTGTCGGCCGCTCGAAATACGGTATGGGGATGAAGACTGCGGCATGCTGGATCGGCAACAAGTGGAAGATTCAGACATGCGAGTGGTCCAGCGGCGAGGAGTGGACCGCGGAGGTCGATGTCGATCGGATCGCAAGATATAATGATCGCGTCCCGCTTACCGTGCGCACGGTGGGTCGGGACCAGCATCACACCGTCATTACGATCTCCAGTCTGAACCGAAATCTTCAAAAGCGCACTGAGGAGACTATTAAAGGTTATCTCGGATCTATTTACCGCTTTGATCTGCGGGCGGGCACGCTGAAGATCCTCTATCGGGGCGAAGAGATTCTGCCGCCCGATGACTACAAGTTTGATAGCGATCCGACCGGCAAGCCGATGCGGCTCGAAATCCCTGAATACAAGATCGGCGAGAAAACGATCAAGGGCTTCGTCGGTGTCCTTAAGCAGGGCGCTGGCGGGCGCAAATTCGGCGGCTTCTCGCTTTTTCAGAACGAGCGTCAAATCCAGGGTTTTCCGAACGCATGGAAGCCAAAGAACATCTTCGGTGGCGTGGACGACGAGGGAGCGAACAACCTGATCGCTCAGCGTTTGACCGGCCTCATCGAGCTAGACAACGCGTTCGGTGTGTCCCACACGAAGGATGCCATCCTTTTCGAAGGTGACGAAGAAGAGCATCTCGAGAACTATCTTGAGCAGCTTACGAAGGACTACCGCGAATATGCCCAGAAGCGCCGCGGAGGCGAGATCGGGAAGCCATGGGGGCGGGAGAAGGTCCGAGAGATCATCAACGATATGGCGCGGGAGTTCACCAGCAGTGAACTCAAGGATGCGATCAATACGTCAATCCTCCCGCCGCTCGAAACCATCGTCGCTAATAATCAGAAACAAGTGGCGAGCCTTATGCCCGACGACAAGATGGGCACGTTCGACATCGCGCCGACCCTTAAGGTTGAGGTCTGGCTCAAGGAGACGAGCGAATACGAGCCTTACGTCACGCTTTCGGCGAGCGCTGATGCAGGTACGATGCACGTGATCATCAACCGGCTGCATCCGTACTACGCTGGCCTTAGCTCGGTGGACACGGTGGAGGAGTGCTTTAGGCAGTATATCTACGACGCTATCGCCGAATATCAAGTGTCCCACCAGGAGGCGCGGGTCAATCCGGATAGCGTCCGGCGGCTCAAGGACCAGCTACTTCGTACCAAAATTCTCAAAATTGAGAACGCCGCTGCGGCAGCCAATAGCGCTGCAAACGGCAATGGCACATCAACCCCTGGCACTAATAACAACTGATGCCGATAACCCTTCGAGGTTGGCAGCAGGAAGCTCTCGCTCGTTGGAAAGCTGCCAATAATCGTGGTATCGTCGAAGTCGTGACTGGAGGCGGCAAAACTGTCTTCGCACTGGCGTGTGTTCAGGAACTGAGGCCGGACACGACGCTCGTGGTCGTGCCTACGCTCGCGCTTCTCGACCAGTGGTGGGTCGAAGCAGCTTCCTACTTCAACGTTCCGCTCGACCACATCAATATCATCAGTGGCCGCGGCAAGCTTCGTAAAGGGACCATCAATATCTCAGTCCTGAATACTGCTGCGAAGCTCACCGCAGAAGGAAAGAACAACGCTCAGTTCCTTATCGTAGACGAGTGCCATAAGGCCGCGAGCGAGAAGTTCAGCGAAGTGCTATCGGCAGAAAGCAAAGCGTCACTCGGCTTATCCGCAACGCCGGAACGACCTTATGACGATGGCCTCACCGAGCTACTGATCCCCACCCTGGGACCGGTAATCTACCAGTACACGTATCGCGATGCCTTGAGAGACAAAGTGATCGTTCCATTTATGCTCAAGAACGTTGTTTTTGAGATGGAGGAAGATCGTCAAGCTGAATACGACAAACTCACGAAAGCGATTGGACGTTCTATCAATGCAGCAGGTATGGAAGACGAAAAAACTGTATCGTTACTTCTCAGGCGTACGCGCATACTCAACTTGAGCTTAAATCGCGTGCGATTGTCGCTCCGCATCATCGCCCGTCATAAAGGCCTGCGTACTATCGTGTTCCATGAGGACATAGAGGCCTGCAATGTGATTCAGCAGGTTCTTGAGGACGCGAATGTTCGGTCCGGGCTCTATCACTCGAAAATGCGGTTACGGGAACGGGCAGAAGTCCTTTCGGCATATCGGCAAGGGGTGATCGACGTGCTTGTCACATGTCGAGCCCTCGATGAAGGATTCAATGTCCCTGAGACTGAGGTCGGGATCATCGCCGCGAGCACCGCTACTCGGCGGCAACGCATCCAGCGTCTTGGCCGCGTGTTGCGTCCTGTTCCCGGCAAAGAGAGCGCGGTTATCTACACGCTGGTCGCCACGAATCCCGAAATTCAACGTCTCAGGGACGAGGAGCTGGAACTTGAAGGCGTAGCTGAAGTTACCTGGGCGCGCGCATGAGCACGTTGCTTGTCGGCGAATGTTCAGAAGCTCATCTCTACAAACTCTGGGACGCAGATGGCGCGAGCGAAGCGGAATTTGAAGCGATTGTCGCGCGCGCTCTGGGGTGCGTATACCAGAATTACCATTGCATCGTGTTTGGGGGAAGCTTTCGCCTTGAAAATTCGATCTCTAGGCCGGACCTAGCGTTGATTGCTAACGATTTCTCACATTGGTTCGTCATTGAGGTCGAGCTTGTCTCTCATTCGTTAGATCGACATGTCGTTCCCCAAGTAAGAACGTTTCGCTATGGGGACCCATTGCCCGACTGCATTTCTATTCTTGTCAGAGAAATGAAGCTAGACGCAGCCCAAGTGGAAACGTTCCTCAAAGTTGTTCCTCGTGGCGTCGCAGTGATCGCAAATAGGCGGCATCTCAAATGGGAAGTGGCGTTAAAAGCACTAGAGGTGCAGTTACTCACTGTCGCAGCATATCGCTCTCCAAGCGGAGTGGAGGCTTTGGAAATCGATGGGCAGTTGGAAGTCTTTCAGGAACATCTAGGATACGGTCAATTTTTTGCGACAGACCGCACATTACGCTTCCCCAGATCGGTTAAGCTTCCGGATGGACAGATGGTGATAAACGACCAGAACGGATCGTCATCCCTATGGACGGTCGCGCGAGACTCCAACTACGCTTGGGTAACTAAGAACGCAGGTGTGCCTGACCTCACCAATAATTCATTGGTCCAATTGGTTCGCGCTGTTGGTGGGCAATTCTCGATTCGGCCATCCTTAAGCCTGTAACGCGGAGAAGTAGCCATTGAGTTTGAAACCGCGCAGAGTTAAGCCGCCCAATTGGGAATTGAGGCCCCTTGTTGTGGAATATGCCGCTAGATTATTGAATTTTTTTTCATTTTTTGTCGGTCGAAGCGACTAGCTCTGAAACTGCGACAAAGCCACCCCGGTTATGAAAGCGGAAACCAGACGATCTTCAATATCGTCGGCAAAAAGTGATGGCTTTGACACTCGTCGGCCCGGTTCCATTGACATCCTAAGGGGCGAGCCGAAAGATCGGACATATCGTCTCGGCGTGAAGTGGATCAACCACCAACGACCACTTGACCTTCGAGCATTGCTTTTCGGCCGCTACCGTACGATAGCCCCCTGCACCAACCCTTCCCCGCCGCTATCATCACTTCATCACGATGCGACGGATTATACCATAACGAACGCCGATATATATGGTTAGATAACGATCTGTTCTAAGACAATAAAAGCCGCCCTTCCAAAGAGGGCCGCTTTATTTGGTGTGGATAGGATTCCACTCCGGCTCCTAAGGGAGGGTTTAATACCCGATAGCGAGAAGCAATCGAGAATTGCGCCTCCCAATCGCTGCCCATGGATGTGATGAGTTCCTGCTCGCCGCAACCCCAGAACCTCGGAGGACTGGCGAAACTGATCCCCAACCCGCAGCCGATGCAGACCTGATCTCGCAAATGCAGCTTGGTACTCTCGATACATCGTAGGCCGTCACCTCACATGGTCTGCACGCTGCTTCTTCTATAAAGTCCGTCCGAAACGGACTGTATCGCAGTTTCCAGTCGTTGTGCGTTCGTTGTATTGTTCGATAGGCACAATTCTGTCTGAGAGATGTGCTGTGAGGGGGCAGGTTCGAATTGTTGAAGGTGCAATTGTGACTGAGAATATGGGATTTTTGGTGTTTTCTCCCCTCCCGCCACCTTGGAATAAGTGGGGTGGGGCCGGTTGGAGCGAGGTGCCAACACCTAAAGTATTACTCACTCATCCAGGGGTATTGGAATCGCTGGGCGGCCTCGTGCTGCGGTTTGGAAAGAGGTTGCCAGTCATACATGCTCTTCGGTATGGCACCGATGACAGGTTCCGGTCTGCTCTTGCCAAATTGAATTTCTCACAAGCACGGACAGGTAAGCGGGGACGGCCACCTGCCGATCCTTTCCTGATGGATTTGGTGCTGATAAAGGCCTGGCTTCTGCAGGTGGCAAGCGAAGACGGACGTTCCAGGAAATCGAAGCTGTCCGAAGATAGCGTCGAACGTGCCATTGCATATATCAAATCTTGCCTGCCGGATAAGACTATGCCGTCCTGGACGGCGCGCACTGTCTTTAACCGGGCATCTGAGCACGAAAGGCAGCTGCTCCGCTTATATTTGCGGATTTGAGCGGGACTGTCGTTTAAACGGGATATTCCGCCCGCGCGACTATGAAGGTCTCGTCATTGTCAAGCGGTAGCCTGTTTTTTGTGAATGCCTCGCGAATTTTTGTGAAGAGATTAGATAGCAGCTTCACAACAAATACCGATTTGTTGTGAAAATCAGCCAGTTTGTTGTGAAAGCGGTCGGCTGACGGCTGGTCCACAGTGACGTCCTAATTTATAGGAATAAGTCACGTGGACAAGGAAGTTGTGTTTCGTCCTTTATCGGGTCTCAAGCCGCGGGCACGGAACGCGCGGACGCATTCGCGGCGTCAAATTCAGCAGATCGCCGACAGCATCCGAAACTTCGGCTTCGTCAGCCCGGTGCTGGTTGAACGCGACGGCACCATCATTGCCGGCCATGGCCGCGTCGAAGGGGCGAAGCTTGCAGGGCTGAAAGAGGTCCCGACCCTGACGGTCGGCCATCTCACGCCGGCCCAGATTCGGGCCTATGTCCTTGCCGATAACAAATTGGCGCTGAACGCGGGGTGGGATAACGATCTCCTGGCCCTGGAATTGAAGGAGCTGACGGTCGAGCTCGACTTCGACATTCGAGTCACGGGCTTCGAGACCCCGGAAATCGACCTGATACTTCAGCCTGTTGCCGATGATGGGGCGCCGGAAGATTTGCCGCCGATCGATGAGCGGGTCCCGGCCGTCAGCAGATCTGGCGATCTTTGGCAGATTGGCCCGCATCGTCTGTTTTGTGGCGATGCGACCCAGCCCGAAAGCTTTCGTCAGTTGATGGGTGGGGAGTTGGCGCGGCTGGTATTTACGGACCCGCCCTACAATGTGCCCATTGACGGGCATGTGTGCGGGTCCGGCAAGATCAAGCACCCGGAATTCGCGATGGCGACGGGTGAGATGGACAGCCAGACGTTTGCCGGGTTTCTGGAAACGAGTCTGCGCAACCTGGCCGATGCCAGTCTCGATGGTTCAATCCATTATGTCTGCATGGATTGGCGGCATATGGGTGAGGTTCTGCGCGCCGGAAATGCCGCCTATACCGAATACAAGAATCTGTGCGTGTGGGCCAAGACCAATGCCGGCATGGGCAGCTTCTATCGCTCCCAGCATGAGCTGGTCTTTGTCTTCAAGAAGGGTGCGGCTGCCCACGTAAACAATCTGCTACTGGGCAAGCATGGCCGCAACCGGTCCAATGTTTGGAGCTATGCCGGCCAGAACAGCTTCGGCCAGAACCGTGATCAGGAACTGGCTTCCCATCCCACCGTCAAACCGATCGATCTGGTGGCCGATGCCATCGCCGATACCTCACACCGCGGCGAGATTGTGCTGGATGCCTTTGCCGGCAGCGGAACGACCCTGCTGGCCGCGCAGAAGACCGGCCGCAGGGGTTTTGGGATTGAGATTTCACCACACTATGTGGACCTCGTGATCACGCGGTTCCGGGACAGGTTCGACGTCAACGCTGAGTGTGGGGGACGAAGCTTCGACAAGGTCGCCGCGGCCAGAAAGCGGGGGCGGGCCAAGTGATGCGTTCTACCCCTTACAAGGTCGGTTATGCCAAGCCACCACGATCAGGCCAGTTCAGGAAAGGGCAATCCGGTAACCCGCAAGGACGTCCGCCGAAACTGCCAGAGACATTCAGCAGCGTAATACGAGTGGCGTTCGTTAGGAAGATCAAGGTCGACGAAGCGGGCACGATACGCTATCTGCCCATTGGCACCGTTTTGGAAAAGAAGCTCATCGCCAAAGCCAAAACGGGTGACAAGCAAGCGACGGCGATGCTCACGAGATGGAGCAAGGCAAATCTGTCGAAGAAATTGGCAGAGCAACTGCATGTCGAGCTTGTAGATTATAGTCAATGCAGAGATAAGTATTGCAAACGCCGTCCCAAAAAAGAGCCCAAACCCGAACGCAAACGAAAGCGCAAATCAGGGTCCATGTCGCGTTATCGCTCGATTGAAGATCTTCTGGATGACACGGAGGTTGTGAATCTGTTTGGCCGCAAAAAGCGGATGAGCCAGAGGGAGCAGATCGTTTGGCGGCACATAATGAAAGCTCTGAACGAGGAGTTTGCTTCGCTGAATGCGTTGTTGAAGCTGTTAGAAGAAGAGCCGAAGGATCGTGGCGTCCCGGAAATGATCATCAGTTATGTGCCGTATCGCGAACGCCGGTCAGCGAATGATAAGTGATGAATGGTTTTAGCGGGATCACGGGCCGCGCATTCCTGCGCTGTATCAAGCGCAGGCGTGGACGCCAGCAGGCTGCCCCGGATTCGGTGGCGGTGGATTGGGCACGTCTATATCGGTGAAAGCTAACTGATGAACAGTGAGCACAGGCTGCGCGTTTCTGTGCGATGTAGCGCAAGTGTGGTTGCCGGTAGGGCGCACCCATTGTGATGGCCGGTTTTATAAAGGGGGGCCGCGCTTATATCGGGCCTCACAGTCCCACCCGTGGGGCTACGTGGGGATGTAGCCGGAAAAGGCGTTACCCAAGGTATTGACCGCATCGCGTTGGGTAGCGGCAGCCATTCGGGCCTGTAGGCTGGGGCTAAGGGATTTGATCAAGGCGCGATATTGAGGGCGCGATGGGCATAGCCGGCGCCCAGCGGCCACCCCTTAACCGTAAGAAGAGCCGGCATTGCTTCTTGACTGGAAGTGTTCCGCCCTTTTGGGCATATTGGCCTTGGCTGACCCGCGGGTCAGCTGGGGCTTGGAAACCTCACACCTGACGGCCTTGTGCAGCCGTCACCCAGCACTCTCCGACTTCATGGTCGGGGAGGCCGTCGCGTATGTCCGAGGATCGAAAGGTCTAAAGGCGACGGCGAACCCGCTCAGGTGTGGTTTTTCCAACTCCCCGATCGCCAGAGTGGGGGGTTGCATGTTGTATGTGCTTTGCGCAGCCACAGTCGGCTGCATCTGCATCTTCGTTTGTTGGGCTTCTGAAAAAGAATGGGCGCGCATTGAGAAAATGACGCCCGATGACCGCTTCGAAGAGTGGTCTGAAATGAATATCTGGTGATGCCATGACATCCGAAATCGTGGCGCACCGCCTCCGCTGCCTTAAGGCCAAGGGGTTTGAGGTCAAGGATACATCGCCGGATTTGTGGCCCATTGAGCTTTACCACAGGCGCAATCCGGCCCGTTCCTACAATCCGGAGCACATCCTTTGTTATATGATGCTGTGGCCAGACGGGCAGCTTATCAAGTCCCGCTATTGCGATAATTGGAAGATCGAAGCAGGGGATACGGAAGGGTTCAGGCTGTTTCTGGAGTCGATCCCTGTTCCGCTGTTCTCCCGCATAGGGCCGATGCTGCGCGCTGCTTTCCACTTCGCGCGGGCTCACCCGGCGGGAACACAGAAGTTTTCTGGCACCGGCCGCTAGGCACTAGCCACCTGCGTCAGCCTAGCCTGCGGTGCACAGTGTACGCCGTCACACAGAGTGGGTCGCGGCCTATCCAGCGATGTCAGATGACGCCGATCGCGCACCCACCGTTTCACCCGCGTTTGGTGGTAGTCCGAGATGCTGCCCTTGCGTTCACTTTAGATTTGGGTGGCGCTGGCAAAAGGATGTTCACATGCTCTCGAATCAAGGCGAGAAATTGGTTCTTGGTCATGGCGTCATCACTGAGCCATTGGAAATAGGCGCCATTGATGGCGTTGAAAACAAGGCGTGCCATAGCCTCGATATTTATGCCGCGTGGTAACGCTCCGCGTTTGCCAAATGCCTTTTGCAAGAGTTTAAGAATTTCGAGATGGAACATCTTGTCGACGAGCCCATAGCTGCGGCCCGCTGGCGTCGATCCGCCGACGCTTATCGCGTGTGCACTGAATAACCTGCCTTCCTCGCGCGAAAACGTCGTGACCACCTCAACCTGCATTTCCAGGAGACGCAACAGACTGGCGTGCGGCGAAGCCGGTAATGGCCCCTGAGCGGCGGATGCGGCAGTCATGCGCGCTTCTGCCTCGGTCAACAACAATTCGCCCAAAACGTCCAGCTTGGTCGGGAAAAAGTTATAGACGGTACGCAGCGCAACGCCCGCCGATTTTGCCATTTGTATCATTGTCGTCTGTTCGAAACCTTGGGCGTCGAACAATGCGCGCGCGGAAGCGAGGAGCTTCTGCCGGCGCCTGAAGTTGTTGCGTTCGCGCCGTGTCATCTGCCCGTCCATATACGATGGCTCCTTGCAACCACCCTGCGCACCTACCCTGCGACCCGGCATATGTGAAGCGCGAAAAAAATATTGCACGTCATGCATGAATATGCAAATGTGCACGACGTGCACTATTTTGAAGTGATAGCTAGGCACGTATGGGGGGGGGAGATGGCGGCACAAACATTGGCCTGCGAAGGACTGGCGTTGGCGCACTCACGGGTGTGGCGACAACACGGATTTCAGTCTCGCGTTTGGCACCCGGTGCAGGCGTTCGATCTTGCACAAGGACTTCTGATGAAGATGCCCATCATGCGAGTCTGGGCTTGTTTCGTTGGGCTCTTGCTCGCTGCCGCTCTGTTTGCGCAGCCCGCAGTGGCGGCAAACCGCACGATGTCGATCAATGGCCTGAATTACTTCGTCCGTGACAGCGGCGGTGACGGTCCGGTCGTTTTGATGCTCCATGGCCAGCCGGATGACGGTTCGATTTGGGATGCGCAGGCCGCCGGCCTCGCTGCTGCCGGTTATCGTGTGCTGGTCCCCGATTTGGTTGGATACGGCCGCACAGACAGGCCGAAGAAGCTTGATCGATACAAGACAACCTCCGTCGCTACCGACATGGGCAGAATGCTCGACCAACTTGGGATCAAGGGGCCGGTACATCTGGTCGCCCACGACTGGGGTGTCGATGTGGCTTGGGATTTTTATTACGGGCAGCCCGGCAGGACCCGATCGATGGCCATCCTTGCTGTCGGGTACAGCGGCGCCTTCGCTAAGGAATCGCTCAGCTTCGAACATAGCCGGTGGAATTGGTTTCTGTTTCTACAAAAGTTGCCGCGCGCAGCGAATCTTTACCGCGCCAATAACGGGATGTTCTTGCGAGAAACACTTTTGCGGTCGCACCCGCATCGGGATGCAGTTGTCGCGAAGCTGCTGAAGCCCGGTGGGGTCGAGGCCATGTTGAGCTGGGATCGAGCCAATTCTGTAGTAGATGCCTATCTCGCCGCTATATCAGGCGCCTATGACAAGCTGCCGAAAGTAAACGTTCCTGTTCTTGGTATCGCGGGCTCGGACGACTGCTTTCTCTGGCCATCCCAGGTCAAGAACACTCGCGCTTATGTGTCCGGCCGGTTCGAATATACGGAAATCAAGGGTGGTAGCCACTGGATGATGCTGGATCACCCGCAAGAGGTGACACAGCGTCTCAAGGTTTGGCTTAACAGTCAGCCCCGCTGAACTTTCGGAGATACAAGACATGAGAATCGGGCGGCGCAAACTACTGCAGCTGGGCGCTGTGGGGACTGCAAGCTTCGCAAGCGGTGTTCTTGCTTCGGTCGGTGCGTCGAAGGCCAATGCTGATGTACTGGACATCGTCGTTATCGGTGCTGGCATCTCAGGATTGTCCGCTGGCTGGGAGCTGAAGAAGAGCGGGATCAAGTCCTTCGCCGTCATTGAGGCTCGTGACAGGGTTGGGGGGCGCACCTTCAATGAGACTGTAAACGGCCAGCCCGTTGACGCCGGCGCGACTTGGATCGGGCCTGGTCAGACAGCCATGTATGATCTTTGCCGCGAACTCGGTCTCGAAGTATTTGGCGCCAATTGGAAGGGCGATTATCTGCTCGTCAATGGCGGCGATGTGATGCGTATGCCGGGTCCACCCTCAGCTCCGATCCAGAATCCGGCGTTAGCGGCGAAAGTTGAGGCGCTGGCTAAGACCGTGCCGCTAGGTGAGCCGTGGAAGGCGCCAGACGCGGCCAAGCTCGATGCCACAACTTTTGCACAATACCTTAAGGCCGAAGGCATGCCTGACGAGGAACTCGGCGTATTGAACCCGTTTTCCGCGCTGACGTTCGGCGCGAATGCCGACCAAATGTCAATGCTTTACGTCCTACATTATATCCATGCCGCCGGCAGCTATGCGCTGTTAGAAGATATGGAGGGTGGCGCCCAGCAAGACCGCATCAAGGACGGGTCACAGGCCGTATCGCTGGCACTAAGCGAAAGGCTTGGTGACGCTGTACGCCTCGGCCATGCAGTCAACGCGATCGCAGGTTGGGATGGCGATGGTCTGATCACGATTGAGACTTCCAAGGGCACTATCAAGACGCGCCGTGTGATCCTGGCGCTTAGCCCATCGCAAGCAGCCGAAATCGCCTTTTCACCTGCGTTGCCTCCGGCTCGTCAAGCCATCTTGGATGGCTGGCCGCGGGATGGCTCCGGTTTTACGATGCATTTCGGTTATAAGACGCCATTTTGGCGCAAGGCAGGGTTGTCCGGCCTCGCGATCGAATTGCAGAACAACGCTCCAACGTTGATAGCTGACCTGTCGCCAGAAGATGGCTCTACCGGCATCATCAAGATGCTTGGCGTGGCAGGTGTCGGCGGTACACCGGCCGCGCGCAAGGACGCGACGCTTAGGGTCCTCATCAAATGCTTTGGCCCGGAAGCGGCGAATCCCACGGAGTGGGTCTTTCAAGATTGGTCGAAAGAGCAATTCACGCGCGGCTGTGTGTCGCCGGTTGGTCCTGGCTTCCTAAGCAAGCTCGATATTCGCCTCGACGCACCGACCGGCGCGCTGCATTGGGCGGGTACGGAAACGGCAACCATCTGGATGGGTTACATGGATGGGGCCGTGCGTGCCGGCCGCCGTGCTGCTGTCGAAACGCTTGGTTCACTGATCTAGGGGCAGACGTGATGATGCAGGGCTATGCGAAAGGGCAACGTATTGGCGCTTCCGCGGCGCTCATCGGCGCACCGATGACGTTGCTAAATATTGCTCTGTTCATCGCTGTCGGCGATGGCGACATGGGCCTGATTTTCCATCCGGCGCGTGCACTTGTGCTGTCACCGGAGAAAATCTGGATGTTTCGCTTGGGTATGCTGGCCGATACCTTCGGTTACTACTTGCCCATGCTCGCCATCGGCGGATACCTCTGGTCACGGTTGCGGGAAAAGGGTGGCGCGGCGGTTGACATGGCCGTCCTGTTTCTCGGCGTCTACGTCACGTTGGGTGTTGCCGGCACCTCCATGCAAATCGCCGGCCTTCCCGCGTTGGCGGCGGCACATGCGAGCCCGGACGTCATGGTCCGCGTTAGTAGTGAAACCGCTTGGCTCACTCTCGTGAACGCGACCGAACGCGGCTTGTGGTGGATGGAAGGCCCGACGCTCGCCTTCTGGGGAATTGTCACCGGTGCCGCGATGCGGGCCCAGGGAATGAAGTTTGGGCGCTTGCTCATGCTTACGGCCGCGCTATATGGCGTCGACTTTGTTCTCGCCTTCGTCGGCATGGCGGAGGTCTCTGAATACGTCGAGATATTCATGCTGATTCTGCTGGCGCTCTGGCTCCTGCTGATGGGTATCGACCTCACGCAGAAGAAGACAGCATGAAGTGGGTCAGCCCCGTCCGCTTCTCTTCGCAGGCCACCCGGAAGAGGATTTCCGTGTGGAAGGCGATCATTTCATCGAAAGGCACTACGCCACTTTCGATATCGCGATGCTGGCGTGTCCAAATTTCGATCTACCTTCGATCAGCTTCACCTTCGATATGCCTGTGTTGATGAAAAGGCACGGAAGGCCACTTCCTAATTAGTAGTCGTAAACATCATTCACACAGTTGTGAAATAGGAGCGGGATATGACTATCTCACGTTTATTTACCTCTGGCTGTTGTGTAGCGGCGCTCTTTTGCAGTTCAGTAGTAAAAGCGCAGGATACGCCTTCCGCCGGCGGCGACATTGAGACCGTTGTGGTCACCGCGCAAAAGCGTACAGAAGACATTCAATCGGTTCCAATCACGGTTCAGGCGTTCACGGCTAAGGCGGTCCAGGACCTCGGCATCAAATCGACTGCCGACCTCAGCCAATTCACATCGAACGTTACTATCGCGTTGCCGGCGGGTGAGGGTAACCAACCGATCATTTCCATTCGTGGCGTTGGTTTGAATGACTACGATAGTAACAACGCCGGTCCGAATGGCGTCTACATGGACGAAGTTTATATGAGCTCACCGTCCTCCCAGACCTTTCAGGCATTCGACCTGGGGCGGATCGAGGTTCTCAAGGGACCCCAGGGCACGCTTTATGGCCGCAACACCAGCGGCGGGGCGATCAACTTCATCTCGGTCAAGCCGACGGATTATTACACCGGTGATTTTCATGTCGAATATGGCTCCTTCAATACCTACCAGATCCAGGGTGCCGTCGGTGGCCCGATCGCAGACGGGTTGGATGCGCGTATTGCGGTCGTGAAAAATGGCTCCAGCGGTTACGTTTACAACGCTCTAACTGGCGGACATGAGAATGGGGTCAACAACGTCGCCGGGCGGGTTCAAGTGAATTGGAGGCCGATTGAAAATCTAAGCCTGCTTTTGAATGTTCACGGTGGATCGGTCGCGAACCGTCCATCTGAGTATCGTCATTTAGCCGCGCTTGACCCCAACTCGGGCGGACTCTGCAGCGTTTCCGACGCACGAAGCGGGACGGGTGGGTGCATAGACATCTTTGGTTATGGTACGCCGAGCAAGTTCTACTCAGGTGCTTACAATCGACGGCAACACCTGAAAGTGCACAATTGGGGCGGATCGTTGCGGGCAGACTATACGCTGGGCTCGCTAGACTTCATCTCCCTGACGGCCTTCGAGCACAATGACAAAATTGACCCGGACGAAACGGACGCTTCGCCTAACCGTTTGCTGGAAATCGATGGCGGCGTGAACTCCAAGACATTCACCCAGGAATTTCGCGTTTCACAATCGACCGATACCTATAATTGGTTGGTGGGACTCTACTATCTCGGTGAAACCTTGCGCCAAAACCAACCAATCTATTTGCTGTTGGATGCAGACAACTTCTTCGGTGTCGGCGCGGGCTCGTTGCCGGAGGTGGGCGCGCAAATCGACTACGATAACAGCAGGCAAGTCACGAATTCCTATGCCATCTTTGGCCAGGGCGATTACAAGCTGACTGATAAGCTCAAGCTGACATTGGGCGCGCGCTTTACCGGTGAAAGCAAAAGTTTCCAATATGCGGCGGGGGTGCAATATCAAGTCGGTGGTATCAACGAACTTGGGCCGGTCCTGCCAATTCTTCCTTTGCCTGGAGACAGTTTCAACAGGAAGCTAAGCAACACATCATTCAATTGGAAAGCCGCGTTGGATTATCAATTGACGGACGATGTGATGCCTTATGCGAGCGTGTCCACGGGCTTCAAGAGTGGGGGCTTTAACGGTAGTTTTCTTGCAACTCCGGCTTCGCCCGACTTCATAGCAGTTGCCGCTGCGCAGATTTCCGCTCAACTACAACCAATCAAACCAGAACGGATAACTGCATACGAAGTTGGTGTGAAGTCTACGTTCTTCGATAATCGCTTATTGTTCAACGCCGCACTTTTTTATAACGACTACCACGACCTTCAGGTGTTTATCCTCGCTCCGGTTTCAAGCCCAATTCCCGGCGGACAGAATCTGTACACGAATATTTTGACGAATACGAAGAACGCGCACATGGAGGGCGCTGATCTGCAGATTGTAGGAAAACCTATCGAAGATTTCACACTGTCAGCGCAGATCGGTATCCTTCAGGCCAAGGTGGATTCTGTGGATTCCACTCCAGCACAACCGAACGGCTATCACGGTCATCAGATGCCTTTGGCGCCGCATTTGAGTATGTCGCTTGCTGCGGATTACATTGTGCATCTCGACACAGGCCATTTGGAAATTCAGTTCAATGCGAACTATAAGAGCCATCAATATTACGACCTTGCTAACAACCCCTATCTGACAGAAGCCCCCTATTGGATTGAGAATGCGCGGGTTGCTTATTCTTTCGACGACGATCAATGGGAAGTTGCCGCCTATATTCGGAATCTGTCCGGGCAGCACTACTACATCGATATGTTCGATCTGAGCTATGTCGGACTCTATGAGGGGGTCAGAGGGCAGCCGCGTACAATTGGTGCTGAAATGAACTATCATTTCTGAGCTTGGAGGATTTCAACACGGGACTGTGTGGGTGTTATCTGTGTGGGCGCATTGCGCGCGTGTTGCGAGGGTGCTGCCGCGAGCTTTTGTGCCGGCTTTCTAGCTGCAGGCATCGCGTCGTTTGGGCCAGCGCCCGTTGTCAATCAACCGATAGAGCAACCCGTCGAGGGAACAGTCGAGAGCGCAGTCCTTGGTGGCTTTGGCTCTCTCCTCGGCGGTGGAAAACTCCAGAACGGTGCACCACGCATTCTCTTGCTGAACGACATGTGGAGACGGTTGCGCGGAATATGGCGCAGGCGAGCGCAATTCTGCGGATTGAAGCGGATTGACGTCAAAAGCTGGCCTGCTGGCTCGAAGGCTCCTGGCGGAGCACACCTGGTCGTCTTGGCCCGGCACTCCGCCCAGTCTTCGGCAGCATCCTCAGGTGGCGAGCGTCGGCCTGACCGAGGCGCAAGCCATAGCTGCCAGACATAGCGTGCGGATCTCGGTACTTTCGTTCGCCAATGGGCCACGCGCGCTCGCGGCACGCTATACACAAGCTGATCGAGTCTGTCGCGGATTGAGCAACCCGCAAGCTTCTTGGCACGCATATTCTCGCGCCGGAAGGTGCCCGACAGTACCCGCACGGCAGCCCTTGTCGTCCGCCGCAGCCTCACGACCGACGACCTGCCAGGGATGATCTTCCCATCTGATGATCGTCGAAGGCCACAAGCTCGCGGCACAGACATTCGACAGAGACGTGAAGAAATTGTCCTGCTTCGCTGGGTGACGATGATGGATTGGTAAAAGCCATAGGATCAGAAGTGTTTATGGCAATCCGAACCCGCAATGAAAATTGGACATGGTCTTTCGTTCGGATTAGTCGAGATTGACGAAGGCGACGGCGCGCCAAGCTTTCCATGAGCTTAGAAAATTGAAACCACGAAGATGAATGTCACCAATGCCGAACTCTCCGGCGGCACGCATGATGTAAAACGTCGCGAACATCTGCTTTGGTTGCTCGCAGCAACGACTTTCCTTGTCTTCTTCCAGGCCTATATGGTTGCCCCGCTGATTCCGCGGCTGGCGAAGGTGTTTGATGTCTCAGTTCAGACCATGGGTTTGGCCGTACCGGCCTACCTGATCGCGTATGGCACGGCGACACTGTTTTACGGCCCTTTGTCGGATCGTTGGGGTCGGCGGCCGATCATCATCGGCTCACTCGTCGCATTCGTTCTTCTCACCGCGCTGACCAGTTTCGCACACTCATCGACACAACTGACGGTCGTGCGTCTGGTCACTGGTCTTGGGGCGGGCGGCGTCGTGCCGCTGGCTTTAGCGCTTCTCGGCGATCTTTTTCCTTATCAGGAACGTGGCCGGCCGATTGGCTGGCTGTTTGGGGCAATGTCGGGCGGGATGGCCGGCGGCTCGGTTGTCGGTGTCATGCTGGAGCCGTTCGTCTCGTGGCAGGGCTTGTTTTTCGGTGTCGCAGGTTTGTCTATCGTCACGCTTTTGTTGTTGTTGCCATACCACACTTTGCTGGGGTCTCGAGGCACCGCTGCGACGCAGCCGCTTGCCGTGATCGTTGCTGGATACTGGGCGTTGTTCAGCACTGCGCGCGGCCGTCGTACCTATGGCTATGTGTTTCTTAACGCCGTCTTTCATTCGGGCGTATTCACTTGGCTTGGCGTTTATTTTTCGCGCCGTTACGGGGTTGGCGAGGTTGGCATTGGCCTCGCGTTGTTGGGTTATGGCGTGCCGGGCTTCCTCTTTGGCCCCGCCATCGGTCGCCTCGCTGACCGGCTGGGCCGCAGCCGTCTGATTCCACTCGGGTTGATTCTCGCGGGCTTAAGCGCCGCAGCTCTCGCGCTTGATATTCCGATCGTTGCGGCGCCCGTGCTGGTGACGCTGTTGTCCCTTGGCTATGATCTCACTCAACCGCTATTGGCTGGCGTTGTGACCGATCTCGGACCGCGCCGTGGTCAGGCGGTGGGCCTTATGGCATTTATCTTGTTCGTCGGCTTCGGTGTCGGCAGCTTGGTCTTTGGAGCGATGTTGCCGATTGGCATTGCGGCGGACCTGGTGCTGTTCGGAGGCGGGGCCATCCTTGCGGGGGTCCTCGCTCTGTTTCTGATCCGTACTGAAGTGCGGAAGTGAGCGCTTTCAGCACGGTGGTCACGGACTTGCGTCTTTGGCACTTGGGACCCGGACATCCGGGCGCGATCGTCGCCGTCGCGACCGAGAAACACCAGGAACCAAATATTATCGCCGTACGCTTGGCAGGTTCGGCGATTTGTCCCACGCCACGATCGAGGTCAACGGCCAGCTGGTCGTTCATTAGGACAACGCGAAAACAATCGCTCAGGGAAGCGTCAACGGAATCGCCCCGGGTTTTTCATAGAGCGCACGAGAACGATCAACATCCGCTCGCGACGCTACTATTCAGGCTTCTTCTGGAGTCGATACCTGTTCCACTGTTCTTCCGCATAGCTGAGCTGCATAAGCAGAGCTCACTCGGCAGCCGCAAGTTTCTCCGTGATCCAGGTTCCCGCTTTCCGAATGGCTCCAAGGCCGGCTGTTGGCAGCGCGGGATGAAATAGCGGCCAAGCGTGCACCATGCCGCGCCAGACTTGCAACTGAACATCAAGACCTTCGAGTGCTGCCCGGCGCGCGAATTCGAGAGAATCACTCAACAACAATTCATCGGTACCAACCTGAATAAGCAGCGGCGGTAGGCCTGAGAGGTTAGCTTTCGCGGGAGAGACAAGAGGGTCTGTGCGCGATGCGCCTGCCAAGCAATAGGCGACAGCACAGTTCTCCAGCGCATCCCGCGTGAGCATTGGGTCGTAGGGTGCCCGCGCTTCATAGGCTTCACCGCTTTGCGTCATATCGAGCCACGGACTCAACAAATAGGCCCCAGCCGGTAAGGGTAACCCAAGTTCACGTAATTTCAGTAGCAATGCTGTGGTGAGGTTTCCGCCGGCGGATTCACCGGCTACCACGATCTGCTCGGGCG
>Ga0209941_1001039_pt1 | contig 22916 bp, 20 predicted proteins | sample ThiBiot_300_plan_FD_183945 | JGI IMG/M metagenome (GOLD analysis project Ga0209941, IMG submission 183945) | Wastewater bioreactor microbial communities from Cape Town, South Africa - Thiocy_solids_1 (SPAdes) | ecosystem: Engineered > Bioremediation > Thiocyanate > Unclassified | place: South... | reverse complement strand
CTGATCGACGTCGAAACGGGCAAGGTGATCGAATTCGTCGATCCCGAACTCGAAGCGTTGCAGAAGGTGATCGCCGAACGGCTGGGCTTCCGCCTCGTCGATCACCGCATGGAGCTTTACGGTGTCGCCATCGATCGCAAGCGCGACTGATCGCGCCCGGATCACCTGGCGCTCGGTCTTCCGCCTTGCGCTGATGGTGCTGACGCTCCTTTTCCTGATCGTCCCGCACCTTTTCTACCGCGCCATCGGGCGGCCATCGCCGATGGTCATGGCCTTTCTGAACGCGGTCGGCTGGATCGCGGGTTTGCGGATCACGACGACCGGGACGCGGCTGCGCCGCGATGTCCTGTTCGTGTCGAACCATGTCAGCTGGCTCGACATTCTGGCGCTCGGGGGGGCGGCGCGATCGGCCTTCGTGTCCAAGGCCGAGGTCGGCACGACGCCGCTGGTCGGCTGGCTCGCCGACCAGAATCACACCATCTATGTCCAGCGCGAGGCGAAGCGCGAGATTCACAATCAGACGAACGATCTGCGCAATGCTCTCGCGCGCGGGCGCCCGGTGACGCTGTTTCCCGAAGGGACGACCGGCCCCGGCGACGGCTTGCTGCCGTTCCGGCCGTCGCTGTTGCAGGCGGTGATTCCGACGCCGCCGCGGCTTCAGGTGCAGCCGGTGTTCCTCGACTACGGGGTCGAGGCACCCGATATTGCGTGGCTCGATCCCGAATCGGGCCTCGACAATTTCAAGCGACTGCTGGCGCGCAAGCGGCCGATCACATTGACCATCCACTATCTCGATCCGCTGCCCAACGATGCCGAGGCGGACCGCAAGCTGTTGGCCGAGGCAGCGCGGGCTGCGATCGCCGACGCCATGGCAGAGACGCCAAACCCTTCCGCGATCAGCCGCCATCGCCTATAGGGCGCCGATGACATCCGACTCCCCCGCCAAAAATCTCGCCAAGACCTTCCACGTCAAATCCTTCGGCTGCCAGATGAACGTCTATGACGGCGAACGCATGGCGGAGATGCTGGGGGCGCAGGGTTATGTTCCCGCCGCCGACGGCGCCGATGCCGATCTGGTCGTGCTCAACACATGCCACATCCGCGAAAAGGCGGCCGAGAAGGTCTATTCGGACATCGGCCGACTGAAGCGCGAGGACGGCAGCACGCCGACGATCGCGGTCGCGGGCTGCGTCGCGCAGGCCGAGGGCGCCGAAATCGCGCGCCGCGCGCCGAGCGTCGATGTCGTCGTCGGCCCGCAGGCCTATCACCGGTTGCCCGACCTGATCGCGCGCGCCGAACGCGGCGAAAAGGCGATCGACCTCGACATGCCGCTCGAAAGCAAGTTCGGCGCGCTGCCGAAGCGCGCCGGCGGTCAGCGCCCGACGGCCTTTTTGACCGTCCAGGAAGGCTGCGACAAATTCTGTACCTATTGCGTCGTGCCCTATACGCGCGGCGCCGAGATCAGCCGGCCGTTCGCCGACCTGATCACCGAGGCGCGCGCGCTCATCGCGGGCGGGGTGCGCGAAATCACCCTGCTCGGGCAGAATGTGAACGCGTGGGACGGCGAGGATGACAAGGGCCGGGCGATCTGCCTCGACGGCCTGATCCGCGAGCTTGCGCGGGAGGACGGGCTTGAGCGCATCCGCTATACCACCAGTCACCCCAACGACATGACCGACGGGCTGATCGCGGCGCATGGCGAGGTCGACAAGCTGATGCCCTTCCTTCACCTGCCGGTGCAAGCGGGCAGCGATCGCATTCTGGCGGCGATGAACCGCAGCCATAGCGTCGACAGCTATTTGCGCGTCATCGAGCGCGTTCGCGCGGCGCGTCCCGATATTGCGATCTCTGGTGACTTCATCGTCGGCTTTCCCGGTGAGAGCGAGGCCGATTTCGAGGCGACGCTCGATATCGTGCGCGCGACCAATTACGCGATGGCGTACAGCTTCAAATATTCGCGCCGCCCCGGCACGCCCGCGGCGACGATGGACGAACAGATCGACGAAGCGGTGATGAACGACCGCCTTCAGCGGTTGCAGGCGCTGCTCAATCAGCAGCAACAGGCGTTCAACGAAGCGACGGTCGGGCGCGCGACGCGCCTGCTGCTCGAACGCAAGGGCAAGCATGACGGCCAGTTGATCGGCAAGTCACCCTGGCTGCAATCGGTGCATGTGACGGCGCCGGGGCTGGCGATCGGCGACATGGTCGATGTGCGGATTACATCGGCCGGGCCCAACAGCCTGGGGGCCGAGCCGTTGACGGAAGCGGTTGCCTAGTGCCGGCTTTGAGTTTGGGTGTCCCCCCGAAGGCGGGGACCCATCTCCTTTCGCCGCATTCCGGTGCCACGGGAGATGGACTCCCGCCTTCGCGGGAGTACACAGGTTGTTACTGAAAGAAGGAGCCCTGCCCACGTGTCGAAACGCCCGCTGACCGCCGCATCGCCCGCCGAACCTGGCGACCGCGTCCGATTGTCGGTGGAGTTCGAGCGAACCCAGCTTCTGGGCATATTGTTCGGCGAGTTTGACCGTAATCTGGTGGCGATCGAGAACAGGCTCGGCGTTTATATTTCGGCGCGCGGCAACCGCGTGCAGATCGAAGGGGAGGCCGAAGCCGCGGCGCGGGCGCGCGATGTGCTGACCGAAATTTATACGCGGATCGAACGCGGCGAAGAGATCGACAGCGGGCTGGTTGACGCGGTGATCGCGATGACGGCGCAGCCGACGCTCGACGGCATCATCCGCCACGAAACCAGCGACGCGCCGCCGGTGATGATCCGCACGCGCAAAAAGACGATCGTCCCGCGTGCGCCCTCGCAAATTCCCTATATGCAGGCGCTGGCGCGCGACGACGTGATTTTCGCGCTCGGTCCCGCGGGCACGGGCAAGACCTATCTTGCGGTCGCGCAGGCCGTCGCCCAGCTCATCACCGGCAGCGTCCAGCGCCTGATCCTGTCGCGCCCGGCGGTCGAGGCGGGTGAAAAGCTCGGCTTCCTGCCTGGCGACATGAAGGAAAAGGTCGATCCCTATCTGCGTCCGCTCTACGACGCGCTGCATGATTGCCTGCCCGCCGAGCAGGTCGAACGTCGCATCGCGAGCGGAGAGATCGAGATTGCCCCGCTTGCCTTCATGCGCGGGCGCACGCTCGCCGATGCCTTCATCATCCTCGACGAAGCGCAGAATACGACGATCCCGCAGATGAAGATGTTCCTCACCCGCTTCGGCATGAACAGCCGCATGGTGATCTGCGGCGACCCCAAGCAGGTTGACTTGCCGCTACCCGCGACATCGGGCCTCGCCGATGCGGTCGCGCGGCTCGAAGGCCTCGAAGGCATCAACGTCAGCCGCTTCACGAGCGCCGACGTCGTGCGTCACCCCATCGTCGGGCGGATCGTCGAGGCTTATGAGGGGCCGGGAAGCTGAGAGCGACGGTGCCCTGACGCGAAAGCCGTTCAGCCTTTGGAGCGGCTGGCGTCGATGCTCCATATCCCGGCGCCGCGCGTCGCGATGAACAGGAAGATGAAGGTGTAGAGGATGATCGTCTCGCCGCCGTTGACGATCGGGTGGTGCCCGTTCGGCGCGTGAACGACCCAATAGCCGACTGCCGACATGCCGCTGGCGATGAAGGCCGCGGGCCGCGTGAACAGGCCGATGATGATTAGCGCGCCCGCGACGAGTTCGATCGTTCCGGCGGCATAAAGCATCGGGTTGAGCGACATTGGAAAATCGGCCGGGAAATTGAAGAATTTTTGCACCCCGTGCGCGAGGAACAGCAGGCCGGCGACGATGCGCAGCACCGCATAGGCCTGTTCACGATATCCATCGAGAAACTTCATCACACGCCCCCTTCGGCCGTTGTCGATGCGCGAAGCTATCGCAAAAGAGCGTCGCCGCGAAATTTTTTCGCGCGCCATGTCACAATCGACCGGCGCTGCCTCGTCATGTCGGCACAACCCGAACAAAGGAGTGATGACATGACCAAGGTAACCGAACCCTTCGCCGCAGCGCCGCAGTTGATGAAGCAGTGGATGGCGGTTTCGCTCGCCGTGCAGGGCAGCCTCGAGAAAAGCCTGACCGAACTCGTCAAGATCCGCGCCTCGATCGTCAACGGCTGCGCTAATTGTATCAACATGCACACCGCCGAAGCCCGCGCCGGCGGCGAGAGCGAGCAGCGCATCTATCTGCTGTCGGCCTGGCGCGAGGCGCCCTGCTATACGCCCCGCGAACGCGCGGCGCTCGCCTGGACCGACGCCTTGACGCGTCTGTCGCAGGGGCACACACAGGGCGAAGCCAAGGCGGCGCTCGAGGCCGAATTCACGCCGGAGGAACAGGTGAAGCTGACGCTGATGATCAACATCATCAACGGATGGAACCGCATCGCGGTCGGTTTCGACCTTTGGCTCGAACAGCGGGCGCGCGCCGCGTGACAGCGACGGCGCCTTCGCACGCGGATGCGGCGGATGCGGCGGCGAGTTTCGATCCGCTGCGTCCGCTGCTGACGCGCGTTGCCTATCGCATGCTCGGTTCGGTCGCCGATGCCGAGGATGTGGTGCAGGATGCCTTCATCCGCTGGCTCGGCGCCGATCGTGCGGCGGTGCATGAACCTGCCGCCTTTCTGCGGCGCACCGTGACGCGGCTCTGCCTCGATCAGCTCAAATCGGCGCGGGTACGGCGCGAAACCTATGTCGGACCGTGGCTTCCCGATCCGATTGTCGGCGAGGAGCCCGACGACGATGTTACGCTGCCGCTGATGCTTGCGCTCGAACGGCTGTCACCGCTCGAACGCGCGGCCTTTCTGCTCCATGACGTCTTCGGCGTCGGGTTCGACGAGGTCGCGGCGACGATTGGCCGCGATGCGGCGGCGACGCGCCAGCTCGCGACCCGTGCCCGCGCCCACGTCCGTGACGCGCGCCCGCGCTATCGGCTCGAGCGCCAGCGCGGACTCGAAATCGCCAGCGCCTTCTTCGCGGCGTCGCGGAGCGGCGACATGAGCGCGCTCGGCAATCTGCTCGCGGCCGATGTCGGCATGTGGTCCGATGGCGGCGGCAAGCGGCCCGCGGCGATGCAGCCGGTACTCGGCTTCAACCTCGTCATGCGGGTGCATCGCAGCCTGGCGGTCCTGTTCGGAAAATATGCCTCGACGCTGGTCGAGGTCGGGACGATCAACGGACTGCCCGGCTTCGTGACGCGCGAGGCCGACGGCGAATATCAGACGACCGCGCTGGAAATCGAGGACGGGCTGGTCGTCGGCATCTATGTCGTGCGTAACCCCGACAAGCTGCGCCACATGCACTGAAGCCCCGCCCGATCGCGCTTCGCCGCAGGAGCGATTGCGCGCTCTGTATTGGGCGTGTAATACGGCGCGAAGAATGGCCGCTTTTCCTTTTTCCGATGATCCGCCGCCCCCGGCGATTGAAGAACCGCTGTTTCCGCCTGCCGAAACGCCTGCGACGCCGGCGGGCGCGAAGAAGCCGCGGCCACGATGGCTGCGCTGGCTGTCGCGCGGTTTTGCGGCCTTTGCGATTCTCTTCATCCTGCTCGTCGGCTGGCTGGCAATTACGGCGCCGCTGTCGAAATCGCTCGAACCGATCGCGCCGCCGCAGATTACCCTGCTCGCATCGAACGGTACCCCGATCGCGCGCATCGGCGCGGTCGTCGACAAGCCGGTGAAGGTCGCCGACCTGCCCGATCATGTCACGCAGGCCTTCATCGCGATCGAGGACCGCCGTTTCTACAATCATTGGGGCGTCGATCCGCGCAGCGTCGCGCGGGCGGTGTGGAGCAACGTCACCGGCGGCCGCACGCAGGGCGGCAGCACGATCACGCAGCAGCTCGCCAAATTCACCTTCCTGACGCCCAAGCGCACGCTGGGCCGCAAGGCGCGCGAGGCGCTGATCGCTTTCTGGCTCGAGGCATGGCTGACCAAGGACGAGATCCTCGAGCGCTATCTGTCGAACGCCTATTTCGGCGATAACACCTATGGTTTGCGCGCCGCGTCGCTCCATTATTTCTATCGCCAGCCCGAAAAGCTGACCCCGGCGCAGGCGGCGATGCTGGCAGGGCTAGTGCAGGCGCCGTCGCGGCTCGCGCCGACGAAGAACCCCGATCTGGCCGAAAAGCGGATGCGGCTGGTCGTGCAGGCGATGGCGCGCGAGGGCTATCTGACCGCGGCTGAGGCGAAAGCGATGCGGCCGCCGCGTATCGACGTGCGCGAGCGCGACGACCTGCCCACCGGCACCTATTTCGCCGACTGGGCGCTGCCGCAGGCCCGCAAGCTCAGTGACATCGGCTATTCGCGCCAGACGATTACGACGACGCTCGACGCCCGTTTGCAGGCGGCGGCGCGGCGTGCGGTCAATCGCGCCGCGCTCGGCAAATCGCAGGTGGCACTGGTCGCGATGCGCCCCGATGGCGAGGTCGTGGCGATGATCGGCGGGCGCGACTATGCCGCATCGCCGTTCAACCGCGCCACGCAGGCGCGGCGCCAGCCGGGATCGACCTTCAAGCTGTTCGTCTATCTCGCGGCGCTGCGCAAAGGTTGGCGCCCCGACGACAGCATCGCCAACGGGCCGATCGAAACCGGTACCTATCGGCCGAAAAATGCCAGCGGCACCTATTCGCCGAGCATCACGCTGGAAGACGCCTTCGCGACGTCGAGCAATGTCGCGGCGGTGCGGCTGCTGCAGGAGGTGGGCGATGATCGCGTCATCGCGATGGCGCGCGATCTGGGCGTGACCGCACCGCTTGCCAAGGGCGACCCGAGCCTGGCGCTCGGTACCTCGACGATGACATTGACGGAATTGACCGCCGCCTATGCCGCGGTGGCGGCGAACGCCTATCCAGTCGTTCCGCACGCCTTCAAGAGCGAGGACAAGGGCTGGTTCGAAAATATGGTCTGGGGGCCCAGCCATTTTTCGGCGCGCGAGCATGACGGGATAGAGGATATGCTGGGCGCGGTGGTCAATCGCGGCACCGGGCGCGCGGCGCGGCTGCCGATCGCCGGCTTTGGCAAGACGGGGACGAGCCAGGACAATCGCGACGCTTATTTCATCGGCTATACCGATGGGCTGGTTGTCGGCGTGTGGGTCGGCAATGACGATAATTCGCCGCTGCACGGCGTGACCGGCGGCGGCGTGCCGGCGCGGATCTGGCGCGATTTCATGGTACAGGCCAGCGGCCGCGGCGCCGAACCGAAGAAGGCGCCGCCGGCTGTCGATCCCGCGGGGCCGGTCCAGCCGCTCGACGCACCCGACGTCGGCACGATCCCGGTCGGCGACAAGACGAGCATCGGCGTCGAGGACGGCAATGCTGTCATCAGCACCGAAATCGGCGGCACGCGCGTCGATCTGCGTCTCCCGATCGGTGACCGGCAGACGCCATCGGGGCAGGCGCCGCCTCCGACACCGGCAACCCCGCCGGCGCAGCCCCAGCCGGCACCGGCCCCGCCGCCGTAACGGGGGTGGGCAAGCGATTTCGCATGGCGCACGGCGCCGCGCGGCAGTAGCGAGGGGCAATGACCACGCCGATTCTCTCCGTCGATAGGTGCAGCCGGCCAGCGGCCGCGATCCGGCCATGCTGAGCGTCGAAACGCACGAGGCCAGCCCCTGGCCCGACGATCTCGATTGGCAGGCGCGCGCTGGCGAGGCGGCTGCAGCCGCGCTCGCGCTGACCCCTTACGCCGCGCTTGCCGATGCCGCGCCGCTTGTCGAAGTGGCGATCCGCCTGACCGACGATGATGAGGTGCAGGCGCTCAATCGCGATTTCCGCGGGAACGACAAGCCGACAAACGTCCTGTCCTTTCCGCAGGTCCAGCCCGACCTTCTCGAAACGATGAGCAACAGCGACGACGGCGAGATATTGCTCGGCGACATCGTGCTGGCGCGCGAAACCTGCGTGCGCGAAGCGGCGGAGAAGGGGGTTTCAGTCGCCGATCATGCGACCCATCTGATCGTCCACGGTACGCTGCATCTGGTCGGATACGACCATGTCGACGACCATGGCGCCGAGGCGATGGAGGCTTTGGAAGTGAAAGCCCTTGCATCGCTGGGCATCGCCAATCCATATGCGGTGCAGGATTAACGGCAAAAGCGAGAGACATGCCCGACGAGCAGGGGTCTTCGACCCGATCGGAAGAGGACAGTAGATCCGGCCTGTGGGCCGGAATACGGACGTTGCTGTTCGGCGGTAACAGCGAACCGTCGCTGCGCGAGCAGATCGAAGAGGTCATCGACGAGGCCGAGGAAGAGGGCGCGGAGCGCCGCGGCAGCAGCATCGTCGGCGATCTGTCGCCCATCGAACGCAAGATGCTGCGCAACCTGCTGCACTTCGGCGAACAGACGGTCGACGATGTGGCGGTGCCGCGCGGCGAGATCATCGCGATTTCGGAAAGCGCGAGCTTCGAGGAAATCGTCGCCATCTTTGCCGACGCGGGGCACAGCCGCTTGCCGGTCTACCGCGAAACGCTCGACGAGGTCGTCGGGATGATCCACGTCAAGGACGTGTTTGCGGTGCTCGCCGAAGGGCGCACGCCGCCGCCGCTGCTCGACCTGTTGCGCCAGCCGCTCTATGTGCCGCAATCGATGGGCGTGCTCGACCTGCTCGCCGAAATGCGCGCGAAGCGCACGCACCTTGCGATCGTCATCGACGAATATTCGGGCACCGACGGCCTGGTCACGATCGAGGATCTGGTCGAGGAAATCGTCGGCGAGATCGAGGATGAGCATGACGACGAGCCGACCGCGCTGTTCGTGCCCGATGCCGACGGCTGCTGGGACGCCGATGCGCGCGCCGAATTGGACGATATCGGCGAAGTGATCGACCCGCGCCTTGCCGAAGTCGATGAGGATGTCGACACGCTCGGCGGCCTCGCTGCGGTGCTCGCGGGGCATGTCCCGGCGGTCGGCGAGGTGCTGCACCACCCGAGCGGGTGGCGCATCGAAATCACCGAAGCCGACGAAAAGCGTGTTCATCGTCTGCGCCTGCATCCGCCGGTGGTCGTCGATCTGGAAGCTTCGGCCGATCGCGGCGCCGACTTCTGACGAATTGCCTTTGACGGGGCAAAAGACTAGCGGAAACCGGATGGACGTTTCGGACCTTCGCATCGCGCTGTTCAGCGGCAATTACAATATGACGGTCGATGGCGCGAACAAGGCGCTCAACCGCCTTGTCGGCTATCTGCTGCGCCAGGGAGCATCGGTGCGCGTCTATTCGCCGACGGTTGCCGAACCCGATTTCGAGCCGACCGGCGACCTTGTCAGCGTGCCGTCGATGGCGATCCCGAACCGCCCCGAATATCGCATCCCGCTTCACTTCTCGGCCCGCGTGCGCGAGGACATCGCGAAATTCGCGCCCAATATCCTGCATATCTCCAGCCCCGATCGCGTTTCGCGGCAGGTGGCGGCGTGGGCACGGCGGCGCAATATCCCCGTCGCCTGTTCGGTACACACGCGCTTCGAAACCTATTTCCGCTATTACAACCTGTCCTTCCTCGAACCGATTATGGTCGCGTGGCTCCGCCGGCTCTACCGGCGCTGCGACGCGCTGATCGCGCCGTCGGAAAGCTTTGCGCAAGTGCTGCGCGAACAGCGGATGAACTATGACATCGGCATCTGGACGCGCGGCGTGGAGCGCGACATTTTCCGGCCCGACCGGCGCGAGGAGAGCTGGCGGCAGTCGTGGGGCATTGCCGACGACATGCCCGTCATCGCCTTCCTCGGACGGCTGGTCATGGAAAAGGGGCTCGACGTTTTCGCCGACACGATCGACGTGCTGGAACGCCGCAAGGTCCGCCATCAGGTCGTCGTGATCGGCGAAGGCCCCGCGGGCGACTGGTTCGAATCGCGGCTGCCGCAGGCGAAGTTCGTCGGCTTTCAGGGCGGTCCCAACCTCGCGAGAGCAATCGCGTCGTGCGATATGCTGTTCAACCCGTCGGTCACCGAAACCTTCGGCAATGTCACGCTGGAGGCGATGGCATGCGGCCTGCCGGTGGTTGCGGCGCGCGCAACGGGCAGCGCCAGCATCGTCAAGCACGGCCAGACGGGCTATCTCGTCGATCCCGGGTCGATCACCGGCTTTGCAGACGACCTTGAGCGCTATTGCACCGATGCCGGGCTGCGCGCGGCGCATGGTGCGGCGGCGCTGGCCGAAAGCATGGCCTATGAATGGGACGCGATCAATCAGTCGGTCGCCGACACCTATTTGCGGCTGATCCGCCAGAAGCAGCGGCAGCGGAGGTAGCGCGGCATGGCCGGGGATCTGTTCGGCGACGATGCGCCGGCCGGGGCGGGCGATGCCACCGGGCCGGTTCCGCTCGCCGAACGGTTGCGCCCGCGCAGCCTCGCCGATGTCGTCGGACAGGAGCATCTGACCGGCGCCGAGGGCGCGATCGGGCGCATGGTTGCGGCGGGGCAATTGTCGTCGATCATCCTGTGGGGGCCGCCGGGCACGGGCAAGACGACGATCGCGCGCCTGCTAGCCGAAGCGGTGGGGATGCGCTTCGCGCCGCTGTCGGCAGTGTTTTCGGGCGTCGCCGACCTTAAAAAGGCGTTCGCCGATGCCGAAAAGATGGCGGCGGCGGGCAAGCGCACGCTGCTTTTCGTCGACGAGATTCACCGCTTCAACCGTGCGCAGCAGGACGGCTTCCTGCCCTTTGTCGAGCGCGGGACGGTCGTGCTCGTCGGCGCGACGACCGAGAACCCAAGCTTTGCGCTGAACGCCGCGTTGCTCAGCCGCGCGCAGGTGCTGGTGCTGCACCGGCTCGATGAAGCGGCGCTCGCGCTGCTTGTCGAACGGGCCGAAGCGGACGTCGGGCGGAGCCTGCCGGTGACTGCGGACGCGCGGGCGGCGCTGATCGCCAGCGCGGACGGTGACGGGCGCTTCCTGCTCAACCAGGTCGAAACGCTGTTCGCCGCCGCGGTTGCCGATCCGCTCGACGCGGCACAGCTTGCGCAATTTCTCCACCGCCGCATGCCGGTCTACGACAAGGACCGCGACGGTCATTACAATCTGATCTCCGCGCTGCACAAATCACTGCGCGGATCGGACCCGCAGGCGGCGCTTTACTGGCTCGCACGTATGCTCGTCGCGGGGGAGGAGCCGCTCTATGTCCTGCGCCGCCTCGTGCGGTTTGCGAGCGAGGATATCGGACTCGCCGATCCGCAGGCGCTGACCCAATGCCTCGCCGCCAAGGACGCCTATCAGTTTCTCGGCTCGCCCGAGGGCGAACTCGCGATCGTGCAGGCGTGCCTCTATCTCGCGACCGCGCCCAAATCGAACGCCGCCTATGCTGCGCAAAAGGCGGCGTGGACCGCGGCGCGCGAAACCGGCTCGCTTGCGCCCCCGGCGAACATTCTCAATGCGCCGACCAAGCTGATGAAGGATCTGGGTTATGGCGCAGGCTACGCCTATGACCATGATGCCCCCGACGGCTTTTCGGGCGACAATTACTGGCCCGATGCCATGGCGCCCGCGACCTTCTATCGGCCCGTCGATCGCGGTTTCGAAAAGCGCATTGCCGAGCGTATCGCCTGGTGGGACGAGCGCCGCCGTGCGGCGCGGGAGGAAGAGTGAGCGCTTCCCGTTTCGATGACTGGGGCGATGTCGTCGCCTTTGCCTGCGCATTGCCCGATGTCGAAATGGCGCCCTTCTATGGCACTCCCTGCCCGAAGGTGAACGGCAAAGCCTTCGTGTCGCCGGGCCGCGAGGCCGGCAGTTTTCACGTCATGTGCCCGATCGAGGAAAAGGAGTTGTTGCTTGAAACCGACCCCGGCACGTTCTGGCAAACCCTGCATTATGAAGGCTGGCCCGGCCTGCTCGTCCGCTTCGCGCCCGCCGATCCCAGCCGCGTCGCCGACGTCATCCGCCGCGCCTGGTGGGATCGCGCCAAAAAGGCGCAGCGCGCGGCGTTCGGGCCGCGGCCCTGACGTGCGCTGGCGGGCGTTTCTCGTCGCAGTCATGGCGTTCACGGCGATGCCGGCGCAGGCCGCGGACGCCGGGGCCGATCTCAATCGGGCCTGGGCGGCAGGCTATCGCGCCGCCTTCACCTGCTCGTCGCTATGGGACGGCGCGGGCAAGGCGATGGCCGATATCGAACGCGACGAACTGACGGGCATCTATCCCGAAATCGAGGCCGACGTCCGCGCATTGACCGCCGATGTCGATCAGACGGCGCGCCGCGTCCTTGTCCGCTATCGCGACGACATGCCGCCGCGCGTTGCGCAATGGACCGGGCGGGACGGCTGCGTGACGCTGCCGATCGGCGCCGATCCCGCGTCTGGTCCCGGCGTTTCGCCGCGGAAGCGCGCTGACTTTGACGCCCGGCCTTGGCCGATCGGCGACCAGGGTGCGCGCGCGCCGATCCCGCGCGGTCTGACGCCCTATGAAGCGGCGGTGATGAGCATTGCCGGTTTCGGCGGGCGGACAAGCGCGCTGCTGATCGTCAAGGACGGCCGGATCGTCGTCGAGCACTATCAGGCCGGGCACGACGTCCATACCGCGCAGCGGACCTTTTCGGTCGCAAAGTCGCTGGCGGCGACGCTGATCGGCAACGCGGTGCTGCGCGGCAAGCTCGACGTGGCCGCGCCCGCAGCGATCGCCGAATGGCAATCGGCAGGAGATCCGCGCGCCGTCATCACCACCGAACAGCTCATGCGCATGGCAAGCGGGCTGACGAGCGACAGCGCCGGCAATCGCACCGATGCCATCTATATGGGCGGCGCATCGGTGCGGGCGTGGACGACGCAGTGGCCGCTGCTCAACCCGCCGGGCAGCCGCTATCGCTATGCCAACAACGACACGCTGCTCGCAACGTTGTCGTTGAAGGCCGCGCTGGCGAAGGAGGGCGAGGCGCTCGATCCCGCGGCCTTTTTTGACCGGCTGGGCATGACGCGCACCTTCGTCGAACATGACAAGGATGGCGATTTCATCCTGTCGAGCCAGGTGTGGACGACCGCGCGCGATCTTGCCCGGCTCGGCCTGCTCTATCTGAACGACGGCATGGCGGACGGCGAGCGCATTCTGCCTGCCGACTGGCGGCTCTTCGTTTCGACGCCGAGCGGCCCGCAGCCGGACGGGCCATTCGGCTATGGTGCCGGTTTCTGGCTGCTCGACAAATCGGCGGGCGTGCCGTCCGATGCCTTCGGCGCGTTCGGCAATCGCGGCCAATATGTAGTCATCATTCCGTCGCGGCAACTGGTCATCGTCCGGCAGGGCTATGACGACGCGGCGCAGCGGATCGATATTGCCAAACTCACCGCCGCCGTCGTCGCGGGCGACGACAAGGCCGGCGCCCGGAAATAAGGCCTCACTCCATGCCGGGATAGCGCGCGAAGCTGGGCATCTCGCCCAGCTTTTCCATCCAGCCGATCCGTTCGGCGACCTGGATCTGCGCGCCCGCGGGTATCAGGTCGGGATCGTCGAGCGTCCCCGACTGTACGTCGATCTTGCCGGGGAAAATCTGGTCGTTGGTATAGAAGAGGCTGGTGCCGCAATCGGCGCAGAAATGGCGCCGTCCATGCTCTGACGAGGCGTAGATTTTCGGCGTGCCGCTGAGCTCAAGATCGGCCTCGGCAACCAGCGCCCAGCCGACCATCGGCGCGCCGGCGTGGCGGCGGCAATCGCTGCAATGGCACAGGGCGTGATGCTCGACTGCCGTCGGCATCGAATATCGGATCGCACCGCAATGGCACTGGCCAGAGGCGCGGGCAGGGGAATCGGTCATGTCTCTCTCCTTGGCTGGAAGGAGAACATACCATAAACATTTTTCCAAAAGCAATTACGTCGGCGGTCAGGCCGCGCGGTTACTCGCCCAGATCGACGTGGTGCTTCTGGGCCCAGTCGAGATATTGCCCGCGCGGGTTGGCGGCCGGGTGGGCGAGGATTGCCGGGACATCGCGGCGCAGCGCGCCAAGGTCGAGCGAGCGGATCATCGCCTTTACCGGACCGACCCCGGCCGGCGTAATCGACAGGCGTTCGATCCCGATGCCGAGCAGCGCCATCGCTTCGAGCGGGCGGCCGCCCATTTCGCCGCAGACGCCGAGCGTGACCTTCGATCCCGACACCATTTTCACGACCCGCGCCAGATAGCGCATCACCGTCGGCGATAGCCAGTCATAGCGCTCGGCGAGCCGCGGGTGCGCGCGGTCGGCGGCGAAGAGGAACTGGGTCAGGTCATTGGTGCCGATCGACAGGAAGTCGAGGTGCGGCAGCATCAGATCGAGCGTCTCGATCAGACCCGGCACCTCGAGCATCGCGCCATAGCGGATCGCCGAGGGCAGCTTCTTGTTATGCTGTTTCAGCCAGGCGCGCTGGTTGATGAACAACTGGCGCGCCGCCTCATATTCCCAGGGTTCGGACACCATCGGGAACATCACGTTCAGCGTGCGTCCCGCGGCTGCTTCCATCAGCGCACGCGCCTGGACTTTCAGCAGGCCTTCGCGTTCGAGCGCGAGGCGCAGCGCGCGCCAGCCCATCGCCGGATTTTCCTCCAGCGCATTTTCGTCGACATTCATATAGGGCAGTGCCTTGTCGCCCCCGATATCGACGGTGCGGAAGATGACGGGACGGTCGCCCGCCGCGTCGAGCACGTCGCGGTAGAGCCGCTGTTGCCGCTCGCGCTGCGGCAGGGTTGCCGACACGAGGAACTGGAATTCGGTGCGGAAGAGCCCGATACCGCGTGCGCCGGTGAGGTCGAGCGCCGCGACATCCTCGCGCAGTCCGGCGTTGATCATCAGCTCGATCGGCACCCCGTCCTTGGTAACGGCGGGCAGGTCGCGCAGCGACGCCAGACTTGCGCGGCGCTTTTGCGAGATGACGAGCTTGGCATCGAAGGCGTCCTGTACCGCCTGCGTCGGGCGGACGTGCAGCGTGCCGGCGGCGGCATCGAGGAGCAGCATGTCGCCCTCGCGGATCGAAGTCCGGACGTCGCGGACCCGGCCCAGCACGGGGACGCCCATCGCACGCGCGACGATGATGACGTGCGCGGTCAGCGACCCTTCTTCCAGGATCACGCCCTTGAGGCGGCGGCGATCATATTCGAGCAGTTCGGCAGGGCCGAGGTTGCGGGCGACGAGGATGGAATCCTGCCGCAGCCCGACTTGCGCGGCCGTCCCCATCTGCCCCGACACGATCCGGATCAGCCGGTTCGACAGATCTTCAAGGTCGTGCATGCGGTCGCGCAGCAGCGCGTCGTCGATCTGGCGCATCCGCATCCGGGTGCGTTGCTGGACGCGTTCGATGGCCGCTTCGGCGGTCAGCCCGCTGTCGATCGCTTCGTTGATCCGCCGCGACCAGCCCTCGTCATAGGCGAACATCTTGTAGGTTTCGAGCACCTCCTCATGCTCGCCGCCGACACCGAATTCGGCCTGGCTCGCCATGCGGTCGATCTGTTCGCGCATCTTGTCGAATGCGGCGTAGACGCGGTGGCGCTCGGCCTCGATATCGTCGGCGACCGTATGTTCGATATGGACGCGCGGCTGATGGAAAACCGCGATCCCGGCGCCCATGCCGTCGACCAGTTTCTGGCCCGACAGGCGCTGCATCGACTGGTCGGTTTCGCCCGCATCGATCCGCGCCGCGGTATCGACCAGGTCGGCGTTGGCGATCAGTTCGGACAGCACCATCGCGACCGTCTGCAGCGTCTCGATCTCGATCTCTTCATATCGGCGCGGTTCGGCATGCTGGACGCACAGGACGCCGACCGCGCGCTCGCGCCGGATGATCGGCACGCCGGCAAAGCTGTGGAACAGCTCCTCGCCGGTTTCAGGACGATAGGAAAAGTCGGGATGCGCTGCCGCTTCGTCGAGGTTCAGCGTTTCGATCTGTTCGGCAATCGTGCCGACCAGACCTTCGCCGAGGCCCAGCCGCGTGACGTGCACCGCCTCCTGCTTCAACCCGCGCGTGGCATAAAGTTCGAGCGCGCCTTCGCGCAGCAGATAGATGGAACAGACCTCGCTATCGAGGCATTCGCCGATGATGCCGACGACCTGGTTGAGCTTCGACTGCGCGTTGGTGCGCGCCGCCATTACCTCGTGCAGCCGCGTCAGGATCGTGCGGGCCGACTGGGCGGCGGATGTCGGCGGGGGCGGGGCGTTGGTCATCGTGCAATCCTGCTAACAGATGCACGGCGCCAACGCCATTGCCCGGCGCCACTTTTATCCCGCTATTCTGGCGGTTTCAGTTGCCGCCGACGGGTGCCCCGGACGGTCCCGACACCGCCGTCGTGGCGGGTGCGGTCATCACCGGCGGGGGCGGGGCATATTTCGCGTCCCACGCGGCGACATCGGCCTGATACTTGGCATAGGCTTCATAGAAATCGACGAAGGGCTGGTCGAGCTGCGCGAGCTGGGCCGGAGCCTGCGGAATGACCTGTGCCGACGGGGTCGACGAGACGAGTTGGGCGACTTCGTTGGCGCGGGCGCAGAAGGCGCGCTGCGCCGGGGGCTGCGCGAAATAGTTGAAAAGCTGCGTTGACAGCTTGTCGCGCGCAGCGATGCCGTTGGTGCGCGTTTCCTTGCCCAGATCGGCGATGACCGTCTTTTCGGTAGACCGGATCTGCTTGGCATGCGCCTTGATGATATTGTTGTATGCCGACACCAGCGTCGCTTCTTCGGCGCCGCGGCAGCCGATAGCCGCGACGTTGAGCGCAATCTTGAGCTGCCAGAAGGCGCGGTCGCCGCTGATGCCGCTGTTCGCGGTCATGAACCGGCCGTCGACACCGCGCGCAGGGAGAATTTGCGTCAGCGAGGCATTGCCGGGGGGCAGGGGGCGCGGCGGAATGACCACGGCCACCGGCGGCGGGGGCGGCGGGGGCGGCGGAGGCGGCGGGGGCTTCGGCGCACAGGCGGCGACGCTTGCCAGCAGGCCGGCAACGATGATTTTACGCGACAAATTCATGACCTTCTCCCCAACCGCATGCTTCATGCGGCGTCAACCCCGTGCGTGCAACGCCGTTTCGGCCTGTTGCACCAAAGATGCGATGATCTCTGCAACGCTCTCTTCCTGCGTTACCATACCGACAGATTGCCCTGCCATTAACGAGCCGTTTTCGACGTCGCCGTCGATCACCGCGCGGCGCAGCGCGCCGGCCCAATAATGTTCGATTTCCAGCTGCGCCGCCGCCATGTCGACGGTGCCCCCGTCGAGCAGATTGGCAACCTCGCGCTGCTTGGCGGTAAAGGCTTCGGTGCCCGCATTCTTCAGCGCGCGGACCGGGATGACGGGCAGGCGCGGATCGATCTGGACGCTGGCGATCGCGTCGCGCGCGGAGGCGCGGATGAACGCCTTTTTGAAATTGGGATGCGCGATGCTTTCGGTGGCGCAGACGAAGCGCGTGCCGAGCTGGACGCCCGCCGCGCCCATTTCCAGATAGCCGGCGATCGCCTCACCGCGGCCGATGCCGCCGGCGACGAAGATCGGCACTTCGGCTGCGAGCGCGGGCAGGATTTCCTGCGCGAGCACGCTCGTCGACACGGGGCCGATATGCCCTCCCGCTTCCATCCCTTCGATCACCAGCGCATCGACGCCTGAGCGGACAAGTTTCTTTGCGAGCGCCAGCGTCGGCGCGAAGCAGATCACCTTGGCGCCCGACGCCTTGATCGCCTCGAGGCTGCCCTTCGGCGGCAGTCCGCCCGCCAGCACGACATGGCCGACGCCATGCTTGGCGCACACCTCGATCAGCTCGAAAAGCTGCGGGTGCATGGTGATCAGGTTGACGCCGAAATTGCGGGTCGCCAGCGCTTTCGTCGCTGCGATCTCGGCATCCAGCAGCTCGGGTGTCATCGCACCGCAGGCGATCACGCCAAAGCCGCCGGCATTGCTGATCGCGCTGACCAGATGGCGCTCGGAGACCCAGCTCATCGCACCGCAGAGAATGGCGTAGTCGCTGCCCAGCAGAGCCGTGCCGCGCGCCATGAGTTCGTTCAATTTGCTCATTGCTGCGCCTTTGCCAGCAGCGGCGCGCGCGCGCAATCCATTGCCGCGCGCAGTCCTGAAAGCGGCACGGATTTCCCGGTTCGGCTCGGCGCGGGAAACTCTCCTTTGGGCGCCCAAAGCAAAACAATCCTTGTCAACTGGCGCGGATCGCGCTGTCCGCGACGAGCCGCCGCGGCACCGTCTACAATGTCACGACCAACCGCCGGATCCAGAGCCAGGACAATATAGGCCGGTGCGGGCAGTTACTGTGGAAACCCACCTACACGCTTAGTGGCACGCGCGTCGGTGACTGGAACAAGCCGGACGCGGTGTGCTGCGGTTCGGTGTTCGTCCGTACCGGCGCAACGCAGCCGCCGCTTGCTGCGCGGCTATCTCGCCAATGCCGACAAGGTCGGTACGCAGGGGATAGAGGCCGACGTGGCGATCCGCCCGAGCGAGCGTTTCAATGCCCATGTCAACTGTGCCTACTCCGACTCCCAATACCGGCGCTTCGTGGATGCGCCATGCCCGCCCGAATTGTCCAGCGGTACGAACAGATCCGCGTCGGCTTCTGGGCGGAGCGCCGCCTTGATGTCTTTGCCTGGGTCCGCAACGCCTTCGATCGCGATTATATCGATCAGCTCTTTGTCGGACCGGGCAATACCGGGCTGATCACCGGGCTTCCGGGCGATCCGCGGACGTGGGGCGGGACGATCAAGTTCGGCTTCTGACCGGTGTCGGAGTGTAAAAGCCAACGGAAAAGGGGCCGCCGATGGGCGGCCCCTTTCACATGCCGGCGGCGTTAGCGCTGCTGGCCGGGATTGCGCTCTTCTTCGCGGCGCTGTTCGCCCGGCTGGCGGTTCTGGCCGCCCTGCTGTTGCTGCTGACGGCGCTGTTCTTCTTCGCGATCCGCCTGCGGCTTCTGCTGGTTCTGGTTGGGGGTATTAGCCACTTTCCTTCTCCTTGCAGTCCGGCTGCAAGTATCGCGGCCGGACCCATGAAAAACCCGCGGCGAACGCGCGATGTTCCTCGGTTCGTCGCATCCGCGCCCGGTTGTGGCGGCGGGGCGACGAGCGGCTGATCCGGATCGTCCTCCAAGCGTTAATGATCGGAAGGGTCGATCACTGAATACAGCTTATTCGGTTATGTCGATGGGAGCGCGCAGCCTATCCTCGAGCCGTCAGAAGGAGAGGATAGCGTCATCGACTCGGCGCAATGCCGTTCGGCCCGACTTTGCCCGTCACGCGTCCGTCATCCTGCCGCGTCACGATCCGATAATTCAAAAGAGGAGAGATTGCATGAACGACCAGACCCCCATCGACGCCGCAGGCGGCTGTCCCGTCCACAAGGGCGGTATGCGCGCGCTGCTCGGCCGCACGAACAAGGATTGGTGGCCGGACATGCTGGCGACCGACATCCTCACCCCCAACGGATCGTCCAACCCGATGGGCGAAGATTTCGATTATGCGGAAGCATTCAAATCGCTCGACTATCAGGCGCTGAAGGCTGACCTGACCGCGCTGATGACCGACAGCCAGCCCTGGTGGCCCGCCGACTATGGTCATTATGGTCCCTTCTTCATCCGTATGGCGTGGCACGCCGCGGGTACCTACCGCACCGCCGACGGCCGCGGCGGCGCCAACAGCGGGCAACAGCGTTTCGCACCGCTCGACAGCTGGCCCGATAACGGCAATCTCGACAAGGCGCGGCGCCTGCTTTGGCCGATCAAGCAGAAATATGGCAACAAGATCAGCTGGGCCGACCTGTTCATCCTCACCGGCAATGTCGCGATCGAAAGCATGGGCGGTCCGGTCTTCGGTTTCGGCGGCGGCCGCGTCGATGTCTATGAACCCGAACGCGACATCTATTGGGGCAGCGAAGACAAATGGGTGAACGAAGGCGTGCAGACGCGCATCGACCCCAAGCACGGCTTCGAAGTGATCGAAGGACCACTCGCCGCGATCCAGATGGGCCTGATCTACGTCAACCCCGAAGGGCCGCAAGGCAATCCGCACGATGACGAAGGCATGGCGCGCGACATGAAGGAAACCTTCGCGCGCATGGCTATGAACGACGAGGAAACCGTCGCGTTGACCGCGGGCGGCCATACATTCGGCAAGGCGCATGGCAATGGCGACGCCTCGACGCTGGGGGCCGCGCCCGCGGGCGGCGATCTCGCTGCGCAGGGCTTCGGCTGGGTCAGCGGCGAGGAACATGGCGGCATCGGCGAACATGCGGTGACGAGCGGCATCGAGGGCGCCTGGACGAACACCCCCGACAAATGGACCGACAATTATTTCCGGCTGCTGTTCGACTATGATTACGAGCTGGTGAAGTCGCCCGCGGGCGCGAACCAGTGGCAGCCGATCGGCCAGAAGGAAGAGGATATGGCTCCGGCGGCGTGGGATCCGAATATCAAGGTGCCCACGATGATGACGACCGCCGACATGGCGCTGAAGCGCGATCCGGCATACCGCAAGATCAGCGAAAAGTTTCGCAACGATCATGAGGCGTTCAAGGATGCTTTCGCGCGCGCATGGTTCAAGCTGACGCACCGCGACATGGGGCCGAAAACCCGCTACCTCGGCCCCGAAGTGCCCGCCGAAGACCTGATCTGGCAGGATCCGATCCCCGCGGGCACCATGCCTTCGGATGCCGAGGTCAAGGCAGTGAAGGACAAGATCGCCGCGAGCGGCCTGACCGTCAGCCAGCTCATCAAGACGGCCTGGGCCTCAGCCAGCACCTTCCGCAAGTCGGACTTCCGCGGGGGTGCCAACGGTGCGCGGGTTCGCCTCGCGCCGCAAAAGGACTGGGAAGTCAACGAACCGGCGATGCTGGCAGAGGTGCTCGATACGCTCGACGGGCTGCGTGGTTCGATGTCGATGGCCGACGCCATCGTGCTCGGCGGCGTTGTGGGTCTTGAAAAGGCGATCAAGGACGCGGGCTTCAACGTCGCGGTGCCCTTTACCGGCGGCCGCGGCGACGCGTCGCAGGAGCAGACCGACGTGGAGAGCTTCGAGGTGATGGAGCCCGAAGCTGACGCCTTCCGCAACTATGTCGGCCAAAAGAAGCTGGCGGTGAAGATCGAGGAAATGATGCTCGACCGCGCGTCGCTGCTCGGCCTGTCGGTGCCCGAAATGACGGTGCTGGTCGGCGGCCTCCGCGTCCTCGGCGCCAACCATGGCGAGCGGGGCCACGGTCACTTCACCAAGCGGTCGGGGCAGTTGACGAACGACTTTTTCGTCAACCTGCTCGACATGACCAATGTGTGGAAGGCCGTCGATGGATCGGACGACCAGGAATATGTGGCCACCGATCGCAAGAGCGGCGGCGAAACCTGGCGCGCAACCCGCGCCGACCTCATCTTCGGTTCCAATTCGGAACTCCGTGCCGTCGCCGAAGTCTATGCCGAGACGGGCCACGAGGAAAAGTTCGTGAAGGACTTCGTCAAAGCCTGGACGAAGATCATGAACGCCGACCGCTTCGACCTCGCGTAACCGGGCGGGCACCGGTCCCGAACATGCTTCGGGACCGGCCGCCAACCCTCATGGCGACGGGTCGCGACCCGCCTTCCGGGGACATGGGCCCGGGAGGCGGGTCATATTTTTCGGAGGAGCAAGACTGGAAACCGCGAACGATCGTTCGATTGCCCGGCTGTGCGTCAGCCGTCAGAAATCGACGTCTTCGTAATATTTGGGCGGCGTCACGATTTCCATCCGCTCGGCAAGCAGCGGCCGGAAGCTCGGGCGCGACTTGAGGCCCGAATACCAGCCCTTCGTCTGCTCGTGCCCGGTCCAGTCGATGCCGCCCAGATAGTCGGCGACCGAGATATGCGCGGCCGCGGCGAGATCGGCGAGGCTCATCGTCGCACCGGCGAGCCAGGTGCGGTGGTCGATCAGATAGTCGATATAGTCGAGATGCTGGTTCGCCGCCTTCATCGCCTCGCGCAGCGCGCCGCCGTCGGGCGGCTGGCGGTGGACGATGCGCTTCTGCATCCGTTCGAAGAGCAGCGGGCCGGTGACTTCGAAATAGAATTCCTGGTCGAACCAGGCGACTAGGCGGCGGATTTCGGCGCGATTGGCGGCGGTGCCGTTGATCATTGCCTTGCCCTCTACCGTCTCCTCGAAATATTCGGCGATGGCGTTGCTGTCGATGAGCACCTGGCCGCGCGCTTCGTCGACCATCACCGGAGTGCGCCCGGCGGGGTTCAGGTCGACGAATTCGTCACGGCGTTCCCACGGCGATTCGCGCACCAATTCATAACCCACGCCCTTTTCGCCGAGCAGCAGCCGGATCTTGCGCGAGAAGGGACAGAGAGGGAATTGATAGAGTTGCCACATGACCATCCGCATAGCGGCAGCGAGGCGGCTCGTCCAATGGCTATGGCGGACTTATCAACCGGGCCGCTTCGGGGGTGTCCGAAGGCAGCGTGCTATCGCCGAGCGGCGGCGCATTCGGCTTCCCATTGCACCAGAAGATCACGTGCCATATCTTTGATAACGGGCGCGTAGGCGGCGACCGCGGAAGCGGCGTGGCCGGCCATGCGCGCGCTCGCGCGAACGTCGCCGCCCATACGCTCGGCATAGCCGGGATCGTGGTCCGTGAGGTCGCCGACGGTGGCGTCGGGCGGAATGCGGGCGGCATCGGATGATGGATCGATCCGCGCGACAGCTTCGGCGAGCGGGCCGACGGGCATCTGCATCATCGCGCCGACCAGTGCGGTGATCGTGTCGGCCATCCGCTCCTGTGTCGCCGGATCGTTCAGCACCGCAGCAGCGTCGCGCGCATCGGCCGCCGACGCGGGGGCGGGCGCGAGAAGCGCGAGGAGAGGAAGGGCAGCGCAGACCGGCCGCATGGCATCATCCTTTCGGGACGCGAAACATCGACGCAGCGCATAGCGGCCCGACGCTTTCGCGCGGCTGAATGACCTGTCGTCTTGCGGCAGACCGGGGCCGCGATGCGGCAAGCGTCCCCGGCGAGGGCCGGGGACACCAGCTATTCGGCGGCGACCGC
>Ga0209941_1001038_pt1 | contig 22920 bp, 18 predicted proteins | sample ThiBiot_300_plan_FD_183945 | JGI IMG/M metagenome (GOLD analysis project Ga0209941, IMG submission 183945) | Wastewater bioreactor microbial communities from Cape Town, South Africa - Thiocy_solids_1 (SPAdes) | ecosystem: Engineered > Bioremediation > Thiocyanate > Unclassified | place: South... | reverse complement strand
GCGTATAAACATCTGCAAAAATAGCACATAAACCCGCTTGCGTCACCCAAAATGGTGACGCAGAAATCATAATAGGTTGAAAAACAAACAAATATAAAGTTGGTGAAAAAATAGTGTCAAAGTCAGGAAGATTGTACTACTATGCCGATCTATCTTAAAACAATTTGGGAATCTCCCCGATGCTTTTTAAAAACCTGATTTAATATTCTTTTCTCATTAAAAGAAAAGCCCTGTTTCAATTTAAGATGGATTAAAATTTTTAACGGGAAATATCAGGGTTGAGAGAAATATATTTTTTCCGCGATTCTCCGTTGCAGAAAATGCCGGATCTTAAAGAAATGATCAATGAATGACATTTGCCGTTTCCACTGCCTCTACAACATCAAAATTCCTCATGGCATTGATCAGTTTAAAATGAGTGAAATTTTGAAGGCGTTCAATTGTGACTGGCTCCTGGAAAATAGTCTTTTGTGCCAGGAGCTTTTCTCTCGCTGTTCCCTTTAACAACGGGTGTGAGGGCGTAATCCATTTTTCTCCATCAAAAAAGACAATGTTGCAATACAAAGTATCCGTCACGGATTTGTTTTTGATAATCAGGATGTCATCGCATTCCTCTCTCTTATCAAATAGCAAGTTTAGATTTGTACGATCAGAATATTTCAGGTTGTATTCAATGGCATTATCTTCAACCAACTTCAGAGTGGTTATTTTTTTGATTTGGTATTTTTCAAATTCCCTTTTAAAAGAAGCATCGTTATAACGGATTCTCAGCTTCACCAAACCCTCTCTGAATTCAGCAGGAATTTGCACATTATCTAAAATATCTGATTTGGCTTCATACCCATAAAGTTCTTTGTAGGAATTCCGGTATCTGCGCCAATGCCACTCAGCGTTTAATAGCTGGCCGTCCTTAATGCAAATAGATTCAAAAAGCGGGTACATAAATTTTTTGTATTAATTCATTATACTCATCATCGGCCAGGCTTTCGGAAGTAATACCACCTCCGCTTCTGAAAAAATATTTTCCGCCTTTACATTCAATAAACCTTATAGCTACTGCTGTATCCAGACTATTACCATCAAAAATACCGAAGATACCGGTGTAATTTCCACGTGGTGATAATTCATTCTCTTTGATAATTTCCAGGGTTTTCTTTTTAGGCGCACCACTGACAGAACCTGCCGGCAATAATTTTAATATCATATCTCCCAACTTCCTGTGCCAATCGGAAGGAAGTGTCCCTTTTATTTCTGAACTTGTTTGCAGTATTTCACCTTTATTCGTCCTGATTTTTTCAACATACCGGAATTTTTCCACCGTGATATTATCGGCAACCATTGCCAGATCATTGCGCATCAAATCCACGATAGTATTATGCTCCCATTCTTCTTTTTGATTTGAAAGTAAAACACTTTCTGCGTTCCCGACGGTTGCATCTATTGTCCCTTTCATTGGGTAGGTAAAAATTTCATTACCTGAAATCCTGATAAAACATTCCGGGGAAAACACCACAAATTTATGATCAACAAAAAGTTTGTAGGGAGCTTTGGAAATATGAAAAATTTCTTCCAGGGTGAGATTTATTTTGATTTCTGCAGGAAAGGTCAGATTCAATAAATAAGTATTTCCTTTATTCAATTCGTCTTTTACATTGGTAAATTTTTCTTCGAAAATCTTCTTTGAAACAGGCGAATAGTCCAACTGTATCTCTTTATTGATTTGCTTATTTGGAAGGTTCGATTTACCCCTGATATCGTAAAAAACACCCTGTTTGCAGCATTGATCCAGCCTAAAAATTACAGGCCTTTCACATTCAAAATCTATCACAAACAAAAAGGGCTGGCCTGTCACTGCATATTCATAAAGCTGCGTTTTAAATGCCGTTAAAATTTTATCAGCATCTCCGGAAATACTTTGCAATTTTCTTGTTTATTTATTCTATTAAAACTGCTTTGTAGAAAAGATTGAATAGGAAATATTCTCCTCCACACCGTGCTAAGTTAAACCAATACCGTCAGGCTTTTTTGGTTCCGATTTTATATCCGATAGTGGCAAAATAAAGGATAAACAAATAACACGGTACCAATATCCAGAATGCCTGTTGCAATCCTATTTTTTCTCCCAGTGTGGCCCAGAGTTTAGGTAATACAGCGCCTCCGGCGATCCCGACAATTAACTATGCGGAACCCGTTTTGGTAAACCGCCCCAAATCATGAATAGCCAAAGGCCAGATTGCCGGCCAAACCAAAGCATTGGCCAATCCCAATAATGCGATGAACAAAATGGAAGTATATCCTGACGTAAAAATAGCGAGCAGAGTAAAGATGACTCCAAGAATTGCCGATCCCTTCAGTGCGGTTGTTTGCGACATTAATTTTGGAATGGCAGCTATTCCGATCAGGTAGCCAACAAGCATCCCTATCATGGTATATGAAGTAAAATGCTTGGCAATATCCAGACTGATACCAAGTGATTTCCCATAAATCTGTATAATATCTCCCGCCATAACTTCTACTCCCACATATAAAAACAAAGCGACAAAGCCGATCCATAAATAAGGAAAACTGAAAATGCTTTTCCCATCGTCAATAGTGGTATTTGAATTGTCCGCTTCCCCTTCCGCTTTTATTTCGGTAAGATTAGAAAGATTTACAAATACTGCAAGAGCAATCAATACTGCGGCAATGACAATGTATGGAACTATAACCCTCGCAGCCAATGCATCCAGCTCGACTACCTTTTGAATTTCGTCGAGCCCTTTCAATCTTGTAATCAACGCTTCGGAATCTTTCAGCAGGAATGCTCCCATGATCAAAGGAGCCAGCGCGCCAGCCCCTTTATTACAAATTCCCATGATGCTTATTCGTTTCGCGGCGCTTTCTATCGGGCCGAGAATGGTAATGTAAGGATTAGAAGCTGTTTGCAATAAAGCCAATCCCGTACCTATTACAAACAGACCACTCAAAAACAAACCATAGGTTCTGGTTTTTGCCGCAGGAATAAAGATCAGCGCACCGATTGCCATAAAGATCAATCCCAATACCATCCCTTTTTTATACCCTGTTTTCTTCAAAACCCAGGATGAAGGGAAAGCCATGACAGCATACGAAATATAAAAAGCAAAAGTTACGAGTACTGCCTCCGAAGTTTTTAGTTCACATGCAATCTGAAGGTAAGAGATCAACGTGCTGTTTAACCACGTTACGAATCCGAAAATAAAAAACAGGATTCCTATTACGATAATTTGGCGTGTGTAATTCGGTTCGCGATTAACCAGGTTTTGTGTTGCCATTGAAATTTTCAGTTAGTTTATTAATTGAATAGTGATGATGAAAGGTTCTGCGTAAAATTAATACTCCTCTGAATGAAATCATCCAAACAAAAAAAGAGGCTGTCTTTTGTTTCGACAACCTCTCTCCTGTTATTAAATTTTTATTTTATGCCCGGCTATCAAATTTTTTATCGGCGGCATCATACATATCCTGGTATTTTTTCAGGTTTACATTATCTCCAAGGCTCTGATAAATATTTTGCATCAGGTTTACAATGGATTTGTAGCGCGACTTATCTGATTTTTTCCCGTTTGCATCCAGCATATCCAATGCTTTTGTAGCGTATGGAATCGCTTTATTCCAGTCGTCTTTGGCTTCATTATTCAAATTCAATTTGGCGGTTGCGTCTTTCACTTTTAATGCGCTGTCACGGGTATCGATTCCCTGGTTGTAGAAAACCTGTGAGTACAGCCAGTTTGAATTCACATCATTCGGATCAATGGCAAGAGATTTGTCTAACTGATCAACCATGGTGGCTTTCCATTTGGCCCTGTCAGAAACAACAGCTGCTTCATCGCTGGTATTGTAGATATAACCAAAGATTTCGTTTGCATAGCTGAAACGATATTTCAAACTGTCGGGATGTGCATCAACCAAATTCTGATAAACCCCAAACAATTTCATTTTATCATTGTTTTCTCTGTAATAATCCATCAGAACCAGGTAAAAGAAGGGTTCTTTCGGATAAACTTCGGCGCCGAGTTTGGCATACTTTAGCATGTTTGCTTCATCCTTGGATTCTTTATAATGTTGTTCGAGCCATTCATACGGAAGCTTAAATCCTTCGTCATTGGCTCCTACCGGACCGGCAATTTTGTTGTCGGCTAATTTTTTAAAATATTCAATTGCTGTGGCATCATCCTTGGCATTGATTGCCGCCTTACCAATATTTAAAACAAGAGTTGTATCTACTTTACCGATTTTGGCCCATTCATTTTTTGAGATATACTGACCCACATTATCGGCGTTTATAAAGTTGTCCATCGCATTCTTGAAAAACGATTTGTCGCCGGTGGAAGCTGCTTTATTAAAATCATCCACAGCGGCCTGATAATATCCGGTGTACATATCGAATACCGGTTTGTAATTATCTTTCATTACGGCCAGCTTTACTTTCATGTTGGACGAATCAGCCAATGCCTGCTGAAATGCCTGGAAAGCTTCGGCCCGTGCATCACCATTTACCAAACTGTGAAGTGCTGCGCTGTCGGCAATACCTTCATAAATTTTACTTTTTAAATAAATTGCCTCTCCGTCTTTCGGATTTTTTTCGAGATAAGCTTCAACTTCCGTTTTTGCATTGGCAAAATCTTTACTGTCGAAATATTTAGTCGCTTTCTTCAGACTTTGCGAAAAGCCAACAGAAACAAACATGGAAAAAACTACAGGTAATAGGATTCTTTTCATTTGTTTATTATTCTTTTGTTTTACAAATTTATATTATCAGTTTAATTCTCCGTCAACCGAATTTTCATTTTCATCGCTTTTTCCTGTTCCCTCTTCATTGGATTGTGGATTTTCATTGTTTCCAGATGCATCAGGGGTTTCGGAGGTTGCATCGGTTGTTTCTTCTTCTGAAATATTATCATTCGATTCACTTTCATCAATCTTTGTAATAGCCGCAATCTCATCTCCGTCATCCAGTCTGATAAGTTTCACACCCTGTGTTGCCCTTCCTGCTTCTCTTACAGAACTTACCGATGTACGAATGGTAACGCCGGATTTGCATATGATCATGACATCCTGATTTTCTGTTACACTGAGAAGGCCAATCAATTCACCGGTCTTTTCCGTAATGTTAATGGTTTTCACTCCTTTTCCGCCGCGGTTGGTAACTCTGTATTCTGCAACTTTCGTCCTTTTCCCAAATCCTTTTGCACTCAAAACAAGTACTGTGTGTTCTTCATCATCCTTGTGAATACAGATGACGCCTATTACTTCGTCTTTTTCGGAATCCACACTGATGCCCGTTACGCCTATCGCTCCTCGTCCTGTCGGCCTTACTTTTTCTTCAGGGAAACGGATCGCTCTCCCGCTTTTCACAGCCATCATTATTTCATGATTCCCGTCAGTCAGGCATGCATCAAGAAGCTGATCACCTTCGTTAATTGTAATGGCATTTACCCCGCTGAGCCTAGGCCTGCTGAAATCTTCCAGCCTTGTTTTCTTAATGATGCCTTTGCGGGTACACAAAACGATGAAATGGTTTTCAACATATTCTTTGTTGTTGAGATCGCGGATTGCAATGACAGTTCTTATTTTATCGCCCGGAGTAAGTGAGAGCATATTCTGAACAGCTCTGCCTTTACTTTGTTTATCTCCTTCCGCGATTTCATACACTTTTATCCAATAGCACCGGCCCATTTCAGTAAAGAATAAAAGTGTATCGTGCGTGCTTGTTGTAAACAATTGTTCTATGTAATCTTCATCCCTGATTTGTGCGCCCCGTGCACCCCGGCCGCCTCTCCTTTGCTGGCGGTATTCTTTGGCCGACGTACGTTTGATATAACCCATGTGTGAGATGGTAACCACCATATCTTCCTCCTCAATCAAATCTTCAATGCTGATATCATCGGCGAGATATACAATTTCAGATTTCCTGTCATCACCAAATTTTTCCTTCACCTCAGTTAATTCGTCTTTGATAATCTGGAATTGCATGGTTTCGCTTCCCAATATTTCTTTCAGATGCCTGATGGTTTCCATTACTTCTCTGTGTTCCTCTCTGATTTTGTCACGTTCCATTCCCGTCAGTCTCTGCAATCTCAATTCAAGAACAGCTTTTGCCTGAATTTCACTCATGCCAAAGTTGTTCATCAAACCATCTCTTGCGATATCCGGCGTTGCAGAATTCCGGATCAAAGTAATGACTTCATCCAGGTGGTCAAGTGCAATGAGAAAACCCTCCAAAATATGTGCACGTTCTTCTGCCTTCTTCAATTCAAATTTGGTGCGGCGGATGATTACCTCGTGCCTGAAATCCACAAATTCCTTAACTAAATCACGAATGCTCATCAATCTGGGACGGCCTTTCACCAACGCAACATTGTTGATTCCAAAAGAAGTCTGCAGTTCTGAAAATTTATAAAGCTGATTGATGACTACCTGTGCAATGGCATCACGCTTCAGTTCAACTACAATCCTTGTTCCTTCTTTATTGTTGCTTTCATTGTTGATATCTGAAACTCCTTCGATCGTTTTATCCTGGATGAGATGGCCTATTTTTTCAGTAAGCGCATCCCTGTTAACCTGATACGGAACAGAAGTAATAATAATGCTTTCTCTTCCATTCGCATTCGTTTCCACGGTGACGTTTCCTCTGACCACTACCCTGCCGCGGCCTGTCCGCATGGCTTCTTTGATTCCGTCGTAACCATAAATGATTCCACCGGTAGGAAAATCGGGCGCTTTCACAAACTTCATCAATTCATCAGGTGTAATTTCCCTGTTATCAATGTAGGCAAAACATCCATCCACAACTTCTCTCAGATTATGGGGCATCATATTCGTTGCCATTCCTACAGCGATACCGCTCGCCCCATTCAACAACAACTGAGGAATACGTGTAGGCAATACTGTTGGTTCTTTGGTACTGTCATCGTAGTTTGGCTGCCAGTCGATGGTATCTTTCTCAATATCCTGAAGCATTGTTTCGGCAATGCGTTCCAAACGGACCTCCGTATAACGCATAGCAGCCGGTTCATCACCATCCTGGCTGCCAAAGTTCCCGTGGCCGTCCACCAGCTTGTAACGCATACTCCAGTCCTGCGCCATTCGGACAATGGTTCCGTAAATGGAAGAGTCGCCATGCGGATGGTATTTCCCCATAACGTCCCCGACTATACGTGCTGATTTTTTGTGAGGTTTATTAAACGTATTCCCTGACTCAAACATACCGTAAAGAATACGGCGGTGTACTGGTTTAAGCCCGTCCCGTGCATCTGGCAAAGCACGTCCGACGATCACGCTCATTGAATAATCAATGTAAGCGGTTTTCATTTGCTCTTCAACATTTACCGGAATAATCCTTCCTCTGTTGCCACTGTCCTCCGGTAAATCTTCTCCGTTATTTTCCATAAAATTTTAGTATGAGCAAATATACCTTTATTCGGGCGGTTTTCCTTTTAAAATCAATACTTTTAGGAATACTTTTTTTCACAATATCAGCAGGCCATGTGGATAAAATTTTCACCGGTTTTCAATAATGTTTATTGGCGTTTTTAAAACTGTTGATTCTCATTAAAAAACGGTTCAGGATATAAGCTGTTTACATTTTTTACTTCATTTTAAATTCATCCTCAAAAGTCAATTTTTGATTACTCTTGTTTTTCTGACTCGAAGTTTCCTGCTTTATTGAAAAGATTGATCCGTTAAGAATCGTGTTGAATAATTTGCTGAAAGTAACCGGTCGCGGAATCCAGGTTCAAAAAAGGATATTCTTCTTTCAATTCCTCAACCTTTTTCAATTGCTGACGGGCAAAACGAATATGTTCGTCTGTGCCCGGAAACTTTGGCTGGTGATGCATAGATTCGAAAATTTCTTCTACCCTGTACAAAATTTTTATTGATTCAGCATCGATGGCATATTCAATGAATTTTTCAAGAACAAATGAAATCGCAGAAGCGTTCGGATGTGCAAAATCTTCTTTGAAGAAACGGTAATCCCGCAATACATCATTCACCAATTCGTACGAAGGAAAATAACTACCCAAACCTTCATCTATGATTGCATGCACAGCAGAAATAACTTCTGCCTTGCTTCGATTATTCTCTACCACTCCATCCCGTAAATGTCTTACCGGGCTGATGGTAAAAATGATCTGAATATTATTGTTGAATTTTCTGACCTCCGTTAAAGCGTTGGAGAGAGACGTTTTAATTTCTTTGGCGAAGACCAGCTTTTTTTCAAAGATTGAAGCCGGCATTTTATGACAATTAGCTACAATCTTTCCATTTTTTTTTAAGAAATAGCCATAAGAAGTAGCGGGAGTAATGAAAAGAAATTGTGCTTCTTTCAGAAACGTATGAGCTTTCTGTATTTCCCTGTTCATATTTTCTAAAACGGCATCCTTGTTGGTCCCACTAAAGGAAGAATGATGATGCCAGCTATGATAAATACCCGTCTCTTCAAATAAATCTTCGGGTGTAAATAAATGATTTTTAACTATGCGGATTAAAACTTCAGAAATTACCAATGGGTGATAAATGATCCCTGTCGGATTTTGGAGAATATCAAATTTTAATTGCTCAAGTCTTGCTCCGATTTCAGTGCTGAAGCAGGAACCCATCATCAATAATTTATACTTATAGGTGATTTTATGGACAAGTGGTTTTATTGCGAAAGGAAGAAAGAATTCCATTAAATAAAAATTTGGGAAGCTGTTTCTTCTGCCATGCCAAGAGCCTCCATATTGATACCATCCATGTATCCTTCTTTATTGAAATACCTGACCATCCAACCGGTATCCATGTTTCCAACCAATGCATTTCCCGACATGGGACATCCTCCATATCCCAGAATGGCTCCGTCAAATCTGCGGCATCCCTGGTTCAGCGCAGCATCCAGTTTTGCTTTTCGGTTTTCTCCGGTAGAGTGCAGGTGAAGCCCGATTTCGTGATCGGGGAATTCGGGAATGACGGCCTTACACAAATCTTCTACCTGGCCTGGTGTTGCAAGACCGACGGTATCGGCAAGGCTGATAATATGAACACCCATTTTTGCTATGGCCTCTGCAGTTTTGATTACAATGGCTTCGCTGTATTTATCCCCGTATGGATTGCCGAATGCCATAGATAAATACACAACCAGAGTTTTATTTTCGTGTACACATAGCTGTTGTATCTCTTTTACTCTTTCATAAGATTCTTCAATGGTGGAATTTGCATTCCTCATTTGAAAAGTGGGAGATACGGAAAACGGATATCCGAGGTAAGTAATGTTTACATGTCTGGCGGCATCCTGGGCTCCGCGGTAATTTGCAATGATGGCAAGAAGTTTTGTCTGGGAGACCTCGTTTACCAGATTGTTTGCAACTTCTTCGGTGTCTGCCATCTGCGGAATAGCTTCGTGTGAAACGAAGCTTCCAAAATCAATCGTATCAAATCCGATTTTCATCAATTGCCTGATGTAGCGGATTTTGTTCTCTGTTGAAATCAGGTTATCCCAACCCTGCATGGCATCTCTCGGACATTCAATTATTTTTATTCGATCTGTAGTCATATAATTATTCAGAATCGTTGTTTCATTACCTCATATAAAATCATGGCTGTAGCTGCAGAAACATTCAATGATTCAAAGTTATTCTTCATGGGAATATAAAAAATATTGTCTGCACTTTTATATAAATCCTGCCGGATTCCTTCATCCTCGCTTCCCATAATAATTGCAGCCGGAGATTTCAGGTCGAGATCAAACAAAGAATTTTTACCGGTCATTTCACTTGCTAAAATTTGAATCCCATTCAATTTACACAATTCTATTGCATCTTCCAATTGCTTTACCCGGCAAACGGTCAGCAACTCAAGCGCACCTGCCGAAGCATGAATGGCATCATCATTCAGAATTCCAACACCCTTGTGAGGAATTACCAATGCATGCACTCCGCAACAATAGGCTGTACGCGCTATCCCGCCAATATTTCTGATATCAGTGATCCCGTCGAGAATGAGAATCAGCGGAACTTCGCCTTTTTCAACTACCCAGGAAATCACATTTTGCAAATCCTGATAATGAATTTTAGATTTCAAGGCAATACAACCCTCCTGAAAGTCCACATTAAAACTTTTCAGTTTCTCCGCAGGTACTTTGTGAACGGGAACATCTTTTAAGGCTGCAACCTCTTTTATCGAATCAAAATTCCCCTGGTTTAAAATATAAATCCGTTCGAGTTCTGTTCCTTTATTCAGTGCATTTAATATATCCGCCTTTCCTGAAATTAAAAATTTCTTTCGTGGCCTTTGTTGCTTTTTGTATTTGAAATTGTTCACGATGTAAAGATATATTGATAATTGCCCATAAATAAAACAGACCCCGAAAAGAGGTCTGCGTTAAAAAAATAATTCTATGCTTATTTGATTTTTAGTGCATGCTTTATTTTATTTACATAGTCCAGTTTTTCCCATGTAAATAATTCTACCTTCATTTTTTTTGAAGGCCCATTTGGCAATTTAAAAGTCTTGGTAACTACTTCATTTTTTCTTCCCATGTGTCCATAGGAAGCTGTTTCTTCATAAATCGGATTGCGTAGTTTCAACCGTTGCTCAATGAAGTAAGGCCTCATATCAAAAAGATCAAGCATCAAATTTGCAATTTCTCCATCCGTAGTTTTCACTTTGGAAGTGCCAAACGTATTTACAAACATGCTTGTCGGACGTGCGATCCCGATCGCATAAGAAACCTGAACCAAAACTTCATCACATACTCCTGCTGCTACCAGGTTCTTTGCGATGTGGCGGCATGCATAAGCTGCACTCCTGTCCACTTTACTCGGATCTTTTCCGCTGAATGCGCCGCCGCCGTGAGCTCCCCTGCCTCCATACGTATCTACAATAATTTTTCTGCCTGTCAATCCGGTATCGCCATGTGGCCCGCCAATTACAAATTTTCCGGTAGGGTTAATGTGATATTTGATATTGTTGTTGAAAAAATGAGCGTATTTGGGATATCTCTTTTTCATTCTCGGAATCAGAATAGTGCGGATATCATCAGAGATTTTTTTCAACATCTTTGCTTCGGCATCAAACTCGTCGTGCTGTGTGGAAATAACAATGGCAACAATTTTTTGAGGTTTATTGTCTTCTGAATACTCAATGGTAACCTGGCTTTTGGCATCAGGCCTGAGATACTTCATTTGTTTTCCTTCGCGGCGGATAGATGCAAGTTCAATCAATAAATTATGGGCAATATCCAAAGGAAGTGGCATGAAATTTTCAGTTTCGTTAGTGGCGTATCCAAACATCATTCCCTGATCGCCTGCTCCCTGCTCCTCTTTCTTTTTCCTTTCTACTCCCTGGTTGATGTCTGAAGATTGCTCGTGGATAGCTGATAATATTCCACATGAATCGGCTTCGAACATGTATTCACTTTTGGTATAACCGATTTTTCGGATTACCTCTCGTGCGATTTCCTGAACATCGAGGTAGGCCGTTGATTTGACTTCACCGGCGAGTACCACTTGCCCGGTCGTAACCAGGGTCTCACATGCTATTTTGCTTTTTGGATCAAAAGCAAGAAAATTATCAACGAGTGCATCGCTGATTTGGTCAGCCACCTTATCGGGGTGTCCTTCGCTCACAGATTCAGATGTAAAAAAGTAGGACATTCAAGTTTAAATTATAGTGGCGCAAATGTATATATTGCATGCGAAGATGCAAAACGGTAAATCGAACAAATGTTTTGTCATTTGTTAATTCCGCTTATCAATTAGTAATCCCAAAACGGAAATTTCTTTCAAATTCATTTCTTCGATTGTTTACTTTTATTCAAAATGAAAATCCATGAAAATTAAATTATTGTTTGTTGCATTTCTGTTTTTAAGCTTTCAGGTCTTTTCTCAATCTCTTTACACACCGCGCAATGTAGAAAAGGCAATTGAAGCGGGAACCCGCTCTGTCAATGGATCTCCGGGAAAAAATTACTGGCAGAATAAAGGGGTGTATGATATGCAGATCAGTGTGAACCCTGTTAATGCTTTGGTATCGGGCGAAGAAACTATTGCCTATTCAAATAATTCGCCGGACACTCTTCCTTTTCTTGTTATCAGGTTTGTCAATAATGTTCACAAACCGAATAGCCCGAGAGGTAGTTATGTTTCAGACAACTTTTTTACCAACGGAATGACCATAGATTCTTTTGCGGTAAATGGCCAGGCAATTGCTGTGAACGCTGAAAATTGGGGAACTACCGGGGATGTTCGGTTGAACAGTCCGCTCCTGCCACATTCCAAAGCGGATGTGTATATTAAATGGCATTATAATTTGTCAAAGCAGGACGGGCGTGAAGGCCAGATTGATTATTCAACTTTTTATGTAGCTTATTCCTATCCCAGAATTTCTGTTTATGATGATTACAATGGATGGGATATGATTCCTCATACGCTACGGCAGGAATTCTATAACGATTTTAATGACTATACTTTTTCTGTAAAAGTTCCTAAAAATTTTATCGTATGGGCCACCGGTGATTTGCTGAATCCTGACGAGGTATTACAACCATCGTTTTCTTCCAGACTAAAAGAATCTTATACATCCGATTCTGTTTTTCACATTGCAACCCTGGATGATTTGCTATCCGACAGAGTTACCAGACAAAATGCATGGAATACCTGGAAATTCAAAGCAACACATATTACAGATGTTTGCTTTGCACTTAGTGATCACTATGTGTGGGATGCATCAAGTGTGGTTGTTGATAAAAATGGCAGAAGAGTAAGTTTGCAGGCTGCTTATAACAACAATGCCAGTGATTTTAAACAATCCGTAAAATGGCAACAAAATTCTATGAAGTTTTTTTCCAATAATTGGCCGGGCGTACCCTATCCTTTTTCAAAAATGACAGCATTCCAGGGACATGCAGACATGGAATATCCCATGATGGTAAATGATGGAACAACTTCCAATTTCAGATTCTCACAGCTTGTGCAGGATCATGAAATCGCCCATACCTATTTCCCGTTTTACATGGGAACCAATGAAACCCGCTATGCATTTATGGATGAAGGCTGGGCTACCACTTTTGAATATCTGATAGGAATAGAAGAATTTGGTAAAAAGGCCGCCGATGATTTCTACAAAGCTTTCAGGGTTAGCCGATACATACACGACCCATCTACCGAAGAAGACCAGCCCATTATTACCATGTCTTCTCAGGAATCAGGAATGGGATACGGCAGTAACTCTTATGGAAAAGCTTCCCTGAGTTATCTCGCTTTGAAAGATTTGCTTGGCGATGATCTGTTCAAAAAAGCATTGCATTATTATATGGATCAGTGGCATGGCAAACATCCGATTCCATGGGATTATTTTAATGCGATGAATACAGGTTCCGGAAAAAATTTAAATTGGTTTTTCAATAATTGGTTTTTCACCAACAATTATATTGATCTGAAGCTGAATAAAGTTGCAAAGGAAGGAAATGAATTCAATTTAAATATTCAAAATGTGGGAGGTTTTGCTATTCCGTTTGATGTGGTAATAAAGAAAAAAGATGGCAGTGAAACCCGAATTCATAAAACACCTTCAGTCTGGGAGCAAAATCAAAAAGTAATCAGCCTGAAAGTTCCATTTGTCAAAGGAGCAACATCCATTTTACTGGATGGGAATATTTTTATGGATTATACTCCGGCCGATAACGAAAAAAATCTTTGATTTAAGGATTTTATTATAAAGGATTTTAATTGTCAAAAACCGATCTGTTTCAGGTCGGTTTTTATTTTTTAGGAAACTGTGTATTTTGATTTGACCTAATCTGCAAAATGGAGAATCTCGTTAAGCAGGATTAAATTTTAATCAGCTAACGGAGTTTTTAATTACAGAAAATCTGTTAATGATTTCCAATTCAGTTACCGAATTGGTTTCTATAATTTACTGTAAACAACTCGTAAACGTATATGCGTAGGGGTTACATTGGTTCCGTTCAGTTTGACTCCTCCCTCTCCGATATTATTTGTATTAAAGGAAAACAGGGAAATCGGATTGTCGCATGTATCCACATAAGCTGCCGTTGTATTCTGAATATAAAAAGGCGCTGAAAGCTTAATAACTGCGTTGGTTGCACCACGTGTAACGATGCTTTGGATATATCGCGAAACGTCAAAATTATATTGAGCAACCAATTGGCCGCTGTTGTTTGTAATAGTTTTTGGCCTTCCGCCAAAATGAGAAAAACCGGATTGTAACTCAGTCATCGTGAAATCACATGGTACAAGTTTATATTGACCCGGGTTTGACGGATCTGCTATTTCAATAAACAATTGTCGCGGAACAGAAAACGGGGTTGCTGAAGGTTCATAAACCTGTTCGGCAATGATTTGTGCCTGATTGATTACACTGTTCGGAAAACCGTTAAGCCCGGGAATTTTTAGAAGTGCATAAGAACCTGGCGTACTTTGTATGTATAAAATGCTGTCGCCTGTTGAAGGTTGAGATAAGAATTGAGTAATTTCAGATGAATTGCGATCAACATGTACATAATTTGCCTGGGCGGAATTCCCATTGAACGTGAGATTGAGAATGGTGGAATCCTTCACTGTATCTTTCGAAGACCTTGTATAGACAGCCAGCCGCGTTGCAGAAGAATTCAGATTAAAATAATTCAGGGCCTGTCCTCCTGCCGACTGGTCAGCAATAATTGCAAATCCCTTAAAGAATAGTTTGAAAGCAGAATCGGAGCTGATATTCGGAATATTATTTATCAACGATAAACCCCAGCTATTGCTGATGGGAATCCTCAATTCATTCGCATCATTCTCCTTGAAAGCGTGGATGCTGTCATCCAGATTTTTTGGAATAAAGGTTTTTTCGCCGAGTAACTGAGACTCATGAGATAATAAATCGCAGGTCTTGTAAGGTTTGGTAAAATCCATGGGATCTGATACTTCGTACACGCTTACATGTTGCGGAACAGTTGAATCTCCATAACTATGGCTATATCGAAGAATCAGAACTACAGAATCTACTACCATCGTCTGATCATCATGGGCCGGGAGTGTGTATGGATAAGAAGGTGGTTTTAATTCCAGATACATATTGGCCTGTGATCCGCCAAACAACGGATTGTTGCTGATAATTCCAAGTGCCTGTAGGTCATTTCTGCTTACAGAATCACATTCAGATGAATTGTCATAATTGGTACCGATAATATTAAACGAGGTATCAAATGTGTTTATATTATCAACACCCGGGATTAATTCCGAACCAACAGATGTTGTGTCAATTTTTGTACATGCAGAAAAAAGAATTGCTGCGAGCAGCGTAAAAAAAGTCGCCCTTAAAACACCATTATACACACTTGCAAATTTGAAAATTATAAACAGAAACTATTTGTCGGCAAGATCACGATACAATTGTAAATAGTCTGTTAAATCAGATTCTTCCTGATAACGCAGCACTTTCTTGCCCCGCACTTTTGAAAATTCATCAACAAGTTTTTTATCCACTTTAGCCGCTCCAAAAGTGATTGCATCTGCATAATGAGCACCACCTCTGAAAAGATCTGTATTGGATCCTTTGCTGAAAAGTTCAAGATCCTTATCCTTGATATTCGGATGGATAGCTGCCAGTGTTTTAAACTCGGGGCCCAACTTTTCTTTAAACGTAGTCTGCCCAATTGTATAGACTATTTTGCAATTCCCGAAAACCGGTTCCTTTTTGTATGCTGTTTTGATGAACATGGGAATCAGAGAAGTCATCCATCCGCTTGCATGAACGATGTCGGGTGGCCATCCGAATTTTTTGACGGTTTCAAGAGCCCCTTTGCAGAAAAGAACTGTGCGGAGCGCATTGTCCTCAAACCATTTGCCTTCCTGGTTATGAAAAAGGGACTTCCGCTTGAATAGTTCTTCATTGTCGAGAAAGTAAACCTGCAGCCTGGCATTGGGCAGTGATGCCACTTTAATTACCAATGGATAATCATCCCCGCCAACAACTACATTGATACCTGATAAACGAACTACTTCGTGTAAACGATGCCGCCTTTCATTGATCATGCCAAACCTGGGCATAATACAACGGACTTCCATTCCGGAATCATTACTTTTAATAGCAAGTTTATTAACGGTCTCTGCAAATTCTGTTACCTCAAGGTATGGGGACATTTCATTTGCGATAAATAAAATTCTTTTTTTTGTGGACATTAAGAGCCGGTTTGTCTTTTCAAGAAATTTTTTAGAGCCGCAAAAGTACCATTTTTTTTGCTTTTTATCAGTTAATGTACATTTACCTTCTATTTGCAACCCATGATAATTTTCAAAACGACAGAAAACCTTAGGGAATATTTAAAGGATAAACCTGCTTCACAAGGTGTTGTCGGATTCGTTCCCACTATGGGCGCTTTACATCGCGGGCACCTTTCTCTCGTTAATCTTTGCAGGCAACAAAATACCCTGACCGTTGTCAGCATTTTCGTGAATCCTCTTCAGTTTAATCAGAAAAGTGATTTTGATAATTATCCGTCAACCATCGAAAAAGACATGGAGATGCTCATTGGTGCCGGTGTTGATGTATTGTTTTTGCCTTCAGAAAAGGAAATGTATCCAGACGAAAACAAAAAAGTGACTTATGATCTTGGATACCTTGATCAGATTTTGGAAGGCGCCCAACGTCCGGGACATTTCCAGGGAGTTGCAAGAGTGGTTGACTTGTTGCTGCAGATTGTTCAACCGGATAATCTGTATTTAGGACAGAAAGATTTTCAGCAAATCAAGGTAATTCAAAGAATGATTAAACTGAAAGGGCATCATACCAAAGTTGTAGAGGCGCCGCTCGTCAGAGAAGAAAGTGGATTGGCAATGAGTAGTCGCAATGAACGGCTTTCCGGAACGGGAAGAAAAAAAGCCGCTATAATCTATAAGAACCTAAAAACTATCAAAGAAGAAATTAATGAGTTTCCGTTCAGCAGCCTTAGAAAAAAAGCCATAGACGACCTGAGAAAAAATGGATTTAAAGTCGATTATATCGAACTTGCAACTCAAAAAGACCTTAAGTTATTGAATGACTTTGATAATAAAATTCCTTCAAGAGTGCTCGTTGCCGCATGGATTGAGAGTGTCAGGTTAATTGATAACATACCTATTCCATAAAATAATGGGAATACGTGGCAAGACTATTTTCAACCAACTTACCTTATGAATTATGAATCACATTATTGAAATAACAACACTGCGGGAATAGAAAAGAAATCTCTTTCTGAACGAAATATTACTTCAAATAATTAAAGGGAAATATTTCGTTACAGGATAGACATATTTGTAAACTATTTTGGCAGCCAACAACAAATCATTATGGAATCATTAGTAAAAAAAAGAAGGAATGACAGGATTGTAAAACGAGAAATTCATTTTCTTGAAGGGCCACAAACAAGGCAATATGAATTCAAATACCTTTTAAGTGTGATGAGTGAATTCATCAAAGGGTTCAGGGCATTGCATTTCATAGGTCCATGTGTCACCATCTTTGGCTCGGCACGATTCAAAGAAGACCACCCTATTTACAAGGAAACCAGAAATCTCGCCTCAGCTATTGCAAAACTCGGATTTACTATTATGACCGGCGGAGGCCCGGGATTGATGGAAGCTGCCAACCGAGGCGCCAAAGAAGTTGGTGGGAAGAGCGTGGGTTGTAACATTGTTTTGCCACGTGAACAAAGCCACAATGCCTATCTCGATAAATGGGTTAATATTAAATATTTTTTTGTAAGAAAAATTCTTTTGATCAAATACAGTTATGCTTTTGTAGTGATGCCCGGTGGATTTGGGACACTTGATGAATTCTATGAAGCTATAACACTTATACAGACACGAAAAATTGAAATGTTTCCGATTATTATTTATGACAAAGAGTTTTACCAGAAAGTAATCGAACATCACAGAAACATGATAGCTGCCGGCACTATCAGCCCGGATGATGAAAGGCTGTTTATTGTTACCGATTCGGTGGATGAAGCCATCAGGTATATAAAAGAAAAAAGCATAGCGGCTTTCGGATTGAAATATATGAAACCTAAGAAACCGTTGTGGGCGCTCTTCGAAAGAAAATAGGATAGTACTAAAGTTTGTATTTGAATTCGAGCATTTTCAGAGCCGTGAGTGCAGCTTCCCTGCCTTTGTGACCCTGCGGCCCGCCTAAGCGATCGTCGGCCTGCTTTTGATTATTGACAGTGAGAACTCCGAAAACGGTAGGTACCGGTAATTGAAGATTGAGGGCAAGAATCCCATCTGTCACAGCTTTGCTGATAAAATCAAAGTGCGGCGTCTCCCCTCTCATCACACAACCTAATGCAATAAAACATTGGGGTTTTTCAAACCTTTGAGAAAAGTTTTGCCAGATAGATTTAATGCCAAATGCCAATTCGAAACAGCCGGGAACCTGAAAAATCTTGTAATTATTGAATCCGTTTTCTTTCAGCACAGAGACACAGCCATCGAGCAATCTGCTGACCACATCAGGATTCCATTGCGTATGTACAATAACAATACAGGCATCTTTGGGTAGGATGCCTGTATTTATAAGATTTAAATTTTGACCCTGTGAAGCCATTACATTACTACAATTTTAATTAGTGAAATCTCCGAGCCTTGCAAGATACCTGTCGGCCGAAGCTCCCTTTTCAGTCATGGGATAATCTGATTTCAGTTTCTTAAACAAAGCTATCGCTTCATTTTTATTTCCTGTCATTTGTGCAAAGGCAGCAGCCCTGAACAAAAATTCAGAAGATGTGAAATCATCTTTTGTATTCACGTTGGCAGCTTTTTTATAATAATTCAGTGCATCATCATTCTTCTTTAGTTCTGCGGAAGCATCGCCGAGCATGCCGTAAGCATGGCTTTCAATCTGGGTGGCGCCGTTTGCATCAAATTTTTTCAAATGATCAATGGCCTTATCAAATTGTCCTAAGCTGAGATAGCAGGCACCGGCATAATACTGGCAAAGATTGGCCGCAGCCGAACCGCCGTATTGATTGATAATCTTCAATGCACCGGGGTTCATCCCGTCTCCATTCAGGACTTTGCCTGCGAGTTGAATTTTGGCAGAATCATCTGAATTGTCATTTGCAAATTCTGAAAAATATTTCTGCGTTACAAAGACCAGGTCATTTGCTTTTTTATTTTTTGGTGCCTGAATTGAATATTTATAAAATATCCATCCGGCCAGTGCAAGAATGATGATAGAACCGATGTAGATAACAGGTTTATTGTTTTTCATCCAGAAGACACGAGCTTCTTCAACAATATCTACCCCTTGTTTTGGCGTCGATTTATGAGCCATTGATGTTGGTTTTAAAAATAAAAATCAAGAATTGTATTAATCGATAATGAAAGGATAATCACTTTCAGCATAAACATCTTTGAGAATTTCGTCGTCATCGGGCCATGGACTTTCATCGGCAAACTTAACAGCAGCCTCAATTTCGGCCTTTACTTTTTCATTGATTTTCTCAAATTCCTCTTCAGTGACATTCCATTCTTTCTGCATTTTTTCTTTGGTTGTCTCCAGGGGATCCCTTTGCTTGTATTCCTCCATTTCCTCTTTTGACCTGTATTTTGCGGGATCGCTCATACTATGGCCTTTGAATCTGTATGTCATTACTTCAAGTAAAGTTGGTCCTCCTTTTTCACGGGCCCTTTTCACGGCTTTTTCTACTCCTTTGTGCACGGATTCCGGTGTCATTCCATCCACCTTTTCAGAAGGCATATCATAAGCACAGGCAAGTTTGTAAATTTCCTTCACGTTGGATGTACGCTGTACGGATGTTCCCATTGCATAGTTATTGTTCTCACAAATAAATACGACGGGCAATGACCATAACATAGCCAGATTAAATACTTCGTGCAGGATTCCCTGTCTTGCAGCGCCATCTCCAAAGAAACATAAAACTACATTGTTCGTTTCTCTGTACTGCTCTGCCAAAGCAAGGCCGGCGCCGGTTCCAATCTGTGCGCCCACAATTCCGTGGCCGCCGAAAAATTTCTCCTTTACGCCGAAGAAGTGCATACTTCCGCCTTTTCCTTTACTGCATCCTGTGACCTTGCCATAAAGCTCGGCCATGCAGGAATCGGGCGATACGCCTTTGGCAATTGCCAGGCCGTGATCTCTGTACGCCGTAACGAAAATATCATCAGGATTTGTTGCCGACATACAACCTGCTGCAACTGCTTCCTGGCCAATATAAAGATGAAGGAAACCTCTTATTTTTTGCATACCATACATCTGACCTGCTTTCTCTTCAAATCTTCTGATCAACAGCATCAGCTCGTACCAATACAAATAAGTTTCTTTAGAAAACTTGTTAGCCAAACTTTTAAAATTTTTAGGTCGCAAAGATAGTATAAAAATGAAAATGAGAATCTTACTAAATCAGCATTTTGACAGGCATTTCTTTTGGCTGATTATTAAGGTATCCAAAAGGCCGTCATTGTGCACATTCAGAATATGCACAATGATAATGCCTGCAATAGTTACATTATTTTAATCCTTAGAATAAGCGCTATGGTTTTATGGCAGCTTCCTGCCTTCTCACAATAGATTCTTCCCCGATGAGTTGATTTACCACATCGACAGTTTCAGAAATATAAATGTCGTTGCTTATCCCTTTAATAAATAATTGTTGGGTTTTCTGCTGATCAGAATCGCTTTTTATTTGATTCAGGTCAGAAGCGAGACTGGTTACATCAAGGGGTTTGGCTGGCTTCGTATATTTTTCCAAATCTTTGGCCATCAATCTTGTTTTTACCATCATCTTTTTATACTCGTCAATTTGAAGGGGTACTTCTTCATTATTCAATTTCTCCATCTCAATTGCGATTTGCTGAATCCCCTCAAATTTCGGATTTGATTTGACCTGATCTGAAACCTGAGCCACAATATTACGGAAACTGAATCCCGGTTCCCATACTGCATATTTGGCCCTTGATATGGTATCCCATCCCAAAGCATCTGGTGTATCTCTCTCTCTGACTTTGGCTTTATCATCCGGATCCGGCAGAAAAATGTCCGGTGTAACCCCTTTCAATTGGGTGGCTCCTCCATTGATTCTGTAGAACTTTCTGAAAGTAAGTTTTAAATCTCCAAGCCCGTCAGAAGGTTTGCTGAAAAACATGCTTTCACTCTGAGGATCCAGAGGTACATTTGTTTGCACTGTACCTTTTCCATAAGTGCTGCTTCCGATAATAATTCCACGGTGGTAATCCTGAATAGCGGCAGCAAAAATTTCAGATGCAGACGCACTCGTTTCATCAACCATTACTGCCAGGGGGCCTGTATAAAGCGGATCTTTTTCCGGAGAATCCAAGACTTTTGCTTTTTCATCGCGCCCTTTCACCTGAACAACCGGTCCACTTTTTACAAATAAACCAACCATTTCCACAACATCCTGAAGTGATCCGCCGCCATTTCCACGCAAATCAATAACAATTCCGTCAACACCTGCATTCTTGAGCTTTTCCACTTCTTTGGCAACGTCAGCAGAAGCGTGCCGGGGATTTTTCGGATTCTGGAAATCTGCATAAAACTCGGGCAATCTGATATATCCGATTTTGTGCTTTCCGTCAATGATTGCACTTTTTGCATAAGTATCGGTCAGGTCAATCTGGTCACGCAATAAACTAACAACCTTGACTGATCCATCTGTTTTCTTAACCGTTAACCTTACTTCGGAACCACGCGTTGAACCACGAATTAATTTTACTGCGTCGGTGACAGCATACGAGGTAACATCAACGGGTGGCTGATTACCCTGCCCGACTTTGATTATAACATCGTTTACATGTAATTGCCCGGATTTCCATGCAGGCATACCGGGAATAAGGCTCGCAATTTTTATTTGTCCGTTTTCATCTTTTAACTGAGCGCCGATTCCATAAAATGTTCCGCTGAGCATTTCATCGAAAGTCCTTTTATCTACCGGGGCAAAATAAGTAGTGTGCGGATCCATTGTACTTGTTATGCTATTCACAAAACCGGAAAAAAGTTCATCAATGGTGAAATGGGTTTTTGTTGTTTCCAAATACCTGTCCATGAGTTTAGAAACTTTGGAAACGGCTTCTTTGAGAAGTTCACTGTCAGTTTTCTTCTCACCTGTTTTGCTGCTGTCTCTCTCCTGTTGCAAATCCACATAACGGATCAAAACCTGGTATTTCATTTTCTTCCTTGCATAGTCAAATCTTTCCTGCGGCGTTGCCGGATAATCCCTTTCAGCCCCGTCGGTTTGCAGGTATTCCACCTTTGAAAAATTCATTGGTTCGGCCAGAGCTTTCTTGTAAAGGGCGGCCAGCTCATCAAATCTTTTGAGAAAAGTCTGACTGATAGCCTGAAAAGATTTCAATGGCGCTCCATGGATCTCATCATCTATCCTGTCTCCATAATTTTTCTTGAAAAACGCAATGTCCTGTGCCGTAAAGATGATCTTGTCAGGGTCAAGTGCGTTTTCATAATTCTTCAAAACTTCCTGGGAAAATGCATTGTCAATTTTTTTGGGTTGGTAATGCCCTTGTTCAAGAACGATTCCCACATTTCTTAAAATCTTTTCATACTTGTCATTCGGATCATCAGGCCTCTTATCATTGTTTCCTCTTACAGCATAGGTCGCAAACAATCCGCCCAAAATCAATAACAGTAATACCGGAATAAATTTTCTGCTCATAATAAATTCTGTTATAGCTTCAAAAGCTTTCATAAGTAAAATTACCCGAAAATAGATTTTTACCTGAGAAGGCTTTTTTTATTAACAAAGGTTTGGTAAAATAATCACCCAAATTTCGCAAACCCGGAAACGAATAGCAATTTTTACTTTTACTTGGGGGAAGTTTTGAATTTGCATGCTTTGTTCTACCATTTTTTGATTTTTCGCAAAGCAGGTTGCTGAACTTCCCCTAC
>Ga0209941_1001011_pt1 | contig 23610 bp, 20 predicted proteins | sample ThiBiot_300_plan_FD_183945 | JGI IMG/M metagenome (GOLD analysis project Ga0209941, IMG submission 183945) | Wastewater bioreactor microbial communities from Cape Town, South Africa - Thiocy_solids_1 (SPAdes) | ecosystem: Engineered > Bioremediation > Thiocyanate > Unclassified | place: South... | reverse complement strand
AGAGAACGATAGAATTGGATCTAGAAATAACAAGATCAAAATATACATAGCTCATATATACTTCTTTGTAATGACACAAATATGAACATTCCATAGGTTCTCGGACCTTACGGTTATAGAAAATGTAAAGATCTTAATGTTTCTAAGGATTGGAACCGACAGAATTGGATCTAGAAATAATAAAATCAAAATATACATAGTATATGTATATAATGTCAGTAATGATCCAAATATAGGCATTCTATCTGTCTTCCATACTATAGAAAATGTAAAGACTCTAACATTTCTATAACCGTAAGATCAGAGAACGATAGAATTGGACCTAGAAATAACAAGATCAAAATATACATAGCTTATGTATATACTTTCAAGATATTTAGAAACGAGAACCTCCTTGACTAGAATAGAATTCACCGGCAGACATTTTGCTAGAACTCGAGGAACCTTGACTGCTTCTTCCAAGCTCGCTCTGCTCGTCCTCTTCGCCTTGGTCGTCTTGGTCGTCCTCTTCGCCTTGCTCGTCCTCTTCGTCTTGGTCGTCTTGGTAAAGATTCATCTCCTCCTCATATAAAATTCTATTTACACCTAATATACTAGCTCTCTCAATAAGTCTGCTAGCTGCCTTTCTCATTCTATTAACCTTTCTTTGCAATTTACTCATGTTCTTCCTAATCACTGCAGCTTCCTCATCAAGACGTTGTCTTTCTTCTCCGATTGCATTGTTACCCCTAAGATCATGATATTCCTTGCTCATTTCAACAACAACCTTTTGCAGTTCGTCAGCAGTCCTTTCAAGATTGTCAGACTTTTCAACTGCCAAGTCAGCTCTTTCCAATAGAACTCCAGCTTCTGATTTTCCTTCAGTGTTGGTAAGGAATATTTCATCCTCGCCAAATTCATCTTCGTCTTGTTCCTCCTCTTCCTCTTGTTCAAGCTCCTGTTCCAGTTCAAGCTCTTGTTCAAGCTCCTGTTCCAGTTCAAGCTCTTGTTCAAGCTCCTGTTCCAGTTCAAGCTCTTGTTCAAGCTCCTGTTCCAGTTCAAGCTCCTGTTCCAGTTCAAGCTCCTCCTGTTCCTCTTGTTCCAGTTCAAGCTCCTCCTGTTCCTCTTGTTCAAGCTCAAGTTCCTCTTCATCCCAATCAATGTCTTCGTCCTGGTAAATGTCATCCAATTCAAGTTCACCAAGTCCACGATCTAACATGCGAATGCGAAGTTCCTCCAAAGTATCTCTCTCTGCCTCACGATCAAGATCATCCAATCGTGTAAATACGGGCTTTCTAATCTCAAAGCTTTTGCGATCATAGAGAGAATCACGATCTTCCTTGGACTTGCTGGACAAGCTAGACCTTCCAGTTTCGGTTCCAAAACTGGTGGAACCGAAACTGGAAGAATTGCTAGATCTATAGCCACCGAAACTACCTTGAGGACTAAATCCGCTGGCATTATTACCAGTGAATTTACGATCAAAAATAGATCTACTTTGAGGACCAAAACTTCTGGTATTTCTGGGGAATCTACGACCAATGGGAGAAGGACTTGGTTCACCAAAAATCTCATTCTCATTATGAGAACTATATCCAGGGAAACTAGAATCAAAAGTAGATCCACTTTGAGGGCCGAAACTTTTGGTATCACTGGTTCTATATCCAGGGAAACTAGAATCAAAAGTAGATCCACTTTGAGGGCCGAAACTTTTGGTATCACTGGTTCTATATCCAGGGAAACTAGAATCAAAAGTAGATCCACTTTGAGGGCCGAAACTTTTGGTATCACTGGTTCTATATCCAGGGAAACTAGAATCAAAAGTAGATCCACTTTGAGGGCCGAAACTTTTGGTATCACTGGTTCTATATCCAGGGAAACTAGAATCAAAAGTAGATCCACTTTGAGGGCCGAAATTTCTACTTTCAAGGAAGCTACGATCAGGGACAATGGGAGAAATTCTTGAACCACCAAAAGAACCAAGAGGCTCCTGTTCATAATAAGAAGGCAACTTTACAACCTTGACACCAGTCGAAGTTCCAAACTGTACTTCATCACGATGCATAAATCTATTTGTTTCATCAGTAACTCCTTCGATAGTAGCCTTCTTTGTCGTTGCTCTAATGACCTTTTCGAACTCTTCATCCTCTGCCCCAGATTCCTCAAACTCTTCAGCAGTAATACTATTGTACTTTACAATCAAGTCAAGCAAGTCAAGATCAACACGTTCCAAATTACCAAGACCAATGAGTTTAACAGTAGTCAAGTCATCACGATCTGACAGCTTGGACAATCTAACTTGATCATAGTGGTTGTAATAGATGGTTGTCTTCTTGACCACAAAACATTCAACAAAGAGATCATCAAATCTAAATCTTGAACCACGAACTAATCCATTCACTCGCAAGTATTCTTCCAGAATATCACGAAGCATCTCTCGCGATGAGTAATTGTTGAACAAGTAATAATATCCATGATCGTCAGAAAACAAGGCGCAATTCTTGATAAACAATTTCAAGGCCTCTCCAAGATAACAAACTTGCGAGTCCATTTTGTAACCTACAATCTTTTTTCGTCGTAGATTTCATCAATATACATTTTTCAATGCATATTTCTTGTGTGTGTAATTAAGCCTTGTAGTTAACAGACTTGGAAATGTTTCCAAGGAACTCAGATTCCTTCTTTGATGTTTCCACAATGTAGTTAGTTCTGAGGAAGGCAATCTTGTCAGTCTCACCTCTTCCTTCAAGGTACTTGGCAACAGCCAAACAGTTTACAATCATAACATTCAAAGTACCGCGCTTAAACTTGAACCCGTCAAATTCAGGAGTAGTAGCCTCTCCATACCGTTGCACTTCCAAGGCTCTTTGGTAAGCAACGCGCTCAGCAGCATAATCCAAAGGAGAGGGATTGTTTCCTTCACCCTTATCAACAGCTTGAAGAACAAGTTTAACAGTTTCTTCACCAGAAGCATTAGTCTTTCTGGTAACCTTATCACCACGATCACCATCAGGTACAGTCGCGGGACCAACGATACCTTCAACGGTGGTAAAGATTTCTCTAAAAGGCGAATCTTCAGTAAGCACAATGTTACCCTTCTCAATAAGTCCATTAAAGTTCAAGTAAATGGACATCATAGAAGCAAGAGTCAAGCGAGAAGCAACCTTTTCACCTTCAGAAGGGAGATAACCAGGTTCAGCATCAGGATAGACAACAGCAGCATCACGAGCACCAGAATCAGTACCATTCAACAAGGGGAAGCTATCAATAATGCGAGAGTAGCCCTTGATAGCTCTATAAGCAACATCATAAATGGTAATTCTATTGGCCTTTTCTTCACTCTTCTTGGCAACCTTTTGTCTAGTTTCATCAGTCTTTTCGGCATTACCATCCTTGTTGAACCAGCCCAATTCCATACCACTATCACGACTCATGAATCTGTCAATCAAGACAGACAAGGCACCAAGAACAAAACCAGGAGCTTGCAAGCCAGCACCAGCAGTACCACTACGAGAACGAGCACTAAACTTCAAGGCATCCTTGGCTTCAGCAAAAGTCTTGGAAAAGAAGTACTTCCTGAGTCTAGCAAAGTCGTCTCTGGTGAGTACAAAGTCAGCAGTAACCTCAGTGCCAGGTTCACCATTTTCACCAGGGAACACAACAGTTTTGGAAGTTTGGAGAGCACCAAGTTGACTATTAGCAGCAAAGCGAGCATTGAGATCCATCATCATCTTGGTAGTTTCCTTCAAACTCTTAAAAGCATTGTTAACAGCTCTAGCCTTGGAAGTGGCATCAGGGTAAAGTTTCTTTTTGAGAGCATCAGTCTCCTTTTGAGAAAGTTCAGGGTTAGAAAGCTTGGCTCTAATCTTATCGTTGGTGATACTTTGAACAGCAGACAACATTGTGTGTGATTTGTATACTAAAGCGTGGTGTTTAGATCCTTTGATCAAACGCGGGGTTGGGGTCCTTGTGTACCTTACACAGTGGAGAAAGCTCACTTTGGTGTGCACCCAGGGACTTCAATCGGTGGAAAACCTAATGATTAGCATGAATAATCGACACTATGGGACTTAGAGTTCTTCTGGCAAATCGTTAGAATGCTCGAAATATCTAAAGCCATCGATTCGGTTTGTTAAATATGGATAACAATAGATTTGGAAAGAATCATCACCACTTGTACAATGAGATGCATAAATCTGAAGAAGGTGTGGATTCTGAGCATGTCAGTCCATTCAAGTCCACGTTCATCAAGACAGACTTGTATTACACAACACCAATCAAGATGAAATGCACTGCAGATGGAGATGGTTCGACCGTTTCATATAGTGTTGATCACACTCAAGATTACTTGGTTGATTCTGAACTTCGTGCAAATTTCCCATCAGCAGAAGTATTGCCTGAATATAGAGATACTCATCAGATCTGTTATCCTCATAACATGATGAATAATATTGTTAAAGTTGCCTATTTTGAAGCCAAAAAGATGAAGATTCAAACAATGGATACTGTTGGGTACGATTTCATGTCGCAATGGTACTCTGATAATAGTAAAAGTACTGTCACACAAGCAGAAATGGGTAATACTCCTGAATTGGAAGAGTGGAATACTGTGCTTCCAGCTAGAAAGTTGGCTGCATTTCAACCTTGGTTCTATACAGAAGATGTTAGCTTTGCTTGGCCAATCTATTATGGCAAACATTTTAGCAAAGCAACTCATCACTACGAGTTCAGGAGAAATGTGTTTGAACTATTAAGAATGAGAGTTAGAGATGGAGATAAGGTCAAGATTATTGTTGATCCAGAAGAAATCAAGAAATATGTCAAGATTAAGGGCAAAGATCAGATTTTGCCTGAACTCTGGGGTTGGTTTGCCAAGGCAGACAGAGAGAATCCTGACATGAATATGAGCTGCAACAAAGGACACAAATATCTTATTAGAGATATAGTAGCTTGTGATAGTACTCAAGTTGGAACTTATGGAAGCAATCTTATTGTGCCACTAAAGTCAAGTAGTCCATGTTTTGCTATCATGTGGGCTGCTGAGAATAGAAAGGCAACTGCATCAGGTTGCTTCAGCAATTATACTACTGACAAGGAAAATATTGATTCAGGCTTGAATCCTATTGATACAGTTGGTTTCTCGATTAGTCAAGCTGGCATTAAGATGAGTGGAATAGATGGACAGATATTTACTCGCAGTAGAGTAGGATTCACAAGCAACCCAACTGATGCAGGTCATCATGCTTACTTGTTCAGCTATTATAAGATGAATATTGATCCTTCTCCTGGTGTAGTATTCCAAGACGGTGACTACCTTGAGTGCAGATTGTACAATGGAGTAGATAATGGTGAGTATATTGAAGATGATGCAGAAAGTCTATTTACTGATGACATGTCAGTAGCAACTAAGGAGCAGATTGTAAAGGGAACAGATACTACCTTTAAGATTAGAGCTAGACTATTGGTATCAAAGATATTGAGAATCTTCTATGACGAACCGAGCAAGTTGTATGACTTTGAGCTCAAATAACTCGACAAGGGAAAGATATATAGCTAATGTAGCTATATTTCCGAGATGAAGATTTGGGGCTTACTCCATTCAATGAAAATTGTGGGAGGCAGAAAAATCTATAAACGGCAAATTTTTACTTACAAACAGGATGTCACAACATGCATTGAAAGTTGTAATAAAACATGGATATAGTTTTCGCAATGCCATACAAATTGCCAAGAGTGAGATTGTTGGAACTAACATATCATTACTGTTCAGTAAGGAGAAGCTAGAGATCTCATTCTTGAACGAGATTACATTCCATCATCTTGAATTTGATACTATGGAATTGGGTAGTTATGAGTATTTTATTATTGATGAAGAGACTGGTGAACTGTGTGACAACTATTGCTTCACTGTTGATATTAGTGAACTATTTACAATGGTAAAGAATGTGGGCAGACAAGATGGCATTGCTCTTGCTTGGTATCCAGAGGAGAGAAGAATTCGCATTACAACTGTAAAGTCAGGAAGTGATATAAGCTTTGAAGACAGTGTGACATTCTTGAATATTGTTGATGGAGATGATAGCATTATTGAACCTGACATTAGTTATCAGGCTTATGATGATTTGCCAAGTTTCAGAGTTGATCCAAAGGAGTTTGGTGCTTGTTGTGCCAATGTAGCTAGTAAATGCAATTCTATGAAGATTGAATATGGAAGCAAGTTGAAGGTTTGTGGATATGGAAAGACTGGTACATTGTTGGTATCAAGACGATTCAATGGAACTGGAAGCATTGGGATGAAACCAGAAGATAAGCCTGGTGATGAGATACTGGAGGAATACATTCTGAATGGTAGAACTGCTAAGGCATTGAACAAGATTCACAATGTGTCTGGAATTGGTGTAACCATAAAGTTTTACTATTGTGAAGGACTTCCTTTGAAGATGACCATTCCCATTGCTGGATATGGAGTATATAGAATCTATATTCCTACAATATCTTCTGTGAATGATCATAGAAACAGATAAATGTTGAGTAAGAGAGATATTGTTATTCTAACAATATTGAGAGATATCTTTATTGATGTTCTGAGGTTACTTTCCTGACTTCTTGATCCTAAGAAATGTATACATACCTTACGGTACATTTTCTAGGGTTGATAGATCGATGGAATGGGTATATTTGGTCAGAATAGAGAATGTATATAAATTATATACCTTATTGAGATTGAACTTCTAAGGTTACTTTCTTGATCCTTAGAAATGTAAGTCTGTCTATATTTTCTAAGGATTGATAGAACGATGGAATGGTTCTATTTATTCGGAATAGAGAATGTATATAAATTATATACCCTATCGAGATTAAACTTCTAAGGTTACTTTCTTGATCCTTAGAAATATACATATGCCTATCGGTACATTTCTTAGAGCTGATAGATCGACAGAATCTCTTTATTTGGATCATGATTAGAATGTATATAAATTATATACCTCTATCGAGATTAAACTTCTAAGGTTACTTTCTTGATCCTTGGGTATAAGATTCTATATTTCCAAGGATTGAGAGACTGGACAAATGGACTTCAAAATATCTTAATGTAAGTACCTATCAGTACGTACATTTGTAATCATGATCCAAATGGACCAATTTCATCGTTCTATCAACCATAAATATACCAATAGGTACATGTTTTCTAGAGTTGAGAGTCCGACCAAATAGGCGTTCTAATGTTGATCTCAATGTATATACCCCATAGTATGTATATTAATGAGATTGAGTTAAATAGACCAATTTCGTCATTCTGCCAACTCTAGAAAATGTAGAGTCTCTCTACATGCCTTACGGTAAGGATTGAGAGTGATGTTAAATAGACTTCAGAAACTCAATCTCAATAACGGTATATAATTTATATACATTCTCTACTCTGAGCAAATATGCCCATCCTATCGTTTCATCAGCTCTTAGAAATGTAACTATGCCTATCGGTACATGCCTTATGGTAAGGATTAGAAGTCTGACCAATTGGACTTTCTAATGTTGATCTCAATGTATGTACCATGCCTTACGGTAGGTACATTTCTAACAATGATACAAATAGACCAGTTCCGCCGATCTGTCAGCTCTAGAAAATGTACCGATAGGCATATGTATATTTCTAAAGATCAAGAAAGTAACCTTAGGATATCAATCTCAGTAAAGGTATATAAATTATATACATTCTCTTCTCTTAATAAATATACTCATCCTATCATTCTGTCAACTATAGAAAATGTACCGTAAGGTATGTATACATTTCTAAGGATCAAGAAATCATCATTAGAAGTTCGACATCAATGTTATATATAAATTATATACATTCTCTTTTCCACTAAATATACTCGTTTCATCAGCTCTTAGAAACATAGGGAGTCTCTACATGCCTTATGGTAAGGATCGAGAACCCAACCAAATGGGCTTCAGAAGTTCGATCTCAATGTATACACCATGCCTTACGGTAGGTACATTTCTAATCATGATCCAAATGGACTAGTTCCTCCGATCTGTCAACTCTAGAAAATGTACCGATAGGCATATGTACATTTCTTATGGCTGATAGAACGATAGAATGTGTATATTTATTCAGAGTAGAGAATGTATATAAATTATATACCTTTATCGAGATCGATGTTCTGAGATCCATTTGGTCAGACTCTCAATCCTTACCATAAGGCATGTAGAGACTCTACATTTTCTAGAGTTGGTAGAAGGAGAGATTATCCTCATCTACATCATGATTAGAATATATATAAATTATATACATTTATTGAGATTGAGCTTTTGAAGTATATTTAACATGATTCTCAATCCTTACCGTAAGGCATGTAGAGAGGCTTACATTTCTTATAGTTGATAGAACGACAAGATAGACATTTGGTTGGAATAGATAACGTATATAAATTATATACAACATTGATGTAGAATTTCTGATATTATTTTCTGAACTTCTCGATCCTTAGAAATGTAAGACTTTGTATGTTTCTTATAGAGTGATGAAATGGGTATATTTAGTCAGAGTAGAGAATGTATATAATTTATATACAACATTGATGTCGATATTTTGGGGTTACTTTCTTGACTTCTTGATCCTTAGAAATATATGCCTATCGGTACATTTCTCATAGTTGGTAGATCGATGGAATCCCTTTATTTGGATCATAATTAGAATGCATATAATTTATATACCTTTATTGAAATCGAATTTCTAATGTCCATTTAGTTGGTCTCTCAATCCTTAGAAATGTAAGACTTTGTATGTTATAGTTGATAGTATGATGGAATGGATATATTTAGTCAGAACAGAGAATGTATATAAATTATATATCTTTATTGAAATCGAACTTTTGAGGTCTACTTAATCCGACTCTCAACCCTTAGAAATATACATATCGGTACATTTCCTATAGCTGGTAGAACGACAGAACCTCTTTATTTGGATCACCATTAGAATGTATATAAATTATATATCTTTATTGAGATTGAATTTCTAATGTCCATTTGGTCAGACTCTCGATCAGAAATATACATATCGGTACATTTCTTAGAGTTGATAGATCAACAGAACTTTACATAAACCATGATTAGAATGTATATACCTTCATCAAGATAGAACTTCCATCTTTTCAATCATTACCACACTAGCAATATACTGATCGGTAACAATCTCTCAACTGACATGACTTGCCATCACAACAATATCAAATGTCTTATTTCTCTGATAATACTATATCCAAGGCAGAAAGTCCTGATAATGGTGACTATACAATCTACAAGCCAACAGGACAATGGGATTTACCATCAGGAGATTACCTTCAAGCTATATCTGTTGATCCAGGCAGAAAGAACTTTGCCATCAGAGTAGAGCGAAGATACTTTAATGGTAAGATTATTAGCCTATTCTTTGATAAGTTTTGCATTGAAGACATTCAGGTCACAAGAGTTGGTGGCACTGACAAGAAACCCAAGAATCTCACTACTTACAATACTTTTAATAGGTTGAATGAAGTACTTGATCAATGTGAACCTTATCTCAATGACACGCACATGGTTGTAATAGAAAGACAGTTGGCCAAAAATTACAAGGCTACTAGAGTAGCACAACATACTATTAGCTATTTCCTTCTTGCAATGAGACAATGCAGTCACAATCCTGCCATTCTCGAACTTTCACCAAGGATAAAGGGTAAAGTGCTTGAATTCAGTGGATCAGGAGACAGAGACCTCAAGATTTGGGCTACTCATACAGCTATTGACCTTCTTACTATGAGAAAAGACAAGGCTTCATTAGACATGATAAACTATCACAGGAAGAAGGATGATTTGGCTGATACTATATGTCAACTAGAAGCTCTTTGCATCTTGATGGGCTATCCTGCCACTATCGAATATAAAACAACAATATTTGTGATACAATAAATATGCTACGTACTAGTACTGATGACTTGATGGCTGAAAGTAAGGACTACAATGGACTTGCAGGTGATAGAACTGATCCAGTCATAATAGGTCCTGGTAAATGGGATGATATGCATAGCAAGGCAATAGAAGCAACAGATTCAAACAGTCAGAAGGAATTTATCAAATGGAATACTGACATGTTGGAGAATTTTCCTTGTATTCACTGTAGAGTTCATGCATTGCAATATCTCATTGCTAATCCAATGGAAGATTCTGTAAATGTAATAGTAGATAAAGATCAGAAGCTTGGTCTCTTTATTTGGACATGGAAGTTTCACAATGCTGTAAATGCAAGATTGAAAAAACCATTACTCAACTGGACAACTGCATATACAATGTACAAGTTAAATCCAGAGGAATGTTCCAAATCATGCACTGATGCCAAGTAATTATATACCTTTTCTTGCATCGTGAGAAAAGTAGTATACACGCAAGAAAATGGAGAAATAAAAATCTTGGTTAGACAAAATGGCTTGGAACACTCAAAACATCCTCTATGGTATCATCGCGTTCTTTGTAACTATCCTCATCGGCTGGGTTGCTTTGTCTCTCATTATTATGTGGGCTAACCCTGCCTTCTTTAATGCTGACGGTTCTTTGAACTGGGTCACTACTCTCTGGGTTGCCGTCGTTACCTTGTTGGTTGCCTGGTTGATTGCTTTGCTCTTGAAACTCTTGTTCGGCTGGTTCGGTTCGATGAACAGCTGTGATGATGAATGTGAAGAGGAATGCGAAGTTGTTGAAGTTACCAAGAAGTGCAAAGTTGTCGAAAAGTGCGAGCCCAAGTGTGAGCCTAAGAAATGTGAACCTAAATGTGAACCCAAGAAGTGCGAGCCCAAGTGTGAGCCCAAGAAGTGCGAAACTAAAAAGTGCTAAATCACTGTTGAATAAATGTCATTAATCATTGATTAATGTTATCTATTGTTGCATTCATTGTATTTCATTATACCTTTGACTGTTGTTCTCTCGGCCAGATTAAGCTCATGAGCTTAATCTAGTCCAAAAGCAATCGCTACAACAGAACAAAAGAGAATGTCTGGATTCAAGACACGAAAGATACAAAACTGCAAGTCAGTAATAGGAAAACCAAAAGAAGAGTCCAAACCTTTTGTGCTAGAAGACAAGCAAGAAGTCAGTATTGTTACAAAGTTTAGTGCTGTATATACTAATGATTATAACATTAAACGAATGGATAGCATGATGAAGCGAGCATTGGCCAATGAGAATACTGAAGATAGAGAAAAAGAACTATCTATGCTGAGAAATAAAGTGCAACAGGCTGAATCTTATATATCACGCATGTCCAATAATAAAAGGATAGATGTACTTGTAGGAGAGCTAGAAGATATCAAAAGTGGCAAGAAGCTGAATAGATATATTGAAGAGACTCAAGACTTGATCAAGAGATATAGTGAATTAGGTCCATATAAAAGGTCTTCTATTTGCAATAATAATGTTCTAACTGCCACAGACAAGGAGAGATTATACTTGATTGAAAGTTACATTTCAATCGCAGGAAACTATATGGATGTGGATATTAATCAGTTGGTAACAGAGAACAATATATTGTGTGTTGGATGTGGTGCTAACATGTCAGAAGCTATTGCATCAGAAGAAGGCCTTGTTGTGTGTGATATATGTGATACTGAATACTATGTTGCCATTACCAACAAGACTGTATCCGATAACAGTAGATTCTCAAATTGTATTAACACAGATAATGAAACATTGGAAAACTTTATGAAAGCATTTTGGCAGTTACAAGGACTTGAAGGTGATGCTCCTTCTAACAAAATATTAGATGAACTGGAACATTATTTCAAAAGTCATGGTCTTCCAACGAGAGATGAAGTAATCGAGAAGGGCATCATGACTAGTCGTACAATGCTAAGAAGTGCCTTATCTAGAATGGATAGATCAGATTGTTATGATCACGTTAATTACATTGGTGAACAATACTGGGGATGGAAACTTCCAAAGATTGCTGAATATGCTGATGTTATATCTGAAAATTACCTGTTAGCACAGACAATGTGGAATCGTATACCTGTTGCAGAAAAAGATAGATCATCGAGTCTTGGTATACAATATCATCTGTATAGACAAGTACAAATACTTGGATTGGATCCAAATGTTGAACATTATTCGATCGTAGAGAATGAAAAATCTTTTCGAAATCATGAGAGAAATTGGAAGAGAATTTGTGAAATGTGTCGAGAGGAAGGTTATCCGCACATGGTGTACATGAAGTTCAAGTAACCTTGATGAATGTAAATGAAAGACATTGAAAAATCTACCGTGTTACTACTCAAGACACTCTGTTTCGAGTGTTTTCGCATGTTTTCTGACTTCTCGTTGGTACAGATATTTCAATACGTGAACGGATGAATATTGATGTTAGAAAAATGGCCAATTCGAGCTTTATTGACGCTCAGATGCAGTCCAAACATATTGTCCAGCCCAAATCTCGCGATTGGAATTTTGAATTTTCAATACGTTTCTTGAGGTTGATAGAGAGAATATTCCTGCGACAGGTATATTGGTGGAAAAGTATATAATTTATATACCTTTATTGAGATTGAACTTCTAATGTCCATTTCATCCCTTTCTCAATCCTTAGAAATGTTAGAGTCTTGACATGCCTTACGGTAGAGTTAGAAGTCTGACCAATTGGCTCCTATTTTTGATGAATGAGAAATGCATATAAATTATATGTATTATTGAGATCAACATTAGAATGTCCATTTAGTCAGACTCTCAATCCTTACCGTAAGGCATGTAGGGAGACTTGACATTCCTTACGGTAAGGATTGGCAAGATGATAAAATGGTCATGATTTTCTATGAATGAGAAATGCATATAATTTATATGTATTGTTGAAATTGATGTTCTAAGGTTACTTTCTTGGGATTTCAATCCTTAGAAATATAGGGATCTTGACATTCCTTACGGTAAGGATTGGTAAGATGGTAAAATGGTCATGATTTTCTATGAATGAGAAATACATATGTATTATTGAGATCGAACTTCTAATGCCCATTTGGTCAGACTCTCAATCCTTAGAAATGTATAGAGTTATATATTTCTTAAAGTCAGTAGAACGACAGAAGCTCTTTATTTGGATCATGATTAGAAATGTATATAATTTATATACCTTTATCGAGATTGAACTTCTAATGTCCATTTAGTCAGACTCTCAATCCTTACCGTAAGGAATGTCAAGATTCTTACATTTCTAAGGATTGGTAGAATGACAGATTGGCCATGATAAGTTATTGTTAGAAACGTATATAAATTATATACCTTTATCGAGATTGAACTTCTAATGTCCATTTAATCGGGCTCCCAATCCTTACCGTAAGGAATGTCAAGATTATATTTCTTAGAGCTGAGAGAAGGATGAGATAGTCATGATGAAACATAAAGTGCATACATAGCAATATATCTAGCATAGATATATTCATTACAAGATTGGTAATGTACCAATATCATTATTTATCCATTTACTTACCACCAGTCTTCTTTCCGCCCATAGGAACAAGAGTAGCCTTACCAGGAGCTTGAGGCTTTCTGGTTGCAGTAGGAACAGCCTTGGTGCTCAAGTCACCCAAAGGAACCTTGCTAGAGGTAGTCTTTACAGGAAGGAAGGTAGCTCTCGAGGGAGAGACATTACCAGTCTTGCGAGGGGATTCAGTAGCTTCAGAGGCAACTTCACCCTTCTTGGCAATAGATTCGGCAATCCAATCGCGAGCATCAGCATCAGTGTATTGGTCAAGTTCAGGGAACTTTTCTTGGAGGTGATGCAACAAGGTAAGAACAGCTTGCTCATTGCTTCTGTCAAACACAACACGCTTGTTAGCAAACTCGCCGCTTGTGGCAGCCAAAGGACCAGCAACAAGTTCAACCTTCTTGGACTTGGGACCCAATTCCTTGATAGTTTGAGCAGACTTACCCTTATCGTCCAACTTGGAAAGATCCAATCGCTTGTCGGCAGAAAGATTCATGTAGCGATCAGCCAAAGAAGCAGCACGCTTTTGTCCTGGTTGAGTAGGCTTACCAATTACATTACCGTCCTTATTGAGAGTAAGATACTTGTCAGTACCTTCACCCATAGCTTCATAAACGGCAAGAGCATTGTACATAATATTCTGCATGTGTTCAGGAGTAGCAAGATCAGCAAGCTCGGCAATCTCATTCACGTATACTTCACTAGAATCCTTGTTACGAACAGTAATACCTTCAGCAACAGCCTTGCGAGCAGCAGAATCAGAAAGGAGATACTTTTCACGAAGGAATCGTTCAACATCCTTGGGCTTTCCGGCAATACGGAATTCATCAATGTAAACATCATCATCCTTCAAGCTCTTAATAGTGCGATGAGCAACAGAATCCTTATCAGGAACAAGTTCACCCTTCTTATTCTTGACTTCACGGCCAGGAACAGCATAATGAATATAGGTAAACTTGTGTTTGGATCTGCGATCTTCAGCATTAGCCATAATCTTATCCATATCAGCAGTACCATCTTCACGAATGGTCTTCAAAGAGGAAATAGCAGTTTTAGCGGGCTTGGTAGACATTGTGCGCTTTGTTAGACTAAACGGAACTTTTAGGCCATCTAAATCACATCAATGAAGTGTAGCTAGCGCAGGCTATTCAATCAGTCGTTTGTCACAATGTCTTCAAAAATATTATTTGTAAAAATAATATAAGCAGTGATGAAAAAAATAGTAAAGAAAAGAAATGGTCTTGGTGAGAATATACCAACTAGATACATTTTCAGTAATTACATTAATAGTAGCAGTAATTGCGATAATATTCACAATTGTTGCGTGCGTGTATTTCTGGAATCTAAGTGGAGGATCGCTAGCATCACAAGGAGAATATACATTTTTGTTTTGGTTTGGCTTGATCGTTGGATTGATAATACTGGCACTAACGATATTATCATTGATTAGAATATTTACATATAAAATAGAGATTCCAGAGAGTTGTGCAATCGAAATGGGAATAACAGGAACGACAACAGTAAAAGAATCTATTCCAGTAGTAGAGAGAAGTATTACTATTCCTAGTGGTTACAATGCTACAGTGGGCAGACAGTCAGTGATAGATAATCCAACTGGTGTTCCTAACAAAGCAACAATTGGATATCAGGCTAGCACTCTTTCTAATCCCACAGTTGTAACAAGTAACACTCTTCCTGTTACTGTAACAGGTAATACTCTTCCTTCTCTTACTAATGCAACAATTGGATATCAAGCTAATCCACAAATCAAGCTTCCACCTATAATAAAACAAGGTAATAATATTGTAAATAGTGCTGACAAAAGTGTAATTACTCCAACGGTGCAAAGAGTTGTAGCTAGTCCAAATAATGATGGGTATCTTGATCAGCTATTGCCTTACCAGGGATAAGGAGAAAGTTATATCTAATATAGATATAATTTAACTACGGGTACATTGCCACATAAGATGCCAATATCACTTGCAGATCAACTGGTAACTCATCTAGGTTAATCAATACTCCTTTGCCTCCTTTCATTGAAATGGAATTGTATGGATTGCCTTCTACCTTTCCATCATGTAATTCATGATAATGTATAATCAGTGTATATATTTCAGAGTAATGGGCTACCGATGATTTACTGTCACCGTTGCATATTCCATTGATTGTTCTGGCCAATTGGAATAGATCAATGATTTCATTACACTTTGATGCAACAAGTTTATCATACAGAGGATACATCTTATTGGAATGGTGAGAAAATGGTACAATTCACATTATCTACGTCTACCAATGATTCTAATGGAACTGCAAGTACCCATTGTTGTTGATGTCTTTTCCTCACTCTCTGTTTCTCCTTGTTTCACAGATTCTTGAATAACTGTATCTTTTTCTACTCTAGGTGGAGTTCCTTTGTAAACTTTGGTTTGTGCTTCTTTGAATACTGGTGATTTCAATGTGTCACTAATCCATTTAATCCATTCTTGATGCTTTCTCATGTCATAATCGTTAACAAATGTGTATTTACCATTACTATCTACCTTTCGATTCAACGGAACTACTGCATCAGAGAAACGAACACTACTATCTGGATGAGCATCTGACATTGCATAATCCCATTCTGGTCCTGGCACTAGCATTAAGAATGGAACACCACCAAATCCATATCTATTAATGTATTCAATAATAGCAGGAGGATAAACATGAGGATTGTAATTGTCTGTCACAACTTCTACTATTCTAATATTGGGATATTCACGTTTGATAGTGTCAGATATTCCAGGTCTACCATTGGTTCTATTCCATTCTTGAGAGAGTTGAATGCAAAAATTACATCCTAAACTCTTGATAAATACAAGGACTGGTCCCTTCTCAGTGTTATCCATTTTTGTTTGTTGGAGCAAGGCTTTAGAATATTATTGCGACTAGAATGTTTTACTAGCTATAGTAAATCATGGATATAACGCTACTAGTTCATGAGAGAATATTTTGGATGTATGCAGCATTGATAGTATTTGTATTCTTGATAGGTTGTGTGTCAGTAGAAGATCCTATTGTATTAGGATTATGGTCCATATCATTATTAATATTGTTACCTACAGTTTACTACCTATTGAATTGCCGTGAAATAGTTGAATATATTGTGTTATGGATAATAATACTACTTTTGCTAATCTTTTCGCTAATCTGGATAGTAGATCCAACAACTCGCTTGCTAACAGGAGTATTCATGATATTTGGAGCATTAGCATTATGTACTATATTCTACTCTGAAGATGCATATATTGGAATGTTATTGTCCTTTTCGTTTCTGATAGTGTGGATATTTATGACTGTAATTGCGAATGCTCAAAGTTAGACTTTATCTAACTTTGAGCATTCGCCCCGAAAGGTGAGCAATGTATATTAATAAGATAACTACCTTAGTTACCTACTCTCGTTCCATTCATCCAAATTCCTTCATAAGATCATCAGAAGGTTCCTCTTGATATGTGGAAGGAATGTTACTTGCTCTAACAGTAGGTTGCAACATTGGTTGAGTTTGATATTTTATAGGAGGTTGAGTTTGATATTGCGGCTGTGGTTGATATTGTGACTGACCTTGCGGTTGATACTGACCTTGCGGTTGATACTGACCTTGCGGTTGATACTGACCTTGCGGTTGATACTGACCTTGTGGCTGATATTGATATTGACTTTGCGGCAAGTAACCTCTATTACTCTGCATAGAATAATTAGAAGACACGGAATTCTGCTGACTATATCTCTTTTGTTCATACTGATCCATTTCATCAGTACTGATATTGTTATTACCTAATATTCCACGCATCTGTGTAATCTTGTCTTCAAGGTGAGCAATATTACTGCCTGTGTTATACTTGATATCTCTAATTTCATTAAAAATGTTATCTATACTCCTACTTGCACTTTGCTTCCATCCTTCTGTCTCTACTGTCTTCTTTTCAAGATTATCTATTCTGCCCTTGAAATCATCAATGAACTTAAATATAGTCTCTTGTTGCTTATATAAATATGTACAAGCACCCAATGTTAATACAGTTGAACCTGCAACTGCCAACATCTTAGGATCCTTCAGAAGTTCTGCCATCTTTTTTGACACTGAAGGTTACTTTAGATGTGTGAAAACAAAATTCCTATATAGGTAAAGATAATGGACATGAATGTGTACAATCGTTTTCTTCCTGGCATACTAATTCAAGGCTCTGATAAGGAGGAATTAATCGAACATGATGATGACGTAATGCTCTGTTCTAATCCTTCTGATCCAAATCGAAATTTACTCATTAATATATACTCAAAGTTGGTAACTTTGGGATATCCAACTATGACAGCATCTGTACTTGGTAGAATGTTGATAAATCGTGCTTACCTAGGAGTTTCTTATGACAAGGATATGACTGCATTATTGGATGATGTTACTATCAAGATGCAACAATAAATATACCTTTTCAAGGTATATTTCTCTATTTCAGAGTGCTAACCAATTCTTCCAATGCCAACAGGATACTATTATTTAATCCCAATAGTTTGCAAGTAGATGTATCTACCCAGACTCGTGATGATATTTCCTCATGATATACTACATTATCTATACACATTTCGTCTTGAATGATATATAACCAATAGTGAGAATCTATAATATTACCATTTATTGCATTAGTCCTTTCTGTAATGTAATTATTGCTAATGTACAATGGTTCAGGCAAATCTACTTCTACTTCTTCTTTGAATTCTCTTATAGCACAGTCGAATGGTGTTTCTTCCATGCAATGTAACTTACCCTTTGGAAATCCCCAAGCCAGGAATTTGTTAAACTTTATGTTATTCAGTAGGGATGTAAATATATCTTTAAAATTGTGTAATCGCTCTCTTGCTTGTTGCAGTCCTGTTGAACTACACTTTAATTCTGTACAATATATATGGGTAAAATACTCATCATCTACCAAACAACGTGCAACAATATCTGCTTCTGCTGTTGTCATGTCAGACATTATGATTGGTAGATAAGATAATCTATATATACCTTTGATTATGAAGATGAAACCTATACTATGCTTCCTCTGAACTATTACACATCTGTTTGTGCTCAACGAGTATACTACCAATCCGTATGAAGTAATTTCTTTACCCAGAAACGGAGAAGATACTATCAACCGTCTTTTATCATCCATATTTCAGTCACGCGGACAATCCTTTACATGGTTGTTTGCTAGCATGATGTTAACAAGTTCTAAATGCTAAATAGCGGGTAGGTAAAATGGATAACACAGAGAAGGATGCCGAAATTAATCAGAGAAAGAAGCAAAGCTTGGTCGAAAAACAGATAGACCTATTGCTTACTCTTTCTAGCGATATTTTGGACTCTGAATATGGTGATAGCGTCAAGTGTGGTAATGATTGTCCTGCTATAAAGTCTGTCAAGGCATATAAGAATCTGTTTGAAAAGACGAGAATGACTGGCATGAAGAAGCATTGTGGTATTTTTGAAAAGTTGTACAACGACAATAAGACAGCAATTGGTATGGGTTTGATGAGTGATAGATGGATTTCTAATCCTGATCTAATTGTATTTGTGTCTGAAGATCCCAAACACAAAGAGACATGTATTCCTTTGGGTTTCATCTATCAAACTGCTCTTACTGTTCGTAATCGTGCTGAAGCATACTACAAGTCTCTTGGTACAGAAGATGTGGCTGACAAGAAGTTGATTATGCATAGAATTGTATTGTTGTACATGTATCGCATTTTCTATTTCTTGTTGGAAGAGGGAGAGGAACAAAAGAAAATTGGTTCTTACGTGAATACATTGGAATACGAATTGTCTGTTGAAAACAAGACTATCAAAAATAGTGGTGGTAGTGGCAATGATTTTATGAAGCAAATCATGGGTTTCACATCTAAGATTAGAGATACTCTTGGCATTCCCAAGGTTGGAGAAGATCCTACTGTTGAAGATATTAGCAACATGATTAGTGGTTTTATGAATAACAAGGCTATCAGTGATACCATTTCTACTGTATCAGAGAAGTTTAAGAATACAAACAATATTGGAGAAGCTGCAATTGGCTTGATTCAAGACTTGCAGACTAATGATGCAGTTGGTAGAATATACAAGAGTTTTACAGGAAATAACTTATCTGGAGATGGAGGAGAGACACCTGATGTTAGACAGATTTATGATGAAGAGTAACTCGCGTTGGAAATATATCTAAATTAGATATATGTATTATTGTTGACTTTTCTGGCTCTCTAACCCTTAGAAATGTTATACTCCTTACGGTACATATTCCATAGCTTGATATGTTGATAAAGTTATGTTAGAATGTCGATCTCCATACTATACATACAGTATGTATATAATTGTCAATAATCTCGGTAGAACCATTTCTGTTCCTTTCCTGGACTATAGAATATGTACCGTAAGGAGCATAACATTTCTATAGGTTGATAAATCGATTAAGGCATGTTAGAATCATGATGTTGAAATATACATGCCTTACGGTATGTATATAACTTTGATAATGTTAAAATATTATTGTTTCTGTCCTTTCCTGGACTATAGAATATGTACCGTAAGGAGTATAACATTTCCAAGGGTTAGAGAACCAGAGAAGTCATGTTAGAATCATGATGTTGAAATATACATGCCTTACGGTATGTATATAACTTTGATAATGTTAAAATATTATTGTTTCTGTCCTTTCCTGGACTATAGAATATGTAGAGTCTATAACATTTCTAAGGATTAGAGAACCAGAAAAGTCATGTTAGAATGTTGATATTGAAATATACATGCCTTACGGTATGTATATAACTTTGATAATGTTAAAATATTATTGTTTGTCCTTTCCTGGACTATAGAATATGTACCGTAAGGAGTATAACATTTCCAAGGGTTAGAGAACCAGAAAAGTCACGTCAGAATTATGATGTTGAAATATACATAAGATATGTATATAACTTGAACAATGATCCAATCTTATCTCAACCCTACGGTAGAATATGTACCGTAAGGAGTATAACATTTCTAAGGATCAGAGAATCGAGAAAGTAACACTGGAATCTCGATAATACTGCAATGCATGTACATCAATATACCTAAGTTAGGTATATATTCATTTCATTCTTTATTTCTTAGGAGGCATAGCAAACTTGGACAACACTGGTCTAGTTGGAGGCTTAGCACCAGTGTTAGCAGGAGCAGTCACAGTTTCAATATTCATGTTAGGAATTTCACTCAAGTCAGGCACTTCCAATTTCTCTTCTTCCTCTTCCTTCTTTTCATCAACAGTCACAGGAAGAGAATGTTCATCATCCAGTGAAGCACTGCTAAAGTTGGCTTCCATCTTCTCTTTCGACTGTATAAACTTGGCCAGTTTGTCTGCAGTAGTAGCAAAGTCTTCATTACGAGAAAAGACATTGGATTGTTCAAACTTTTCCTTTTCAACATATGTGCTAATGAGACCATCTTGCAAAGATACACGGAACATAGTATCTTTTCCAACAAAGATATCAGTAACATTGACTATTGATGTAATTCTAAATCCAGTAGTCTTGAGCTGGCTGATTGGCACCAACTTGTTAGTCAAGTCATAAAACTTTGAACCATTAGGACCCTTCTTACCAATATAAGAGTACAGTTTGATGAAACTACCTCTAGGCTTTCCATTAGGTTCTCCATCGTCTCCTCTAGGAGTATAGACAAAATCCTTGAATGCTGAATCCAAAACTGCCTTAAAGGTTTCATCAGAATGCTTTGCATTTGCTCCCATTCTACCTCTGTTGGCAGGCAAACAACAAAAATCAAAAAACTTTTCCTTGAGTTGATCGAATACAGCAATGAATGCAAGATGATCTTCGTTATCATCTTCATACTTGATGTGATACGACAACTTGTCAGGTTGTTCTTTTCCAGGTTGAATACCACGAGCACAAAGGGCATCAGGGCACTGAATACGAATAGCATACTCAAGTCCATCGTCATGTTTGTAACCAACAGTTACTCTCTTGAACGAAACTCCATTCTTTGATTTCTCTTCCAAAATATCCTTGAATACAACATTTTCAATGTTAAAGTTCTTGGGTTTAATAATCTGCTTGTCTCCGGCAAAGTAAAGTCCATCCTTGTTAGTATTTTTCTTAGTAGTAGAAGAGCTCATTGTAATGAAGAAGTGTGATGACAGAGTATCTTTATACCCTACTTCATATCGCTTCAGCCAAAATTAGATACATTGAATAATGTATCTAACCTGATAGTTACTTTGCTTCTATATATTCACGATCGGACAACTTGTTTGGGACCATCTCATCAATGTCAATAATGTGGTCAAATATACCTTCTATTCCTTCATGCATAACAAGTAGAGAAGCTGTAACATGCTCTTTGACAGATCTGGACGCAAACTCTTTCATGTCAGAACCAATACCACTGAATGATTCATCTAGCATAAGTAGTGGAAATCGTGACATTTTCTTCAAAGCCAAGGTAAGAGCCAAAGATCCTCTGTCTTCTTCGCCTCCACTCAATTCTTCTATACTATCAAATACTCCATCTTTAAAATAAATCTCAAAGTTGATTTGTGACTTGGTAATACCAGTAGTCTTGAGAGTCTTACTAAGAGCAAGATTAATCCTAATTGGCTCATCAAAAATGGTTTTACAGACTGGTATGATTGTAGCATTGATGTGTTTGACTATTCCTTCGAGTCGAGAAGTCTCAGTATGTATTGCCTTTTCCTTCAAAACTTTCTGAGCTGAAAGATCAGCATTCAACGCATTAACATCATCTTCAAGTTGTGAAACTTTGCTGTGAAATGCAATAATTTCTTGCATTTTGAGATTATTGGTTAAAGCTGCTTGAATCTCTAATTGTTCTTGTTTTAACAAATCTATAGCAGGTTGTGGGTCAGGAATGAGTTCATCTCTAACTTTTGCGAGCAAAGCATTCTGCTCTTCAAGTAAAGCACATTTCTGCTGATAAGATATTAAATCATGATTGAAAGTTGTCAAATCTTTGAGATAGCGTTGCATATCGGTCATCTTTACATCATTGAATGGAATAGATTCAAGGTATTCAATGTATTCTTTCTCTGCTCGAATTGCAGTTTCGTGTTTCTTTCTTCTTTCAATCATTGCTGATAAGACAGAACTTCTGATAGATGGTAATTCTACTACAGTTAAGGCTTGAAGTTGTGCAATAAATTTGTATGCAGCTTGAGTGTCTTCAATAATCTCAGGTTGAATGTTTGAATCAACATTAAATTCTTGAATTTTGCTATTCAAAGTGGCAAGTAATTGCTTCTTTTCATTAACAGCAATGTCTCTTTGTTCCTTGAGTAATAGATTCTTTTCATTGTTTATTGATATAGTAGCATTGATTTGCTCCTTCTTTTGATTTTCCTGAAGTTGCTTGGTATAGAGCTGTCTCATTGATTTCTCATCTTGTTCAAGTTGAGTAATAGATTTTTTAATATCTTTGAGCTGATTACCCATTGCAAGCAGTGATTTCTTGGCGTCCAATATCTGTTGTTCTGAAACTGGTGACTTTGTACTAATATGCAATTCCTTATTATGATATTTAACATTACCTGAACAATGAGGACAGGCAAGAATGTCTGAAGCAGCTTGAAATTCAACCAATTCTTGCTTTAACTTGCTTTCTTGTATCAATAATTGGTTATATTCATTATTCAATGATGAGGTAGAATACTTTGACCAATCAGGTTCTGTTACTTGTTGCAATTTACCAAGAGGTTTGATATCAAAAGTCTTGTTACTCAGAGCTGTTATTTCATCATCCAATGAGTAATACTCTCCACACAACTTGAAATAATCTTGCATTTCAAGTAGATTAGTATAGTATTCAATGGTACTTTCTATTCCATCTGGATATTCAACTCCAAGCTCATTGCACTTACTCTTATTCAGATTATATTCCTTTTCTGCTGCTATTGCTAGTGCCAAATCGCTATCAAGAGTTTCAGGAAATGTCTCATTGGTGACCTTACTTCTTGCTGAATTCAACTTGTCTCTCTGCATTAATGATGCAATATATTGACTTATTACTTCAGGTTGATCAGTGTTGTATCTGATGGTAAAGGTAGGCTTAATTG
>Ga0209941_1001010_pt1 | contig 23626 bp, 10 predicted proteins | sample ThiBiot_300_plan_FD_183945 | JGI IMG/M metagenome (GOLD analysis project Ga0209941, IMG submission 183945) | Wastewater bioreactor microbial communities from Cape Town, South Africa - Thiocy_solids_1 (SPAdes) | ecosystem: Engineered > Bioremediation > Thiocyanate > Unclassified | place: South... | reverse complement strand
AGAGAGACTTGAGGATGAGAATCAAAGAGAAGAAAACACAAGTAGTCGAAATACAGAACAAGTATCTATAGGAACAAGCAGCTTAAATGCTCAAATAATCAAAGAGGAAGATCAAAAGATTAGAAGATACATTACCGATTTACTCAATTCATCAGGCTTTAGACGGAACCATGAAGGAGCCACACCTTTACATTTGGCTATTAGACAAACGGCTATATTCTTAAATGAGCGTTTAGAAAAGTTGGGTATAGATATACACAATATGGATAGTAATAGTATACAATACTTGTCAGTAAGCACTATTAGAAAAGCTTATGTTCCAGCTATAACCGAGTTAATAATGAAAGACCCCTCTGCTGTTAAAGCTAAAGGCAGGTATGATTGGACTCCCCTTCATATAGCTGCTGGTGCTGTTCATGACAATAGAGAGTTGGTTGAACTACTAATAGATCAAGGAGCTGACAAAGAGGCTAAAACTACTGATCATGGTTATACACCTCTTCATATAGCTGCTAGAGGCGGCCATATAGAAGTAGTGAAATGCTTAGTCAATAAAAGAGCTAACAAAGACGCTAAAACTAATAATGGTGAGACACCTCTTCATGAAGCTGCTTGTACTGGCGAGCTAGAAATAGTCAAGTATTTAATTGAAGAAGGTGCTAATAAAGACGCTAAAACTAATATTGGTTCTACTCCCCTTCATACAGCTACTTTTTATAAAAATAAAAAAGTAGCACAATATTTAGTAGCTCAAGGAGCTGACAAATACACTACAGATAATACTGGTTATACACTCCTTCATACAGCTGTAGAAACTAACTATAGAGAATTAGTTGAACTATTAATAGAGCAAGGAGCTAACAAAGAGGCTAAAACTGATGTTTTTGGTTATACGCCTCTTCACATAGCTGTTGATAGAGGTAGATCAAAAGTAGCCAAATACTTAATAGATAAAAGAGTTAATAAAGAAGCCACAGAGAAGCATGGTCGTACTGCTCTTTATTTAGCTGCTAGAAACGGACATATAGAAATAGTCAAATACTTAATAGATAAAGGAGCCAACAAGAACGCTGCAGATAATGATGGCGAGACATCCCTTCATCCAGCTGCTTTCCATGGACATACAGAAGTAGTGAAATATTTAATAGATAAAGGAATTAATAAGGAGACTAAGAATAGGTTTGGTAGCAAAGCTATAGATATAGCTAGAGAAAGAGGCCACCAAAAAATTGTAGCTATTCTTAGCAGATGAGGTAAGTAACCTCCTTTGTCTTGGGGTATCTACTCTTAACATATAGAGTGAATTATTGCTGTTATTGCATTAAAAAGTATAATAACCTATAGGATGATTTGTCTTGGAAAAGGCCTTTTTCCAAGACAAATCATCCTATAAGAAAAATCATCTATCAAAAAGTAGAAGAATTATTTAGTATTTACATATCATAAAATAAAGCCTCATAGGAACAATAATTGGTTAATAAATAAAGAAAGCATTACTTCCTATTTTTAATCTTTTTATCCTGAGATGCTACCCTTTAAGTTTAGATAAAAATGTGTTTTTTCTAGATGAGTATCAAAACAATATCGGAGTATACATTTACATTATAGTTGATATAGATAATGTTTTATAGCTGATAGGTAATTTCAGTAGATCAGTAGACAGGTAAAATGCACGCTATTAATATTTAAACAATCCATTATTTAAAATCTTTTCTAAAGGTACTGTCCTTTTATTTTCTAGTACAACATTTAAAACTATGTAAGAAAAAGCTATAGAGTATATTTCTTAATTAGCCATCCTAACACACCCTACTAGACAACACATTTTACTTTTTAAGTGCATCTCCTACCCTACCAAACCATATAGCTAGCTACAGACCTGGGCATGTAATTTGAAACTGTGGAAGCAGCTAATAATCTAGAATTATTTAAAATAAAATATGCTAATGACTGACTTAATCAAGTCCAGAAGTCACCTGTTTCAGACCAACTACGTAGTGAAATTTTGGTTTAAAGGAGAGCCTATATATTTTCTTCCCAGATACTAACCTGAGTAAATCTATTTTAGCAGCAACCTCAGCAACTAGCTTAAGTGAACGCCATCCTATTCAATTTATAAAATATAGCAACTATTTTCATGCCACTAAACTACAATAAATAAGTGACGCTATAGGTGACGATTGAGTTATATAAATACCAAAAATAGTGAAAAAAATCAAAGGTAAGTAGGGAAGAGTTTGATGATAAGATAATGTGAGTTCAGCAATTTAAACTACAACAGAATAGGCAAAAACTGCACATTTTACCTACTAAATTATAGTGGTCTCAGAAGGATTCGAACCTTCAACCTACTGCTTAGAAGGCAGTTGCTCTATCCATTGAGCTATGAGACCGGTTTTATTATAGGTTAGTTAGCAGAGAGCTATAAAACCATCATATAGAAGGCATGTCAGCATTCTTGTCATATCTGCATAACTACAAATTTAATATAGATTGTGAAAGTTATATAGGGTTTTATAGTAAATATCATAAAAATATTTAAAATAAGGCAACATCAAAGCTTGCATGAATTAAGAAATAGAAACTGACTGTAGAATAGTTGAAAAAAATAAAATTCAATAGACCCACTGCGAAACAAAAATTTGATAAAACTATTGGGTTTTTGAAAGTTAAATTTCATATTTAACCCAAGTTGCTAGTGATTGATAGGTAAAAAATAAAAAACCTCCGATCTTGTTTTTGGCTTAAACCAATAAATCGGAGGTCATTATGATTGAGCAATCAATAGCAATATACTCATTTATTGACGATCTGCTCAAGTATTAGTATTTGCACCATCAAGAAGATAAAAAAAGGAAATTGTCCGATGCACAAGTACTCTCAACAGCTATCATCTCAGCTTTATACTTCGGAGGACATCTTGTCAAAGCTCGATCGTTTCCGCTACGCTTATTCCTAACATGTTCGATAAAAGTAGGTACAATCGCCACTTGCATGCTATAGGAGAAGAGATAACTTCTCTCTTTTTAGCAATAGGCACTCTCATCAAGCAAATAGCCACTTGTAAAGATTTTGTATTGGATTCCTTTCCCGTGCCTGTGTGCGATAATATACGTAGTAGTAGGTGTAAGCTATTACAAATACAAAGTGAAGCGTACAGAGGCTATAAAGCCTCTATGCACCGTTACTTTTATGGTATCAAAGTGCAATTGATTACAACTAGTAGTGGCATCCCGGTTGAATTCTCAATAATGGCTGGCAGCCAAGCAGATGTAAAAGCATTGCATCAACTGCCTTTTTCTATGCCTGCTGGTAGTGCACTTTATGCTGACTCGGCTTATACCAACTACCATCTAGAAGATATGTTGGCTGATGAGGGTATTATGCTTTATTCGCAACGTAAAGCTAATGTTCATCGAGAGGATAGGCCTTCGCTAGCTTATCTCAAAGAGCACATGCGAAAAGTGATAGAGACCAGCATTAGTGGTATTAAAGTCCTTTTCTTAAGGAAGATTCATGCTGTTACCTTCCAAGGCTTTTTGATCAAAATACTCTTGTTCTTGTTAGCTTTGAAAATCAACAAAGCTCTTTTTAGCTAACAACTTACTAACAACTTAGGTTAAGTAATGAATAAATCAATTGTTTAAGTTGACGATCAGAGTCCTATAGAGTCTATTTAGTAAGCTATGTTAGCTCAAATCTAGCATTAAAAAGAATGAAAAATTATGCTAGGCTGGAATCACTGTTTTATACTGCCTAATTTTCTTTACCCTTAAAGAGTCCTAGCAAAGGCTGTATGATTTTTTAGCTTATTTACTTGAGCTACCTAATGATTGGAAGCTACTAACACCTCATCCTAGTCTTTACCTTTACTAGGACAATCCGTTTGACAAGTTAACCCTTTCCGGCTTGATATTTCTGCTGCCTGTTTAGCCATTTTTCTGCCTGCTTCATCGTCATTAAAGCCTAAGGTTATTCCTATGCCTTGCTGCTTAGCCTATAAAAATACTTCCTCCAAAATATGGGCTATCTTTCGACCGATATTCCCACAAGTAGCCAAATACAAAGTATGTGCTGTACCATGAAGCTGCTTATGACTCAGTGATTCAACAGGGCTTTCTGTTACAACAATTTCTTTTTGTGTTAGTATATATCGTTTCAAATAGATCCAGGTTTACCCTATTACCCCCTCAGAGTTCCTTAGTGTAGAGTTATCTGAATGCTTGGTAAAGCAGTTGTCATTTTAAAAAGACCATTGGTTTTTAAGGCTATTTTAGCTAACTTTGCCATTATTCTACTTGGATAGCTTAACTCTTTTAAATCGTTTTTACTGTTGGGTACTACAAAAAATTTCTTTGATTTAACCATAAAAGAATTACACACAGCCATGGAGCTATTAAAAGGACCTGCTTTTCGTGCAGACCAGGTATGGAGATGGGTATATCAGCTAGGCGCACAGTCCTTTTCAACCATGAATAATGTACCCTTGTTATTCAGAGAGACCCTAGGCCTACATTATAGTTTGGAACGTACTCAGGAACATCAAGTACTTATTTCAAAAGATAAGACAATAAAGTGGTTACTTGCCTTTAGAGATGCCAATGAGGTAGAAACGGTATGGATACCCGAGCAAACTCGTAGTACACTGTGTATCTCTTCTCAAGTAGGGTGTACATTAAACTGTAAGTTTTGTCACACAGGTACACAACCATTGGTACGTAACCTCAGGGCAGGTGAAATAGTAGCGCAGCTGCTTCATGCAAAAGATGTACTCCAAGATTGGCCCTCTCATGCTCCTACCAGAAAAATTAATAATATAGTGATGATGGGAATGGGTGAACCGCTCCTTAACTATGAGCAAGTAGCTAAAGCTATCCAAATTATGATGCACCCGCAAGGGCTTGATATCTCTCGGAAAAAGATTACCTTGTCCACTTCAGGTATAGTTCCTCAAATTAAACGTTGTGCCGAAGAATTAGGTGTTAATCTAGCTATATCTTTACATGCTGTAACAGACGAATTGCGTAATTACCTGGTACCCATCAATAAAAAATATCCTATTAACGAATTACTCCAAGCCTGTAGAGACTATGCATCAATAACAGGATATAGAAGAATTACATTTGAATACGTGATGCTCAAGGGCGTCAATGACAGTCCAGCTGATGCTAAAAAATTAGTAGACTTGATCAAAGGCATACCTGCCAAGATCAACTTGATCCCATTTAATCCATGGCCAGGAACCGAGTTTGAGTGTTCAACAGAGCCAAATATCAAGCAATTTGCTGCTATTATAGAAAAGGCAGGATATATAGCACCTGTTAGGACTCCTAGAGGAGAAGATATCATGGCAGCTTGCGGCCAGTTAAAGTCTGCTAGCATCAAGGCAAAAGCTTATCAAGCTTAATTAAAGTGAGCTTTTTTAGGTTATTGTTAGATTAGTATAGCTTCAACAATTGAGATTGCATGAAAGAATGGACTATCATGTGTTATACCACTGTGGTGATGGGGGCCGGGAAGGCTTTAGCCTCCCCGAGCTCCGAATCTTACTACTACCCACAAGTATAGAAATAGCAGGACAAGGCTTGTTTTGCTTGTAAAAGAGGAATAAATTAAGTCCAGGATTTAACATTAATCATAGAAACAGGTAAGCGCTCCTTTACATCATGTTTTTTCACAAATCTATTATTAAGCTACCGCTAGGTCAAGGCAGATATACATGCTAAAAATGATAAAAATGTGTGTTAGGTATATTAAAGCTTGCAAAGGATGTACTAATTTATACTTCTTTTGACACAATATAAGTGCTATATATACTTTTCCTAAACAATTCTAAATACAATAAAAAGAAAAAGATTCACACCTATCTTCTTTTAACTTACCAGTGTGTATAGCTTACTAAAGATTAATGCTATTGTGTTAAAACAACCAGCTTGGCCTATAAAATCTGCTAGGTGAAGCTGTTATATTATTATTATCAGCCGGATATTTTTCAATCTTTTTTAATTAGAGCTAATTTAGTGATGCGAAATTGTTACTTGTATCTCAAATACAGAAGTTTAAAAAATTAATGTATGGTTGTGAAATAAAAAAACAACTCATAGATTGCAGCATCTTCTAACATATTCAAATAGTATCTTATGTTTAAACTATTCTCTACTTTCCTCTTTGCAAGCCTTTTACTACTTGCTGGCTGCAAGACTGAACTAACTAACGAAAATATTGCTGAATCTTATACAGATAAAAATAAAACAACAGAGCAAAAAGCTAACGTCCAGCCAAATGACGAGCAATCAATAGCCATCGGTGGAAACCAAGTACAAGGGTTAACAGATGGGGCCTCATCTACACTTTCTATTAACAATCTACCTGATGAAGTGATGTTACAGGTCTTTAGTGAGCTATCCGTTAAAGATATTGCTCATGCAAGCGTGGTCTGTAAACACTGGCAAGCGCTAACTGAAGATCCTGTTTTATGGAGAGCAGTACGCTTACGTATTCAGGGAGACTACTTAGAAAGTGAAGCTACAAAACAACAGGCTATAAAACATATTTTACGAGTATACATTAATAGCCTTTCTGATGTTTTCTCTATTCAGAATTTAGTGCATAAGTATAAGCTTAATGAGCAGCATCCCTTTAAAATATACCAAAGTTTATTAAATAGGATTTCTGGCCAAAGGCCAGAAATGATAGATAATTATGCGGCACAAGGCAATCAAGAAGCTATTCAGCGAAAACTAGAGGGGCTTGCTAAGGGGTACTATGGCTATAAGAAGAATCCAGAAGCTGCTGTTGCTTTCATTGATTCTTTGACTGAGCAGGGTAACGAAAAAGCTATTGAGCGGAAAATAAAAGGGCTCGTTAAGGGTAGATATGGCAATGAAAAGAATCCGGAAGCTGCTGTTGTCTTAAATGATTCTTTAGCTGAACAAGGTAATGAGGAAGCTATTGAGCGAAAAATAAAAGGACTTGCTAAGGGTAGATATGGCTATGAAAAGGATCTAAAAGCTGCTGCTATCTTCAATGATTTTTTGGTTAAACAAGGCAATAAAAAAGCTATTCAGCGGAAAATAAATGGTCTTGTTCAGGTGTACTATGGCTATGAGTATAATCCCAAGGCTGCTGTTGTCTTAAATGATTCTTTAGCTGAACAAGGTAGTGAGAAAGCTATTCGGAGAAAAATAGATGGTCTTACTTTTGGTAAATATGGCTATGAGTATAATCCCAAGGCTGCTGTTGACTTGAATGATTCTTTAGCTGAACAAGGTAGTGAGAAAGCTATTCGGCGAAAAATAGATGGTCTTGCTAATGGGCACTATGGCTATGAGTATAATCCCAAGGCTGCTGTTGACTTGAATAATTCTTTGATTGAACACGGCAATGAGAAAGCTATTAAAAGAAAAATAAATGGGCTTACTTTTGGTGAATATGGCTATGATGAGAACCCTGCAGCTACTGTTATCTTAAACGACTTTTTAGTTGAACAAGGCAATGAAAGAGCTATTAAGCGAAAACTAGAAGGACTTGCTAAGGGGTACTATGGCTATGGAAAGAATCCAGAAGCTACTGTTGCCTTCAATGATTCTTTAGCTGAACAAGGTAATGAGATAGTTATTCAGCGAAAAATAGAGGGCCTCGCTAGTGGTAAATCTAGTAGTAAATATGGTTATGAGCAAGACCTTATTCAACTGCATAGTTGGATAGAAAACGCAGCAAGGAAAGGAACACGCTGGGCCTGTTACTTAAAAGCACAAGGGCTTAAGTATGGTATTTTAGGCTTTGCCCAAGTTCATCACGCAACTATACAGTATATCCTACAAAACCATATACCTTATTAATCCTTATTAGGATAGGAATTATCCATATTAAACAATAAACAATGTAAGCTGCCTAACCTTACTTAGTAACATATGGAACTAAGATGCTGTCAAGCATCAAACAACTGATAAAGTATTGATACTTTAATCCTCATTGCTATTTTGGACTGCTTTTTGTAGGTACGCTTAGTTCTTCTCATAAGAGATCAAGCTCTGCTTGACGCACTATTTCTACAAGTATTTCCGATAGGCCCACACAAATTAATGCAAATTTTTTACAGATTAGTTAAATCTATAAATCTATTATCTTGTACTATGGCATATCATGCTTATTATATCTTAAGAATACCTAGACAGACTAAGTTGCCTGTAAGTTTCAAAAATTACTAATTTTATGCTTTCTTTTCATGATGTGAAAGTAAAAAGTTAAGTATATTACATTTTGATGCTTAATTATTGGATGTAAAAGACCTTTCCATTTCATTCACAAGCTATATTTCAAATTACGCAAACCAATAGGATATGCCAGATCAACCCATTTTAGTTATAGCAGGAACCAATCGTTTCAACTCATTAACTTCAGCTTTAGCCCACTATTACGCTGATATGTTAAAAAAGAAATCTGCTTCAGCACATGTGCTAGAACTTGCCAGCTTACCTACCGATTTCATGTATAGTGCCTTATATGAAAATATTGGTAAAAATGATGCGTTTAACCAAGCTAAATTGCAAATGGAACAAGCACAAAAATACGTATTTATTGTACCTGACTATAATGCATCATTTCCAGGTATTTTAAAGTCCTTCATTGACGGGTTAGAGGTTCCTAAAACTTTTGCAGGAAAGAAATGTGCGCTCGTAGGGATTTCAAAAGGATATAGAGGTGGCAGCTTTGCACTCAGCCATCTTACCGATATATTTCATTACCTTAGAATGCATGTATATCCCCTTAATTTAACCCTTTCAAGAATAAGTGATAGCAAATTAGAAACCATTTTAGCTAACCCTAACTATGCTCAGCTATTAGAAGAACAAGCAGAAGGTATTATCAATTTTTAAATATATTCTTGTTTATTTATATATAGTACTCTTGCTGGCATTGTTAAGCTTGGATAGGTAAAGAATTAAAACTGAGCTATATTAACTTGAAATTAATATTTTGCTACAATAAAAGTATCCTAATTTAACAATGCCATTTTGCTCCATTAACAATGCAGTAACTAAAAAGAACGATAACCAACTATTTATATCTTTATAAATAATTTTGTGAGTTGTGTCTAACGTTAAACACAAGAATTTATTTTAAAAGTATATTACAAACAACCTATTATAACGTCAATAACTAATTATATTGGAAAATCAAGATAATCCGCTTATCATATTATTTATCTTAAACAAGTAGGGGGGGTATATAAACGAAATACATTAAACAACTCTCAATTTCCAATACACTTCTAAAAAAAATCAGGCAACTATATTGCTTATATCCACAATAAAGCTTATTATTTAAATATTGATCACTCCTATGTTCCAGGAGTTATAACTAATACATAAATTTTCAAAATAAGCTTTGTTAAATCTTATAAAATAAACATTAGTCTTAAAATGTTACACGCGCTAAGAATACATTCACTTAAATCAATAATAAAACTGACTAGTTTATATTGTGTACTGGCTGCAGCTTCTTGTCAGGAAAAATGTGAACCAAGAACCTTACATCATAAAGGAGCACATTTTAAATTAAAAGTACTTACTAAACATTTAGTCCGAGATGACAAAAAGATAGTGTTTAGAGTACAAAAAAATAAAGACAGCAATGCTATTTTACATGAAAATTTATTTTTACGATTAACTTGCAAAGAAGGACAAAGTGCTAAAATTGTGGATGTAAAAGAAGCAGCAATAAAAGTCGAAGAATTATCACCTGGGTTATTTGAATATAAGATACAGAAGCTAGACGAAGATATTAAAGATATAGAAATTCAAATAGATAAGGAAAAAGAACAAAGGGCCGTATTTGAACTTGAGTTAGTTTACAACCAAGAATATCAAGGCAAACCTAAGAAAGTAACTTGGGAATACAAAGATATTAGATTAGCTATCAAGGGACTTCCTAGCAAATTATATGATCATAAGAAAGAGCTTCCTTTCAAAATTAAAAGCAAAGGTAAAGACAAGCCAGATGAAGGTCAAATTGAACTCACATTTACAAGAAAAGATGGGCACAAAGCTTATATTAAAGGGCCAGAGGACTCACCCAATTTCAAATCTGACCATCAAGCAGGAATTTTTGAGCTATCTATACAACCAAAAGACTTTGAGGAGGTTAACAATACTTTAAGTATTGAAGTTGAACCAGGAGAGACTAAAGCTACATTTGATGTTCAGCTAGCTTATAAAGGCACCAAAATTGGAAAATCTAAGACAATTACCTGGGCAGCTAGAAAGGTTAACTACTCATTAAAAAATGTAACGCAGGATTTAAGGGGAAAGAATACGGAGGTAGAATTTTCTGTGATGCTTAAAGGGCATGAGCTAGAAGAGTTGGATGATAGCCTAGTTTTAAGAATAACAAAAACGCTTGATAGTAATGCGCGCATTATTGGTGCTACAGAAAAAGAAAGTGGAGAAGTAGATAAAAAAACCGGTAAGTTAAGAACATTTTTTGAGCTGCCTATAACCAAAGAAAAGCTAAAAGAACATTTAGAAGCAAAAGGCCAAGAACCTATCAAAGGCTTAACGATAGATGTAGACAAAGGAGATACACATGCACAATTTAAGCTACAACTAGTCTACAATAATATGAATGTAGGAAAGCATAAACTGGTAACCTGGCGAGCTGCAGATATTAGATTAGAACTTACAGATATAAGTAAAAAATTGATAGGTGAAGGAGAAGGACAGATTATTAAATTTAGCATAGATGACAAAGGAAAAGATAGGCCAGAAGAAAACAAAACAATCCTTAGAATACAAAGGCTTGTAAATACAAATGCTAAAATAGAACTGGCTCCTGTTAAGGCAACATCTGATACTGATGCTGAGGTGACATCTAATACTACTGCTGAGGCGGCATCTGATACTACTACCATCAAGTCTCTTGAAGTAGGCCCTGGTATTTTTGAGATACCACTTACTAATTATGAGATAGAATCTACCTTTATCGATAAACTACGTATAAGTACTATAAAAGGTGATAAAGAGGCTCAATTTAACCTACAGCTTTTCTATGATGGTATGGAGATAGGTAAACTAAAAACCATAACTTGGAAAGCTAAAGATGTTAGATTAGAATTAGCTGGCCTACCTAAAAACAAAAAAATAATTGGGCAAGAGAATACTGATATAACCTTTAAAGTAAAAAGCAAAGGTAAGGATCATCCAGAAGTAGATAAGCCATTGAGACTTAGAGCTACAAGGATAGAAGGTTATGATGCTAAAATAGAGGGTGAAGTTCAAGGAAAAAAGATTGAATCAAAAGGGCATGGTGTATTTGAATTAGAGTTAGATTCTATCAATATAGGCAATACTTTAACAGGGTTAAAAATAAAGCTTAGAGACGGAGAAATTAAAGCTAAATTTGAATTGCAACTTGTCTACGACGGAATGAAGATAGGTCAATCTCAAACTCTAACTTGGGAAGCTGAGCATGTTCAGCTTGATATTCAAAACTTAACAGAAAAGTTAAGAGGGGATACAAGAGATATCAAATTTACAGTAAAAAATAACGGCAAAAATGAGCCAGAAAAAAAGGAAGTTACCGTTCGTTTAACAAGAAAAAAGGGGTACGATTCTAAAATAGAGTATATAGGTGGTGAGGAAAATAAATTTTCAGATAAAGGAGATGGCCTATATGAGCTTAAAATAAATGTTGACCATTTAAACAGAGAAATTGCAGCCTTACGTATAGCCCCACGTATTGGAGAAACTAAGGCTGAATTTAAATTACAACTCGTTTATGATGGTATTGATATAAGTGATGCTAAAACTTTAATTTGGGTAGAAAAAGATATACAGTTACAACTAACTAACGTGCATAACCACCTAGGTGGAGAAGACAATAAAATAAAATTTACCATCGTTAATAAAGGACAAGATAACCCGGAGACTGATAAGTTACGTATAAAATTTATAAGGACTAAAGGACATCTGGCGTACATAGGTAGAATATCTACTGGAGAAAATATGGACCCAGCCCTGAAGCCAGAGGATGCCAAACAAACAGGCGAGGGATTTTTTGAATTCTTACTAAATAGTGATGATTTAGGTAATGAGATTAAGGACTTTGTAGTACAGACCAGAGAAGGTGAGCGAAAAGCTCAGTTTACCATGCAGCTTGTATACGATACCGTAGAAATAGGCAAACCACAAACCATTACTTGGGTAGAAAAAGTAATAGGACTATATATAACTGAGCTTTCCACTTTATTACGTGGTCATGGGGAGAAAAATACCACTATATCATTTAAAATAGACAGGGATGCAAAACATAAACAAGAAAAAAATAGCCTAGTAGAAGGAAAGTTAGCGGTTAGGTTTACAAGAAAAGCCGGAAAATCTACTACTATTATTGAAGCTAAACCTAATGCAAACGTCACTGAAGGACCATCTCGTGAAAGGTCAGGCATATTTATATTCGACATTAGCACCACACAACAAGGTAATTTACTTGAATATTTTATGATAAAGCCTGCAGAGTATGAAAAAAAGGCTAGATTCAAAATAGAATTAACTTATGATGGTAAAAAAGTGGGGCACCCACAAGAGGTAACCTGGACACCAAAAGACATTAAGCTTAAGTTGGGTGTAGCAAAAAGCCAGATAGGTGGTGATATGAAGCGTGAATTTAAACCAACAGATAATATACTAGAATTTACTGTACATAATAAAGGAAAAGATTCACCGGAACAAGGAGAGTTGATAATACGAGTTAAAAAAATAAACGGAATGTATGTAGATATCACTCTTAAAAATCAACCAGGCATTGCTGCTAATAGATTTAAACCAAATTCACAAAAAGGCTACTTTGATTATGAAATAGATATTAAAAAACTAGGTGTAGCTATTACTGATTTAATGGTACCAGTACCAACTATACCAATTGGAGAAGATAATGCTAAATTTGAGCTTGAGCTTATATACAATGGCATTTCAATAGGCAATAAGAAAACCGTGACTTGGAAAAATATACCATTAGCACAAGGAAAGAAAGAAACAGAGAGAAAAGAAAAAGAAGAGAGAGAAAACCAGAGAAGAGAAAAACAGAGAAAAGAAAAAGAAGAGAGAGAAAACCAGAGAAGAGAAAAACAGAGAAAAGAAAAAGAAGAGAGAGAAAGAAATAAAGTAGAAGAAGAAAAGAGTGAGAAGAAGGGAAATTAACGTATGAAAAGTTGGGCTTATAAGTAAGATAAAGTTATCGCAATAGATTAGTGTTATACCTATTAGCAAGTATGGGGCCGAGTATCAACAATATATATATATTATTTATTACTTAGGTTCCATACTTATAAGATTAAAATTCCTACTAGTAATATAAATTTAGGGAATTGGAGTGGGTTATGATATTATTGATACATTTGTATAGACTACTATATCAGCAAAAGTTTATAATTATCTTTTAAATTATAGAAGGACGCTAATATCCATATAACTTTATACAATTAAAATGGGCCCTAAATACATAATTAATATTCATAACTTGATGTTAAAATAGTTATTTAATTCACTTTAAAGTATCTATTTTAGCTACGAATAAAAATATAAATAAGAAGTGACTTTAGGTATGCCTAATAGTTAAACTAGTGCCACCCTATAATCTTTAAAGGATATATATATAGAAGTAATGAAGAAAAGCTATTCTTTTAATAAAAGACATTGTAGTAGGTCTCAAATAAAGAAATATATACTAGGGTTACTGATTCTCTTTTGCATACCTAATATGATGTATGCAAAATCTACTTCCAAGCTAAGGAAGCTTATTAACCCCATACATTTTAATTTTTCCATAGGATATGGAAAAACTTATTATCATAATCAAACTGTGGGAATAGCTGTTATAAAAAAGGACGGCAATCATTATCTCTATATTCCTTCCGAAACAAAGGTAGGATATTTAATCAGGTGGTTTAGGAAATCATATGTCCGCACATTACTATATGAGAGCGACCAAATATTGAATAACTTAGCGAATGATGGTAATACTAATCATTCTGTAAGCTTTAAAGGTAAAGGCAATACTTTTCCCATAACCCTTAGTGGCCATGTAGATATCTTTAAAAAATTTAGAGTTGAGTTAGGAAGTAGCATTTATATACATTTCATTAAAACATTACAACCCGAAGAAAAATATCGAGAAGACTTAGGTGACTATGTCGATCCAATAGGAATGCACTATGTGCTAAAAGCTTACTTAATGCCGAGTTTTAAGCTACTAGAAAACAATGCTTATACACTGCTACTTAACACACAAGTAAGCTTAAACTTTACTTATGGAAATATTATAAAAGATGCTACAGCAGCTCACAACTGGATTGTGCCTGTTCCTGTAGGAATAGGATTAACGCTGGAGAAACATATTTCAGAATATTTTAGCATATTTGGTAGACTCACGTATGAGCATAGCAATACTATAGATAAGATTCTACCTAGTAATTCTACTAAGGTAGTAAGCCTAAATCAACAAAGTGTATTTTTTCAGGTAGGTTTCACTATTAACTGTCCTGAAATACCTAGGTGTCCTTTACCTGGCTGCGACATAAATGTGAAACACAAACACTCAAACAAAGCTTATCGTGGAGTTTCTATGTTTACAGGAAAAAATTATTTAGGATACAGATTATATAACAAATAGTACAGTTATAATACTATATTCTATATAAAAAATTAGCTTAAATGTTATTTTTTCTTGTTAAGAAAAACATTTTGGCTATATTAGCAATTAGAGTAATATTTTAAATAGTTTAAAAACTGAGAATATGAATCAATTTGAGAGCCTATTGAAGCATGTTAAAGGCTTAGAAGACGATTTTGCAAAATTCTATGATAAGGGTAACAAAACAGCTGGAACTCGTATCAGAAAAGGTATGCAAGATCTAAAAGAAATGGCACAACGTATCAGACTTGATGTACAAAACAGAAAGAATGACGGTGCGTAGTTTATAAGTTAAGCATTTGCATAACATGTTATAAAAAGGGTTCTTGAAGAACCCTTTTTTTGTTATATATATAACACATCAACTATAAAGCATCATATCTTTATTAGCCTCTAATTTAATAGTAGCTTAATTGAATTAAATATGAAATATCAAGCCTTAACATTGTAAGGAAAATTATATTTCTCTGCAACAAAAAGATAAGCTATAGCTTTATAAAGACTCTATAATAGTAAATAATTAAACTACCTATACTATAACCAAAATAAGCATAATCTTTAATTTTCAGTATTATGGTTAGTTGATTAGTTGAGAAGAAAGTAACCTAAAAGAGAGCACTACAGTTAAATTGATGAAATAACAAAATCAGCAATAGCTTTATAAAATTGGCTATCTGTAATAGCTAACTCTTTTAAGAGAGAGTAGGCAGCAGATACAGATTCTAATACTAATTTATCAACATAATAAGGAATGTGAGTTTTACCTTGAGGGGTAAGCAAGTAATTTGTGTTGCCTGTCTGTTTATAGGCATGTTCATGATATGGAATACATTTTACATCTATTCGATACTTAGTGGCAATTCCTTTAATAGAAGGTATATTAGCATAATAAAGTAAACTACCTGCTTTAGGTATTATATCCGATAAATTACTTAGTGAACTAATATATTTCTCTAAAAGTATATCAGTTTTACAGTAATCCATATCTATACCAGTTATAAGCACAATATGCGGCTCATAAACCAAGCATTCTATACGTTGGTCAACAGAAGAAATAGCATGTGTATCTGCTTTTAAGAATATAACTGGTGCATCACTTAACTTAACAGAAGTATCTAGTTGAAGAATATTGGCTATGTAATCAAACGAACGTCCACAGTATTTCATAACATGTATAGCCATAGCAAGAACCATATCTGTTATTTTTGTATCTCCTACAACGACAATACGTTGTTTATCTTTTGCAAATTGTTGGTAAATATATTCGGCGTATGAATAAATAGGAAGTCCTAATTCTTGTGCAGCTTTCAATTCAACATTATCAGTATCTATTTCTCTACCAATAATAACACATGCTATTAAACTATTAATATTATCTTTAGAAAAGTTATATTGGTTGGGTATAATATCCTGGTAAGCAAGCCGACTTGACAGATCTTCTCTAAGATTTGTTGCACTACTACCTGTTACTACATACCCTTGCTCACGTAATACCAGAGCCAAATCTGCCATAACAGCTTCGCCTATTCCTATAAAGTGAATGCTCTTATGCATAATTAAAAAATTCTCCTATTAAGTTAAGTATTTCCTATAATAAAAAGAGTATGATATGTACATAGATATACCCAGCTATTATACAAACAAGTATAATTTTACTATGTTCCTTAACAAATCTCTGTACAGGCAGACAGCCAACGAAACTACTACCCTTTTATGCTTTACAAAGAAGTATATGCAATCAACAATAAGCTTGCTACGAAGACAATTACTGAGTGAATTGATTAATTTTTATCAATTGTTAAATTAAAATACTCTTGTTATAAAAAGTAGCAATTTTAATTTAACACAGCTTAGTTCTAGCTCTTTGCCTATCTTAAGACTAACAACACGCAACTTTTAATACCTAAGCTTATTATTCTACAAAAGTTAACCTGCCTTTTTATACTTTGAATACGAATTTTATCTCTTGTACTTTTGTTAATTGTATAGAATGGAGCACGATTCTTTCTTGACAGCCATTCTGTAGCATGTATAATACAATAAATACTTAACAAGTAATATGCTTTCTATATACTTCAAAGAGCCAAGGCTTTAATTGGGCCCTGGCTCATTAAATGTATTTATTAATAACCTAACCTATATTCTTATATAATTTTATACATCAATAGGCTACTCAGTTATAATTCTAGTATTCTATTTCTATATATTATCAGTAGCTGCCTGTTTTTCTCTTGAAGCAACTAAGTTTTCATAATCCTCCCTTAATCCTACAAGCATTTTACTATAACGAGGTAACCCAGTACCCGTAGGAATTAAATGCCCTACAATAACATTTTCTTTTAATCCCTGTAAACGATCTCTTTTTCCTCTTATAGCAGCTTCACTTAACACCCTAGTTGTATCTTGGAATGATGCAGCAGAGATAAAGCTTTTTGTGTCTAAAGAGGCTTGTGTAATACCTTGTAATTTTAGACGTGCAATAGCTGGCTGTGCGTCTCTGGCTTGTACAAGTGGCAACTTATCTCTTTTTAGATTACTGTTTTCTTCATGCAGACCCCTAGCAGTAATAATTTGTCCAACTCTTAATACACTAGAACCTCCAGCATCAAGTACTACTTTTTTATCTAACAGTTGATCGTTTCCTTCTCTAAATGTAAACTTAGAAACGGTTTGTCCAGGCAAGAATGTGGTGTCTCCTGATTCAATAACTTCTAGCTTGCTAAGCATCTGCCTGATAATAACTTCTATATGTTTATCATTAATCTTAACTCCTTGCAAGCGATATACAGCCTGTAGCTCTTTAGCAATATATTCTTGTACTGCTATAGGCCCTTTAATGTTTAGAATGCTACTAGGCGAAGTATTACCATCAGAGATAGGGTAGCCTGCTTTGATGTAGTCATTATCTTGCACCAATATGTGCTTAGAAAGCGGTACTAAATACTTCCTTCTTATACCATCTTTAGATTCAACAAAAATTTCACGGCTACCTCTTTTTATAGGACCATATGTAACAAAACCATCAATTTCACTTACAATAGATGGGTTAGATGGGTCTCTAGCCTCAAATAATTCTGTAACCCTAGGTAGACCTCCTGTAATATCTTTAGACAAGCTAACAACCCTAGGTATTTTTACAAGTGGATGTCCTGCCTTAATTTTTGCACCATCCTCTACTATCAAGCGTGCTTTTACAGGTATGTTATAGTTGATAGCTTCTCCTGAAGCTCCTTTTACAGTTATACTAGGATTCTTAGTTTTATCTTTAGATTCAATAATTACCTTTTCTTTATAGCCTGTTTGCTCATCATATTCTTCCTTATAAGTAATACCTTCCTCTATAGAGTGGAACTCAATTTCTCCATCAATACTTGTTAATATAACAGCATTATATGGATCCCAATAGCATATCTCTTGTCCTTTTTCTATTAACTCACCTTGTTTAACACGTAGATAGGCACCATAAGGCACGTGTTTATGCATGAGTATTCTATTATCTTGAGGATTTAACAGTCGTACTTCACAAGATCTACTAATAATTACATCTATTTGTTCACCTTGTGGATTAGTAGTTTTTATAGTGTTAAAATCTTCAAACTGTAGAACTCCCTTATCTGTGGCTTGTATATTAGATTCAACAGCTATACTAGCTGCAGCACCTCCTACGTGGAATGTTCTTAAAGTTAACTGTGTACCAGGCTCACCGATAGATTGTGCAGCAATAACGCCAACAGCCTCTCCTATCTGAACTAGTTTGCCAGTAGCTAAGTTTCTACCATAACATTTAGTACAAATACCTCTTCTAGTCTCACAAGTCAATACAGATCTTACTTCTACGCTTTCAATACCTACTGATTCAATATGAGTAGCTATTTCTTCGGTAATTTCTTCGCCTGCATTAACTAATAGATTATTAGTAACAGGATCATAAATATCATTTAAGCTAATTCTGCCTAATATACGCTCAGAAATAGATTCTGCTACTTCATCTTTATTAATTGAAGTGTTAATAGTTACCCCACGCAATGTACCACAATCTTCTTCTGTTGTAATTACATCTTGTGCTACATCTACCAGCCTTCTAGTAAGATAACCGGCATCTGCTGTTTTAAGTGCTGTATCTGCAAGTCCTTTTCTAGCACCGTGAGTGGAAATAAAGTACTCAAGTACATCCAAGCCCTCTTTAAAGTTAGAAAGAATTGGATTTTCGATAATTTCACCTACAGAACCTTGTAGCTGCTTTTGAGGTTTTCCCATCAATCCACGCATACCACCTAACTGACGAACCTGCTCTCTAGATCCCCTAGCTCCTGAGTTCATCATCATAAAGATAGAGTTAAAGCCTTGTCTATCTTCTTCTAATTCTTGCATCAAGAATACGGTCACCTGCGTATTAACACGTGTCCAGATATCAATAATTTGGTTATAACGCTCATTATCCGTAATAAGTCCCATCAAGTAATTTTCCTGTACAGCATTTACTTCTTTCTGAGCCTGTTCAATAAGTTCAAATTTTATAGTAGGAACTTTGATATCATCTAAAGCAAAACTTACTCCTGCCTTATAAGCATTACGGAAACCTAAAGCTTTTACATCATCTAAGAATTGCGTAGCTCGTGAAGTACCTACTAACCTATAAACTTGGCTGGTAATATGTTGTAACTTCTTGCTGGTGAGCAATTCATTAATAAATCCTAGTTCCTCTGGCACATATTGATTGAAAACTACCCTTCCTGCAATGGTATCAACTATACGCTCAACTGTCTCTCCTTTTTCATCTTTGTCTTTGATTTTTACCTTAACCAAAGCATGAATAGAAACTTGGCCAGTATCAATACCAATAATGATTTCCTGTGCAGAGAAGAAGGTCATGCCCTCTCCTTTTACTGGATGTTCTGGAGTACTTTTTCTACCTTTTGTTAGATAGTATAATCCCAATATCATATCCTTGGTTGGTACAGCTAGTGGTGTACCATTAGCTGAGTTAAGGATATTGTGAGAAGCTAACATGAGTAATGAGGCCTCTGCAATAGCTTCATGGCTTAAAGGAACGTGTACTGCCATTTGGTCTCCATCAAAGTCTGCGTTAAAAGCCGCACAAACTAAAGGATGAAGCTGGATAGCCTTACCTTCGATTAACTTAGGTTGGAAAGCCTGTATACTGAGCCTGTGTAGTGTTGGAGCACGGTTCAGTAGTACCGGATGCCCTTTTAATACATTCTCTAAGATATCCCAAACAACTGGGGTCTTTTTTTCAACTAGCTTTTTAGCTGATTTAACCGTTTTAACAATGCCTCTTTCAATGAGTCTTCTAATAATAAAAGGTTTGAATAGCTCGGCAGCCATATCTTTAGGCAAGCCACATTCGTGTAGTTTTAATTCTGGGCCTACAACAATTACAGACCTACCTGAATAGTCTACACGTTTTCCTAACAAGTTCTGACGGAAACGTCCTTGCTTTCCTTTTAAGATATCACTAAATGATTTTAGTACTCTTGATCCTTCAGCAACAACAGTATTGACTTTTCTAGAATTATCGAACAAGGAATCTACAGCTTCTTGTAGCATCCTCTTTTCGTTTCTTAAGATAACTTCAGGAGCTTTAATATCAATAAGCCTTTTAAGCCTATTGTTTCTAATAATAACTCTTCTGTATAAGTCATTCAAATCAGAAGTAGCAAATTTACCTCCATCTAGCGGAACAAGTGGCCTTAATTCCGGTGGGATAACAGGAATAATACGCATCACCATCCATTCTGGGCGATTTGCTATTCTTGTCTTAGCATCTCTAAATGCTTCTACTATTTTCAGTCTCTTTAAAGCTTCTATTCTACGCTGCTGAGAGGTATCGGTATGTGCTTGCTCGCGTAGTTCAGAGGACAAAGTATTGAGATCTATACGAGATAGCATAAATTCCAATGCTTCGGCTCCCATTTTAGCAATAAATTTCTTAGGATCGCTATCATCTAAAAGCTGATTCTCGCGTGGTAACGAATCTAGAATATCTAAGTATTCTTCTTCAGTTAAGAAATCCATGTAGCTAAGTCCCTCTTCTGCCTTGATGCCGGGCTGTACTACTACATATCTTTCGTAGTAAATGATTTGGTCAAGTTTTTTTGTAGGAAACCCCAGTAAGTTACCAATTTTACTTGGCAAAGATCTAAAATACCATGTATGGGCTACGGGTATAACTAGCTCGATATGGCCTGTTCTTTCTCTTCTAACCTTTTTCTCAGTTACTTCAACTCCACAACGATCGCATATAATACCTTTATACCTAATTCTTTTATATTTTCCACAATGGCATTCCCAATCCTTTACAGGGCCAAATATTCTTTCGCAGAATAGACCTTTCATTTCAGGTTTATAAGTCCTGTAATTAATGGTCTCTGGCTGAGTAACTTCTCCACGAGATCTCTCTAAGATTGATTCTGGAGAAGCAAGACTAATAATAATTTCTGAGAAATCAGATTTAACTCTTGTGTCTTTTCTTGCTAGCATATGTATTTGTCTAGAAGTCTATTGGTTAATGGTTATGTAAGGATGGTATCCTTAGCTTATTTAAGTGTAATCTCCAACCCTAATCCTCTCAGTTCATGAATCAGTACGTTAAAGGATTCTGGTATTCCCGGTTTAGGGAAGCTGGTACCTTTTACGATAGCCTCATAAGCTTTTGAACGTCCTACTACATCATCCGATTTTATAGTTAACATTTCTTGCAAGATGTGTGCTGCACCAAAAGCTTCTAGCGCCCACACCTCCATCTCTCCAAAACGTTGTCCTCCAAATTGCGATCTACCACCTAGTGGCTGTTGGGTAATTAAAGAGTATGGCCCAATAGAACGCGCATGCATTTTATCATCGACTAAGTGGTCTAGTTTTAGCATGTAAATAACGCCTACCGTAATTTGTTGATCGAATTTATCGCCAGTAAGACCATCATATAAATCAGCTTTTCCAAATGCTGGCAGATTAGCTTCTGCTAACTCTTTGCTCACATCTTCTATAGTAGCACCGTCAAAAATAGGGGTAGCATATTTCTTACCTAGCTTTTCTCCAGCCCACCCTAAAAGTGTTTCATAAATCTGCCCCAAGTTCATACGAGAAGGTAAACCAAGCGGACTCAATACAATATCTACAGGCGTTCCATCTTCTAAGAAAGGCATATCTTCCTCTCTTACTACTTTAGCAACAATACCCTTGTTACCATGTCTACCAGCCATCTTATCACCAGCTTGTAGTTTACGTTTATTGGCAACGTATACTTTTGCTAATTTAAGGATACCTGTAGGTAACTCGTCCCCTATTTCTAAAGCAAATTTCTCTCTTCTAAAATCCCCTATTAGCGCATTTCTTTTGGTATTATAATTAGCTACCAAGTTTTTAATTAGTTCATTTTTCTTTTTATTGTCTGTCCAGTTATCAAGGATAAGCTCACCTATTAAATTGGTTTCTTCAGGGATATTATAATAGCTTTCGTCTCTGTATAAGTTTTTGCTTGGGAATAAGTTCTTTTCAATTAACTCAGTAGTAAATGGCTTACCTTTTGCTATTAACTCATCACCAAATTGATGATAGACACCTTGCGACTTCTCGCCCTCTAATAGCTTGCCTAATTTACCTATCATAATTGCACGCAGACTTGTTAATTGTTTTGCATGCGATTTTTTTAGCAGTTCTAGTTCCTTTTTTGCTTTAGCACGAGAATTTTTATCGCTTTTAGGCTTTGAGAATAATCGTGTCTTAATAACTACACCTTGCATAGAAGGCGGAACTTTCAGAGAAGCATCCTTTACATCTCCAGCTTTATCTCCAAAGATAGCACGTAAAAGCTTTTCTTCAGGGCTAGGGTCAGCTTCTCCTTTAGGCGTTATTTTCCCAATTAATACATCCCCTTCTTTAATAGAAGTACCAACAGCCACGATTCCATTTTTGTCTAGATTAGTTAATGCTTCTTCGCTTAAATTAGGAATTTCAGCTGTTAATTCTTCTTCACCAAGCTTAGTGTCCCTTGCTTCCATAGTGAATTCTTCTATATGAATAGAAGTAAACACGTCGTCTCTAACTATTCTTTCTGAAATAACAATAGCATCCTCGTAGTTATAACCCTGCCAAGACATAAAAGCCACCTTTAAATTACGGCCTAAAGCTAACTCACCATTTTCTGTTGCATATCCTTCGCATAAGATTTGTCCTTGCTTTACACGATCACCTTTAGCTACGATAGGCCTTAGGTTAACACAAGTACCTTGGTTGGTACCTTTCATTTTAAGCAAAGGATAAGTTATAGAAGCTCTTTCAAAGGATACTAGCTTTTCGTCTTCAGTAAGATCATAATTAACTATAATTTTATTTGCATCTACATACTCAATTACACCATCCTTTTCAGCACGAACCAATCCTCTGAAATCATAGGCTATGTGCTGTTCTATACCTGTACCAACAATAGGTGCCTCGGGCTTGATGAGTGGCACGGATTGACGCTGCATGTTTGAACCCATGAGCGCACGGCTAGCATCATTATGTTCTAAGAATGGAATAAGTGAAGCAGATATGGATACAATTTGGTTAGGTGCTATATCCATATAAGCAATATCCTCTGGCTCTACGATCGGAAAATCCCCTGCATATCTTGTCTTTACCTTTCCTTCTATAAAATTTCCTTTTTCATTGATTCGAGAATTAGCCTGTGCAATTTTTACTCTATCTTCTTGCTCGGCAGTAAGGTATTGAGTATTCCCTTCTACATCTACTACACCATTCTGTACCTTTTTATAGGGAGTTACAATAAATCCCATTTCGTTAATTCTCGCGTGTACAGATAAAGAAGATATCAAACCAATATTAGGTCCTTCAGGAGTTTCAACAGGACACAGACGTCCGTAGTGCGTGTAATGGATATCCCTGATTTCAAAGCCTGCTCGTTCTCTAGAGA
>Ga0209941_1001005_pt1 | contig 23713 bp, 20 predicted proteins | sample ThiBiot_300_plan_FD_183945 | JGI IMG/M metagenome (GOLD analysis project Ga0209941, IMG submission 183945) | Wastewater bioreactor microbial communities from Cape Town, South Africa - Thiocy_solids_1 (SPAdes) | ecosystem: Engineered > Bioremediation > Thiocyanate > Unclassified | place: South... | reverse complement strand
GCACGAGCGGCGGCGACCGCCGGCTGTACGGGTCGTACCACCGAGTCAGCACGTGCCGGCGCCACCACAGCCACCTGCGGCCGGGCGCAGGCCATGGCTGAAGAGATGGTGACGACCGTCGTGGCGAGCAGCGCGGTCTTGCTGAACCGGGTGGAGAGCATCGTTCAGGAGGGAGGAGGAGGAGTAGGAGAAGGAGCGGCGCACGGGACAGGTCCGGCCGTGCGGTACAGCGCCAGGCGCACGGGAGAGCGCCGGGCATGCGGACCGCGAGCCTGGTGGCCCGCGGTCCGCGTGGAGCGCCGTTAGCGGCTGATCGTGGGAGGCGTTACGAGCAGGTGCAGGCTGTGGTTGATACGCATGCCGACCACTCCGGCCGATGGCACACTGGCCCTGGCGACGGCCGTCACCTGCTTGTCGTTCACCATGAAGTGCACGGAATCGGCGTCCGCCTTCGCGGTCAGCTTGTAGGCGGCCTTGCCGTCGTCACTGCTCTTGGGCACATCCGGGCTGGCCGTCCAGTCGGAGACGGTCCGGGTGGTGGCACCCTCGCGCACGCGCACCATGTACTCGCCGGTATGGCGGACGATGAAGTAGGTGTACGTCTGGCCGGTGAGCTGGTCCAGGTTGCTGCCGCCGATGAAGATGCCGAAGGCTTCCGGGTGTTCCGGATTCTCGAGCTGATCCATCATTGCCGTCGCCGTGTAGTTGCCGGAGGCGGTGTCGGCGGCGGCATAGACGATGTGCGCCGGTCCGGTGGTGACTTCCCACCGTCCGTCCCGGGTCTCGTAGTGGGCCTGGGCGAGGTCGGCCGGCTGGCGACCCTCGCGTGGCGGATCCACCTGACCCAGGTAACCGGCAGGTACGCCGCCGCCCGCGGTCACCGCATCGGGATCAGCGGACATGGCGGCCGGCGCCGCGGCCATGGTGGTGTCGGCAGTGGCGACGGCGTCGTTGCCGCTGCTGCAGGCGGCGAGCATCGCCGCGCCGAGCAGTGTCGTCAATGTCGGGAGAGCACGCATGGGAACCTCTGGAGAAGGAAGGTGGACTACGACAACACGGCCACGCTGACGGCAACAATGCCGTGTCACGACTGTCGGAACGCGGACGCGCGGGATGCGCCAATTCTAACGCCCCGACGGTTGCCTGCGAGAGCCATGCCGTGGACGGCACGACCCCTGCACAGATGCGCGCGATTCTTGCACCTGTACAATCGAACCTCCACCAGGAGCGCAACATGGCGACACGTTCGGGTACATCCCGCGGAACGACCACCAGGCGCGGCACCGCGAAGAGCAGCGCGGCGACCAGGCGCAGCAGCACAGCCACCAGCACGCGCTCCGCGAAGGCGGACGGCGCGAGCAGGAGCACGACGAGCAGGAGCACGACGGCCAGGAGTGCAACGGCCGCCAGGCGCGGCGCCACCGCGGGAGCCGCCAGCACCGCCAAGAGTGGGACGGCGGCCAGGGCCACCAAGCGCAGCGGCACGGCGAAAGGCGGTGCGACGGCCAAGCGGGGGACCGCGGCGAAGCGTACCTCCACGGCCAAGCGCGGTGCCACGGCCGCCAAGCGCGGTACCACCGCGGCCAAGCGGAGCACCGCCGCGAAGCGTAGCGCAACGGCAAAGCGGGCCAGTGCCACGGCAGCCAAGCGTAGCGCAGCCGCCAAGCGGAGCGCCACTGCGACCGGGAGTTCCACTGCCAAGCGGGGTACGGCGGCCAAGCGCAGCAGCACCGCCACCAGGCGTGGTACGTCAGCCGCGAAGAGCACCACCACGCGCAAGAGCCCCGCGGCCAAGCGCAGCAGCACCACCGCCAGGCGTGGCAAGTCGGCCGCGAAGAGCACCACCGCGCGCAAGAGCCCTGCGGCCAAGCGCGGCAGCACCGCCGCCAAGCGTTCCGTCGCGAAGCGGCCTGTCTCGCCGAAGCGTCCCTCCGGCAGCGCCACGGGAGCGAAGAAGAGCACCCGTAAGCGCACCACGACCACCGGGCCGGTGGAGCGCGCGCGGCGCGTCGCCGTCGGCATTGCCCAGCAGGCACGTGAAGGCGCCGAACGGATCGCCAGCGCGGCCACCAGTGCGGCGAGCGATCTCGTGGAGCGCGTGACGCCGGGCAACGACTGACCGCGCCACGGATACCAACGAACGACGAAGGGGAACGGGCTGCTGCCCGTTCCCCTTCGTCGTCGGCGGAGTTGAACGATCCGGCCGTCAGACCTGCTTCACCTCGCTGATCAGCCCCGACAACGACTGCTTCGCGTCCCCGAAGAGCATCGACGTCTGCGGATAGTAGAACAGGTCGTTCTCGATTCCGGCGAAGCCGGCGCTCATGCCGCGCTTCATCACGATCACGCTCTTCGCATGGTCGGCGTTCAGGATCGGCATGCCGTAGATGGGCGACGACGGGTCGGTGCGCGCGGCCGGGTTCACCACGTCGTTGGCACCGATCACCAGCGCCACATCCGCCCGCTCGAACTCGGGGTTGATGTCGTCCATGTCGTACAGCTTGTCGTACGGCACGTTGGCTTCCGCCAGCAGCACGTTCATGTGCCCGGGCATCCGGCCAGCCACGGGATGGATGGCGTAGCGCACGTCGCCACCCCGCCAGTCCGTAGCCCGGCACCACGATCACCAGCCGGGCATAGGCCAACTGCATCGCCGCGTCCTCCACGCTGATCGTGCGCACGGTGAGCCCCTCGGCGCTACGCGCGCCGCCGGCCGCGCCACTGGTCGCGCCGAACGCCCCGAAGAGCACGTTGGCCAGCGACCGGTTCATTGCCTTGCACATGATCTGGCTAAGGATTATGCCCGACGAGCCCACCAGCGCGCCGCTGATGATCAGCCCCGTATTCCCTATCACGAAGCCGGTCATGGACGCGGCGATGCCGGAGTAGGAGTTGAGCAGCGAGATCACCACCGGCATGTCCGCCCCGCCAATCGGGATCACCAGCATCACGCCCAGCACCATCGACAGCCCGACCACGGTGTAGAAGGTCCAGAGCAACGGCACCGGCGTGATCACCTGGTAGACAGCCAGGCCGACGATACCCAGGAAGATCAGCCCGCTCACCAGCTTCTGTCCGCCAAAGGTTATCGGCCTGCCACTCATCAGCTCCTGCAGCTTGGCGAACGCCACGAGGCTCCCGGTGAGCGTCACCGCTCCTATGAGCACTGCAAGCTGCACGGTGACGCCCGCGTCCACGGCCATCGTCTGGCCCAACCGGTGGCTGCGCAGCAGCTCCGCACCGCCCACGAGCAGCGACGCCGCACCACCAAATCCGTTGAGCAGGGCGACCATCTGCGGCATCGACGTCATCTTCACCGAGCGCGCCATCCACAGTCCCAGCGCACCACCCACCACCAGTCCGGCGGCGATCACGGTGTACGAGATGACCGCCCGGTCGACGAGCGTTATGGCGATGGCCAGCAGCATGCCGATGCTCGACAGCCGGTTGCCGGCGCGCGCGGTGGCGGGGCTGTTCAGCCGCTTGAGTCCGAGTATGAAGAGGACGGCGGCGGCGAGATAGCCCAGCGCCTGTAGGGAAGGTGACATCAGCGACCTGCCTCCTTGCCCGGCGTCCCGGCGGCGCCGCGGGCGGGCTCATCGCGCCGGAACATCTCCAGCATTCGATCGGTCACCGCGTAACCGCCCACCACGTTCATCATCGCGAAGACGATGGCGAGGAAGCCGATGACATTGGAGATCCAGCCATAACCCGCGCCGGCGATGATGATGGCACCGACCACCGTGATGCCGCTCACCGCGTTGGCGGCAGACATGAGGGGCGTGTGGAGCGTCGGCGGTACTCGCCCTATCAGCTCCGCACCCAGGAAGGTGGCGAGGACGAAGACGACTATGCCCAACAGAAGTGCGTCTGACATGCTGTCAAGGGATGAAGGGTTGGCGCTTGGAGGGGGGCGAACGATGATGGGTGACGGATTGATGGATGGGCTGCGGCGCGCGCGGAGTTCAGCTCCTCACGCCATGCTGCTCATCCCGGTCCCTTCTGGAGCATCGCTCCAGTGATCTCGTCGGCCTCGTCTATCACCAGGGCGTCGTCCTTTATGAGGTGCTTGATGAACGTCTCGACGTTCTTGCTGAACATCTGGCTGGCGTGCTGCGGCACCGTGCTCGCCAGGTTGGCCGGGCCGATGACCGACACCCCCTTGACCACCACCGTCTCGCCGGCGCGGGTGAGTTCGCAGTTGCCGCCACTCTCGGCGGCGAGGTCCACGATCACCGATCCGGGCTTCATCCCGTCCACCATCGCTGCCGTCAGCAGGAGCGGCGCGGGACGGCCGGGAATGAGCGCGGTGGTGATGACGAGGTCCATCGTGCGCAGATGTTCAGCGAGCGCTTCCCGTATCTTCGCCTGCTCCTCCTCGGTCTGGGCGCGGGCGTAGCCACCGGTTCCCTCGGCGGTGGCACTCACCAGGTCGCCGGCCACGAAGCTCGCACCCAGGCTGGCAACCTGCTCCATGGCCGCCGGCCGCACGTCGAAGGCACTCACGACTGCACCCAGTCGTCGCGCAGTGGCAATGGCCTGCAGTCCGGCCACGCCCGCGCCCAGCACGAACACCTTGGCTGGCGCCAGCGTGCCGGCAGCGGTGGTGAGCATGGGGAGCAGCTTGCCCAGCGCGGACGCGCCGACAATCACCGCCTTGTAGCCGGTGACGGTGCTCTGCGAACTGAGTACGTCCATGCTCTGCGCTCGCGTTATGCGCGGCACCATCTCGAGCGAGAAGGGCTTCACCCCGCGCGCATTCAATTGTCCTATCAACTCGACGTGAGTGCTGGGCTGCAGCAGCGAGACCAGCGCCACTCCGGCGGGCAGCAACTCCACCTCGGCGGCGGTCGGCGGCTGTACCTTGGCTACCAGCACTGCGCTGGCGATAGCGCTCGTCGCATCGGGCGCGACGGTGGCACCGGCGGCTTCGTAGGCAGCGTCGGTGAAACCAGCCGCCAGCCCCGCGCCACTCTGCACGGTGACGGTCAGCCCGCTCTTGACGAGCCGGCCCACGCTATCGGGCACGAGCGCCACGCGCCGCTCGTTCGCGGTGGTCTCGGAGAGAACTGAGAGGTGCATGAGTAAGGGTAGGAGGAGATTGGAAGACGCGACGACTGCCGCGCCACGGCTACCGGCCGCTGCTCGATTGTACGACAGGTAAGATGGCTCTCGACCGCGCGACGGCAACCACCGACGCTGTGGCCGGCGCCTTCAGGATGACGGCACGGTCTCGTCGAGCCACGCCTTGACGAGTGCGAACAGCCGTTCCCGCCCCCGATCCACGGCCAGCACGTGTCCACCCTCGTCCAGCCAGACGAGCCGCTTCCGCGTACTCCCGAAACGGGCAAAGGCCCGACGAGTGACACTCTCGGTGATGCGGTTGTCACGACGCGACTGCGCCACGAGAAGCGGGGAGCGCACCCGTGGGTAGGCGGCGCGGGCCTGTTCCACCAGATGGAGCAGCTGTCGCAGCACCCGTCCGTTCACGGCGCCGTAGGCCAGACTCGCGGCGCGCTCCGTCTCGTCGACGATGCTCTCCTCACCGCCCGAATCCACGTACGGCAGGGCGAATGACCAGAGTTTCTGCAGACGTGCCAGCCGACGTACTTCGGGCGGCATGTCGAGGTAGGGAGCGAGGAGGACGAGCGCCGGCGGCGGCGACGCGGCGGCGAGGATTGTGGCCAGCGCTCCTCCCATGGATTGCCCGATCAGCACGACGCGCCGGTGGGTGGCCTGCAGCGCTGCCATCTCCTCGCCGGCGCACTCCAGCCAGTCGGCCGCCGAGGAGTTGCCGAACTCGCGCAGGGTACGCCCATGTCCAGGGAGAAGAGGGGCACGGACCGTCCAGCCGGCTGCGTGCAGGTAGGTGGCCAGCGGAGCGACGGACTGCGGTGTGTCGCCAAAGCCGTGAAGGATGAGGACCGCCCGATCGCCGCCGTCGTCGTCCCGGAGCAGGTCGATGCTCTCCGCGCCAGCCACCACGCCGTCCGCGCCGAGTCCGGCGCGCCCGTCCAGCATCGCGGAATGCCGACGGATAGCCGCGCGACGGCTGGTGAGGACAGCCACGGCGGCCGCAGCGGCCGCCGTGGCGACGAGGGCGGTGAGAGTGGACGGCCGGCGCAGGGCGGAGGGCCGCATCAGTATCTGGCCACCGTCGGATCCACCTCCCGACTCCAGCGATCGATGCCGCCGGCGAGATTCCGGGCCCTACCCACACCGTGGCGGCGCAGGAAATCGACCGCAGCGGCGCTGCGGACCCCGTGATGGCAGTAGACCACCCATTCGACATCCGGATCCAGGTCCTGGACCAGGCCGGGGAGGATGGCGAGCGGGACGAGCCGCGCCCCGTCCAGGCGGGCGATGGCATGCTCATCCTCCTCCCGCACGTCCAGCAGGGCCGGCCGGTCCCCGGCGTCCCAGCGTGCGGCGAGTTCGGCAGGCGTGATCTCGGGCAGACCCTGACCGTCGGGGAGTTCTCCGGTTGGGTGTCGGAAGATCTCGGTCACGTTGCGGTGGGCTCGGACTGGGTTCACGGCGGGCTGCGCCGTTCAGGACGGCCGGGGTCGGCTCTGACCGGACCTGGCAGACTGCGACACTGTGGTTCGTCCGTAATGTCTACAAAGCTGTGGTCCCGATGCTACAAACATCTGGCGCGCCAGAGGGTAACGTCGCCGCCGCAATGGCCCGGCACCGGTTGAATCCGGGGCCGTGAGGCGAGGCTCAGGCTAGCCAGCCTGCCCTGCAAACGCAGGGCTGGGCAGGAGTGCTGTAGAGTACGCCAGGGGGAGAAATGGAGGAAGGCGGGCGGGCTGGGCGAGCTCAAGCATTGCGACCCGATGGCCGAAGCTTTTCCGTAGGTGGCCGTGCCTGGAGTCATACGAGCTCGACGGTACGGCGAATGCCTGAAGAACCCGCAGTCACCGATCCGCGCCAATCGTGCGGGCTCGGCGTTTTCGTGTCCACACCCCCCCGCGAGAGGCATCAGCCGTGACAGCGCGTCCGGTAGCGTCGACGCCGGCAACTCCCCTTGAACCCGCCCGCGGTCCCGATCCGCTGGCCGGGGGCGGAGCCACGTCCCGTTGCCAGCGCCAGAGGCCCCACCTCCGCGGACGAGGGCGCCTGTCCTCAGGACGGCAAGGAGGCTTTCCGGTCGTCGGACCTCCCGCCACGTCTCGCCGGTCGACCACCATCAGGCTCCCCGGCTGGCGGCTCGTCGTCACCCATCCCGTCGTCGGCCGTCTCGTCGTCGGCAGTTCTTCCGTTGTCCGGGTCGTCGCTGTACCAGTTGATCACGACCCGGTCGCCATCCCGCTCGGCGAAGCCTTCGCTCATCAGCCGGCCCAGCGCCAACGACACCGACTCACGGGTGGCACCCACCATCTCGCACAACAACCGATAGCCGGCCGCGTCGAGCACCAGTGGCTGGCTGCCGTCCGCGTCGACGCGAAGGGCACGGGTGCGTTCCACGGCGGCCAGCAGGCGCTGCTCCACGCTCAGCATGGAGAGCTCCCGCAGCCGCTCGAGCAACTGTCCATGGACGACGCCCACCTGCTCCACGAGCGAGGCCGCCGTGGGCGCCCGTTCAACGATCAGCGTGCGCATGCGGCTGCGGCTCAGGTGAAGCGTGACCGTCTCGCCGCCGTCGGCGCGAGCATCGGTCTGATAGACAGCATCGGCGGCCAGCCCCTCGACGCCGAATATCTCGCCGATTCCGCACACTTTCGGCACGAATGCCCGACCACTCCTGAGTCGTGTGCGCAGTACCACGCACCCCTTGAGGACGACGAACATGCCGTCCGCGCTGGTGCCGCGCTGATAGACGGGAAAACCGCATGGCCACCGGGCACTCGCAGCATAGGCCGACAGCACGGCCAGTTCATCCGCTCCCACAGCGACAGTCACGCCCACACCCTCATTCTCGACAACCTCCCGGTTCTGTCCGGCTCCGTCCACGCCCTGGACGTCCCGTCACACGTCAGTCGTTGCTGCATTTTTCGCAATGTCCGGGCCGGATCCGGCTGCGTTTGTGGGCACGATCACACTGCCGCGCAGATACCGCGTGCTATTCCGGCCGCTGCCTCCCACCCGTGGAACGCGGACAAGCAGCGGTCGTTCTCACTCTCTCCACGCATGGTGTACGCAGGCACCAGGGCGCGAACCGGCTCGGCCTGACGGCATGTCGTCGCACGAGACCCCGCAGTCGCCGGTCGAGCGACGTACTTCTGTCGTCATCCTGGGCGCCGACGCCGTGCTGGCCGCCCTTCCGGCGACAGCGGTTCAACTCTTCCACGCCTGCCTGCGCGCCGGCTATCAGAGCACGGTGCCAGCCAGTTGGGGTGATGAGTTGGTGGCTGAGGGCTACCTGAGCGAACTCGAACACCGGGACGGCCGGCCGAGCATCTGCTGCTCCTGTCCGCTCGTGGCGGCGCGTCTGACGGACGCCGGCGCGGAACTCGCCAATGCCATCATCCCGCTCGCCGCACCGCCCGTCGCGGCCGCGCGCTACCTGCGCCGGCTGGCCGGCACGACACCGCTCCATGTGACCTACGTCGGCGCCTGCCCCTTCAGCGACACCGCGGCGATCGACGAGCAGGTGGCTCCGCGCGAGTTCCTCGACCGGTTGGTGGAACTGGGCATCAGCCTGGAGGAACTGCCCACCACCTTTGACGACGTCCTGCCGCCCGACCGGCGACGCCACCTCTCCCTGCCCGGCGGTCTCCCGACGGACCAGGCGCTGGCCGAGCGTGCGCTCCCGTACCGTCTGGTGGAGATCACCGGGGCCGACTACGCGGCGGAACTTGCCGAGCTCCTGATGGGTTCCGAGCCGCTCCTGCTCGACCTGGCGCCGCAACTCGGTTGTGCCTGCAGCGGCGCGGTGGCGGGTATGGCGCCATCCAACGCCCGCGCCGTCGTCATGGCGCTGGAGCCACCGCGATCCCCGCAACCGGTCATCGACCGATCGGTGCGGGTGGACGTGCGGGCCCCCCTTCCGGCCACGCCGCCGCGACCCGCGACCCCGACCGCGAGCGGTCCACCGTCGTCAGTGCCGGCGGACAGGGAGCGGCACGCGGCACCGGCCACCGCGAGCGGCATCCGGCGGGCGACGCCGGCGTCCGACTTCATCGCCCCTCGTCGCCCGACAGCTACTGGCGATTGGGCGATGGCGAGCGCCGGTAGACGGACGCCGACGGGGGTCGCCCGCCAGCGCGCCGGGGCGTTCCCGCTGGCCCTCTCCGACGACGGACTCCTGCTGCCCCGGGCCTACGTGGCTCGTCGCCATTCATCGCCGATCCTGGTGCCGATCCAGGCGGCACCTCAGGAGTTGGCTCCGGAGGTTGCCACGCCGACCGTTAAGGCCGCGACGCCACCACCGGCGGGACAGGAGTTCTCCCTCTTCGTGGCAGGGCTAACGAGCGTCGTTGCCCACCACATCGCGCCGAGGCCGGAACCGTGGCGCAGACGGCTGGATGACGCCATTGCCCGCTGGTGGGACGCGGGCTACGACACGGCGGTGCTGCAGCGCGCCCGCGCGCTCTCCTCACCGCCCGACGTGGATGGACTGCTGGAGACCTATGAAGCCGCCGTGGCGCATCTGGCGCGGCTGGAGAAACTGGCGGCCCTGGTCCGCCCCACTCTGCGCGGCGCGCCCATATTCCGCGATCCGCGCAACGTGGCCGCCGCCGAATCCCTGGTGGACGGCCTGTTCGAGGATCCAGCCACTGACGATGACTGAACGCCGGGCGGCCTGATCACTCGCCCGCTACCCGGCGTTCCACCATCTCCCTTCAGCTACCCAACGCTGCGCGCGCCGTGTCCAGCGCCGCTGCCGCCTTCTCGAAGCGGCTGGCCAGGTCGGCCAGTTCGGACGCCGTGAGTGCCGCGTCCTTCCGGCGCGATGCCTCGATCACCGACGGAAAGACGACGTTCGCGTAACCGTTGTTCTCGTCGGCGGCGTAGATCAGGTTACGGAACCAGGGGCGGGTACGCAGACCCTCGGGTCGGGTGAGGGCCCGCTCCACTTCGCGCAACGCGCGATTGGTGCGCTCCAGCACCGGGCGGGCCGGCGCGGCGCTGGCCAGCGCCGCATCCCGCGCCGCGGCCCACGCCGCGGCTGCGGTCTCCATCCGGTCAATGGCCGAACCCAGCGCCGCCATGCCGCTCGCCGCGCTCCCCACGCCGGCCTTCGTCAACTCCTCCTCGATGCCCGGCAGGTAGCCGCGCATCGTGCGGGCGAACTCCACGTAGTCGTAGGGCACGATGTCGGCGTTGGCCAGCCGCAACATCATCGCTGCGCCCACGCGGGCAGTGGTGGCGTGGTAGAGATACCCGGTGTCGCCGAACTTCTCCTGGAAGTGGGGCGTGTCGTACGCGGAGTGGTAGACACCACCGCCCCGGCCGCTGAAGCCCCAGTCGGCGATCGGGATACCCAGGTGGTTGTAGAAGCCGGCGAAGTCGGAACCGCCGCCCGGATCGCCCATCCGCGGCTCCAGCGAGTCGGCCGCGACTCGTGCCGACTGGCGCCACACCTCATAGACGTTTCCCTTTCCACTGGGGTCAGGCACGCCGCGCGCGACATCGCGAAGCATCTCGCGCAACGATGGCGACCCACCGCCGCCAAAATTCGGGCCGGAGGCGCCGCCGTCCTGGTTAAGGTAGGCCACGCCGCCGCGCATCAGTCTCAGCGAATCCTCCTCCACGTACTCCGTACTTCCGATCAGCCCCCACTCCTCGGCGTCCCAGGTGGCGAACACCATCGTGCGCCTGGGACGATGCCCCGCCTTCACCTGGTCCGCCACCGCGCGCGCCGCTTCCAGCACGCTCACCGTACCGCTCACGTTGTCGCTCGAGCCCACGCTCCACGCATCGCGGTGCCCGCCAATGAGGACCATCTCGTCGGGAAACTCGCTGCCGCGAATGATGCCGTAAGTGTTCCAGATGGTCTTCATGGCATTGGTCGCCGTGTCGTTCTCGACGATCACTCGCACCTGCACCGGGCCCGGTCCGACGTGGTAACGGAAGGGCATTCCGCCCTGCCAGCCGGGTGGAATGTCGGCGCCACGCACATCCTCGAGCAGCTTCGCCGCATTGCCCCAGGAGATGGGGACGACCGGGATCCGCGGCACGTCCATGCTGTCCACCGGAATGCGACGGGCGTCCCGGGTGCTGCCCCAGCCCGGTGTGCTCGGGTCGCCATTCATGTTCATGACGCTCCCCCGCTGCACGCCATTCTCGTTGCGGAAGGGTCCTTCCGGGTACACGTCGCCGCGCACGAAGCCATCGTCCTGCGGGTCGCTGTAGATGAGGAGGGCCTTCGCGCCATGCTTCTCCGCCTCACGCGCCTTGATGCCGCGGAAGGAGCGGCCGTAACGGGCGAGGACGACGTGCCCCTTCACCGAGATGCCCATCGAGTCGAGCGTGGCGTAGTCCTCCACCAACCCGTAGCCGACGTAGATGATCTGGCCAGTGACGTTGCCGCTGCCGCTGTAGCCGTTGACGGTAGGATACTGCGGTAGCTGCGACCACGGATCTTCGGCGACTGGTGGCTCCTGCAGTGAGAGCACCAGCGTGTCTGGCGAGAGACGCCAGACCTGGACGTTGGTGGGGTGCGGCATCCAGACGTCGTAGGCGCGGACCTCGGTCTGCAGTCCCATCGCCTTCATCTGGTCGATGACGTAGTCACGGGTACGCGCCTGCGCCTCGGTACCGGCCACGTGTACCTCGGAGGCCAGTGCTCGGGAGTGGACACGCGCCCTGGCGGCATCGGGAACGGAGACGGCCGCCGCCTCGACCGCCTTCTGGCGTTCAGCGGACGCCGGCGCATAGCCCGGAAGCTGTGCCGCCAGGGGAAGCGCGAACAGCGGCGAAGCGAGTAGCGCGAGCAATCTGGGTCGCATCGTGGCTCGTGGTGTTGGGTGAATCAGGACGGTCGTCAGCCCTCAGGGGCGCGGACGTGGCACGGCGGGATCAGGAGCAGGAAGGTGGATTCCCGCTCTCGCGGGGATGACGGGTGGGGGGAGACCGCCAAGCGTGGGATGACGAGACGGGGACCGCGTCGCGGGTAGGGACGGGGCCGCGTCGGTCATATCGCTTCCTCCAGGTCGTACAGCGCCGAGCGAATGACCTCGCGCAGGCGCGCTTCACGGTCGCCGCCGTCGGGGACGTTGGCGATGAGGGCGGTGAACTGGCGCGCCATCTCGTCGCTCACGAAACGACCGTCCAGACGGTGGCCGCCCAGCGACTCCAGCGAGCGTATGGCAAGTTCGCGCAGGAGTTGTCGCGTCTCCTTCTCGATACCCACCAGCACCGCCGGGTCGCGCGTCGGACGCGGCTCGGTCTCGCGTTTCCGACGGCCGGCGTCGAGCAGGGCGGCGACCGGCGCCAGGCGAATGGCGTAGGAACCGGCCGTGTGTTCGGTGACCGAGGTGATGACACCGCGCCGCTTGAGTTGGGTCAGAAGTCGGCGCACCCCTTCGCGAACCGGCGATACGCCACCCTCGCTGGCGTTGCCGCGGCCGGTGATGACGAGTACCTCGCCCGATCGCGCCATCTGTCGTTCGCGCAGCCATGACTCCGTCCGCTCCAACGCCTGCGGCACGGTCGGCAACGTTTCCCGCAGGTTGAGCGTGCGGGACGGACCGAACTGCACCTCGTCAAAGGCGTTCCTGAGCGATGCGGCACGCGACGCGCGGTTGGCGCACATCCTGTCAGCGCCCGCCGCCGCCAACCATGGGCGGGTTACGGAGCGCCGCCTCCAGTACCCGCCCGTCCAGCCGTTCGGTGGGCTGCACACCCAGTACCGCGGCCAGGGTCGGGGCCATGTCGACGACGCGGGTGAAGGCGTCGTAACGGCCCGGCCTGAACGGCGCACCGTAGAAGACCACGGGCACGTGCGAATCGTGCTCGTAGGGAAGACCGTGGGTGAACGATTGTTGGGTGGTGGAAGCACTGTAGGGCTTCATGGTGACGACGAGTTCCGGCGCCAGGTCGGGCGCGATCATGTGGATCCAGCGTCGCGCAACCTCATCCTTCACCGTATCCATGGTGGCCAGGTCGCGCCACCTGTCCACTCGCGCGACGCCCGGAATGGCGCGCAGGGCCGCGGCATAGGCGTCGAGCATGGCCTCCGTGCGCACGCCGGCGCGAGCCAGCGCGGCCCGATCCACCCGCACCATGTCATCCCTGAATGTCACGGCGCTGTCGGGAGCCCCGAAGGTCTTCAGTACCGCGCTGGCTGCAGCGCGCATGGCCCCCAGGTCATAACGCATCCCACCCTGATTGGGATAGCGCGAGCGCACCTCCGGCAGCGGCGCGACGCCGTGGTCGGCGGTGAGGGCGAAGACGATGCGCGAGGAGTCACGCAGGACGTAGAGCGAATCCATGAAGCGCCCGATCGTGCGGTCCAGACGCAGGATCTGGTCGTGCAGTTCGCGCGAGTCCGGCCCGTACGCATGCCCGATCGCGTCGGTGGTGGAGAAGGAGACGGCCAGCAGGTCCGTCTGCGGCCCGCTGCCCAGTCCCATGGCGTTCACGCCGGCCAGCGCGGCGTCGGCAATGAGCTCATCCATCCATGGGAAGGCGACGATCGATGAAACTGCCCTGGCCGTGTCGGCCGAGAGAACGTGCGGGAAGAGGAAGTCCTGGCCGCGATTCTCCAGGATTCCGCTATCCGGCTCGACATACGCGCTCTCCGGCAGCAGGAGCGTCCACGCCCGGCCGGCATGGCTCTGCGGCAACCGACGCGCATTGAACTCCTGGAGCCAGGTTGGCAGGGTGTCGGCATAGTAGTCGCTGGTCGTGAAGCGACCGTCGCCCGGATACCAGAACGCCGGCTGGTGCGCGCGTCCCAGCGGAAGGATGGCGCCGCGGTCCTTGCGCGAGATGCTCAGGGCACGGCTGCGCGGGTCGGCCACGCGCATCCAGTCTATGAGCGTGGAGCCGCGAAAGCGGAAGGGCGACGCGCCGGGCCCACCGCCGCCCACCAGTCTGGACTGCGGATCGCTGACGCCGGCGGAGTTCATGAGAATGCCGGTGCTCGCCGGGAAGCGACCGGAGAGCGTGCTGGCGTGACCAGGCGCGGTCTCCGTGATGGCGTGATCCTGGTGGGCGTTGGTGAACACCGCCCCTCGGTACAGACGGGCCAGTCCGCCATCGAGCTGGCTGGCAAAGCGATCATGATAATCGCTCCGCAGTTGGTCCACGGTGATGAAGACGACCAGGGTCGGTCGTGAGTCGCCCGATTCCGCCGCGCCGGCCGACCGGGCATCCTGGGCGGCAGCCACCGCTGGCGCCGACGCCACCAACGCTGAGAGGAGGAACGCTGCGACGAGTGACGCTGATCGCGCTGAAGGCGACCGCACACCGGCTACGACTGGGAAGGATGGCATCCGAACGTGGACCGGGGAGACAGTGCCCGGGCGCTGTCTGACAGAGCGGTGCCCGGGCGAACGGGGCTGGGAGGCGCAACGCCCACCATCATAGTATGGCCTGAAGGGGCGGGCGTCGAGGATCCCCTTCGTCTGGCTGGTGGCGTCGACCTTGCACGGGACAGCGCAGACGGCAGCAACCCGTAAGCTCCGCGCCGTCACCCCTGCCCTCATACGGCAGGGTACGTCGGAGCGTCAGCTACCCTCAAGGATAGAATCCCATGATCAGTGTCAGGTTCGGTATCGCCGCAATGGCGGCCTGTCTGCTCGCCGTCGCACCTGTACGAGGCGACGCCCAGTCGATCGAGAGCACCAAGGAGTTCGGCTTCGACGCCGGCGTCCAGTTCGGCCTCAGCGGCGGCTCGTACACGTCGTTCAACCTGCCCGCCCAGCGCCTTCGGGTCGGCTTCTTCCGGTCGCCGCGGGTTTCCGTGGAGCCCTACGGCTCACTGAACTACAACAAGTTCAGCGGTCGGGACGGGGTGACGACGATCGGTTTCGGCACCGGCATGCTCTATCATCTCACGCAGAACCGCGCCGCCAGCCAGGCATATGTGCGCCCGTTCGCCGAGGTCAACTACATCAACTCTCCCACGAGCAGGACGCAGTTCCAGCTCGGTGGCGGACTGGGCATCAAGGTGCCCTGGCGCGAGCGCATCTCCACCCGCTTCGAGGCAGCAATGGGCTACGACTTCAAGGATTCCGCGACGATCCTCAACCTGACCGCGGGCCTGTCGTTCTTCACCCTGCCGTGAGAATCCGCATAGTCAGGCAGCAGGTCGCAACAGCATGACGACAGAAACAGGCCATTATGGCTGCAGCAACACACTATTGATTCGCGAAGCTTGCTGACTGACAGAAAGACCCCGATGTGCTGCAGAGCACACCGGGGTCTTTTCGTTTCCGGTCGACCCTGGCCCCCCCTGTTCCGGGCCGCGAAACCTCGTGGGTGAGCGAAGCCCGCCAACGTGGGGCCGGTTGAGTGACCCCCTACCGTGGCGCGTCTGAACCTGCCCTCGCGCCCACCGTCGCCGATCAGAACTTCAGGCCGACCGTGATCGGGATGAAGCTGGCGTTCTGCCCCTCGGTGAACACGCTGTGGTAGCGCGCCTCGACGAAGCTCCGCAGCCGACCGATAATCACCTCTACCCCGACTCCGCCGTTCAGGCCGAACTTCGTCTGACTCTGAGCTCCGAAGGTGCTGTTCGGCTCCTGGGTGATATCACTGGTGAGCAGATACGCTCCTGCTCCCCCGATCAGGTAGGGCCGGAGCGGGCTGGGCAGGGGCACCACCAGAATGATGTTCCCCGTGCCGCTCAGGCTGCTCACGTGCCCCTCGGCCGTCTCCGGAGCACCACCTGGTCCAAATCGGGCCTCAGGCTCCAGCCCGAAGCGCGTGTACTGCGCCTCCAGCCTGTAGCCAACGGGGGAGTTCACAGGCCTGATGCCCATAGAGGCAGCAACGGTAAAGCCCGTACTGGCGCCGCCGGCCACATCCAGTTTCGCTGGGCTCTCCGCCCCCGTGAACGGCTGCGGTCCCCTGAGTCTATCTCCCACGGGGAAGGCAGCGCCCACGGCAATGCCGAAGTCGGTCGTCCGCACGGCGCTCAGGCTCTGTGCCCCGGCCTCCGGCGCAACTCCGGCGACGGCCACGCAGAGGCCGACGAGTATCACATTCCTGCGCTTCATTCACTCTCTCCTGAACTGGACAGCGGATGCTGGTGGTGGTTGTGACGGATGGATGACCGTTGATATCGAGCGCGACATGTCAGTCGCCAATCCCGTTCCATGTGTCGCGTGGCGCCTGTCGCTCGTTCGTGCGGATCCCACGGAGCTCCACGGCGAGATCCTTCCGGCAAGACCTCATGATACCCGTCGGAGTCAACTTCAAGCGACATTCGGGCCGTCATGCTGACAGGGATTCCCCTGGCCAGCGGACAGTGATCACACAGGGTGGTCGAATGCCTGAGCCAGCAGTGTCGTTCCGTAAGCCCCGTCAAACCAGAGACTTGCCGTCGACGGGAGGATGCCGCAGCGCCATCGGTAGCTGATCTGACGGGATTAGCGGGATGGACGGGATCGACGGGCTACTCATCGGCGGCGGTGGCCAAGTCGGGATGTATCCGAAGGCGCCGTGTACTTTTGGGGTCGCGACCTCGACTTCGTGGGCGCGAGCCGAAACTCGTGGACCCGGCAGAGCTACCCCACACATCCCGTCATCTGACCGCCCTCTCATAACGTGTCGTGGCAGGGCGACCATCGCGGTCCAGTCTCGGCCCGACCGCGCCGCGGTCGAGAATCCGGGAACGCCTGTTGACCCTCGTCCTGAGGTCGTTGTCTGAAGCGGGGACGGAGCGCCGGCTCCGAAGCTTTGCGTTGTCAGTACCTCACCGGAGCAGCGACTGTCCGTAGCTGCCAATGCTTGCCGATAGGCGCGGCATGCATCCCGCGATTGGAGGAAAGCCAAAGGCAGCAGGCCGTTACAACCCTTCGCCGCGGCGCCTTCGGCGGCTGAGCGCTCCGGCCACTCCCGTTCACCACCGTGTCGGGGAGCCGGAACGCGCGGCCGTACTGCTCGAATCGAGCCGGCGCAGCGATGTGCTGAGTGCCAGGCAGTTCACGTACTCCCACTTGCCGACCCTGCCGATTGCACTTGAGTGAACCGTCAGCCGTGCAGCGGTAGTCACGAAAACCCGAAGCAGGTCCGGATGAGCCGCGAGGAGGGCACATGACTGAATCCGGGGCGGAAGCCCGCGGAATCCGGGGCGGAAGCCCGCGCATGAAGACCACAGCCACTCCCCGCGGCAGAACGCGCTGGGTCGTACTCGCCATTGTCGCGTTTGCAATCGCTGCCCTGTTCTGGTTCTGGCTGGTACGCGACCGCGACCGTGACGACGCGTTGCGACTCTACGGCAACGTGGACATCCGCGAGGTGGAACTCTCCTTCCGCCAACCCGGCCGTGTCCTCAGCATGTCGTTCGACGAGGGCGACACCGTCACCGTCGGCGCCGTCATGGCTCGACTCGAGGATACGCCCTATCGCGAGCAGGTGATCGCTGCCGAGGCACAGGTAAGCGCGGGGCCGAACTGGACAAACTGCGTAGCGGCAACCGTCGGCAGGATATCGCGCAGGCCCAGGAGAAGGTGCGGCACGCGCAGCTCTCCCTCGACGAGTCGGAGCGCAACCTCCAGCGCCAGAGCCCCCTGTTCGAGGCGGGAGCAATCAGCCAGAGCACGCTCGATGCCGCACGCACCGCGCACGACCAGGCAGCCGCCAACCTGGCTGCCACGCGTGCGGCCCTGTCGCTCGCCTCGGCCGGATTCCGCAGTGAGGACATAGCCGCCGGCGAGGCGCGGGTAGCGGCGGCCGAGTCGGCTCTGGCCCAGGCTCGCACCACCCTCGCGGACACGGATCTCCTGGCACCGAGCAACGCCACCGTGATCGCCCGGGTGCGCGAGCCTGGCAGCATGGTGGCCAGCGGTACCCCGGTGTACAGCCTGAGCCTGCGCGATCCGGTCCATGTGCGTGCATATGTCAGCGAGCCGGACCTCGGCCGCATCGCGCCGGGCACAAGGGTACAGGTGCATACGGATTCCCCGGGCAGGAGCTACCACGGCCAGATCGGCTTCATCTCGCCGCGCGCGGAGTTCACCCCCAAAACAGTCGAGACCACCGACCTGCGCACGGACCTGGTCTACCGGCTGCGCATCGTGGTTACCGACGCCGACCAGCGTCTGCGTCAGGGCATGCCGGTGACGATCGATGTCGACGACAGCAGGGGGGCGGGTGACGAACGACCTCGCAGGCCATGAGATGAGCACGCGTCCCACTCCCGACAGCGGACGCACACCTGACCAGGACGTTGCCGTGGTCATCGACAATGTCACCAAGCAGTTCGGCGAGGTGGAAGCGCTACGCGGTCTCAGTGCCGGGATCCGTTACGGCCGCCTGACCGGCCTCGTGAGACCGGATGGCGCCGGCAAGACCACCCTCATGCGGATCATGACCGGGCTGCTGGTTCCGGACGGCGGTCATGTCACGCTGGCCGGCTTTGATGTCGTGAGGGACAACGACGCAATCCATATCGCCAGCGGCTACATGCCGCAACGGTTCGGCCTCTACGAGGATCTGTCGGTGATGGAGAACCTGCGCCTGTACGCGCAGTTGCGCGGCCTGGATGCAGATCAGCACGGGGACCTCTTCGCGAGCCTGCTCGATTTCACTCGACTCGGACCGTTCACCATGCGGCTGGCTGGCAAGCTCTCCGGCGGCATGAAGCAGAAGCTCGGTCTCGCCTGCGCGCTCATGGCAAGGCCCAGGGTGTTGCTGCTGGACGAGCCCAGCGTGGGCGTCGATCCGGTGAGCCGCCAGGACCTGTGGCGCATGGTGCAGGCGCTGACCGACGACGGCATGGCCGTGGTCTGGTTGACGGCATACCTCGACGAAGCCGAGCGCTGCGAGTGTGTGCTGTTGCTCAACGAAGGCAGGCTCGAGTTCGACGGTCCGCCGCAAGAACTCACCGGCCGCTTGAAGCAGCGCAGCTTCCGCCTGACCGGGGCCGGAGACGAGCGCCGCACTCTGCTGTCGCGGGCGCTGGACCTCGCCAGCGTCGGCGACGGCGTGATCCAGGGCGACGCCGTGCGTGTCGTGCTACGCCAGGACGTTCTACGCGAGGAGATCGACACGCTGGCCGGCTCGGTGGGCGCGACGGTGGAACCCGTACAGCCGCGCTTCGAGGACGCCTTCATCGATCTGCTCGGCGGCGGACCCGGCGGTACCTCGGCGTTGGCCGAGCGTATGGAGCCGGTGGAGCTCGATTCGGACATCGCCGTCTCCTGCCGGAACCTGACCAGGCGCTTTGGCGACTTCACGGCGACCGACAACGTGAGCTTCGAGGTGCGCAAGGGCGAGATCTTCGGCCTGCTCGGCCCCAACGGAGCCGGCAAGTCGACGACATTCAAGATGCTCTGCGGACTGCAGAAGCCAACCGAAGGCGGGGCACAGGTGGTGGGCCATGACCTGCGCCGTGCCACGGGCGCGGCAAAGGGCAGGCTCGGATACATGGCGCAGAAGTTCTCCCTGTACGGGCTGCTGTCGGTTCGTCAGAACCTCGAGTTCTCGGCCGGCGTCTACGGGCTGGACGGCGCCACCAGGCGTTCGCGCGTGAACGAGATGATCGAGACCTTTGATCTGCAGCAGTACCTGGGCACCTCGCCGGACTCGCTGCCACTGGGCTTCAAGCAGCGCCTGGCGCTGGCCTGTGCCCTGATGCACCGTCCGCCGGTGCTGTTCCTGGACGAGCCGACATCGGGCGTGGATCCGATAACCCGGCGCGAGTTCTGGACGCACATCAACGGTCTGGCTCGGAAGGGTGTGACGGTGATGGTCACCACCCATTTCATGGATGAAGCCGAGTACTGCGACCGCGTGGCCATGATGTACAACGCCAGGCTGATTGCGCTCGACACGCCCGACGCCCTCAAGCGCGATTCGCGTAGCGACAGGCATCCCGATCCGACCATGGAGGATGCCTTCATCGACCTGGTGGAGTCGGCAGAAGGGAGAGATCAGGCAGGAATGGACGCGAAGGGCGCGGCATGAGCGGCCAACCCCCAGCCCCTCGCACGGGCGCGACGCCCGGGAAACGCGCCAGCCGGAAGTTCGACAGGCGTCGCCTGATGGCACTTGTCCGCAAGGAAAGCCTGCAGGCGATGCGCGATCCATCCACCATCCTGGTCGCCTTCGTACTGCCGGCCGTCTTGCTCTTCCTGTTCGCCTATGCCGTATCGCTGGATGTCCGCGAGGTGCGGATCGGCGTGGTGCTGGAATCCGATGGCGCATCCGCACAGTCACTGGCTGCCGCGTTCTCCGGCACCCGCTACCTGAAGGTGACGCCGGCGCGCGACCGCCGCGAGGTCGCCGCTCAGGTGGTGTCGGGCGAACTGCGCGGCTTCGTAGTGATTCCCCAGGATTTCGAACGCCGCCTGGCGTCCCGAGTGCCGCAACCATTGCTGCAGGTCATCACCGACGGCTCGCAACCCAACACGGCCACCTTTGTCGCCAACTATGCGCAGGGTGTTGTGCAGAACTGGGCCATCAGCCGCAGTGGCGGAGCTCCGATATCGGCCATCGAGTTGGAGCCACGCTACTGGTTCAACCCCGAACTCGAGAGCCGCCGTGCGCTCGTACCCGGCGCCATCGCCATCGTGATGACGATCATCGGCACGATGATGACGGCGCTGGTGGTGGCGCGCGAATGGGAGCGGGGAACGATGGAGGCCGTCATGTCGACTCCGGCGTCGGTGGTGGAGATCCTGATCGGCAAACTGCTGCCCTATTTCGTGCTGGGCATGATCGCGACGCTGGGCTCGGCGGCGCTTGCGATCCTTGTATTCCACGTGCCGCTGAGAGGCTCGGTGCTGGCACTGATGACGTTGTCGGCAGTCTTCCTGATCCCAGCGCTCGGCCAGGGATTGCTGATCTCGTCGGTTACCCGGAATCAGTTCCTTGCGTCGCAGATCGCGCTGTTCTCCGGCTTCCTGCCAGCCTTTCTGCTCTCCGGCTTCTTCTTCGAGATCGATGCGATGCCACTGTCGATCCGGGCGATCACCTACCTGGTTCCGGCGCGCTACTTCGTCTCGTCGCTGCAGACGGTGTTTCTGGCCGGCGACGTCTGGGCGGTATTCATCCCTGACCTGGCAGCGATGGCGGCGATCGGCCTGCTCTTCTTCGCCATCGCCAGAAGCAGGACCCACAAGAATCTGGAGCCCTGAACCATGCGCCGTCAGTTCGGGGACTTCTCCGCTACTCGCCTTCGCGCGCAGATCGTGAAGGAGATTCTGAGCCTCCTGCGCGATCCTCGCAGTCGCCTGCTCGTATTCGCGCCGCCACTCATGCAGCTATTGATCTTCGCCTTCGCCGCTACCCTGGAGGTGCGTAACGCCGACATGGCTGTCTACAACCACGATGCCGGCCAGTGGTCGCATGAACTCGTGGCACGGGTCGGCGCCGCCGATTTCGTGGACAGGTTGTACACCGTGCGCAGCCGCGACGAGTTGCGCCAACTGATCAACCGACGCAGGGTGATCGCCGCGCTCGACATCCCGCAGGATTTCTCTCGCAATATCATCGCCGGACGCACGGCGAAGGTACAGGTGATCGTCGACGGTCGGCGCAGCAATGCGGGTCAGATCACGGTTGGCTATCTGAGCCTCATCGCGGCCGACGTCGGTGCCGCCGCCCGGAGGGCCCTGCTCCATGAATCCGCTGTCGGCGTACGTCACTGGTTCAATCCCAACCTGGTCTATCGCTGGTTCGTCGTGCCAGCGCTGGCGGGAATTCTCGTCTTCTTCAGCGCCCTGATGATCACCGCGTTGTCGATCGCACGCGAACGCGAACTTGGCACCTTTGACCAGTTGCTGGTATCGCCGACCACCACGTTGGAGATCATTGTGGCCAAGACCATGCCCGCACTGGCGGTCGGCGTGGTGCTCGGACTGATGATGATCGCGGCATCGGCGTTCATCTTCAGGATCCCCTTTCAGGGCTCGTTCTGGTGGTTGTTGCCCAGTCTCCTGTTGTTCATCCTGTCCGTGGTCGGCATTGGCCTGATGGTCTCCGCGGTCTCGGCAACGCAACAGCAGGCAATCCTGGGCGCTTCCGCCATCGGCGTCCCGGCAGTATTGATGTCCGGCTTTGCCACACCGGTGGAGAACATGCCTGTGGTGCTGCAGTGGATGGCGCAGGGCATTCCGCTCACGCACTTCCTCGTCGTCGTCCAGGGCACCTTCCTGAAGGCGATGCCGGCGTCGGACATCATCGCCAACACCTGGCCGCTGGGTGTCATCGCGCTGGTGTCACTGTCGCTGGCCACCCTGTTCGTCCGCAGCGGCCTGGAGTGAGCCATGCGATTTCAGCCTGATCCTTGTGCAATCAGGAGACTCGCCGGGGCCGGGAGCACGTCCCATGGCCACCGGTAGCTGATTTGACGGGTTTACGGGGTTGCCTGGATTGACGGGCTGCTCCCCGGCGATGCTGTCCGGGTCGGGTGTATGCCGAGGGTGTGGTAAGTCTTCGTGGGTCCCGGTCCCAGGATCATGTGCTCGGCCTCGGGGCCCCTGGATCCGGCGGAGTCACCCACACACCTACCGTCGACGCCCGGCTGTGCCGGAGAACCGTCCACGCCCATCGAACGCTGTCGCTCAATCCTGCAAATCCCGTCAAATGAAGTGATTTCTCCATCCCAACCGCAGCTCGGAGAGAGTCTCAGGACGACAGAAGCGGGGCGGTGGATCAGGAATCCACCGCCCCGCCAACCAGCATCCTGCTACGTCAGGGCTCAGAACTTGATGCCGAAGACCAGCGGGATGTAGTTCAGGTTGTCACCCTCGGTGAATACGCTGTGGTAGCGCGCTTCGACGTAGGTGTTGAATCCGCTGAGGACGAATTCGATACCGCCACCAGCGTTGAGGCCGAACTTGGTCTCACCGTCGCCGCTGGACTTGGCGTTGTAGAGCCCGATGCCTCCGATGACGTATGGCTTCACACCGCTCATGTTGGACGTCGTGAGGACCGCGTTGGCCGTACCCGAAATGACCTTCAGGTCCTTCCCGACCTTGGCGCCAAGGTTGTTGTACGCGAGGTCGAAGCGCAGGCCCAGCGGCATGGCTGCTGGCTGCATACCGAGCGTTCCCATGACGTTGAAGCCCGCGTCGTAGAAGTCGCCGTAGGTGCCCGTCGGGAAGCTGGCACCGGCGGCGATGCCGAAGTTCACACTGCGGGTACCGCCCATCTGCTGCGCATCGGCGCTGGAAGACACGGCGACCATGGCAAACGAAAGTACCGTGATCGCACCAAGTATCCGCTTCATGTTTCACTCCTCTTGCATGGTGGTTCGCGCACGAGCCTGCCCTACGCGCTGACCTCGTGCGGCTCCCGGCACCTGGAATCTTCCAGTGCGTGATGCCGGTGAGTGCTTGCGGGTGGCAAGCTATGGGCCATCGACGCGGACCGGCAGACTTGAAATGCGAGCCACGTCACGCCAGGGCAGCTTCCAGCAGCTCCAGCCCTCGCGCCAGCTCGGCCCTGGTCGCCACCAGCGGCGGCAGAAGCCTGACCGTGTAGTCGCCAGCGCTCACGAGCAGAAGCCCTGCATCGCGTGCCCGGCCCACCACGTTCCCCGCCTTCTCGTGCACGTCCACCCCCCAGATGAAGCCCAGGCCGCGGACCGCACGCAGCTTGCCCGTTCGCTCGGCCATGCCCATCAACTGCTCGCCCAGCCACTCCC
>Ga0209941_1000988_pt1 | contig 24027 bp, 19 predicted proteins | sample ThiBiot_300_plan_FD_183945 | JGI IMG/M metagenome (GOLD analysis project Ga0209941, IMG submission 183945) | Wastewater bioreactor microbial communities from Cape Town, South Africa - Thiocy_solids_1 (SPAdes) | ecosystem: Engineered > Bioremediation > Thiocyanate > Unclassified | place: South... | reverse complement strand
AACGATCATCCCGTCGAGCGCCAACCGCGGCCTGTTCCTGATCGCGCCGATCATCACCTTCACGGTGGCGCTGATGGCGTGGGCGGTGATCCCGTTCAATTCGGGCGCGGTGCTCGCCGACATCAATGTCGGGCTGCTCTACATCCTCGCGATTTCGTCGCTCGGCGTTTACGGCGTCATCCTGTCGGGCTGGTCGTCGAACTCGAAATATCCCTTCTTTTCCGCGCTGCGCGCCTCGGCGCAGATGATCTCCTATGAAGTGTCGATCGGCTTCATTCTGATCGGCGTCGTCCTGTGGGCCGACAGCTTCAACCTCAACGAGATCGTCAAGGCACAGCAGGGACATGGGCTGGGCTTCGTCAACGCCTTCGGCTTCAACCTGCTGCTCTTCCCGCTCGCGGTGATGTTCCTGATCTCCGCGCTCGCCGAAACTGCGCGCGCGCCGTTCGACCTGACCGAAGCGGAAAGCGAACTCGTCGCGGGCTATCAGACCGAATATTCGTCGATGAGCTTCGCGCTCTTCTGGCTCGGCGAATATGCCAATGTCCTCCTGATGTGCACGCTCAACGCGGTGCTCTTCTGGGGCGGCTGGCTGCCGCCGGTCGACTGGGCGCCGCTCTATGCCGTCCCCGGCATCATCTGGCTGTTCGCGAAGATCCTGTTCTTCTTCTTCGTCTTCAGCTGGGTCAAGGCGACCGTCCCGCGCTACCGCTACGACCAGCTCATGCGGCTGGGCTGGAAAATCTTCCTGCCGATCTCGCTGGTCTGGGTCTTCCTGATCTCGGGCTATCTGATGCTGACGAGGTATGGGTGATGCGTCGGTTCATCTTCGCAGGCATATTTGCCTCGGTCTCGATGTCTGGCTTCGTGTCGCCGGTAAAGGCCGAGGCTTGGCAAAGCACCAACGTTGGGCTTTGTCGGTTCAAGGCGAGCGTCGACAAAGTCGCTGAGCTGACGAAGGAAATCGATTTTCAGTTCAAGTCTTCATTAAAGGACGGGGACGAGTTGAATGGCGATAATTTTCGTCTTCATGACCCTGATGGATTGTTGAAAGGCAGTGTTCTTCGCCAAATGGGCTTTAATGGCCAAGCAATGAGCCTGGTTTCGCGCTCTGAGGCAAGCAAACCAGGGGATTCCGTGATCGGTTTGATCATTACAATCTCGAATCCACCCCAAGAATATAATCATGCCGCGATCGTTTCCGGAGCTTTGGGCGAGCCGAAATCGCGCGACACGCTTTATGTTGGGATGTGCTCTCTGCAACAAGTCGAAGCTGGAGCGGATCTAATGTGGCAAGCAGCTATAGAAAAAGCGAGCAAGTCGTAATGAGTTATGTTGCCCATCTCGTCAAAAGCTTCACGCTTTGGGAATTCGTCAAAGCCCATTGGCTGACGCTCAAATATTTTTTCAAGCCGAAGGCGACGATCAACTATCCGTTTGAGAAGAACCCGCTCAGCCCGCGTTTCCGCGGCGAGCATGCGCTGCGCCGTTATCCGAACGGCGAGGAGCGCTGCATCGCGTGCAAGCTGTGCGAGGCAATCTGTCCGGCGCAGGCGATCACGATCGAGGCCGAGCCGCGCGACGACGGTTCGCGCCGCACGACGCGCTACGACATCGACATGACCAAGTGCATCTATTGCGGCTTCTGTCAGGAAGCCTGCCCGGTTGATGCCATCGTCGAGGGGCCGAACTTCGAATTCGCGACCGAAACGCGCGAGGAACTGCTCTATGACAAGGCCAAGCTGCTCGCCAATGGCGACAAATGGGAACGCGCGATTGCGGCCAATCTTGCCGCCGACGCGCCCTATCGGTAAGGGCGCGCGGACATGATTCAACTGATCGCCTTTTACCTGTTCGCGACCATCGTGATCGCGTCGGCCGCGATGGTGATTTTCGCCCGCAATCCCGTGCATAGCGTGATGTGGCTGATCCTCGCCTTCTTCAACGCGGCGGGGCTGATGCTGCTCGCAGGGGCCGAGTTCATCGCGATGCTGCTCGTCATCGTCTATGTCGGCGCGGTCGCGGTGCTGTTCCTGTTCGTCGTGATGATGCTCGACATCGACTTCGCCGAACTGCGCGCCGGTTTCGTGCGCTATTTGCCGCTGGGCGCGCTCGTCGCGATCATTCTTGCCGCCGAACTGGTGTTCGCGGTGGGCGCCTGGAGCGCCGGGGGGATCGATCTTGCGGCGCGCGCCGCGCCCGTCGTCAGCGACAAGAGCAATATCCAGCAGGTCGGCGAACTGCTCTACACGCGCTACATCTTCCTGTTCGAGGCGGCGGGCATCGTCCTCCTCGTCGCGATGATCGGTGCGATCGTGCTCACCCACCGCCAGCGCGGCGGCGTGCGCGGACAGAATATCAGCCAGCAGGTGCGCCGCCGTCCCGAAGATGCGACGCGCCTCGTCGATCCGGGCGTCGGGCAGGGGATGGAACTGTGATTTCGGTCGGCCATTATCTTGCCGTTTCGGCGGTGCTGTTCACGCTCGGCGTGCTCGGCATCTTTATCAACCGCAAGAATATCATCGTCATCCTGATGGCGATCGAGCTCATCCTGCTTGCCGTGAACATCAACCTCGTGGCGTTCAGCGCCGCGCTGGGTGATCTGGTGGGGCAGGTCTTTTCGATGTTCGTGCTGACCGTTGCCGCGGGCGAAGCCGCGATCGGTCTCGCGATCCTTGTCATCTATTTCCGCGGCCGCGGCACCATCGCCGTCGACGATGCCAACCGGATGAAGGGGTAAGCCGGTGATTCAGGCGATCGTTTTCCTGCCGCTGCTCGCGGCGCTTGTCGCAGGTCTGGGCCAGCGCGCCATCGGCACCACCGCGGCGAAGCTCGTGACCACCGGTGCGCTGTTCGCAAGCTGCGCGCTGAGCTGGCCGATTTTCCTGTCCTTCGTCGCGGGAACGGGCGAAGCCGGCGTCACGCCGGTGCTGCACTGGGTTTCGTCGGGCGCGCTCCAGTTCAACTGGGAATTGCGCGTCGACACGCTGACCGCGGTGATGCTGGTGGTCATCACCACCGTTTCGGCGCTCGTCCACCTCTATAGCTGGGGCTATATGAGCGAAGATCCGGATCAGCCGCGCTTCTTCGCCTATCTGTCGCTCTTCACCTTCGCGATGCTGATGCTCGTGACCGCGAACAACCTCGTCCAGATGTTCTTCGGCTGGGAAGGCGTCGGCCTCGCATCCTACCTGCTCATCGGTTTCTGGTACAAGAAGCCGAGCGCCAATGCCGCCGCGATCAAGGCGTTCGTCGTCAACCGCGTCGGCGACCTTGGCTTCATGCTCGGCATCTTCGGCACCTTCCTGGTGTTCGGCACCGTCTCGATCCCCGAAATCCTGGCCGCGGCGCCGGGCATGGCCGGATCGACGATCGGCTTCCTCGGCCACCGCTTCGACACGATGACCGTGCTCTGCCTGCTGCTGTTCATCGGCGCGATGGGCAAGTCGGCGCAGCTTGGCTTGCACACCTGGCTTCCCGACGCGATGGAAGGTCCGACCCCCGTGTCGGCACTGATCCACGCCGCGACGATGGTCACCGCAGGCGTGTTCATGGTCTGCCGCCTGTCGCCGATGTTCGAAGCCGCGCCGGTCGCGGCGGGCGTCGTCACCTTCGTCGGCGCCGCCACCTGCTTCTTCGCCGCGACCATCGGCACGACGCAGTGGGACATCAAGCGCGTCATCGCTTATTCGACCTGTTCGCAGCTCGGCTACATGTTCTTCGCGGCGGGCGTCGGCGCTTATGGCGCAGCGATGTTCCACCTGTTCACGCACGCCTTCTTCAAGGCGCTGCTGTTTCTGGGCGCGGGGTCGGTCATCCATGCGATGCACCACGAGCAGGACATGCGTTACTATGGCGGGCTTCGGAAACATATCCCGCTGACCTATTGGGCGATGATGATGGGGACGCTGGCGATCACCGGCGTCGGCATCGCGGGCGTGGCGGGTTTCGCCGGCTTCTATTCGAAGGACGGCATCCTCGAAGCGGCGTTCGCTGCCGGCGGCGGCGGCCAGATCGCCTTCTGGGTCGGTATCTTTGCCGCGCTGCTGACGAGCTTCTACTCATGGCGCCTCGTCTTCCTGACCTTCTACGGCAAGCCGCGGTGGGAGCAGAGCGAGCATATCCAGCATGCGGTGCACGACGATCATGGCCACGTCCACGACGATCATGGTCCTGCGGCGCACCATGATGCGCACGGCGACGGCACGGCGGGCTATCATCCGCACGAAAGCCCGATCAACATGCTGATCCCGCTGGGCGTGCTGTCGCTCGGCGCGGTGTTCGCGGGGATGCTCTTCAACCACCAGTTCATCTACCCCGAAGAGGGCGCCGCCTTCTGGAAGGGCAGTCTGGCGTTCAACGAACATCTGATGCACGCGGCGCACGAAGTGCCGCTGTGGGTCAAGTGGATGCCGTTCACGGTGATGGCGATCGGCCTGTTCCTTGCCTGGAACAGCTATATCCGCAACACGACGCTGCCCGCGCGGTTCGTCGCGCAGTTCTCGCTGCTGCACAAATTCCTGTTCAACAAATGGTATTTCGACGAGCTCTACAACTTCCTCTTCGTCAAGCCGGCGTTCGCGATCGGCCGCTTCTTCTGGAAGCGTGGGGATGAAGGCACCATCGACCGTTTCGGTCCCAATGGTGTGGCGGCACTCGTCCAGGGGGGCACCCGGCTCGCGGTCCGGCTGCAATCGGGTTATGTTTATGGATATGCGTTCGTGATGCTGCTCGGTCTTGTCGGCCTCGCCAGCTGGGCCATGGTGAAGTTCCAGTGAGCGGTCTTCCGATCCTTTCGCTGATGCTGGCGGTCCCTGCGGTCGCCGCCATCGCCTGTGTCTTCGCCGGCGATCGCAACGCGCGCCTTATCGCGCTCGCGGCGACGCTGATCGACTTCGCGCTCGGCGTCATGCTGTGGGCGAATTTCGATATCGGCGGCGCGCAGTGGCAGTTTCAGGAGATGCATCGCGGCATCTTCGGCCCGTTCAACTATGCGCTCGGCATTGACGGCATCGCGCTGGTGCTGATCATGCTCAGCGTCTTCCTTATGCCGCTGTGCATCCTGGCGAGCTGGCAATCGGTGACGAAGCGCGTCGGCCTCTACATGGCGATGTTCCTCGTCATGGAAGTGGTGATGATCGGCGTCTTTGCGGCGCAGGATCTGCTGCTCTTCTATATCTTCTTCGAAGCCGGTCTGATCCCGATGTATTTCATCATCGGCATCTGGGGCGGCGCGAACCGCATCTATGCGGCGTTCAAATTCTTTCTCTACACGCTGCTTGGCTCGGTGCTGATGCTGATCGCGATGATCGCGATGATCCGCGAAGCGGGGACAACCGACATCCCGACGCTGCTCGTCTATAATTTTCCGCCGGAAATGCAGACGTGGCTGTGGCTCGCCTTTTTCGCCAGCCTCGCGGTGAAGATGCCGATGTGGCCGGTCCATACCTGGCTTCCCGACGCGCACGTCCAGGCGCCGACGGCGGGTTCGATGATCCTGGCGGGCGTGCTGCTCAAGATGGGCAGCTATGGTTTCATCCGGTTCATGATGCCGATGTTCCCCGATGCCTCGGCGCAGCTGATGTGGATCGTCTTTGCGCTTTCGATGATCGCGGTGGTCTACACCAGCCTCGTCGCACTGGTGCAGAGCGACATGAAGAAGTTGATCGCCTATTCGTCGGTCGCCCACATGGCGATCGTGACCGCGGGCCTGTTCGCCTTCAACCAGCAGGGCATCGAAGGCGCGATGATCATCATGCTCAGCCATGGGGTCGTGTCGGCCGCGCTCTTCTTCTGCGTCGGCGTGATCTATGACCGGCTGCACACGCGCGAGATCAACCGCTACGGCGGCCTCGCGGTGAACATGCCGGCCTATGCGCTGTTCTTCATGCTCTTCACCATGGCGTCGATCGGCCTTCCGGGGACCAGCGGCTTCGTCGGCGAATTCCTGAGCCTCGCCGGCATCTACGAAGCGTCGAGCTGGGTCGCGCTGGTTTGCACGACCGGTATCATCCTGGGCGCCGCCTATATGCTTTACCTCTATCGCCGCATCGTGTTCGGCGAACTGACCAAGGACGATGTGAAGGCCATGCCCGACATCAATCCCCGCGAATGGGCGATTTTCGTGCCGCTGGCCGCGGTTGCACTGTGGATGGGCGTCTATCCCGAAAGTTTCCTCGCTCCGATCCGCGGCGACGTGACCACCGTGGTCGCGCGCCTCGCGCCCGCCAAGCCCGCCGGCGATGCCCACGTCACCGCTGGCAAACCCAAGGCGGCGCACGACACGCACGGCGAGGCGGCTGCCGGCGAAGCGCATCATGCGGGAGGCGTCCAATGACCGCCGATCTCGCCCTCATCTGGCCCGAACTGATCCTGACGATCGGTGGGCTGATCACGCTGCTGCTCGGCACCTTTGGCGGTGACCGCCGGGTTGGCCTTTATCAGCTTGCGGCGCTCGTCACGCTTGCTGCTGCAGCGGCGGCGGTTGTCGCGATGTTCGGGACGCAGGCGTCGGTCTTTTCGAACACGCTGGAAGTTGATGCCTTCGGCGGCTTTGCCAAGCTGCTCATCTATGCCGCAAGCTTCATCTGCATCCTGATCGCGCCGCGCTTCTTCAAGGACGCGATGCGCGCCGAATACCCGGTGCTGATCCTGTTCGCGACGCTCGGTATGGGCATCATGGCATCGGCGCGCGACCTGATGACGCTCTACGTCGGGCTCGAGCTCAACAGCCTTGCCGCTTATGTGCTCGCCAGCTTCATGCGCTCGGACGATCGTTCGAGCGAGGCGGGGCTCAAATATTTCGTCCTTGGCGCGCTGGCTTCGGGGATGCTGCTTTACGGCATTTCGCTGCTCTACGGCTTTTCGGGAACGACGCAGTTCGCCGGCATTGCGCAGGCGATGGGCGGCGGCATGAACAACGGCCTGCTGTTCGGCCTTGTCTTCGTGATCGCCGGTCTGGCGTTCAAGATCAGCGCGGTGCCCTTCCACATGTGGACGCCCGACGTCTATGAAGGCGCGCCGACCCCGGTGACGACCTTCTTCGCCAGCGCTCCGAAGGTCGCGGCGATGGCGCTGATGACGCGCGTCGTCATCGAAGCCATGGGTCCGGCGACCGCCGCGTGGCAGCAGATCATGATCTTCCTTGCGCTCGCGTCGATCATCCTCGGCGCCGTGGGGGCAATCGGACAGAAGAATATCAAGCGCCTGCTTGCCTATTCGTCGATCAACAATGTCGGCTACATGCTCGTCGGCCTGGCCGCCGGCACACAGCAGGGCGTCGAGTCAGTGCTGACCTATCTGCTCATCTATGTCGTGACGACGATCGGCAGCTTCCTCGTCGTGCTCCAGCTGCGCGATACCGAAGGCAATCCGATCGAAAGCATCCCGGCGCTCGCGGGCTTTTCGCAGCGCCGCCCAGGCCTTGCCGCGGCGATGGCAGTGTTTCTGTTCAGTCTCGCCGGCATTCCGCCGCTCTTTGGCTTCTGGCCCAAATATCTGGTGTTCCAGGCCGCGGTCGATGCCAATCTGCTGCCGCTGGCGATTGCCGGGATCGTCGCGTCGGTGATCGGGGCTTTCTATTATATCGCCGTGATCAAGACGATGTACTTCGACGACAAGTCGGAAGTCGAATTCGGCACGGGCGGCGTCGTGGTCGAGGATGCGGTCATTACCGCCAGCGCCCTGTGGCTGTCGGTCGTCGGCTATTTCTTCATTCCGGTGCTGGCGGTCGTCTCCGCCACCGCGGCTGCGGTGCTGTTCTGATCCCGCCGATCGAGCGGATCGCGCAGACAGGTTCGACCAACGCCGACCTGCTGGCGCGGCTGGCAGCGGGCGAGCATGTCGGCGAAGGGCACTGGCTTGTCGCCGACCGCCAGACCGACGGGCGCGGGCGACTGGGCCGCGCATGGGGCGATGGCCTTGGCAATTTCATGGGATCGACGGTGGTGCAGCTACGCGCGGGCGACCCGCTCGCCGCGACGCTGGCGCTGGTCGCCGGGGTCGCGCTGGCGAAGACGATCCGCGCGTTCGCGCCGGCGATCGACTTCCAGCTCAAATGGCCGAATGATGTCCTGGCCGACGGTGCCAAATGCTCGGGCATCCTGCTCGAGCGCAGTGGCGACAGCGTTGTCATCGGGGTCGGCGTCAATCTGGTTTCGGCGCCCGATCTCCCCGACCGTGCCACCGCATCGCTGGCCGACAAGGGAACGACGATCGACCGCGACCGCTTTGCCGATGCGCTGGCGGTCGCCATGGCCGATGCGCTCTGGACCTGGCGCCAGGAAGGCGTCGAAAGCATCGTGCGCGCTTGGCTGCCGCTGGGGCATCCCGTGGGCACGCCGCTGCATGTGTCCGAACAGGCACTCGACGGATATTTCGACGGCCTCGCGCCCGACGGAGCGCTGCGCTTGCGCCGCGCCGATGGGGAGGTCATGCTGGTGCATGCGGGCGACGTCGAATTGCGGCGACCCGTAGAGGAGGGGACATAGCCGTGCTGCTCGCGATCGATGTCGGCAACACCAACGCGAAATTCGCCGTTTTCCGCGACTCGATAGCGGTCGCGCGCTGGCGCATCGCGACCGACGACCGGCGCACCGCCGACGAATATATGGTGTGGCTCGATCAACTGCTGCGGCTCGAAGGGCTCGACCGCGCTGAAATCGACGCCGTGATTATCTCGACCGTCGTGCCGCGTGCGCTCCACAATCTGCAACTGCTCGCCGACAAATATTTCGGTGTCGAGGCGCTCGTCGCCGGTCGCGAACCGGTAAGCTGGGGCATCGCGCTCAAGGTCGACGAGCCGCAGGCGGTGGGTGCCGACCGCGCCTGCAACGCTATTTCGGCGCAAGCGATCGAGCCGGGCAAGGACAAGCTGGTCATCAGCTTCGGCACCGCGACGACCTTCGATCATATCGGGCCCGACGGCGCCTATCTCGGCGGCATCATCGCGCCCGGGGTCAATCTGTCGCTCGAAGCGCTCGTCAACGCCGCTGCCAAGCTGCCGCGCATCGCGATCGAGGCACCGGCGTCGAACAGCGTCATCGGCCGCACCACCGAAAGCCAGATGCTGATCGGCGTCTATTGGGGCTATGTCGGGATGATCGAGGGGCTTATGCACCGCATGAAGGCGGAAATCGGCAAGCCTGTCACCGTCATCGCGACGGGCGGGCTCGCGATATTGTTTCAGGAACAGGCGCATCTGTTCGACCGGGTCGAACCCGATCTGACGCTCAACGGGTTGATGCACCTCTATAATCAGAGAGGCATTTCGGCATGACCGTTCCCGGCAAGGAACTGCTTTTCCTCGCGCTTGGCGGCTCGGGAGAGATCGGCATGAACGCCAATCTCTATGGCTGCGACGGCAAGTGGATCATGCTCGATCTCGGCGTGAGCTTCGGGTCGCAGGATTATCCCGGCATCGACATCGTGATGCCCGACCTCGAATTTATCGAGGATCGCAAGGCTGACCTGCTCGGCATCATCCTGACCCACGGGCATGAGGATCATATCGGCGCGATTCCCTATCTCGCCGCCGACCTTGGTGTGCCGCTCTACGCCAATCGTTTCACCGCGGGACTGATCGCGCACAAGCTCGCCGAGGAAGGGCTGGAGAAAGAGGTCGAGCTGAAGGTTGTCGATATCGATGCGCAGTTCCGCATCGGCCCGTTCGGTATCCGATTGATGCCGCTCGCCCACTCGATCCTCGAGATGAGCGCGGCGGTGATCGACACGCCCTATGGCCGCGTCTTCCACACCGGTGACTGGAAACTCGACGACGATCCGGTCATCGGCACACCGTCGAGCGCCGCGGCGCTGACCGCGGTGGGCGATGAAGGCGTCGATGTGCTTGTCTGCGATTCGACCAATGCGTTCAACGCCCAGGCCTCCGGCACTGAGGGCGGTGTGCGCGACGGTCTGCTCGCGGCCGTCGGCGCGGCGAAGGGGAGGGTGGTCGTCACCACTTTCGCCTCCAACGCGGCGCGCCTCGACACGCTGGGGCAGGTTGCCAAGGCCACCGGGCGTACCCTGTGCGTCGCGGGGCGGTCGCTCGATCGCATTTTGGGCGTTGCACGCACCGCGGGGTATCTCAAGGATTTCCCGCCGACGGTCGACTTCGACGAAGCGATGCGGCTGCCGCGCGACAAGGTGATGATCGTCGCGACGGGCGGGCAGGGCGAACCACGCGCCGCGCTCGCGCGCATCGCCGAAGGGATTCACCAGATCAAGCTCGAGGCGGGCGATACGGTCGTCTTTTCGTCCAAGCAGATTCCGGGCAACGAGATTGCGATCGGGCGGATCATGAACCAGCTCGCGGCGCGCGACATTCTGACCGTGACCGAAAAGCAGGCGCATATTCACGTCAGCGGCCATCCGGGGCAGCCGGAACTTGCGGCGCTTTATGGCTGGCTGCGTCCCAGGCTGATCGTGCCGGTGCATGGCGAGATCCGCCATATGCACGAACAGGCGCGTTTCGCTGTCGAACAAGGCGTCCCCGACGCGCTGGTGCAGGAAAATGGCGATCTGGTGCGCCTGGCCCCCGGTCCCGCTCATATCCTCGAGCGCGTGCGCTCGGGTCGACTCATCCTCGACGGCGACGTGATCCTGCCCGCTGATGGCGAAACGATCAACGAGCGGCGCAAATTGTCCTTATACGGCCAGATTTCGGTCGCGGTCGTGTTGTCCAGGGGCAAATTCGCGGACAGCGCGATCCAGTATCGCGGCGTCCCGGTCGAGGACGAGCGCGAGGTCTTTCTCGATGAAATGAACGCCGCTGCAGAAAAGGCAGCCAAATCCCCGGCGCGCGACCGCGATGCTCTCAAAGAAGCGATCCGTCTTGGCGTCCGGCGCATCGCAACCGACTGGACCGGCAAAAAGCCGATCGTCGATGTGCTGATTCTGGATATCTGACCCATGAAATGGACCTCGGCGCTCGCCATCTACCTGCTTATCTGGGCGTTCAGCACCTTCTTCGTGCTGCCCTTCCACGGTCGCCGCGCCGAAGATGATGCCGTGCCCTTGATCGACGGCCAAGAACCGGGCGCACCCGCGCGCTTCCACCCGCTGCGCATTCTGATCCAGATCACGATCGTCGCCACGATCGCCTTCGGCCTCTTCTACGTCGCCTATATCAACGGCTGGACAAACCCTGACGTCCTGAGCGGCCGCGCCTGACGCGACGCAGGCAGCGGCTTCGGGTCGAAGGGCCGGTTTGGGGTGGTTAGCTGTCCGTCTTCTTGTAGTGAGCAGGGTGACAAGGCGGACGCTAATACAAGCGGTCCACGGCGTCCTTGACTGCTTCGGCGAGGCGCCGATCGACAGTTGATGTGGAAAACGACCGCGCGACACATTCGAATGTCGTGTCATGGAATGGGAAGATGAAATGCTTCATCGCCGCATAAGCGACTGGATCGTGAAAGCGATGAACGCTGTTCATTCGCTCAAGCTGCGCGATCCAAGGCGAATTGACAACGCGCATCGCGCGATACGGCTCAAAACCGCTTCCGTGAAGCGGGTGCCCTTCGAACGTCTCGTCGTTCGGCGCGCCGAATAAGCTGGATGACAGTCGCTCGAAACGAACGTGCCCCACTCGCTCGTCGTCATCCAGCAGGAGAAAAAACAAGTCGGCGGAATCGTCTGATTGAAGAAGGGTAGGCAGAGGTGCTCCAACATCCACGATATGGGGCAGTCGCAGAGGACCGCATATGGGCGCCCCTCTGCTGCAGCCAATCTCCGCTCCGCGTTTAATAGCTGCTCATACGCTGCGTTGTATGCTTCCATCTCGCGACCAACATGCTTGGGTGCAAGGGCGCGGACTGCTCGCTCCAGCTCGTCAGTAGCGGTGGCGAGAGACGCTTTGAGCTCTTGGATTGTCTGCTCAGTCATGGACTGCTTCTAGCGTGGGCGGTCGGCCAGTCCAAGGTCCACGTTCGGTCGCTAGCCGACGAACCTCATTTTTCCGTTCGTGTCGAGCGAAGTCGAGACACCCGTCGACGCGACACCTAGCCCGATGGGCATCTCGACTTCGCTCGATGCGAACGGGTCAGGATAGATCCGAAAGTCCCCAATCGGTCGATAGCAGCCCATCCACTGCCGCGTGCCCCGGTTCCGCAATCAGTTCCGCAGGCGGTCGATCGCTTGCGCCAGCGCCACGTAAAGCTTGCCGATGTCCGACGACAGCAGCGTCACACTTATCGCCGATCCGTCGCGCGCGCCGATCAACAGGCGCAGCATCGCCTCGAAGTCATGGATGAACTGATTGACAGCTGCGTGGAAACCATCGTCATTCTGGTAAAGGCGCAGAATTTCCTTGGTTTCGCTGTTGTCGAGCAGCTTCACCGCGCGCCGCGCGAAAATGCCGCGATCGCCCTTCAGATAGGCGTCCCACGCGGCGTCGCTGACCTCGCTCGACATCACCTTGGTAATGTCGATCGCGCTCGATTTGAGCGCTTCGGTGAGGATGCCGACCTGCTTTGCGAGCGAATCCCGGTCCGATGCGGCGATGGCCTGCTCCGCTTCGGCGACGCGCTGTTCGACGCTGGCGCTGGTGTCCATGATCGTGATGAGCTGGCGCATGAGCCGATCGGCGGCGCCATTCGCCGCTTCCACCGCGCGCTGCGAGGCATCCTCGACCGCCTTGAGCTGCGCCGTCACTTCGGTCTTGAACGCCGCGTCGATGGCCTCGGTCGCGGTCGCCTGCATCGCATCGCGGGCATTCCCGACCAGTCGCTCGAGCGTCTGCCGCGCTTCGTCGGCAGCGGATTCGGCGGTGGACTTAACTTCGGCGAGGGTAGCGATCATGCGCGCGCCGCCCTGATCGGCAAAATCGTCCGCCCCCGCACGCAGCCGGGCCAGGGCCGCATCGGCATCGGCAAGCGCTGCGTTGACCCGGTCGGTCAGCGCCTGTTGGCTTTCGCCATGCTCGGCCATCTTGGCTTCATTCGCCTGCAACGTCGATTTGACTGCGTTGACGTGTGACAAGGTCGATTGCGCAACGAGTTCGGAGGCTTCGAGCAGCGGCTTGATCTGCCCGAGCGCACCTTGGGTCGCCTTGCCGTGCGAGGCCATGCGGTCGAGCGCATGCGGCAGCGTTTCGTCGAGTTCGCGCGTCACCGCATCGAGCGCGAGCAACAGCGACTCGGCGTGAGTGATAAGCTGATGCGCCGAATTATTGCCGGTCTGCACATCGGCGATGAAGGCGCCCAGTTGGGCCTTGGTATCGTCGATCGCGCGACCGATGACACCGGTGCTGGCCGATACGCTGACATCGAGCACCTCGAGCTGCTGCCGCGTTTCGGTGACATGCGCCGTAATCCGCGCCGCCAGTTCCTCGCTCGCCGTGCCATGCGCCGCGAGCTGGTCGCCAAGCGCCGCGCCGGCTGCTTCTGCCGACGCAAGACGTGCATCCATCTGGTCTGCGGCGGCATCGACCCGGTCGCGATATTGCTGCCAGGTGGTATCGAGGCGCGCGCCCAGATTGTCGACCGTCGTCTGTAGCGTATCGCGGATCGAGGCCGAGGATTGGGTGATTTGGGCCAGCGCGACGCCATGCGCGTCGGTGACTTGCGACGCCGCGGCAATCAGCCCCGATTCGGTTTCCTGCGTCTGCTGTTGCAGCGCGCCGAGCGCTTCGTGGAGGCCCGCTGCGGCGGCTTCGCCGGTCCGCGCGGCCTTGGCCGCCTCTTCGCCGAGTTCGGCGAGCTTGGCTTCAAGATTCGCGCCCTGCTGATGTGCGACGAGCCCCGCTTCGCGGAAATTGACCGCGAGCCGCTGCGCCACATCGTCGATGCGCGGCAGCCCGGCGAGCAGGCCGTCCATGCGCTGCATCGCGACGTCGCCCGATCGCGCGAGCTGGTCGTGGGCGTTGGCGATGACCGACGCATTGGTTGCGAGCTTATCGCTGCTGTCGTTGAGCCGGAGCACGGCATCGACGCCCAGCTGCTGAACATTGCGCGCCTGTTCCGAAAGCTGACGTTGAGCCTCGGCGAGTTTGTCGCCAAGCACCGCCATCGATTGCGCAAGCGCATCATTTTCGTGGCGCAGCGCCGCGGCGAGGCGAGCAAAGCGCGCCTGTTCGGACCGGCTCGACCGCAGCAGCGCCATCCAGAGCAGAGTCAGCAAAGCGAGCGGCATCGACATGGTCGCGACAAGCGCCGGCCATTGATCGAGCGCGACCGGACGCGCAAAACCCTTCGTCGCGGTAAACAGGGCGAACAGGCACCAGCCGAGGCCGATGATTACCAACAGCGTCGGCATCAGCCGGTCGCGCCACGCGCCGCTCTGCGGATCGGGCATATCGTCGTTATCGGTCGCGAGCGGCGTCATATCGAGCCATTCGCGCTCGACCGGAACCTCGGCTTCGCGGGCGGGCGCGGCTTCACTCGCCGGTGCATCGGTCTGCGCCGACGTCTCATTCTCCGGGTTTGCCGCGGACTCCCGCCACAGACCGACGATTTTCTTTTCCCCCGTCATCGGGCCATCTTAGCATCAAATGCGCGCCATGAAACGGAAACTTAACCATGGGCTGCCAAGGCTGTGGAATGTCGTTCGACAGCGGCCCTCTCGATCGCTTTCTCTCTTCGGCCATCGGCGACGATGCGGCGATGGCGATGGATCTGCGCGCCGTTTTTGCCGACAGCGCCCGCGAGCTTGCCGACCTGATGCGCCGGTCGCGCTGCGACGCCAACTGGCATATGGCGGCGCTGCGGCTCAAGAGCCTCGCCGCGACCTTCGGCGTCATCTCGCTGATCGAGCTTGCGGAAGGCGCGATGGCCGGGGTTCCCGGCGATCCGGCAGTGCTGCGCGATATCAACGCCGCCATCGACGCCATCGGCTGACCCGGTTTCGGGTTCAAACGCCGTTCAGGCGGCAACCTCCATTGGAAATATCGACTGTGCTCGTCTTGCCATGGCAACGCGACGGGGCTAGCCGCGTTGCTGAACGTGGCCGGACCTGTTCGTGCGGGAAACCGGCGGCCGATACAAAGGAGAGATTTCGATGTTCAAGCGTTTCCGCCAGACGTCCGCAACCGCCGTTGCCGCCGTCCTCGGCTGCGCCCTGATTGTCGCCGCGCCCGCCGCCGCGAAGGAAAAGCCGAAAAAGGAAGAAGAGCAGAAGGGCGCGCAGCTCAAGCCCAGCAAGGAATTCAGCCCTGCGCTCAAGAAGCTGACCGAGGCGGCGAAGGCCAAGGACATGGCGGCCCTCGAAGCCGCACTTGCCGAAGGGCAGGCGAGCGCGACGAGCCCCGACGACAAATATCTCGTATCTTTCTACGAACTCCAGCTCGGAATCGGCAAGAGCGACAAGGCGATCCAGGGCAAGGCGCTCGACGGCATGCTCGAATCGGGCCTGACGCCACCGGAAAGCCTGGCCGCCTATAATTTCTTCTCGGGCAATTTCGCCTATGGCGACAAGGATTATGCGAAGGCCGTCAAGCGTCTGGAAGCCGCAAAGGCCGCCGGTTCGACCGAGCAGGGCCTGCCGGTTCTTCTGATGGACAGCTATCTCAAGCTGAACCAGGTCGATCAGGGGCTTGCTGTTGCGAAGGAAGCGATCGCTGCGGCGCGTGCCGCGGGCCGTGTGCCGTCGGAAGAACTTTATGTTCGTCCGGCAGGCGCCTTGCAGGCGGCGAAGCGCAATGGCGAACTGCTCGATATGCTGGCGATGCGCCTGGAGGACTATCCGCAGCCGGTGATCTGGCGGAACACGCTTTTCATCCTGCTGCAGCAGGAAGCGAGCGACAAGGTCATGAACCTCGACACGTTCCGCCTGATGCGCGCAACCAAGTCGATGACGCAGCGTCCCGAATATCTTGAATATGCCGCACTGGCGACCGAGGCGGGCTATCCGAGTGAGGCTGTGGCCGTGATCAAGGAAGGTCAGGCTGCGAACGTCATCCAGATGTCCGACGAGCGTTTCAACACGATCCTCGAATCGCAGGAACCGCGGGCCAAGGCCGACGCCGTCGCGCTCAAGGCCGACGCGGCCAAACCCGCAACCGCGGCGAACCCCAAGCTGGCACGCCAGACCGCCGACGGTCTTGTCGGCATCGGCGACTATGCGACCGCGATCTCGCTGTATGAAAAGGCGGCTGCCGGCGGCGACCCGCTTGCGCAATATCGCCTCGGCGTGGCGCAGGCTCTCGCCGGACAGACGGATGCGGCGATCGCCAGCTTCGCGAAGGTGCAGGGTGACCGGGCACGTCTGGCGAAACTGTGGACCATCCACCTGTCGGCCAAAGCGCCCGCTGCAGCCGCAGCAGCGGCTCCCGCCGCCGCACCGGCGAACTGATCGGACATAAAAAGGGGCGCCCTCCCACTGGGGAGGGCGCCCCTTTTTCGTGCGCGCCGCGATTATGGCTCTACCGGGATGCCGGCGAGTTGTTTGGCGGTGCGAATCGTAAGCGACGTCTTCACGCTCGTGACATTCGGTGCCGATGTGAGATGCGCCGTCAGGAACGACTGAAAGCTCTGCAAGTCGCGCGCGACAACCTTCAGCAGAAAGTCGATTTCGCCGTTGAGCATATAACATTCGCGCACTTCGGCCAGCCCGCCGACATAATCCTCGAACGCCTTGAGGTCGGATTCGGCCTGACTGCGCAGGCTGACCATCGCGAAGACGGTGATCCCGTAACCCAGCTTCGCGGCATCGAGATCGGCATGATAGGATCGTATCACGCCCGACTCCTCCAGCGCGCGGACGCGGCGCAGGCACGGGGGAGCCGTCAGCCCCACCTGCTGTGCCAATTCCACATTGGTTATGCGCCCGTTTTTCTGCAGCTCGTTGAGGATCTGCAAATCAATTTGATCGAACTTCTGGCTTGCCATCATTGAAACATCCGCTTTCCCCGATTGCCCTCACCATAATATTATTTCAGGCGATTGCAATTGTCCCACAATGTGACGTGGCGCCCTTACCCTCTTTCGTGAGCGATTGATTCACGCTAGCCGCTAAGCTTCCGCTAACCAACAAAACGGGAATGGGCTGGCCTCGCGTGACCGCTGACTCGATGATCGCGACCATCTTGCGGCAAGCGCCGGCGGACCGCCGTGCGAGCATCGCCGCGTGGCGCCAGCTCACCGATATTCTGGCGCAGCGCGGCAATCAACTGGATACGACCGATATTCGCCGCGCCTTCCACGCGCTCGCGGTGCTGCGCCGCGATGTGCCTGAAAAGGTGCGGCGTGATTGCGCCGTTGCGGTGGCCCGCCACGGGCGCTTTGCGCCGCTGGTCGCCTTTTATGCGAATGACGTTCCGGCGGTATCCGCAACGATGCTACGCCGCGCCCGGCTGGCCGAAGCGGACTGGTTGGCGATGCTGCCGACGACCGCCGCCACCGCGCGCTCGATCCTCGCCGGGCGCAGCGATTTGCCCGTGAGCGTGCGCCGCGCACTGGACAGTTTGGGAGCGGGATCGGTCGCGCTGCCGCAACCCGCGATCGCGGCCGCCGACGCTTCGGCAGCGGACGTCGTCGACGAGGCGCCTGCGAGCCAGATCAGCGAACTGGTACGGCGGATTGACAAATATCAGTCGTCGCGCAGCAAGCCCGCTCCGGCAAGGCCGCGCACGAGCTTCCTGTTTGAAACCGGGCCTGACGGCGTGATCCGCTGGGTCGACGGAATAACCCGCGGCGCGGCGATCGGTCTGTCCATCGCCGAGAGTGCCTTGGGCGGCGAGCCAGGGACCGATGGCGCCGCAGTGGGCGCGTTTCGCCAGCGTGCCGAAATCGTCAACGCCCGTATGATCCTTGAAGGGGCGGCAGCCGACGCCGGCGAGTGGCGCTTTTCGGCATTGCCCTGGTTCGATCCCGCGACCGGCCAGTTTTGCGGCTATCGCGGCACCGCTAGGCGGCCGCAGCACAACGAATTGCCTTATGGCCGCCCGGAACCGAGCGATTCGGGCGACTCTATCCGGCAGTTGATCCATGAACTGCGCAGCCCGCTCAATGCGATCTCGGGCTTTGCCCAGATTATTTCGGGACAGATGTTCGGTCCGGTCAGCGGTGCCTATCGCAAGATGGCCGATTCGATCATCGCCGACGCAGGCGCGGTTCAGGACATCATCGACGATCTTGAGGTCGCGGCACGTTCGACAGGCGTCGTCGAGACGAAGGCGAGCGACGAGGTCGCCGACCTTGCGACGGTGATGGCGCAGATCGAAGGCGACCTGGCGCCGCTGCTGGCCGACCAGCGGATCGACCTCAGCATTTCGCGCGTCGGCGGCCCCTTTCTGGCCCATGCCGACGATGCCAATTCGCGGCGGATGGTGGGTCGGCTGCTCACCGCACTCGTCGATATTTGCGAAGCCGGTACGACGCTCGTCGGGCAACTGGTTGCGGAGGCCGGTCCCGATGACATGCTGCAACTGCGCATCGTGCGTCCCGCCGCGATCCGCTTCGCATCGGCGGCGGATCTGCTTGATCCGGGCTTCAGTCCCGAAGGTGAGGCGCCCGGCGCCGCGATCCTCAGCCTCGGCTTTTCGTTGCGACTGGTCGACAGCCTGGCGCGCGGCGCCGGGGGACGACTCGATATCGGTCATAATGCCTTGACCTTGTATCTTCCCTCGGCCAACCCAAGGGCCGACACCGAACTAGGTGCCCAACACGGCGAATAGCCGAACCGCATAGGGGCGGGGTAAAGGGGAATAAGGTGGGTTCTGCGGCCAATATTCAGGCCTATCCTCCGGAATCCGGTCAAATTGCACTCAAGGACGGTGAGGCGCCGCGCTTTTGGGTGACGATCGATACCGAGGAAGATTTCGACTGGAACGGACCATTTTCGCGGACCGATTTCCGGCTCGATTCGGTCCCGGCCTTGTCCGCATGCCAATCCTATTTCGAACGCGCCGGGGTGCGCCCCATCTATCTCGTCGACTGGCCGATCGTGCAGGACGACCGGGCGGTCGCCATTCTAGCACCGGCGCTGGCGTCAGGCCGCTGCGACATCGGCGCCCAACTCCATCCCTGGGTCACGCCGCCGTTCGACGAGGCGGTGAATGACCGCAACAGCTACACCGGGAATCTCCCCGAAACACTGCAGCGCGCCAAGATGCAGACGCTCCGCGACGGCATCCGCGACCGGTTCGCCGCCGCGCCGCTCGCCTATCGTGCGGGGCGCTACGGGCTGGGACGCAGCAGCGCGGCGATGCTGGCGGACCTCGGCTTTCGGCTCGACACGTCGGTCCGGTCGGGCTTCGACTACCGCCCCGGCCATGGTCCCGACTATCGCTGTGCGCCGCTCCGGCCCTGGTGGGTGGGGCAGGGCAGCGATGCCATTCTGGAAGTCCCCGTTACAACCGTCTTCGGGGGCGCGCTCGGCCGTCTTGGTCCGCCGGTCTATCACCGCGTCGCGCGCGATGGGCTGCGCGCCGGCGCCGCGCTCGCGCGTCTGGGGCTCGTTGAACGCATCGCGCTGACCCCCGAAGGCATTCCCGCCGACAAGGCGTGCCGCGCGATCGACATTGCGATCGAACAGCGCCTGCCCATTCTCAACTTTTCGTTCCACTCGCCCTCGCTGCAACCGGGCAACACGCCCTATGTGCGCAGCGACGCGGACCTGGACCTCTTCTACCGCTGGTGGGACGTGGTGCTCGACCATCTGGCGCGGCGCGGCATCGTCGCAATCGACACCGACGGCATATTGGCAATGGCGACGCGCTCGGCTATCGCCCGCTGATCCCTCTCGGGGGCCTGTAGCTCAATGGTTAGAGCTGGCCGCTCATAACGGCTAGGTTGCGGGTTCGAGTCCTGCCGGGCCCACCATTTCCCTTGCAAATTGCAACCGGTCGCTGTCCATTGGGCCGAGTTGAAAGGGAGAGGGACATGGCAAGCAAGAAGACGATCCTGCTCGGCGGGCTGGCGGTCATCGTGGCGGTCGGGGCTGTCGTGGGCGTGCGAACCGCGACCTTCGCGCCCAAGGATATCGCCGACGGCAGCGACGTGACGCTCGCCCCCGCGCCTACATACGACCTGCAGGCCGCCGTCCGGCACCTCAGCGAAGCGGCCCAGATTCCGACCATCTCGCATCAGGATGCCGCCGACAACGACGGGGCGCAGTGGGACCGGCTGCACGGCTGGCTCGCGGCGAGCTATCCGGCGGCCCATGCGGCGATGACCCGCACCATCCTGCCGAACAAGACGTTGATCTACCAATGGCAGGGCAGCGATCCCGCCGCGGCGCCGATCATCGTCATGGCGCATCAGGATGTCGTGCCGGTGACCCCGGGGACCGAGAAGGACTGGAAATATCCGCCCTTCGCCGGGACGATTGCCGATAACGCGGTATGGGGCCGCGGCACCGTTGACGACAAGGGCTCGCTCGTCGGCCTGTTCGAGGCGATCGAGGCGCTGGCAGTGCAGGGTTTCAAGCCGAAGCGCAGCATCTACCTCGTCTCCGGCCACGACGAGGAGGCGGGTGGATCGGGTGCGATCGCCGCCGCGGCGCAGCTCAAGGCGAAGGGCGTCAAGGCGATCTTCACCATCGACGAAGGCAGCATCGTGCTCACCGACACGCCGGTCATCAACGGCCCGGCCATCCTGATCGGCGTCGGCGAAAAGGGCTATGGCACGCTGAAGGTCACGGCCAATGCGCCTGGCGGTCATAGCTCGATGCCGCCCGCGGAAACCGGGGTCGAGACGCTGGCCAAGGCGATCCTCGACATTACCGGCGATCCCTTTCCGATGGAAGTGCGCGGCCCCGGTGCCTCGATGATCGAAGTGCTCGCCACAAAGAAGGGCGGCGTCACCAAGATGGCGGTCGCCAACCAGTGGCTGTTCGGGCCGATACTCAAGCGCCAGCTTGACGGCTCGCCCTCGACCGCGGCCGCCTTTCACACCACGATCGCGCCGACGATGCTCGAGGGCAGTCCCAAGGAGAATGTGCTGCCGCAATCGGCCAATGCGCTCATCAACTATCGCATCGCGCCTTGGAACCGGTCGTCCGACATCATGGCGCGGGCGAAGGCCGCGGTGGGCGATGCCAAGGTCGATCTCGCCTGGGTCAAGCCGCCGCGCGAACCGTCGCGCATCTCTTCGACGACGTCGCAGGGCTGGAAATGGATCGCCGCGGCAGCGCGCGCCGACGCGCCCGAGGCCGTGCTCAGCCCGATGCTCGTCGTCGGCGGCACCGACAGCCGCAGCATGGAGGGCGTGTCCGAGGACGTTTATCGCTTCATGCCGATGCACTTCACGCTGAAGGAATCGGCTATGATCCACGGCACCAACGAGCATATGGCCGTCGACAGCTTCAAACGCATGATCGATTTCTATGCGCGGTTGATCGCGACGTCAGCGGGATAGACTTGCGCCCCAAGCCTGTCTAAGGCGCCTTCCACGGTCGGGGAGTAGCGCAGCCCGGTAGCGCGCCTGCTTTGGGAGCAGGATGTCGCAGGTTCGAATCCTGTCTCCCCGACCAATCACCAAAAATGGCTGAAATTCGATGCTTTTTGAGGGCTTCATATAGCAAGTCATATAGTAAGCGCGATCCAACAAAAATGGGCGAACAGGGGAGGGGAGTCCTTGGAACAATTGCAACCGCTATATGCAATCATGATCGCGGCACTCTTCGGGCTCATAATCATCGCAGCTCTCGCCGGCGCGTTTCATTTTTTTGTCGCTCTGAATCAGCCTCCTTCTCGACGAGCAATTTGGACCGTCGGGCCGGCTTATGCTCTGTTCGCCCTGATCGGTATTTTCGGCGGCGTGGGGAAGTTTCCCGCTTGGGCTTGGGTGCTCGGCGGCATTGTTCCGGCGATGATCTGGTATTGGTTCTGGTTGAGAGACTTTCAGAAGCACTGGTTTGCCAGCATTGACAAGCTTCCTGACGGTGTCCCCTTAGCCAACGATGACTGGAAGAATGGACTGCTCCAACTGACGGGCCTCATGGTGTTCGGCCTAATCGTGGCGCTAATCCGACGATCGCTCTGACCGGTGTATACGAGCGCCGTAACCTAGCCCATGCCTCTACGGTTAACTCGACACCAAAGCCACGCGCGATGGCGCTAAGATGGGTGCGGCAGGATGTCCGTGGATGAAAGTCCCGCGCCGTATCATTCCAGCCAGTCGGCAATGGTTTGCGTAGCGTCTTCCGGTAGTCGTCAAGCGCCCCCCCTCTGGCCGCGCGCGGCCATGCTTAACCCGCTGCTAATCAATCCGCTCTATGCTCGTGGGTCGAGATAGGGACCAGATATCGAGATGACCGGCGGCAGTCTGAAGAAACTGTTCGCGGCGCTGGCGGCGCTGTTTGCAGCACTATGCGCTGCGAGTCCCGCTATGGCGGCCAATTGCTATTATGCGACCGCCCAGGGATCGACCGGGCCTGCCGATTGGCAGACCTATTGCTGGCTCGACTTTACCGGTTACAGCGAAACGACGGCGCGATCGGCGTCCGGACAGAATTTTTCCTTCACCCTGTCCGACGGCACGGTGATGAGCTTCAATCTCAAGGTGTCGGGAGCGGCGATGACCGCCGCTACATCGCCGTCCTGGTCGGGCAGTGCGGTCGGCAATACGGCTTTTCTTGGCATCGCCGGGCGTCCGATCATGTATCAGACCGCGGCCGGAACAACGACCATCGCAATCAGCAGCATCGCGCTGACGCCGCCCGCAGCCGGGACGATCAGCGCCTATATGTTCGTCGCCGCCGACGGCGAGTCGAGCAACGAAGGCGAATCGCTGCGATTCCAGACCAATGGCGGCAATTGGCAGGAGCTCGATCGCGCCGGGCCGATCAGCGGCAGCACCTATCCGACGACGACCGGGACGGGAACGAACAGCTTCACCGAAACGGGCGCTGCGGGGACCGTCGGCGCCTATATCATGGGGTCGACATCGCCGACGTCGGTAACCACGACTTTGGTGGGCGGGGGGCTGCAAGGCGCGATGTTCGCGGTGCGCTTCGCTTCGATCCGGCTGAACACGCAGATTTCGGGCGCACGCGCCAACCCGGCTGACCAGTTCACCTTTTCGGTCAACACGACGGGAACGGGATCGACGCTGGCAACGGGGACGTCGAGCGGCACCGGCCTCGGTCCCTTTACCTCGGCCGCGCTGTCGAGCTCGGCGGCGATCCCGCTGACACTGAACCAGACGATGGCCGCCGGCAGCGTCAACAGCCTGTCGCATTATCGCTCGGTGCTGACCTGCACCAACACGGCAACCGGTTCGAGCACGCCGCTGCCGACCAATGTCGTCACCACCGCCTATAATTTCGGATCGCTCCAGTTCGGCGATGCGGTGCAATGCACCTTTACCGAGACGCCTTATCCGCATCTGACATTGACCAAGGCTCTGGCAGCGTCCGGCCGTCAGTTCAGCGGCGACCAGTTCACGCTGACGATCGCGCAGGGTGCCACGGTGGTCGGCACCACGACCACGACAGGCAGCGGGGCGACCGTGTCGAACGGCTCGACGCCGCAGGTACAGCTGAGTGCGGGCACGGCGTACAGCCTGTCGGAAGCGGCAGCCGGGACGACGACGTTGGGTCAGTATACGGCAACGATGAGCTGCACCAATGCGGCGACCTCTTCGACGGTCCTGCCGACAGCCGCCGGCGGCAGTGTGACGCCGCAAATGGGTGACGTGATCGCCTGCGTCATCACCAATACCAAGCGCGGATCGAACGCCACGCTGGCAATCGCCAAAAGTTCGACGCTGGTATCGGACCCGGTGAACGGCACGACGAACCCGAAGGCGATACCGGGCGCGATCGTTCGCTACAGCTTAACCGTCCAGAACAGCGGGCCGACTGCGACCGACAGCAACAGCGTGCTGATCGTCGACAGCTTGCCGGCGCAGATCAGCGTCGGGACCGCCGCGTCGCCGGTTTTCACCCAGGGGTCGCCGACGAGCGCGCTCAGCTTCAGCGCCGCGAGCGATATCCGCTATTCCAATGCCGCAACCGCGCCGGCGAGCTTTGCCGCCTGCACCTATTCGCCGGTGGCCGCCTATGATCCTGCGGTGCGCTATGTCTGTCTGCGGCCGCAGGGCAGCATGGCGGGATCGACCGGCACGCCCACCAGCTTCACGCTGAGCA
>Ga0209941_1000986_pt1 | contig 24036 bp, 24 predicted proteins | sample ThiBiot_300_plan_FD_183945 | JGI IMG/M metagenome (GOLD analysis project Ga0209941, IMG submission 183945) | Wastewater bioreactor microbial communities from Cape Town, South Africa - Thiocy_solids_1 (SPAdes) | ecosystem: Engineered > Bioremediation > Thiocyanate > Unclassified | place: South... | reverse complement strand
TCTGCCCCTTGAGGGCGACGCCGTAGCACTTGTCGTATTTGCCGGTCTTCATCATGGCCATGCTCTTGGCCTGGTTCTCCTGCATCTTCTTTTGCATGTCGGCCTGGCTCATGCCCTGCGAAAAGGCGGGGGTGGCGAAGGCGGCGACGAACGCCGTGGCGACGGCGGCAGACAACAGATGGTTTGACATGGTGATCTCCTGAAAGGAAAGAAGCAGCCGGGTGGGCTGCGGGTCATCGGCCGGCGGCAGCCAGCCTCGTTTCCTAAGAGGCGACCGCCGCGCAAAATGGTTCGAAACACGAAGAAAAACCCTCAATCGCCGGCCGGTGCCTTGCGATTGAGGGCTGAGGGGTCGAGCGTGCAGCCTGTTTACCTGGCCGAGGCGTGAGGCTTCGAGGGCGGTTCCCAATCAAGCATGTATTCGCGCACCAGTTCACGGGCGCGGTGCAGTCGGCTCTTGATCGCGCCAGGCTGCTCGCCGAGCCGGGTGGCGATCTCGGCGATGGTCAACTCCTCGAAGTCGCGCAGAAGCACCACTTCGAGGTAGTGGGCAGGCAACGACTCCAGGGCATTGACGAGGTCGATCCGCAATTCGTCGTCGGGGCGATGCAGCAGCAGTTCCTCGGCCATTTCATCGGGCAAGGGCTCGTGCTTGAGCATCATGCGCGCGAGCTTGCGGCATTCGTGCTTGATGACCGTGAACAGCCACGACGAAAAGGCAGCTGCCGCCTTGAGCCCGCTGACCTTGCGGGAAATGATGAGCAGCGATTCCTGGACCGCGTCATCCACATCGCTCGCGTGGCAGTGCTTGTACGCATAGCGGCGCGCATCGGCCTGGCACACCACCAGCAAACGGGAGAGGGCGGCCGTGTCTCCGGTCTGTACCGCCAGGATCAAATTGTCGCGGTCGCCAACGGGGGTGCCCATGCTGATCTCCTGCGCTGACTCGATGATCGGTTCATTCAGCGAGCCTCTGATTGCAGCCTGCTTCCATCCGTGGGGTTGCGGTTCCTGATTTTTTGATACACACCCGCAGCAAGCAAAGCGGGAGCCGCCACCACGCAAGCCGGGCAGACAAAGCCTGCCAGAACGCCGGTGGCTGTCGCATAGCCACCCAGGCCCAGGCCCAACCCGATGTAGAGCGTGCTGTTGTCCGGCGACATCTCACGTTCTTCCGCAGTGTCTGTGTTCTTCATCATGGTGGCATTCCCGATACGGTATTTTTCCTCACGAGTAGCAGGGCATGGTTGCGAGCGTTTCAGAGGGTTGAAGATCATTGATCCCGGATGGGATGGCGGCGCTCACAGCCCCTTTGTCCTGTAAGAGGCGCCGAACTGTGAAAACGATTCGGTCGATTCGATAAATTTTTGGACTGCCGTGTCGCGCCCCCTGGGCTGCAGTTCGCCGATTCGGTTCCCGAAGGGCAGGATCAGCAGTCCAGGGGCATGAAAACGACCTGTTGAAAGGCGAAATGCGATGGGCACCGCATGGAACTCGGCTCCTGAAGACTGTTGCGAAAGGTAGTTGGAAATTGCAGCGGCTCAGAGGTGGGAACGCACAGGATGGTACGAACGTAACACGATATCCCAGGCTGTTCCGGGTCGGGTCCTAGGATCGCGCCGGTCTGATGTCTCTGGAGAGAATTGCATGAATCATTCAAGCGGATTTCGGCCTGCGAAGGCCCTGCGCTGGATTGGTCTGGGTTTGGTTGCCGCCGGCCTTGCCGCGTGCGGCGGAGGGGGCAGCAGTGGTGCCCAACAAGGCACGCTCAAGCTGGCCATGACCGATGCGCCGGCCTGCGGCTATGACCACGTCTATGTCACCGTGACCAAGATCCGCGTGCACCAGAGCGCCGATGCGGGCACCAACGATGCGGGCTGGAGCGAACTGGCCATTGCGCCCCGGCGCATCGACTTGCTGGGCCTGACGAATGGCGTGCTGCAGGAACTGGGTTCGCTGCCGCTGCCCGCCGGCAGCTACCAGCAGATTCGCCTGGTGCTGGCCGACAATCCTTCCAACCCCACACCGTCCCATCCGCTGGCCAACGCGCTGGTGCCATCGGGCTCGACCAGCGAGATTGCGCTGACCACGCCCAGCGGCCAGCAAAGCGGTTTCAAGCTCAAGGCCAACTTCGATGTGACCGGTGGCCAGGTGGCGGACATGGTGCTGGACTTCGATGCCTGCAAGTCCATCGTCAAGGCAGGCAACTCCGGCAATTACAACCTCAAGCCCGTGGTCGCGGTGATCAGGCGGCTGACCACGGAGATCGTGGGCTATGTGGACCCTACGCTGGCCCTCAATACCGTGGTTTCCACGCGTGACCCCGACAACAACCTGCGCGCCACCGTGCCGGATGCCACCACGGGCAAGTTCGTGCTGGCCTATCTGCCGGAGAGCACCAACTACACCGTGGTGGTGGCAGGCAGGAATCTGACCACTGTGGCCGTGACCGGCGTTCCGGTGTCGATCGCCTCCGGGATCACGGCGCTGAACACATCGGCCGATCCCATCCCGGTGGTCACATCCGCATCGGCGAGCGTCACGGGTGTCGTCACGAATGCGTCCAACACACCTTTGACGGATGCTGCCGTGAATGCCCAGCAGGTGCTCAGTGCGGGCCAGAGGCTGGACGTGGCCTGGACGCAGGTCGATCCCACCGACGCCGCCTATGGCCTTTCCTTGCCTCTGGAAGCGCCGATCAAGGCCATGTATGTGGCCAGTGGCCCGCTGGCATTCAGTGCCGATACCGCCGTGGCGGGCCGCTACGACATCCTGGGCAGCGCGCCGGGCTACACCGTCCAGAGCACCGCGCCGGCCGTGACGCTGACAACCGCCAACAGCGTTACCACCCGGAATCTGGTGCTTGCTCCCTGAGCAGACCGGACGCACGCCGCGGCCATCATGGGTCCGGGATATCGACCCGGATGGCGGGACGCACGATGAAAATGGCAAGTGACAAGGATTAACGATGAGGCAATTATTGGGAATGCTGGTGGTCGTGGGTACCTTGCTGAGCGGGTGCGCGGTGTACACGCCCAGCGGCGCCGTCGTGGTGGACAGTCCGCGGGGCGGAGGTAACTTCTGCCCACCGGGACAGGCCAAGAAAGGCAATTGCTGAGCATGGAGCCCATGCAGAAAAGCCCGCATCCGCGGGCTTTTCTTTGGGATACGTCAGCCGCGCAGCGGCAGCCAGGCGCCGATGCCCATGAAAATGCCGCCGCAGGCGCGGTTGAAGCGCCGGCCGGCGCGGGCCAGCCACGGGCTGATGCGCTGGGCGGCGCTGGCCAGCAGGAATTCCGTCAGCAGTTCGGTGGCGGCGAAGGTGCCGGCCAGAATGCCGAACTGCAGCAGCAGGCTGTGCTCGGCATTCATGAACTGCGGCAAAAAGGCGGTGAAGAACAGCAGCGCCTTGGGATTGGTGGTGGCCGAAAGCGCACCCTGGCGAAACATCTTCCAGCCACGCACCGACGCCGACGCCGGCTGTGCGTGGATGGCCACGGGCGGCGCGCGCCAGACTTGGAGGCCCAGCCACACGAGGTAGGCGCCCCCCATCCACTTCAGCGCCGCGAGCCAGTGGGCCGACGACCGGATCAGCGCGCCGATGCCGAACATCGACAGCGCGATGATGGCCGTGAAGCCGAGCACGCCGCCGGCGATCGTGAACAGCGTGCGCCGCTGGCCATACATCGCGCCATGGGTGAGCGCGAGCAGGCCGTTGGGGCCTGGCGAGAGCGAGAGCCCGATCGACGCCAGAAGGTAGATGAGCCAGGTATTGAGGGTCATGGGGGGGTGTGTGGACTCCGGGGTGGCCATGGTAGAGCACACGGGACAGCGTGTGTGGGCGGCTTCGCATAAAGTCGCTGCATGACCGAATTCGAACGCGCACTGCCACTGGCGGGAGCGAGCAATTTCCGAGATCTCGGGGGATATGGCGTGGCCGACGGGCGCCGTGTGCGCTGGCGGCGGCTGTTTCGCTCCGACCATCTGGCGGCGCTCACGGCGCATGACGCGGTTGTGCTGGCGCCACTGCATCTGGCCCGGGTGGTCGATTTCCGCGGGCGGCAGGAACGCGCGGCGCTGCCTTACGAGCTTCCCGCGGTGCGCTACCGGTCCGTGCCGATCGAGCCGACGGTGGTGCGCCGCTACCGCGAGCTGGCCGAGCGTGGCGAGCGCCTGGATGCGGCGCATGCCCAGCGGCTGATGCTCGATACCTACCAGGGCTTCGTCGCCGACGATGCGCCGCAGCTGGCCGAGTTCTTCGAACAGCTGCTCGCGGAGGACACGCCGCTGGTGTTTCACTGCACCGCGGGCAAGGACCGCACGGGCTATGCCGCGGCGCTGCTGCTGCTGGCGCTGGGCGTGTCGCGTGACGTGGTGCTGCAGGATTACCTGCTCACCAACCGGCTCTACCGCAGGCCGCCACCGCCGGGTGACGATGCCACCACGCGGGCGGTGCATGAGGTGATCTGGAGCGTGCGCGCCGAGTATCTGGAGACGGCACTGGAGACCATGGATCGCGAGCACGGCGGCGTGCAGGGCTACCTGCGCCAGCGCGTGAAGCTGACCGAGGCCGCGCGACAGCGGCTCGCGACGCTGTACCTGGAGCCGTCGACGCGTTAAGCTGGCGCCTCAACACATTGCCTGATGGGCACTCGAGGAGCGAACGTGAGCGATTCATCCCCTTTCGGCTTCGGGCGGTTCGTGCCCGGTTTCGACTTTCTGCAAAAGCTCTCCGAGGGCGCGGCGGCGGGCATGCCGACGATGCCGCCGCTTGCTAGCTGGGTGGCGCCGACGATGAGCGTGGAGGAAATCGACCAGCGCATCCGCGAGCTCAAGACGGTGCAGTTCTGGCTGGAGCAGAACGCACGCGCGCTGACGGCCACGGTGCAGGCGCTGGAGGTGCAGCGCATGACACTGGCGACGCTGCAGGGCATGAACGTGGCAATGAAGGACATGGCCAGCGGCGCGTTCCAGGCCGCGGCGGAGCCGAAGAAGGAGAAGGCACAGGCGACGGGCGATGCCGCGAAGGACGAGCCGCGCGAGGCACCTGCCGCGCAAGTGGCCGATCCGCTGCAGTGGTGGGGCGCGCTCACCCAGCAGTTCCAGCAGATCGCGAGCAAGGCCATGGGCGATGCGGGGGCGCAGGAGCAGGCGCTGAAGGCGACGCGCGAGATGACCAGCGGCGCGCTCAAGGCGGCGGGCGAGATGGCGTCATCCTTCGTGCCCAAGGCGGCGGGCGGCGAGGCGGCCCAACCGGCGGCGGCCCGCAAGAAGGCGCCTGCCGGGAAGGCACCCGCGCGCAAGACGAAGCGCAGCGAGTGAGTTTGCTCCTGGCGCGATAGCTGCTAACGCTTGCTGGACAAGCGCTACAGCCACTTTTGATTGAAATTCAGAAACGCGGCAGATCGGGATGCGCCAGGCGCCCGCCGCGCACCAGCATCTTGCCGTACTCGGCGCAGCGCTGCAGCGTGGGAATGACTTTGCCGGGGTTGAGCAGGCCGCTGGCATCGAACGCGTGCTTGAGCGCCATCATCTGCGCGTTCTCCTCCCTGGAAAACTGCACGCACATGGAGTTGAGCTTTTCCACGCCCACGCCGTGCTCGCCGGTCACCGTGCCGCCCATGGCCACGCTGGTCTCCAGGATGTCGGCGCCGAAGAGTTCGGCGCGGTGCAGTTCGTCGGGGTCGTTGGCATCGAACAGGATCAGCGGGTGCAGGTTGCCGTCGCCGGCGTGAAACACGTTGCAGCAGCGCAGGCGGTACTTCTTTTCCATCTCGGCAATCGCGAGCAGGATGTCCGCCAGGCGCTTCCTGGGGATGGTCGAATCCATGCACATGTAGTCGGGGCTGATGCGCCCGCTCGCGGGGAAGGCGTTCTTGCGCCCGCTCCAGAAGCGCAGGCGCTCCTGTTCGCTCTGGCTCACGGCGATCGCGGTGGCGCCGGCCGCTTGCAGCACCTGGCTCATGCGCGCGATGTCTTCCTCCACTTCCTCGGGCGTGCCGTCGCTCTCGCACAGCAAAATGGCGGCGGCGCTCAGGTCGTAGCCCGCGTGCACGAAGTCTTCGACGGCGCGTGTCATGGGGCCGTCCATCATCTCCAGACCCGCCGGGATGATGCCGGCGGCGATCACGGCGGCGACGGCTTCGCCCGCATGGCGCACGTCGGAGAAGCTCGCCATGATGCAGCGGGCCAGCTGCGGCTTGGGGATGAGGCGCACCGTGGCTTCAAGCGTGACGGCGAGCATGCCTTCGCTGCCGATCACGGCCGCCAGCAGGTCGTAGCCTGGCGTGTCCAGCGCTTCGGAGCCGAACTCGACCGGCTCACCCTCCACCGTGTAGCCGCGCACGCGCAGGACGTTGTGCACCGTCAGGCCGTACTTGAGGCAGTGCACGCCGCCCGAGTTTTCCGCGATGTTGCCGCCGATGCTGCAGGCGATCTGGCTGCTGGGGTCGGGCGCGTAGTACAGGCCGTGGGGCGCCGCCGCCTCGCTGATCGCGAGGTTGCGCACGCCGCATTGCACGCGGGCGGTGCGCGCCAGCGGGTCGATGTGCACGATACGGTTGAACTTGGCGAGCGACAGCGTCACGCCCATGGCGTGCGGCAGCGCTCCGCCCGAGAGGCCCGTGCCCGCGCCGCGCGCGACCACCGGCACCGAAAGGCGGTGGCAGGTCTTGAGCACCGCCTGTACCTGGGCTTCGTCCTCGGGCAGGCAGACGACGAGCGGGCGCTGTCGGTAGGCCGTGAGGCCGTCGCACTCGTAGGGGGTGGTGTCTTCCCGGTTCCAGAGCAGGGCGTGGGCGGGCACGCAGCCGGACAGGGCCTGCACGACTTCTGCCTGCCGTGCAGCGCGCTGCGCCAAGGTGGGTTCGGATTGCATGCGCACACTCTAGCGCAAGAGCGGGCGGGCAGGACACAATCGGCGCCTCTTCGTCGACATGCACCCGCAGGATGGCTCATGCTTGATTTGTTTCGCGCCGTGTCCAGGTTCCGCTCGTGGGGGTGGGGCGTGCAGCTTCTCGCATGGCTTGCCGGGCTGGTTTGGCTGCTCGCAGCCAGCGCGGATGTGCCCATGCCAGCCCGGTGGGTCTGGGGTGCCACCCTTCTCGTTTGCCTGGGGGCCTTGATCGCGACGTGGCGCGGAAAAATCTCCGTCTGGGAAGCCTTGATGATCGAGGCCGGGGCGCTGGCGACGGCCACGAGTGCGCTCGGGCTTTTCCACTGGCACGTCATCACCAAGCCCGCGGCCATGGTTTTTGCTATTGCGGCTGTAGTGGCTGACGCTTGTCAGTCAAGCGCTGGAGGTACTTTTCGTTTGGATTCATCCGAACGCTGGCTGCTCGGCGCGCTGCTGGGCTCGCTGGCGGGGGATGTGTTCCTGATGGCGCAGGGGCTGTTCATTCCCGGGTTGGTCAGCTTTCTTGTGGCGCACCTGTGCTACATCGCGCTCTTTCGCGTGGGCGTGCCCTGGTTGGCGCACCGGCTGGCGCTGGCGGCCACCGTGCTGCTGGGGGTGGGGATGTACGCCTTTCTGTGGCAGGGCGGCCTGCCCACCGAGCTGCGCGCGCCGGTGGTGGTCTATGTGCTCGCCATCGCGCTGATGGCGGCGCAGGCGTGGGCGCGCTGGCGCCAGCTCGCAAGCCGGTCCGCGCTGTGCGTGGCGCTGGGCGCGAGCTGCTTCATGCTCAGCGATTCGCTACTCGCCACCAACCGTTTCGTGCAACCCCTGCCCTGGGCGTCGCTCTGGGTGCTGGCCACGTATTACCTGGCGCAGGCGCTGATCGTCATGGGCATGCTGCGATCCATGCGCGGGCCGGCGCGTTGTCGTCAGCGGTAGAGCAGCGTGGGCAGCCACATGATGAGTGGCGACCAGAGTGCCGCGATCAGCAGATCGACCAGCGAGACCAGCACGAGCGGCGCGATGGCGCGCGAAACACGCCCCAGGCTCACCTGCGCGATGCCGCAACTGACGAACAGGCAGATGCCTACCGGTGGCGTGAGCATGCCGATGGCCAGGTTCACCACCACGAGGACGCCGAAGTGCACCGGATCGACCGCCATCTGTGGCGTGAGCAGCGCCAGCACCGGCACCACCAGCAGCAGCGCGGCGGTGGTCTCCATCACGCAGCCGATGACGAGCAGCAGCAGCATCACCAGCAGCAGCAGGCCCACGGGCGGCAGCGCCAGCGAGTTGACGAAGGTGTTGAGCAACTGCGCGCTTTGCTGCATCGCCAGCAGCCAGCCGAAGACCTTGGCCATCGCGATGATGAAGAGGATGCCGCCCGCGGTGACCTGCGAGCGGATGATGAGCTGCGGCAGCTCGCTCCACTTCAGCTCCTTGTTGATCACGGTGCCCACCAGCAGCGCATAGAACACCGCCAGCGCCGCGCCTTCCGTCACCGTGACGATGCCGCCCAGGATACCGCCGAGCACGATCACGGGCGCGCCCATGGACCACAGCGCCGCGCGGCCGGTGACGCCCACCTGCTTCCAGGTGAAGGGCAGGCGCTCGCCATAGCCCTTGCGCCACGAAATGAAGATCGCCACCGCCATGAAAGACAGGCCCAGCAGCGCGCCGACCATGATGCCGCCCGCAAACAGCTGCGAGGTGGAGATGTTGGTCATGAACCCGAAGAGAATCATCGGGATCGAGGGCGGGATGATGATGCCGATCGCCCCGCCCGCCGCGACGACGGCCGCGGCGAAGGCCGGCGGGTAGCCCTGGCGGATCATGGTCGGGATCACCACGGCGCCGATCGCGGCGGTGTCGGCCGCCGCCGAGCCGGAGATGCCGGCGATGATGATGGACGCGCCGATGGCCGCGGCCGCCAGGCCACCCGGTGCCCAGCCCACGAGGCTGTTGCAGAAGTCGATGAGGCGGCGCGAGATGCCGCCCACTTCCATGATGGAGCCGGCGATCATGAACAGCGGCACCGCCAGCAGATCGAACGAATCGACGCCCGAGAAAAGCTGCTGCACCACGGTCTGCCCGAGCGCCGCCAGCGTCACGCTGTCGGGAAAGACGCCGGGCGTGACGATGAGGCCGATGGCCGGCAGCCCGATGGCGAGCGCCACCGGCAGGCCCAGCGCCAGTAGCAGGAACATCAGGCCGAAGAGCAGGACGATGATCATGAGGCACCGCCGCTCTTGACGGGGCCGGTCAGGTCTACCAGCACGTGCAGCAGAAAGATGGCCGCGGAAATCGGCAGCACCGAGATCGGCAGCGACATGGGCATCTGCACCGCCGAGGACGTCTGCTCCCAGGCATTGAATGTGTAGCCCACGCCATACCAGGTGATGAGGCCGAAGCACGCGAGCGTGAGCCACTGCAGCAGGCGCACGATGCCGTGCTCGATGGCGGGGCCGAACTTGGCGCCCAGGCCCGCCAGGCCGATGAACTCGGCGCGCTTGTAGGCCACGGTGGCCCCGAGGAAGCTCGTGGCCACCAGCAGGTAGCGCCCCACCTCTTCCGACCAGCTCAGCGAATGGCCGCCATAGCGCGCCACCACCTGGGCAAAGAGGATGAGCGAGAACGCCACGCCGATGGCCAGCAGCAGCCACTCAACCATGCGGTTGACGCCCTCGCTGAGGGCGCCCAGCAACTGGTGCAGTTTCATGAGACGGTGAAGTTGTTCAACCGCGGCGGGCGCCAGGAGGGCGCCCGTGCAGCCATCGTTGGGTGCGGATTACTGCTTCTCGCTCTTGCGGATCTCGTCGACGATCTTCTTGGTGTCGCCCGTGAGCGAGGCATAGACCGGCTCGGTCTTGGCGCGGAAGGCGGCGAGATCGGGGTTGGTCACCACCTGCACGCCCGCGGCTTCCAGCGCCGCGAGCTCCTTGGCCTCGTTGTTGCGCACATGCGCGCGCCCGAAAGCCGAGGCCTGCGCGGCGGCGTCCATGAAGGCCTTCTGGTCGGCCGCCGGGAGCTTGTCGAAGAAGGGCTTGCTGCCCACGATGACGAGCGCCGAATACACGTGGCGCGTGAGCGTCAGGTACTTCTGCCCCACTTCATTGAGCTTGGCGGCGGCGATCACGGAAATCGGGTTTTCCTGCCCGTCGAGCACCCCCTGCTGCAGCTGCGTGGTGATGGGCCAGGCCATGGGCGTGGGGTTGGCGCCGATGCCGCGCCAGATCGCCAGGTGCGTGGGTGATTCCATCGTGCGGATCTTCATACCCTTGACGTCCTCGGGCTCCTTGACCGGGCGCTTGGAGTTGGTCAGGTTGCGAAAACCATTGTCCTCGAAGTGCATGCCCACGAGGTTGGCCTTCTCGAAGCGCTTGAGCAGGTCCTTGCCGATCGGGCCGTCCAGCACCTTGTCCGTCTGTTCGTAGGAGCTGAAGAGGAAGGGCATCTCGATGGCCTTGACCTCGGGCACGAAGGATTCGACCGGCCCCGTGGTGCACACGCACATCTGCACCGTGCCCAGTTGCAATTGCTGCAGCACCTGGGTTTCGCTGCCGAGCGCGCCGGAGTGGTGGATGACGACCTCGTACTTGCCGGGCAGCTCCTTGTCCAGCACTTCCTTGAATTTTTCGGCCGACAGCGTGTGCACGAAAGACGGCGCGGTGACGATGCCGATGTTGACCTGCACCGGCGCGGCCGTAGCCGCGCTCCAGCTCCATCCGATGATGCAGGCCATGGCCGTGAGGGTGCGCGATATCCGTTTCATGCTGTCTCCTTGAGGTGTTTATCGGGGTTCACGCGATCGCGCGCGGCGCGAGGGTGTGAGAGAAAAGATGCTAGCAGAAACATCGTCTGTCCCGCCAATTTCCATGATGCGCCTGTGCTGATGGCCGCGCCCCGGCCAGGCTCATTCCTGAAACAGCGAGGGAGAGCCGCCGGAGGGCTGCAGGCCCAGATGCCGCCACGCTGCCAGCGTCGCCACGCGCCCGCGCGGCGTGCGCTGAAGAAAGCCCTGCTGGATGAGGTAGGGTTCGATCACGTCCTCGATCGTGTCGGGCTCCTCGCCGATGTTGGCGGCCAGGGTATCGAGCCCCACGGGGCCGCCGTCAAAGCGCTGCACCACGGCTTGCAGGAGCTTGCGGTCCATCACGTCGAAGCCCTGCGGGTCCACGTCCAGCATGGCCAGCGCCCGCTGCGCGATGTTCTGCGTGATGCGCCCGTCTCCCTTCACGTCGGCGTAGTCGCGCACGCGGCGCAGCAGCCGGTTGGCGATGCGCGGCGTGCCGCGCGAGCGGCGGGCGATTTCAGTGCTGCCCTCGGCGTCGATCGGCGCGTGCATCAGGCCCGCGCTTCGCGTGACGATGAGCGCGAGCTCCTCGGGCGTGTAGAACTCCAGCCGCGCCACGATGCCGAAGCGGTCGCGCAGCGGATTGGTGAGCATGCCCGCGCGCGTGGTCGCGCCCACGAGCGTGAAGGGCTGCAGGTCGAGCTTGATCGAGCGCGCGGCCGGGCCCTCGCCGATCATGATGTCGATCTGGTAGTCCTCCAGCGCCGGGTAGAGGATTTCCTCGACCACGGGCGAGAGGCGGTGGATCTCGTCGATGAAGAGAACGTCGTTCTTCTCCAGATTGGTCAGCAGCGCGGCGAGGTCCTTGGGTTTTTCCAGCACCGGGCCGCTGGTCTGGCGCAGCTGCACGCCCAGCTCGTGCGCGATGATGTGCGAGAGCGTCGTCTTGCCCAGGCCCGGCGGGCCGAAGAGCAGCACGTGGTCCAGCGCCTCGCCGCGCTTTTTGGCGGCGCCGATGAAGATCTCCAACTGCTCGCGCGCCTTGGCCTGACCGACATAGTCATCCAGCAGCTTGGGGCGCAGCGCGCGCTCCAGCGCCTCCTCCTGGGGCGACGCGGGCGCGGCCGAGATCACGCGGGCGTGTGGCGCGGGCGGTGCGGCGGCAAAGTCGTCGGTGTGGATGCTCATGTCAGGGGCATTCTCCTGCAAGGGCTTCAGGGTTTGAGCCACTGATGCAGCGCGTCGGCGTAGGTCAGGTCGAAGCGTGCAAAGAAGTCGGGGCCATTGGGGTTGGTGCAGCTGGAGGTGCCGCCATAAAGCTGGCCGATGAGGTAGTGGCGCTGGCCCAGGGTCATGAAGGCCCCCGAACCGCTGCTGCCCGGCTCCACCACGCCCTGCTGCCATTGAACGGAATAGAAGGTGCCCGTGCTGCGATCCGCCGAGAGGCACTGGTTGTTGGCGCAGATGCTGTAGCCGCTCAGCTTGCCGAGGCTGATTTTCTGCAGGTCGCCCTCGGGATGATGGACATCGGAGATGGCGGTGCCGGGAACGGCATCGGGGCCGAAGTAGGAGCCCGCGTACACCACCCCGGCCGGAACGCTGTCGGCCAGGCGCACGAGCGTCGTGTCCGCGGCCGTGCTGGTGTAGAGCAGCGTGGCGCCGCCCGTGCGCTGTGCGTGGGCCGGATCGATGCTTGTACTGCCGCAGGCGGCGGCGCGCAGCAGCCAGTCGGTGGTCAGGGTCGATGCGGTAGTCTGGTCGTCTATGCAGTGATGGGCCGTCAGCACATAGGGCGTGCTGCTGTTGGCCGCGTCGTTCATCAGGGTGCCGGTGCACTGGTAGGTGTAGCCGTCGGACTTGACGAAGCGCAGGCGCGCGACCGATCGCCCCTGCTCGAGGGCGTCGGCGCTACAGGCCACGTCGATTTCGCAGCTGCCGGCATCGGCCTTGACCAGTTGCAGCGCCTGCTGCGAGGTGATCGTGATGTGCGAGAGCAGGGGCACCGACAGGCGCACGGCGTTGACGTCGGCCTGCGCGGGAATCTCGATCACGAGCGTGACCTGTTCTCCGGCGACTTCGGGGCTCCAGTAGAGGCTGGCGGTGGAGGTGTTCGCGCCGCCATCGAGGTTGCGCTGCATGAGGGCGTGCAGCTGCTCGGCATCGATGGCGTGGGCCTGCCCTTGCGAGCCCTGGAAATAAAGACGTGACCCGGCCGGAAGCGCCTGCACGCGCACGCCCAGGCGCAGCCCCTGCGCGCCCGTGGCCACGAAACGCAAGGCCGCCACCTGACTGCCGTCCTTGCCCGGCTGCCACCGCAGAAGCGCCGTGGTTTGCTCCGTGGTGGAGGTGTCGTTCACCGTGCGCCCCTGGCCGATCTGCAGTGGCGTGCCCGCGGGTGCCGTGCCCGCGGACTTGCCCGTGGCCAGCGCGGGCAGCGCGATGGTTGCGCTGACGGGCGCCAGGGGGACGATCGTGGAGACGATTGCGGGGGCGGACTCCGGTGCGCCTGCCTTGGACAGCGCGGCCGGGTCGAACGGCTCGATCCGGTCGGCCGCCGGTGGCGCGGGCGGCTGCGGCGTGGGAGCCGGAGCGGGGCTGTCCGAGCCGCCGCCGCACCCCGAAAGGGCAAGCAGCAGGCACAGGGCGGCTGCCCGGGTGAGATGGTGATGCATGATTTTCCTTTTCATTTGGCCAGTGTCTTGAGCGCGAGCTTGATGCCCTCGCTCACGCCAACGTCGGCTGGCAGTGCCTTGAGCGCGGCGGCCGCTTCCTTGTCGTTGTAGCCCAGCGCGAGCAGCGCCTGCAGGATGTCGGACTGCGCCGCGCCGCCCGGCTGCGCGCGCGCGCCCATGTCCGCGCCCAGTTTGCCCTTGAGCTCCAGCAGCAGCCGCTCGGCGGTCTTCTTGCCTATGCCCGGCACCTTCACCAGGCGAGCGGCCTCCTGCAGTGTCACCGCCTGCGCCAAGTCGGCCGCGCCCATGCCCGAGAGGACGGCGAGCGCCGTGCGCGGGCCCACGCCGCTGACCTTGATCAGCTCGCGAAACGTCTGGCGTTCCGCCGACGTGCCAAAGCCGTAGAGCAGTTGCGCATCCTCACGCACGATGAAGTGCGTGAGCAGGCTCACGTGCTCGCCCACGGCCGGCAGGTTGTAGAAGGTGCTCATCGGCACCAGTACCTCGTAACCCACGCCGTGGCAGTCGATCAGCACCTCGGGCGGGTTCTTCTCCAGCAGCGTGCCGGTCAGTTTGCCTATCATTCACGTCCTTGGCCGCAATCTCGCGGCGCCTTCGGGAAATTATCCGCGTGATCCTGCGCCACACCTTCACACCCCTGAACAATACCCGCCTGGCCCATCTGTGCGGTCCGGCGGATGAGTATCTGCGGAGCATCGAGCTGGCGCTGCAGGTGAAGATCACCCACCGCCAGGAGCACTTCAAGGTGGAGGCCCCGAAGGCGCAGGCCACGCGCGCGATGGAAGTGCTGCAGGCGCTCTACGAGATGGCCGCGCGTGCGCTCAAGCCCGAACAGGTGCAGCTGGTGCTGGCCAGCAGCCTGTCGCTCGCCGAGGACGGCGAGGGCGGCGTGCATCTGAACACGCGCCGGGGCGATGTCAAGGCGCGCACGCCCAACCAGAGCGTGTACCTGAGCAGCATCGCCAGCCACGACATCACCTTCGGCATCGGCCCGGCGGGCACGGGCAAGACCTACCTGGCGGTGGCTTGCGCGGTCGACGCGCTGGAAAGGAGCGGCGTGCAGCGCATCATCCTCACGCGCCCGGCGGTGGAGGCGGGCGAGCGCCTGGGCTTCCTGCCGGGCGATCTGACGCAGAAGGTCGACCCCTACCTGCGCCCGCTGTACGACGCACTCTACGAGCTGATGGGGTTCGACCGCGTGCAAAAGGCCTTCGAGCGCGCGCAGCTGGAGATCGCGCCGCTCGCGTTCATGCGTGGCAGAACGCTGAACAACGCCTTCATCATCCTGGACGAGGCGCAGAACACCACGCCCGAGCAGATGAAGATGTTTCTCACGCGCATCGGCTTCGGCAGCCGCTGCGTGGTCACCGGCGACGTGAGCCAGATTGACCTGCCCCGAGGGGCGGTGAGCGGCCTGGTGGACGCCGAGCGTATCCTCAGGCGCGTGCAGGGCATCGCGGTCACGCATTTCACCAGCGCCGACGTGGTGCGCCACCCGCTGGTGGCGCGCATCGTCGATGCCTACGATGCGCAGCGCAAGGCCCGCGCCTGAATCCCATTCTTTTTTTTCGTACCCCATGATCCGTACCCTGCTCAAATCCAAGATCCACCGCGTGCGCGCGACGCACTGCGACCTGCACTACGAGGGCTCGTGCGCCATCGACGAAGATCTGCTCGATGCGGCGGGCATCGTCGAGAACGAACAGGTGCACATCTGGAACGTGGACAGCGGCCAGCGCTTCGTCACCTACGCCATCAAGGGCCAGCGCGGCAGCGGCATGGTCTCCGTCAACGGCTCGGCTGCGCGCCGCGCCTGTGTCGGCGATCTGCTCATCATCGCCGCGTTCGCTCAGGTGAGCGAGGAAGAGCTCGCCACGCACCAGCCACGCCTGGTGTTCGTCGACGAAAAGAACCGGCAGGTCTCGCTTACGCACCGCGTACCCACGCAGATGCTTTAATCTATTTGATAGCTGCAAGCGCTTGTTACATAAGCGTTTGAGGCCAATTTGGCTTGAAGATGTCCCTGAAGCACCTCACGCTCTCGCTGCAGTTCGCACGCGACGCCGCGCAGCACCGCGCCCTGCTGCCCCGGCACCGGGTGGCGCGCTGGGTCCGACACGCGCTGGACGCGGACGCTGAAATTACCGTACGCATTGTGGGCGAGGACGAGGGGCGCGCGCTCAACGCGGGCTATCGGCACAAGGACTACGCGACCAACGTGCTCACCTTCGACTACGAGCAGCAGCCTACCGTGGTCGCCGACCTGGTGCTGTGCGCACCCGTGGTCGAACGCGAGGCGCGCGAGCAGAACAAGACGCTGGAGGAGCACTACGCCCACCTGCTGGTGCACGGCGCGCTGCATGCGCAAGGGTGGGACCACGAAACCAGCGAACAGGACGCGCGCGAGATGGAGGCGCGCGAAACGGCCATCCTGCGCGGCCTGGGTTTTGCCGACCCCTATGCGGCGTAAGGATTGATGCTCGATATCGCCCTGCTGCTGGTGGCTGCCTTCTTCGCCGGCACGCTCAATGCCGTGGCCGGGGGCGGCAGCTTTCTCACGCTGCCCGCGCTGATTGCCGTGGGCGTGCCTCCGGTGACGGCCAATGCCACGGGCACGGTGGCGCTGCTGCCGGGCTACGTGGCCAGCATCTTCGGCTCGCGCGAGGACATGGAGCCGGCGCCGGGGCTGTCGATGCCGCTGGTGGTGGGGCTGTCGCTCGTCGGCGGGGTGCTGGGCGCGGCGCTGCTGCTGGTCACCTCCAACGCTGCCTTCAACCGCCTCATCCCCTGGCTGCTGCTGCTGGCCACGGCGATGTTCGCCTTTGGGCCGCAGCTGCGCCGCTGGGCCGACAGCCATCGCGCGCGAGGCGCCCGGGCGTCGCGGCTCAAGGCCGTCACCGGGCTGTTGCTGGTGGCGGGCTATGGTGGCTATTTCAATGGCGGCATGGGCATTCTCATGCTGGCGCTCTTCGGCCTGCTGGGGCAGACGCGCCTGAACGCGATGAACGCGATCAAGAACCTGGTCTCGACGCTGCTCACGGCCATTGCCGTGACCATCTACGCGGCCGGCGGCATCGTGCAGTGGAAGGAGGCGCTCATCATGATGGTCGCCGCCACGCTGGGCGGCTACCTGGGCGCGCGCGGCGCGAGAAAGCTCCCGCCCGCCGTGCTGCGCTGGAGCATTGTGCTCATCGGCCTGGTGATGACGGTGCTGTTCTTCATCCGGCCGTGAACGGGGCCGCCCGCCGGCCCGCGAGCCAGCCGGGCAGTTGCGACATGTGGCTGAGGATGTGCACCACCCCCGCCTCGTGCAGCTGGCGGGCCGTGTTCACGGCGCCTTCGCTCGGACAGTAGCCGACCACGGTGGCGCCTGCATCCACGCCTGCGCGCACGCCGATGGCCGTGTCTTCCACCACCACGCAGCGCTCGGGCGTCACGCCCAGGCTGGCGGCGGCGGCCAGGTAGACGTCGGGCGCGGGCTTGCTGCGCGGCAGGTCGTGGCCGCTGAAGACGTGCGGCCCGAAGTAGGGCTTCATGCCCACTTGCGCCAGCTGCATTTCCACCTTGGCGCGGTCGGCGCCCGAGGCGCAGGCGATGCGTCCGCCCAGCAGCGCGTGGATCGCCCTGACCGTGTCCACGGCGCCCGAGATGGGTTGCAGCTCGGCGGCCAGGCGTGCGTTGCGCCGCGCATAGAAAGCCGTCATCCATTCGTCGGTCAGGGGGCGGCCCGTTTCCTGCTCGATGCGCCGCGCTTCACTGCGCACCGCCTTGCCGATGAAGATCCGCAGGCACTGCGCGGGTGACAGCGCCCAGCCGGATTCATTGAGCATCTCGCACAGCACGCCGTTGGTGATGGCCTCGCTGTCCACCAGCACGCCATCGCAGTCGAACAGCACGGCATCGAAGGTCTCGGTCATGAATTCAGGTCTTCCGGTTCAGGGTGGCGAAGCGCTCCGTCTGTGCGTTCCATGTCTGCACCTGGTCGCGCCCGCGCTGCTTGGCCGCATACAGGGCGGCGTCGGCCTGGCGGATGAGCTCCGCGGCCAGTTGCAGTGGCTGGGCCGAGCTGCTGTCTTCCTCCGCGATGGCATGGGGCAGCACGCTGGCCGCGCCGACGCTGATGGTAACCACGCCGCCACCGACGCCCCGGCTGTGTTTCATCTGGAGTTCGCGCACGGCCAGGCGCAGGCGCTCTCCCACTGCCTGCGCCTGCTCCTCGGTGGCGCCGGGCAGCAGCACGGCGAATTCTTCTCCGCCGTAGCGCGCCACCATGTCCCCCGCGCGGCCCGTGGCCGAGGACAGCGTCAGCGCGACGTGGCGCAGGCATTCGTCGCCCTGCTGGTGGCCGTGGTGGTCGTTGTAGGCCTTGAACAGATCGATGTCGATCATCAACAGGGCCAGCGGCGCGCGGCTGCGCTCGGCGCGCTCCCATTCCTGGCTCAGCGCTTCGTCCAGTGCCAGCCGGTTGGCGACCTGGGTCAGCGGGTCGATGCGCACCTGCGCCTCCAGCGCCGAACGGTAGCGCTCCAGCGCTTCCTCGGTGTGCTTGCGCTCGGTGATGTCCTGGATCGTGCCGACGATGCGCCGCTGGTGCGCTTCGGCATCCTCAGCGTGGTCCCCCAGCACTTCGATCCAGCGCAACTGGCCGTCGTTCTGGCGTGTGATGCGATGCTGCATGCGCAGGGGCTTGTGCTCCTGGATGGTCTGGCGGTTTTCCTCCCAGACACGGTCGCGATCACGCGGGTCGACCGCGGCGAACCACTGCTCGCGCGTGGCGCTGGGGGCGGGTTGGAGGCCGAAGATCTCGAATGCCATGGCCGAGCCGCGGTAGGTCTGGCTTTGGATGTCATAGGCGTAATAGCCAATGGACGCGGCCTTTTGCGCCGCATCCAGCCACAGCATGTGCTCCTGCAGATCACGCTTGAGCATGCGCTCGCGTTGCCAGGCATGGCGCAGCCACAGCAGCACCAGGCTGCCCGAAAGCATCAGCGCCAGGCTCGCGGCCAGCGCCAGGACCTGCCAGTTGCGCTGCTGCACTTCGGCGAAGGCTTCGGCCGTGTCCATCTTGGAGACCACGAGCCAGTGGCTGTCGGGCACGATCCCTGCCGTGGCGACGACCGAATGATGCTGGTCGTCGCGGGCGTAGAACACACCGCGCACACCATGCATCAGCTGGTCGGCGATGGTGTCCCTGGAGGGGCTCGTGCCCATGTGGCGCGTCAAGGGGGCGTCTGTCCATTGGCGCATGGGGCTTGCGTACAGCAGTCCCTTCTCGTCCTGCTGCAGCAGCAGCGATTCCCCGCTGTGGCTGGTGGTGGGCCAGCCCTGCAGCAGCGGGTAGAGCGTCGTGCCCGCGTCCATCACGAGCCAGATGGCCGCAACCGCTTCGCCGTGGGTGTCGAAGAGGGGCGCCAGCATGCTGAAGAAGGTGGAGTCGAACCCGTCGCCCCGGCGCAAACCGACGATGGCCGGCCCCGCCTGGACGAAGGCCTGCCTCAGGGCGGTCGATTCCGTGGTCGGCAGCTGGCCGTCGGTGGGGCCCTGTGCATCCAGCAGTAGCCGACCCTGGGTATCGACCAGGTAGGTACTGCTGTACTGCAACCGCTCCACCAGGGAGCGCAGCCGCGTGCGCAACGGGGCTTCGTGGGCGCTGTCGCGCTGCTGGAGCCACTGCGTGACGGCCGTGGCCAAAACATCGTCGTCGCTGAGCATTTCGGCTTCGGCCATCTTGTGCGCGCGCCACGCGGCGATGGCGCCGATCTGCAGCTGGTTGACCGCGTTCAAGCCGACTTCGACCTGGTGGCGAAAGCGCGCCTCGCGGGCGGCGTAGGTGCTCGACAGTGCCCACGCCATGAGGGCAAATGCAGCGATCAGAAGCAGCGCCCAGCCCAACGTCGCGTGTCGTTTTATCTTGTGCAGAAGTATCTGCCAGCGCATGCGTGTTTCTGGATGTTTCTCGAGAGCTGGCGCGCAGCGTACCATGTCGCCTCGTGATGCGTACGTGGGTACGCGCCTCAGTGGCCGTGGCCAGTCACCAGTTCATAGCGCAGGGTTTCTCCGATGACGGTCTTGTACCCAGAAAATTCAACCGGCCGGGCGCAACCGCTGGCTCATTGGCACCGCCGGGGGTGGCTCACCCGGCTGCTGGCCGCGGGTGCCGCCTCGTGGGCCGGGGCGCTGCCGTCCGCGCTCGCGGCCAGCCATCCGTCCAGCGTCACGCTCAGCACCACGCAGGAGCCCTCCAGTCTCGACCCGACCGTGGATGCGCTGGCCGCGGTCGGCGGGGTGGTGCACTACAACATTCTGGAGGGACTCACCCGGATCGAGGAAAACGGCAGCGTCTCACCGCTGCTGGCCGAACGCTGGAACGTGAGCCCGGATGGCCTGCGCTACAGCTTCGATCTGCGCCGGGGAGTGCGCTTTCACGACGGCGCGCCCTTCACTGCCGATGCCGTGCGCTTCAGTTTCGAGCGCTCGGCGGCCCCCGCATCGACCAACAAGGCGCGCAAGGCGCTGTTTTCCAATATCGCGGGCATCCAGGCGGATGGCCCGCATCGCCTGCATCTTGCCTTGCATCATGCGGATGCCCAGTTCCTGTTTCGTCTGGGGGAGAACACCGCCGTGATCCTGCACCCCCAGAGTACCGGTCAGGCCGCCACGCAGCCCGTGGGAACCGGTCCGTACCGGCTCGCCGACTGGCGCAAGGGCCACAGCCTGCGTCTCGTGCGCGCCGATGCCTACTGGGGCCGCAAACCCAGGATGGACAGCGTCACCTTCCGTTTCATCATCGAGCCCGACGAGCAGGCGGCGGCGCTCGACTCGGGCGAGGTCGATCTGCTGTTCCAGTTCGCCACGCCCATCGTGCAGCGGTTTCGCGGCAATGCCGATTTCCAGGTGCTGGTCGGCGCGTCCAGCGGCAAGGCCATGCTGGCGCTGAACAACCGGCGCGCGCCGCTCGATGATGTGCGAGTGCGCCGCGCAATCACCCATGCGATTGATCGCGAAGCCTTCATCCGGCGCGGATTCGATGGCCGCGGCTACCCCATAGGCAGCCACTTCGCGCCGACCGATGCGGGCTATCTGCATCTCGAGAGCTTCTACCCCTACAGCCCGGAGCGCGCGCGCTCGCTGCTGGACGAAGCGGGTGTGCGCGCGCCGCTGCACCTGCGCTGCGCGCTGCCGCCGACACCCTATGCCGTCACCGGGGCACCCCTGCTGGCGCAATACCTGGCCGAGGTCGGCATCACGCTCGATCCGGTCGCCATGTCCTGGACCGAGTGGCTGGCCGGACCGTTCAAGGGCGATTTCGACACGACCTTCATCAACCACATCGAGCCGCTGGACTACCTGATCTACACCGACCCGGAGTATTACTTTCACTATGACAGCGGCGCGTTTCGCGAGCTGGCGGCGCGCCATGCCCAGGCAGGCAACGCACGCCAGCGCCAGCAGCTGTTCGCGCGCATTCAGCGCCACCTCGCCCAGGATGCGGTCAATGCCTGGGTCTACACGCCGCAGGTGGGCACCGTGGTGCGCAAGGGCCTGCGCGGCTCGTGGGTGAACTACCCCATCGTCGCGCACGACGTGGGCGCGTTGTGGTGGGAGTGATTTGAATGAAAAGTGGCTGAGAGGCAGAGTGGAAAAGCGCTTGCAGCTATCAAAGTGATGGATGGGCCGCGTGGCTGGCCCCGGGCGGCTTCGGGCCTGCTGCGACAATCCGGGCCATGAATCCCACCTATGTGTTAACCCTTTCCTGTCCGGATCGGCTCGGGCTGGTGCATGCCGTCTCGGGCTTTCTGCTGGAGCACGGCGGCAATATCGAAGAAGCCGCGCAATACAACGACCCGGCCACGGGCCTGTTCTTCATGCGCGTGCAGTTTGCCTGCGAGCGCTTCGATCACGCCACGCTCGCCTCGCGCCTCACCACCTTCGCCGAGCCCTACGCCATGCGCTGGGGATTGCACGACCGGGCGCGTCCCATGAAGACCGTGATCTTCGTGAGCCAGCAGGGCCATTGCCTCAACGACCTGCTGTTTCGTGTCAAGAGCGCTCTGCTGCCCATCGAGGTGGCCGCCATCATCAGCAACCATCGTGACTTTTACCAGCTGGCCGCCAGCTACGACATCCCGTTTCACCATCTTCCGGTGACGGCGGCCACCAAGGCACAGGTGGAGCAGCGCCAGTTCGACATCATCGAATCCGAGGGGGCCGAGCTCGTGGTGCTGGCGCGCTACATGCAGATTCTCTCCAACGAGATGTGCGGCAGGCTCGCCGGGCGCGCCATCAACATCCATCACAGCTTCCTGCCCAGCTTCAAGGGCGCCAAGCCTTACTACCAGGCGCACCAGCGCGGCGTGAAGTTGATCGGCGCGACGGCGCACTACGTCACCGCCGATCTGGACGAGGGCCCCATCATCGAGCAGGACGTGGCCCGCGTGGACCACACCGACACCGTCGAAGACTTGACCGCGCGCGGGCGCGACACTGAAAGCCAGGTGCTGGCGCGCGCTGTCAAGTGGCACAGCGAGCACCGCGTGCTGCTCAACGGCCACAAGACGGTGGTGTTCCGGTAGGGGCGATCAGCCTGAGAGCGCTTCCCAGCGCTCCAGCGCCTGCATCAACAGCGCCTCGATCTCGCCATCGCGGCGCGCCAGTTGGGCAGCGCGCTCGTGGTCACTGGCGTAGAGAGTGCCATCGGCCAGCTGCGCGCGCAGCGCCTGCTGCTCGGCCTCGAGGGCTTCGATCTGCTCCGGCAGCTGTTCCAGTTCGCGCTGTTCCTTGTAGCTGAGTTTCTTTTTTTGTAGCTGCTCGCGCCCGTCAAGCAGGCTTTTGGGCTCACTTTTTATTCTGTTTTCGTCCGGGGCGGCCTTGGACTGGGTGAGTTCACGCATGCGCCGCGATTGCGTGAGCCAGTCCTGCACGTTCCCTTCGTACTCCCGCCACTGCCCCTGGCCTTCGCTGGCGATGATGCTGGTGACCACGTTGTCCACGAACCGCCGGTCGTGGCTCACGAGAAACACCGTGCCGTCGTAGTTCTGCAGCAGCTCTTCGAGCAGCTCCAGCGTGTCGATGTCCAGATCGTTGGTCGGCTCGTCCAGCACCAGCACATTGGCCGGGCGTGCAAACAGCCGCGCCAGCAGCAGGCGGTTGCGCTCACCGCCGGAGAGCGATCGCACCGGTGAGCGCGCCCTGGCGGGCGAAAAAAGAAAATCGCCCAGGTAGCTGCGCACATGCTTGCGCTCCTGGCCGATCTCGATCCACTCGCTGCCCGGGCTGATGAAATCCTCCAGCGTGGCATCCAGGTCGATCTGCGCGCGCATCTGGTCGAAGTAGGCGATCTGCAGGTTCGCCCCCAGTCGAATCTGTCCGCTGTCGGCCTGCAACTGGCCCAGCATCAGCTTGAGCAAGGTGGTCTTGCCCGCGCCGTTTGGGCCGATCAGGCCCACCTTGTCGCCGCGCAAGATGGTTGTGGTGAAACCCGCCACCACCACCTTCTCGCCAAAGGTCTTGCGCACGTTTTCCAGCTGCGCGACGATCTTGCCTTGGTAGGCACCACTGCCGCGGCCCGAATCCACATCCATCTTCACCCGTCCCAGCGCGCCGCGCCGCTCGGCGTGTTGCCTGCGCAGCTCGTGCAGCCGTGTGATGCGGCTCTGGCTGCGCGTGCGCCGCGCTTCCACGCCCTTGCGTATCCACACCTCCTCCTGCGCCAGAAGTTTGTCCGCCTTGGCGCTCAGCACTTCTTCCTGCGCCAGCTGCTCGGCCTTCTGGCGCTGGTAGGCGGTGAAGTTGCCGGGGTAGGAGATCAGCTTGCCGCGATCGAGCTCCACGATGCGTGTCGCGACGCGATCCAGAAAGCTGCGGTCGTGCGTGATCGTCACCACGCTGCCCACGAAACCCAGCAACAATTCTTCCAGCCACTCGATCGCTTCCAGATCCAGGTGATTGGTCGGTTCATCGAGCAGCAGCACGTTGGGGCGCGCCACCAGCGCCTGCGCCAGGGCTACGCGTTTTTGCATGCCGCCGGAAAGCTCCCCCACCAGGGCTGTGTCCGCCAGATGCAGACGCTGAAGAGCCTCCTGCACGCGCTGCTCCCAGTTCCAGGCGTCGTGCGCCTCGATCTGTGCCTGCAGGCTGGCCAGTTCGGCTGTGTCGCTCACCTGGGCGTAACGCTCGCGCAGCGACTTGGCTTGCGCCAGTCCGAGGGAGACGCACTCGAAAACCGTCTGCGCTGGTTGCAGCGTCGGCTCCTGCGCCACGTAAGCTACCCGCGTGCCTTGCTGCACCGACAAGCCCCCGTCATCCAGCGTCGCCAACCGGGCCAGGACCTTGAGCAGCGAGGACTTGCCTGCGCCATTGCGCCCGATCAGGCCCACGCGCTCGCCGGCCTCCAGCGCGAAGCTCGCCTTGTCCAGCAAAGGCCAGTGCCCGAAGGCCAGCTGCCCATCCATCATCGTCATCAGTGCCATCGGCAAATTATCCGGGCAGGCCTTCCTTCTGATCTTTTTCCCCTTTTCTTGCTTTGGGTGCAAAATTGGGTATACAATGCAGGGCTTCGCTGATCGCAGCGCCTCTGGTTTCTCTGGGGTCCACGAGAGTGGATTTTGGGGTGGCAAGAGGGAAGGTTCGTTAACAAGCTACAGCCGATAAGCGTG
>Ga0209941_1000974_pt1 | contig 24510 bp, 19 predicted proteins | sample ThiBiot_300_plan_FD_183945 | JGI IMG/M metagenome (GOLD analysis project Ga0209941, IMG submission 183945) | Wastewater bioreactor microbial communities from Cape Town, South Africa - Thiocy_solids_1 (SPAdes) | ecosystem: Engineered > Bioremediation > Thiocyanate > Unclassified | place: South... | reverse complement strand
TCATGGAGACGGCGACGCAGTTGATCCAGCATCGATCCGAGGATCGGTTTGATCTGATGTATCGCCTGCTGTGGCGCTTGAAGGATCAGCCTGACCTGCTGGCCGTCCTGTCGGATCGGGATGTGGCCGAGGCGGCTGATCGGGTGAAGGCGGTGCGCCGCGCCGCCCACAAGATGAAGGCCTTCGTCCGATTCCGACAGGCTGAGGATGAGGCAGGCGACCACTGGGTCGCCTGGTTCGAGCCGGCGCATCGCGTGTTGCAGGCGACCGCGCCCTTCTTCGCCCGGCGATTCAGCGCCATGCGATGGACGATCCTGACGCCGGACGGCTCAGCTCATTGGCACGGAGAGACCTTGACCTTCGGCCCTGCCGGCGAACAGGCGCAGGCCCCGGCCGAGGACGCCGTGGAGGACTTCTGGCGCACCTATTACGCTTCGACCTTCAATCCCGCACGGCTGCGGCTTCAGGCGATGCGGTCGGAAATGCCCAAGCGCTACTGGAAGAACCTGCCCGAGGCGGCGCTGATACCGGAACTGACCGCCGCTGCGTCGGTTCGCACTGAAGCCATGGTGACGCAGTCCGCACCGAAACCCAATGAGCGTTTCCAGCGCGTCCGCGCACCTTCCGTCGATCGCGCGCCGACCGACGATCTGGTTCCTGGCGATCTGGATGAGCTGGCGCGGGGCGTTCAGGGGTGCCGCCGCTGTCCCTTGTGGCGCGACGCCACCCAGGGCGTCTGCGGCGAGGGCCCCAAGCGTGCGGCTCTGATGGTGGTAGGCGAACAGCCCGGCGATCAGGAGGATCTGGTCGGACGACCCTTCATCGGTCCCGCTGGACGCCTGCTGGACGCGGCGTTTGAAGAAGCGGGCCTGCATCGTCGTGACCTCTACCTGACTAATGCGGTCAAGCACTTCAAGCACGAACCGCGCGGCAAGCGCCGACTGCACAGAACGCCAAGCCCTAGCGAGGTTCAGGCCTGCCGCTGGTGGTTGGATCATGAACGACGTCTGGTGAAGCCTCGGTTGATCGTAGCGCTGGGCGCAACGGCGGGTCTGGCGGTGCTTGGCCGGAAACCTGCCGTGCAGGCCGAGCGGGGCCGGGTCATCACGGCGGACGACGGCGCGCGCGTGGTTCTTACTGTTCACCCTGCTTATCTGCTGCGCCTGCCTGATCCGGCTGCGAGGGATAGCGAACGCGCCAAATTCCTGGCGGACCTCAGGGTCGCATCGGCCGAGTTTTAGAGTCTGTCGGCTAAAATCTCAGGCGAGGAAGTCAAGTGTGAGGTATCGCCCAAATCCTGCTCCCGCACCCAAGCTTACAAAGCCCCGATGGCATACGCCTCGGGGCTTTCTGCTGTATGCGCCCAAGCAAGAGGTGCGGCGATGATCTGCGGGCCTCATTGGTGACCGCCATGTGAAATCAATAACTTAAGGTAATTTTAGCGTACCAAGATGCAGGGGCATGGGCAAGCTTCTTCAGCCGCCAGTTCCGCTTCCAGCGTCGCGCGCTGGGTCTCAAGGGCGGCTAAGCTGTCCTTGATCGCCGCGCCGCTCAGGACGCCGTCGGCCACCTCGTCGATCAGCCGATCCGACCGGCGTATGGCCTCGGCCAGGTTGGCTTCCAGTTTGCGTTCGATTTCCGCCACTTCGCGTTCCAGCGGTGCCCGCTCGATCTGAAGGGCTCCGCTCTCTCTGCCGTAGCGTGAAAGGTTCTGACAAGGACCGAGACCAATGCTGCGCATGATGCGCGACATAGTCCAGCGTAATCACATCGAAGCTGCGATCCGGGAATGGGAGGGCCTCGGCGCAACCTTCGGCGACATCCAATCCACTCCGGCTTCGACGCCAGCCTCGTACGCCGCGAGCAGGATGCCCCGGCACCGCATCCCACGTCGAGCGGACTATGCGGCCGAAGCGCCAAAAGCCGATACAGAAACTGATGCTTGTAAGCGGCGCAGACGCGTCACAGGTTCAGGCGCCGATCCGCGCGCTGAATCAGGTTGGACAGGACTGAACCCAAGTGTTTCTCGGCGGATATTCAGCTGTCGACGCGGCGGTGGCGGCGGGACTGGCGACTCAGGTGTTCTCCCGCCTCCTGACCCCGGACCGGCACAGTGGACATTGGCGAGCGATTTGGTTTGCCGCCGTTGCCATCATCAGAGATCGTGTTTCACTCGAGGCTGACGGACTCGAAATCGAAGGCCGCGTTGCGAACCATCGTCTGCGCCTTTCGGGAGCATCGTCCCTAGCTGAGGCAGTGTGACGGTTTGATATTGGTTGAATAGCGGGCGGGAGGTGCCTGGCGCCTAGCTATATCTGATATCCGCTGCTGGCGCTTTCCGGCCTCCCTGTCTGCACCGGTTCTGCACGGCTTCTGCCATGAAGCTGGACTGTTCAATCATCGCGGCTTGATGCTGCGGGGCCACAAGGACGGCTCTGAAAAGGAGGCGCTGTCCGTTTGTGTCCATCTCATCTCTTCGATCCTCCTTCTGGATGAAGGTCGCCTTAGGGGGGCTGCTCATTGCCGCGGCTGACGCCCTGTTCTTCGTGCATCGGCCCGGCGCGACCCTAGGTTTCTTCGCTCTTTCGTGGCTGGGCGCTGCCGCTCTCTTTCGCAAGGGCTGGATCAGGGATCGGCGGGGGCTGGCGGCGGCGGGGGCCGCGACGGCTCTGGCCCTGGTGATGATCGATCGGCCGGGCTTTCTGACCTGGGTGCTGTTCGGTCTGGCCCTGATGGTCGCGATGCAGTCGGCGCGGGTTCGTCGCGGCGAGGAGACCTGGCGCTGGTGCCAGAGGCTGGTCGTTCATGCTGCGGTGGCGCTTGCCGGGCCGTGGATTGATTTTTCTCGCCTGAGCCGGGTCAACCGGAGGCGCGGACGTGGGCCCAACCTGCCGGGGGCGATGCGTCTTCTGTTGTTGCCGGTTCTGGGCGGAACGATCTTCCTGGGCCTGTTCGCCAGCGCCAACCCCCTGATCGGCGAACTGCTGGCGCGGCTGCGGTTGCCGACGCTGACGGATGAGACTGCAAGCAGGGTCATCTTCTGGCTGGGGGCGTCCATCGCCATCGGAGGTATCCTTCGTCCGCGCTGGCGCCGTCGACTGATGGCCCTGCCGTCGCTGCAGGGACGCGCCGTTCCTGGCGGCGCAGCGGCTTCGATCACTCTGTCATTGGTGGTGTTCAACCTGCTGTTCGCGGTGCAGAACGGTTTGGACTTGGCCTTTCTGTGGAGCGGCGCGACCCTGCCCGAGGGCGTGAGCCTGGCCGAGTACGCTCATCGCGGCGCCTATCCGCTGATCGTTACAGCCCTGCTGGCGGGGATGTTCGTCCTGGTTTTCCTGCGACCGGGGTCGGAGACGGCCACGCGGCCGTTGGTTCGCAGACTGGTCATGCTCTGGGTCGGGCAGAACCTGCTTCTGGTGGCCTCCAGCCTGTTGCGAACGGCGGACTATATCGAGGTCTATTCCCTGACCCGGTTCCGCCTCGCGGCCATGATTTGGATGGTGCTGGTCGGCGTCGGCTTAGGCCTGATCTGCTGGCGTCTGCTGGCGAACAAGAGCGCCAACTGGCTGATCAACGCCAACGCCGGCGTCGCCTTGGTGGTGTTGGGGATCGTCAGCGCCGTCGATCTGGGGGCGGTGGCTGCATACTGGAACGTCCGTCATGCCCGTGAGATCGACGGCCAAGGGGCGCAACTCGACCTCTGCTATCTGGACAGCTTGAACGGCGCGGCTCTGGCTTCTCTGTTCGAGCTGGAACAGCGTGCTTCAGACCCCGTGTTTCGGGATCGCGTCGCCGCTGTCCGCGCCCGTCAGATGGCGACGATGCAAGCCCATCAGGCCGAGTGGCGGAGCTGGCGCTGGCGGGATGCGCGGCGGCTGGAGCGTGTGGCGCGTCTGGCCGCAGATCAGCCCCTGACGACGCCGGTCCCGGGACAGCGTGACTGCGACGGCTGGATCGTTCCGGCGGCTGTAGCTGTCCCCACGATGGCGCCGTCCTCGGCGCCTATCGCTTCCCAGTTGACCTCTGAAGCCGGAGCCTGATCATGGCCGTCATGCAGCGTACAGTCCTGGTCGTCGACGATGACCCGCATATCCGCGACCTTCTGACCTTCGCCCTCGGCAAGGCCGGGCTGGCGACGCGCGAGGCCGGGGATGGGGAGGCGGCGCTGGCCGCCATCGCCGAGCGGGCGCCGGACCTGGTGATCCTTGACATCAACATGCCGCGCATGGACGGGATCGAGGTATGCCGTCGTATCCGCGCGCAGGGGCAACTTCCGGTTCTCTTCCTGTCGTCGCGCGACGACGAGATTGACCGGATTCTGGGCATCGAACTGGGCGCTGACGACTATGTGGTCAAACCGTTCAGTCCGCGTGAGGTGGTGGCCCGCGTCGCGGCTATCCTGCGCCGTGTGAATTTGTCGCCTCCGCCGCCGCCGCAGGGCGCCGTGCGCATCGGACGGCTTTCACTGGACACGGAGGGTTGGCGCTCGCGGTGGGACGATCAGGAAGTGACGCTGACTATCACCGAGTTCGGAATCCTCAAGGCTCTGGCGGCGACCCCGCAGATGGTCTTCACGCGCGACGCCATCATCGACCGCATCCACGGACCGGGCTTCGCCCTGACCGATCGGACCATCGACAGTCACGTGCGCAACCTGCGAGCCAAGTTCGCGGCGTTCGGCGCCGCTGATGTGATCGAGACCCGTGCGGGCGTCGGCTATCAGATGGGCCCCTGTCGCGGCCAGGCGGCGTGATCAATCTTGTTGTCCAGGAAGCGCGGGCCTTTGTGCGGGCGCATTGGCCGGCCCTGCGCCTGCGCACCCTTCTTCTGTCGGTGCTGTTGTTCGCGGCTGTCCTGCCTGGCGCAGGGGCCGTCTTTTTGCGGGTCTATGAGAACACCCTGGTCCGCCAGACCGAGGCGGAGCTGATCGCCCAGACGGTCGCCCTGTCGGCGGCGGCTGAAACCTTGTGGCCCGGCGCGCGCGTCGTCGTCCCAACCGAGGCCCAGCGGGCGACGCCCGGATATTTTCGTCCAGAGCCGGCAAGCATTGATCTGCGTTCAGATCCCGTCTTGCCGCCGCGCCCAGTCGCGCAAGCGGCTCCGGCGCCGCCAGAGCCCATGGCTCTGGATGCTGCTGCTCGCCTGGCGCCGATCATGGAGGAGACCAGCCGCATCACTCTCGCCTCCATCGTCCTGATGGACCGCAACGGGGTTGTGGTGCGGGGTTTGGATCGAGGCGGAACCTGGCGTGATCTGCCCGAGGTCAAGACAGCCCTGTCCGGCGCGCCCGCGACTGTTCTGCGTCGTAACGCAGCCTACGAGCCCCGATATCAGATGGAGTGGCTCAGCCGCGCCTCGGGACTGCGCATCCATCACGCACGGCCCGTGGTGGTGAACGGTCGGGTCGAGGGCGTCATACTGACGTCGCGCTCGCCGCGCGCCCTGTTCAAGGGCGTCTATCAGGACCGAGGCAAGATCCTGTTCGGGGTCATCGTCGTCTTCGGTCTGCTAAGCGTCTTGGCGGTCGTGGTTTCGCGGGGGATCGCCCGCCCGATTGAGGCTCTGCGCCGCGTCGCCCGCGACGTCACTCACGGCGGCGGTTCAGTGCCGCCGCCGCCCGCGACGGCGGCGATCGAGATTCGCGATCTGTATGAGGATTTCGGCCGGATGGCCGAAGCTGTGGACCGTCGCTCTCGCTACCTGCGCGATTTCGCCGCCGCCGTCAGTCATGAGTTCAAGACGCCGCTCGCCGGCATTCAGGGAGCCGTCGAACTCCTTCAGGATCACGGCGACGACATGGAGCCGGATCAGCGTCGTCGCTTCCTCGGCAACATCGATTCCGACGCACGCCGGCTGTCCGATCTGGTGACGCGGTTGCTGGACCTGGCGCGAGCCGACATGGCGCGGCCCGAGGCCGGAGCCGCGGTAGACCTTCGGTCCGTGGCGGCGCGCATCGCCGACGCCCTGAAAGGCGGCCTGACGATCACGGTCGATCTGCCTGCCGGACTGCCCAAGGTCGCCGTGCCTGAAGCCAGTCTCGAGATGGCTCTTTCCATCCTACTGGAGAACAGCCGCCAGGTGGGCGCGAGCGAGGTCTTGATCACCGCTCAGGTTGAGGCAGACCAGATCCGCATGTTCGTGGCGGACGACGGGCCAGGCGTGGCCGAAGGCGACGTCGAGCGGATCTTCGAGCCGTTCTTCACAACGCGTCGCAATGAGGGCGGCGCTGGTCTGGGCTTGTCGATCGCGCGTTCTTTGCTGCGGGCAAATCATGCGGATCTTGGGCTGGCTGGATCGAGGACGGGAGCGATGTTCGAGATCGCATTGCCGCGTGTGTCGAGTGTACAAGCTTCACCCTAGGGGAGGGGTGTAGGTCAGCTCTCCCGACGCCTAATCGGATGTCCGCTTGAGCGGCAGCTAACGGCTGTTCCTGGCGCCCGGCTGACCTAGCTGGCTCGGCCACGATGCTCGGAGGCTATCAAGCACTGGGTTGGATCTTCTGTGTGTCACTCCGTGTGTTGAGCGATCAACACCTGCACCTTGCTGAGGGCGTCTTCAAAATGGGCCGGAACGGGCTTGTTGGTGACCAAGACGTGAATCTGGCTGAAGTCTAGGGTGTGGACCAGGGCTTCCCGATCGAACTTGGTGGAATCAGCCAGAAGGATGACGCGTTTGGCGAGCGGGGCGGCGGCCTGTTTGAAGTTTGCCTCATCCAGATGAAAATCTAGCGCGCCGCGGGCGGGATCCAGCGCGCCGATGGACAGCAGGGCTACGGTCGGAGCGTAGCGCGCGACCTGAGCCATGGTGTCGACGCCGAAGGTCGAGAGGTACTCATTGTTCACTTCGCCGCCGATGAAATAGACCCTGTTCCGGCCTGAACGCGCCGTCTCACGCGCGACCTCAAGGGAGTTGGTGATGATCGAGAGGCGGCTGTGTCGGTCGAGATGGCGGGCGGCGTAGTAGGAGCTGGTTCCTGAATCGATCAGGACCGAGGCGCCGTCTTCGATCAGGGCCGAGGCGGCCTCGCCGATGGCGTTTTTCGCCGCCTTGTTCTCATTCAGACGCTGGACGTAGTCGGCCTCCGCGATCTCCTCGCGCAGTCGCACCCCGCCGTGCACCTTTTCTATGCGTCCCGTTTTCAGCAGGGCCTGAAGATCGCGCCGGATGGTTTCCCCGGCGACGCCGAAGCGCGTCGCCAGCTCGATGACGCTGGCAGAGCCCTGAACTTCCAGAAGAGTGAGAATGGCGGGTTGGCGACGAAAGGACGACACAGCGTCTCTCCGGGTGTGATTTTTGGAATGATGTCGTGTGGATTTGGCATAATATCGATCTTAAATCCACAAAATCAAACATATTTGCAAAAACTTCAACATTAAATCACCGAGCTGTTGCGGCGCATTGGCACCTCGTCGCGGACGAAACGATCCGGGGCCGACCAGTGAATCCGACAGACAAGAGGCGGGAGCTACACGCCGCCATCCATAGCAAGCGCGCTTTCATTGGCGTCGCCGCGCTGGGAGCAGCAGGGTTGATTCTCGTTCCGAAGGTGTCTGGGGCGACCGCCAGGCCCGCGGGCAAGGAGCGCTATCTGGTCGCGCACCGGGGGGGCGTGGTGGACGCCCTGCGCGGAGAGAACTCTCTGGCTGCTTTGGATGAGGCGGTCCGGCGCGGCTACAGCCATGTCGAGGTTGATCTGCGCTCCACGCGCGACGGGGTGCTGGTCTGCCTGCACGACCGCAGCCTGCAGCGGACGACGGGCGCAGCGATCAACATCGACGAGGTCACCCTGGCGGAACTGCATGCCCGGGTCGATCCGGCGATCGTGCCGACGCTGGACGCCTACTGCGTCCGCGCAGCCGGACGGATAGCCCTGATGCCAGACGTCAAGGGTTCCACGCCGGAGCTTGAAGTCGGCATGTCCGCCAAGATCCGCTCCACGCTCGAGGCGCACGGTCTCTATGGCGATGCGCTGTTCATCGGGCGCGGCCATATCATCAACGGCTTTGTCGACGGCGCGCGGATCGCCTGGCGAGACTCTTATGAAGCGTTCGAGGCCGCCGTGCCCAGATCCCGCTTCGGCAGCTATTTCGCCTTCGACCACGCGCAGGACTACGATCGTCGCAATGTCGCCGCCTTTCAGGCTGCGGGCGTGCCGGTCATCATCACCGTCAACACGGCGCACTACGCTGAAGGTGATCCGGTGTCCCAAGGCGAGGCGGCGATCCGGCTCGCGCACGGCATGGGCGTCGATGGCTTCCAGATCGACGCGGTCTACGAGCCGCTCGTCCGCTCTCTCTATCAATCCTCCGCTTCCCGCTGAGGCCGTCGGGCCCAGCGCAACTCCCTGTTTCCCAGGACTTTCCGCATGTACAAGAAAAGCACTGTCAGTTTTGCGGCCATGGTCGCCAGCTTGATGGCGACGGGCGCATGGGCGTCTGACGCCGCGCCTGAAGTGATCCAGACGGCCGACGCTCAAGCGACAGAGCTAGAGGCCATCGAAGTGGTCGGCTTCCGCAACAGTCTGGCGCGGGCGCGTGCGCTGAAGCGTGATGCGGTCGGCGCGCGCGAGACAATCCTAGCGGAAGACGTGGCGCGGTTTCCTGACCTGAATCTGGCCGAGGCATTGCAACGCATTCCCGGCGTCACCATCACCCGTGACGGCGGCGAGGGACGCCAGATTTCGCTGCGCGGCCTCGGGTCTGACTTTGCGCAGGTCCAGTTGAACGGGATGGAGGCGCTCGGCACGTCCTCGTCGGCTATGGACTCGCGTGGTGCGCTCAACCGGTCGCGCGCGTTCGACTTCGACATCTTCGCCTCAGAACTTTTTAACCGTGTTGATGTGATGAAGAGCTTCTCGGCCGACATGGACGAAGGCGGCATCGGCGGGACGGTGGGCCTGATGACGCCCAAACCTTTTGATCGCGAAGGGCTGCGCGGCGCCATGTCCGTGCAACTCGGCGATAATTCCCAGACGCATGATCTAAGCCCTCGCGTGGCTGGACTGGTCTCCAATACCTGGGGACATTTCGGCGCGCTGGTGTCGGTGGCCTATAGCCGCCGGGACTCCATGGAAATGGGCTATGACACGGTCCGCTGGCGTCGCGTGAACGCAGGCGGCGGTGATGTTTCGGCTCTGTCGGCCGCCGATCAGGATCTGATCAACAACAAGCAGTTGTGGTTCCCGCGCGGCGCGCGGCCCGTGGTGTTCCTGAACGATCAGGAGCGTCTGGGCCTGACCGGCGCGTTTGAGTATCGTCCGAGCGACAGCTTCCGCCTCGGTCTGGATGTGCTGTACGGCACGCTGAAGAACAGCCGCGAAGAGTACCACATTCAGCACGGCACTGGCAGCTCTACGGGGCTCGGCTGCTCGCGCTATCGCGGCGTGAACCATTGTTCGTCTATCAGCGACCTGACCTACAACGACCGTAATCAGGTCACGCACTACAGCCTGAAGAACACCACGCTTCAGTCAGAGACCAAGATCGAGAACGCAGACAGCACCTTCTCACAAGTGGTCCTAAGCGGCGACTGGACGGTGAGCGACCGACTGCGCTTGACGGCTATGGCCGGTCGCCAGGTCAGCGAGTTCGTTAACAACCAATCCAAGGTCTATATGCGCACGATCGGCGACATGACTCTGGATTTCACTGACGGATTCTATGGCCGGAACACCTATGGATTTGACACCACGGATCCAAAGAATTTCACCTACTCCGATCTCGATATCTGGCAGCCCGAGATTCTCAACACCTTCGATACGGCCAAGTTCGACGTCGACTACGACCTGACGCCGCGGTCGCGGATCAGCGCCGGCGCTTCGTTCAAGCGCTACGAAAACGAGTACGGGCTCTCGGAGCTTGAGGATGTCAATAAGGCCGGGTGGGAATCCGGTGCGCTGGATGACAGCGTCGATCCCTCTTTGAGCTATGTGAACCGCGATCATGGCGACAATGCCTGGCTGAGCGTCGATGTTCTGGGCCTGTATGATCGACTGGGCATTGACCGCTGGCTGGCGGCAGATGCCAACAAGGACTTCGTGACCGAGGAAACGTCGGCCGCCTATGTACAGTACGAGTTCTCGGACATTGAACTGGCGGCGGGGTCGCTACGCGGGGCGATGGGGCTTCGCTATTATGACACCACGGTCACGTCGGAAGGCGCGCTCAACGGCGAGCAGGTCTCGCTGCAGAAGAGCTATTCCGGCGTACTGCCGACGCTGAACCTGGCCTGGGATCTGGGCGACTGGGTGCTGCGCGCCAACGCCAGCAAGAACCTGACCCGTCCGTCGCTGGGGGCGCTGAACGCGCAAGGCAATGTACAGAATGATCCGACCAAGGGCGATCTGACCGTATCGGCAGGTAATCCGGGGCTGCAGCCGCTGGAGTCGATCAACTACGACATCGGCGCCGAATGGTACTTCCCGCAGGGCGGCTATCTGGCGGTCAGCTACTTCAAGAAGGATTTGAAGAATCTGATCGGATCGTCGTCGGTGATCCTGCCCTATGGCGAGATCGGCTATCCGCTGGACTTCCTTGGCGAGGTTGACGCGGACGGCAATCCCCAGACTGCAGACACGCTCTATCGTTATGTCCGTCCTTCCAACATCGCCGAAAGCGACGTTCAGGGCGCCGAGATTGCGCTACAGCACAACCTGACCTTCCTGCCGGCGCCGTTCGATCAGCTTGGTCTGCTTGCCAACTATACCTACGCCGATGGCGATGCATTGTATGAGAATGTCTTCGGTACGGGGCAGTCCGAGTACAAGAGCTTCCCTGGCCTGTCGCGCCACTCGGGTAATGTGACGCTCTTTTACGAGACGCCGAAGTGGGGGGCGCGTCTGAGCGGGGCCTATCGCAGCGCCTATATCCAGACGGTGCAGTCCGGCAACATGGATGAGGACGAGCGCGGCTTCCATGCGACGACTTTCGTGGATGTCTCGGCCTTCTACAACCTGACCGACCGGATCCGGTTGAGCGTCGAGGGCATCAACCTGACCGACCAGGCCATCGAGCAATACTCGGACTCGGCTGACCGTCTTTACAGCTCGACGACGTCGGGCCGCAGCCTGTTCGTCAGCGCCTCCTACACCTTCTAAGCGCGGACGGAACGGGCGGCCCACCCCAGCGCCCGTTCCGTCGAACCTGTGTCGGGGCATTCTCGAAAAGCGGTTCTCCATCATGAAAAGACGAGCCTTCCTCGGCGCCGTGGGCGCCTTGCCGATTTTGGCTGAGGGCGCGGCGGCCCAGGCACGCTCGCGCGGCGCGCCAGCCGTCTCGGCGCCGCGCGCCGACGAAGGCCTGCGTTTGCGGGCCGACGGCACCTTCAAGATCCTGGCTATCAGCGATCTGCACTACATTCCTGCGCCCGACCTGCATGGTCAGGCTCTGACGGAAAAGCTGATCGATCTGGAACAGCCCGATCTGGTGGTGGTGAACGGCGACAACATTTCTGGCGACCGTTGCGCCAATCTGGCGGACATCGAGGCTTCTATCGCCAATGTCGCGCAGGTCATGGAGCAAAAGCGCGTGCCGTGGGTCGTGGTGCTAGGCAATCACGATCAGGACCACTTCGCCAAGACCGGCATTCCGCGCGATCAGGCTTTTGATATCTACAGCCGTTATCCGCACAACATCAACAAGGGCTGGGTGCGCGACATATCCGGCGCCGGCAATAAGAACTTCTTGCTGTGGGACGCCGAGGGCAGGAAGCCGGAGTTCAATCTCTGGCTGCTGGATTCCGGTGGGCCGTCGCCAGATCGCGCCATTCGCTATGAATGGGTTCTGCCCGATCAGGTGGCCTGGTACTGGCGCACCTCGCGCGATCTGGAAGCCCGGTTCGGGGCCAAGATTCCGGGGTTGATGTTCTTCCACATCCCCTTGCCCGAGTTCCGCGAGATGATCCTGACGCGCAAGGTCATCGGCGAGCGTCACGAGCCGGAATCGCCTTCGGCCATCAATGGCGGCCTGTTCGGGGCGGCGCTCAACCGCGGCGACGTCATGGGGATGTTCTGCGGCCATGACCACGTCAACAACTATGTGGGCCGGTTCCATGGCGTCACCCTGGGTCAGGTCGGGGTCGTCGGCTACTACGGCTATCCCCACACGCCGCCCGAGGACGTGACCAATGACCGGGCGCGCGGCGCTCGGGTCTTCCTGCTGGACAAGAACAAGCCGAACGCCTTCCGCACGTGGATGCGCTTCCGCGACGGCTCGGTGAACTGGGAGCACTGGTCGGACGCCTACGTCGAAGTCGAACAGAAGTGACGTCGACGGCGCGGGGGCTGAAAGCCCGACTGGCGAGAGCGGATGCGGTGTCCTTCACCCTGTTCGCAGGCCTGGCGGGCTTTTGCGCCTACTTCTCCATGTACGCCTTCCGCAAGCCGTTCACGGCGGCGACGTTCGAGGGCGTCGAGGGCTGGACCTTCGCCGTCGACTATAAGGTTGCCCTGGTGATCGCCCAATTGCTCGGCTACGCCTTGTCCAAATGGATCGGCATCAAGCTGATCGCCGAGGCGGATGAGGCAGGGCGTTGCCGGGCCATCCTCGGCCTGATCGGCTTTTCATGGCTGGCCCTGGTGGGTTTCGCCCTGACGCCGGCGCCATGGAACGTGGGCTTTCTGTTTCTGAACGGCCTGCCGCTGGGTCTGATCTGGGGGCTAGTCTTCGGCTTCATGGAGGGGCGCCGGGTTTCGGACGTGCTCGGCGCGATCCTGTGCTCCAGCTTCATCCTGTCGTCGGGCGTGGTGAAGGCGGTTGGCAAGATGCTGCTTCAGGCGGGCGTCAGCGAAGTCTGGATGCCGGCGGCGGCCGGGGCCGTCTTCTCGCCCTTGCTGCTGATGGCCGTCTATGGGCTGTCGCAACTGCCGCCGCCGAGTGAGGCTGACGAGATGGCGCGAGTGCGGCGCAGCCCGATGGGAGCCGCTGAACGCGCACGCTTCCTTCGCGACTACTGGCCGGGCGTCGCCCTGATGACGCTCGCCTATGTGTTGCTGACCGTGTTCCGGGACTTCCGCGATAACTTCTCAGCTGAGATCTGGCAGGCCCTGGGGCAGGGGCAGGCCGCCTCCGTCTTCGCCGCCAGTGAGGCGCCGGTGGCGGTGGCGATCCTGGTTCTGCTCGGCGGATTGATGCTGATCCGTAACAATCGGCATGCCTTCTTCATCATGCACGGCGTGGTCATAGGAGGCGCGGCGCTGATCGCCTTGTCCACCCTATGCTTCCAGCTAGGGGTAGCGTCGCCCATGCTCTGGATGATGGGCAGCGGCATGGGTCTGTACATGGCCTACACGCCTTTCAACGCCGTCATGTTCGACCGTATGATTGCCGCCACCGGGCGCGTGGCGACGGCTGGCTTCCTCATCTACCTGGCCGACGCGGCCGGATACTTGGGGACTGCCGCCATGTTGATTTATCGCAGCTTTGTTCTTGTGGATTTGAATTGGCTGCAGTTTTTCATTGTACTCGCCTATACGACCGCCGGCGCTGCTTTCTTCTTGATTCTGTTTTCATTGTTTCATTTCTGGCGAGCTTCGCCCAAGGTCTGAGGCAACGTCGTAGTTGAAGTTCTGGTTTGAGCATCTGCTCGTCTTTAGGCCGACCAGGCGGATCGGCTCGCCGACCTCCTTCAGGCGCCGGATCATGACGTCGTCGACCACGATGAGAGTGCGAAAGCGGCGGCCCGCGTGCACGCTTCAGTGTGCGTTCGATCTCGACTAGTTCGCATTCCAGCGGCGTCTGCTCGACCAGGAAGGCCCGGCGCTATGCTTCGGCGGCGGTGAAGGGGCAGCTGGGAGGGGCGGCGATCAGTGGCCACGCCATAGAGATCTCGGCTAGTAGCGCCGAGGAAGCGGATTGCTGACGGAGCCAAGGGCATGCGCGCGGGATGGGTAAGGCGGGGCGGGGCGGTTGCCTTGGCGGCCCTTGCGATGGCGAATGCAGCCTACGCTCAGCGCGGAGGCGAGGAGACGCTACGTTTCAACATCCAGCCCCAACCATTGGATCAGGCGCTCGCGTCCTTTTCAGTCTCGACAGGTCTGCAGATGCTTTACGACAGCGCTTTGGCGACTGATCGTCGCTCAGCGGCGGTGTCGGGCGAGATGGAGCCTCGTCAGGCGCTGTCTTTGATGCTGGCGGGAACAGGCCTTTCGGCGCGCTTCACCTCGGCCGGAGCGGTGGTGATCTACGCCGGCTCCACGTCGGCAGTGACGCTGAATCCGATCACAGCGACGGCGGCGCCGGTTATCGGCTGGAACAGAGCGAGCGCTGAGGCGAAGGCTTATGCAGAAGTTGTGCAGCGGGAGGTGGTCGAGGCCATCCGCCGAGACGCACTCCTGTCGGAGGACGACTACGTCCTAAGCGTGCGGTTGTGGGTCAGGGAAGACGGCATGGCTCAACGGGCGGAGATCCTGGCGGCTTCCGGCGATTCCGGACGCGACGGACAATTTCTGGCGCTGGTGAAGCGGACGGCTTTTCCCTCTCCGCCGAGGGAGTTGCCCCAACCGATGCGGATCGAGTTTCGCGTCCGGCAGAGGCGCTGACGTATCAGCGTCACCGTTCTGTCGCCGGTCGCGGTTTAGGGAGGGGCGTCACAGCGGCTTTCACGGCTCGACTTCCACCCATGACGAGAAACTGGCTCCTTGGCGCGGTGACGTCGGCGGTCCTCCACGGGGGAGCGGCGGCGGTGCTTTTGGCGACCTCGGCGCCGCCGCAGGGCGTGGAGACTGCGGAAGTTTCGCCTCGCGCCATCGCTATTGAGATGGTTGACCTGAGCCGAGCGGCGCCGGGGGAGGTGCTGCAAGAGGAACCAGCGGCAGGTGCGCAGGCTCCAGCCGGTAGACGCCGCAAAGAAACGTCGGCCTTGGGGGCTGAAGCCTCAACCGTCGCACCGGCGCAGATGGCGAGCGGGGCCGAAGCGAGCCTGGTCGCCGCTGCGCCTGATCCCGGCGTCATGTCGGACTATTATCGACGGGTTGAATTGCATTTGGCGCGCTTTCACGCCTATCCGGCTGCGCTGGCTAGCACACGTCCGACCGGCGTGGTGAAGGTCGGCTTGATTGTCCAGCGCGATGGCCGGGTGATGGACGCCTGGATCGAGACCAGCTCCGGCGTCGCGCCATTGGATGACGCCGCCTTGCAGACTTTGAGACGAGCGGAGCCGTTGCCGGGGCTGCCGGCGACCCTGCCGGGCGCGATCGATCTGATTGTGCCCTTGCGATATGCCGCTTCGACCAGGGCGGGCGAGGCGCGGGCTGGGGCATGAGGCGGTTGTGATGGCGACAGACGCCGCCGCACGCCTGCGCGGACATCTGGTAGAGAAATACGAAACCTTGCTGACGGGGCTCAGCGCCCGGCTGGGCTCGCGTGAACAGGCGCGGGAGGCTTTGCAGGACGCCTATGTGAAGCTGTCGAGCAGCGGACCCCAGGATGAGGTGCGGCATCCGACGGCCTATTTGTTTCGAATGGCGCTCAATATCGCTGCCAACGCCCGTCGGAGGGATCGACGGTTGCTGGGATTTGACGAAGTGGCCGTATTGTTGGACGTGGCTGACGAGACCCCCGATCCGTCCGTTGTCGCCGAGGCGCGTTCCGAGCTGGCTACGGTCAAGGCGGCGATGGCCGGAATGTCGCCGCGACGATTGGCCATCTGCACCGCCGCCTGGCTGGATGGATTGTCCACGGCCGAGATCGCGCAGCGGCATGGCGTGGCGCAGCGGACGGTGCAACATGAACTGAAACTGGCGAGCGAGGCGCTGCAGAAGAAATTGGCCCAACCCAAGGTCATATCCTTGCGCCGTTCGTCGGATGGCGTGTCATGAATTACAGGAGCGCCTCGGAGGCCGAACATGAACGGCGGGAGCAGGATGTGAACGACGCGGTCGTTCAGCAGGCGCAGGCCTGGGTTCACCGCCTGATGACGGGCGAGGCGACGCAGGGCGACGCTCTGGAACTGGCCCTCTGGCGCCAGAGCGATCAGCGTCATGAGACAGCTTTTGTTCAGGCCGCGCGGCTGTACGGCATGGCGCGGCGAGCGGCGGCCGAGCTTCGGGACGAGACGGCGACACGGCCTGCCTCTTCGTCGCGCGGTTTCAGCCGCCGTATAATGATCGGCGGAGCGATGGCGGCGTCGGCCGCCGGAGTGTCGATCGTTGCCCTGAAATCAGGCGCGACCCGCTTTAGCCCGCCGGCGGCCGATTACATCACGGCCAAGGGAGAGACGCGTCGTGTGGTTCTGGCGGAGGGGGTGTCCGCGGAGTTGAACACCCTTACGCGCATCGCCCTGCGCCCGCAGGCCGGACCAGGGGCATTCGAGCTGCTGACCGGCGAGGCGGTGGTGACGATCGAACCACGCAATGCGTCGGTCTCCATCTTCGCCGATGGCGGCGAGACGGCGACGGCTCAGGCGCGGTTGTCGCTACGCTGTCTGGACGGCGAGGTTCGGGTTTCGTGCCTGGAAGGGACGGCGCGTGTGGCGTCCGGGGGGCAGGCGACATCCCTGCCTGCGCGCTACAGCGTGACCTATGATCGCGAACGCTTGCAGGCGCCGACGCCCATCGATCTGGCGGAGGAGGCGGCCTGGCGACGCGGCCTGCTAGTCTTCCGCGATCAGCGGTTGGGTGATGTGATCGAGGAGATCAATCGTTATCGCACCGGGCGCATCGTCATCGCCGACCCGCGTCTGAGAAACCGCCGCGTCAATGGCGCCTTCCACACTGATCGCATCGATCAGGTCATCGACCAGATGCGGCTGGCCTATGGGGTTCGGGCCACGCACCTGCCCGGCGATGTTGTCCTCGTGGCCTGACGAAATCGAACACAAGCGACTGTAAAGCGTCGCGAAATCTTCACGTTAAATCTTTGCGCCTGTGTCGGGCGCGCGTGTCTCTCCCCTGACGACCAAGTGCGGGGCGTCGGTCGCCTCAGCGGCCGTCGCGTCACGGGGGATTGATGCTGGATTACAAGAGACATTGCGCGCTGAGAGGCGCGGCGAGCGCCTTGGCGCTGGCCGCTGTTCTGGCTATTCACGCCGCGCCCGCGACGGCGCAGGATGAGGCCAGCTTTGAGGTTCACGCCTTTCAGGTGAAGGGCAACACCGTCCTGCCGCCAGATGCGGTGGAGCGTGCGGTCTATCCCTTCATGGGGCCGGGCCGGACCTCTGATGACGTGGAGGCGGCGCGGGCGGCGCTTCAGGCGGCCTATGAGGCGCGGGGCTTCATCGCCGTTTCCGTCTTCATTCCCGAGCAGTCGGTCGAGGGCGGCGTCCTGATGCTGGAGGTGGCCGAGCAGGCCATCGGTCAGGTGCTGGTCGAGGGGGCGAAGAGCCCGAACGCCGTGCGCGCCCAGGCGCCGTCGCTGACGCCGGGCCAGACGCCGAACCTGCCGGACTTCCAGCGCGACGTGGTGGCGCTGAACCAGAACCCCACGCGGAGGGTGACGCCGGAACTGCGCGCGGGCGTTGCGCCCGGCACCCTGGACGTGGTGTTGGCGGTCGAGGAAAGCTCGCCGTGGCATGGCTCGCTGGAGCTGAACAACTATTCCAGCGCCTCGACGACACAGCTGCGGACGGCGGCGACGCTGCGCCATGACAATATGTGGGGCCGAGGCGACAGCCTCAGCCTGTCGGCCCAGACGGCGCCCGAGCGGACCACGGACGGCACCGTCTATTCCGGCAACTACATGATGCGTCTGGGCGTCGGCGCGCAACTGCTGGCCTATGCGGTCCATTCCAACAGCGACATCGCCGTGGTCGGCGGCACCAATGTCATCGGCAAGGGCGACCTGGCGGGCCTGCGTCTGATCCGGTCCCTGGGCGGCGGCGACGGCTTCTATCATTCGCTGACGCTCGGCTTCGACTGGAAGAGCTTCAAGGAAGACGTGATCCTGGGCTCGGACCGGGCCGCCGCGCCGATCGAGTATTTCCCGCTAATGGCCTCGTGGCGCGGCGACTGGAACGGCGAGGCGCGGCGTAGCGACCTGACCTTCAGCGGCGTTCTGGGCGTGCGCGGGCTGGGCGACGACAAGTGGGCCTTCGACGCCAAGCGCTACAACGCCCGTCCCAGCTTCTTCACGGTCAAGGTCGACGCCTCGCACACCGAGGAGATGGTCCACGACCTGCAACTGATGGCCAGGGTCTCGGCCCAGTGGACCGATCGTCCGCTGATCTCCAACGAGCAGTTCGGCATCGGCGGCTCGAGCACGGTCCGCGCCTATCGCGAAAGCGAGGCCATGGGCGACTACGGTTTGGCCACCCAGCTGGAGCTGCGTTCGCCGCCGCTGCTGGCCGACTGGCCGGGCGTGGACGAACTGCGCCTCTACGGCTTCTGGGACGCCGGCTTCGTCGGCATCCACGACCCGCTGCCGGGCCAGAAGGGCGAGAACCTTCTGATGAGCGCCGGCCTCGGCGGGCGGCTGCGTCTCTTCCGCTACCTCAACGGGGCCGTCGATGTCGGCACGCCCCTGATCTCCATGCCGGGCCGCGATGCGGGCCTGGTTTCCGTTCGCTTCCGCATCTGGGGGGAATTCTGATGGCTTTGACGATGACCAAAAAGGGGCTGCTCGGCGGCCTCGCCGCCGCCGTGCTGATCGGGGCTGCGGCTCCGGCGGCTGCGGCGGGCTGGTGGCAGGCGGACTACGCCTATCGCACGAAAATCAACCTGAACGCTCAGGCGGCGGGCGTGACCGGCGTGGTGGCTCGCGCCCCCGTCCTGATCCGTCTGCACACCGGCAATTTCGACTTCGCCGACGTCAAGGCGGACGGCTCGGATCTGCGCTTCGTGGCGGGCGACGACCGCACCCCGCTGGCTTTCCACATCGAGAAGTGGGCGCCCGCCGAGCAGCAGGCCCTGGTCTGGGTCGACGTGTCGAATCTGAAGGCGGGCGCCGCCTCGGCCATCTACGCCTACTATGGCAATGAGAAGGCTGAGGCCGGGCAGAACGCCGCCGGCACTTTCGGCGCCGACTACAAGCTGGTCTGGCACTTCGACGGCGCGGGCGCGCCGCAGGACGCCACGTCCAACGGCCTGAACGGCGTCGGCGGCGAGGCCCGCAATACGGGCGGCCTGATCGGTCAGAGCCTGACGCTGGACGGCGCCGCCGCCGTGTCGGTTCCGGCCGAAGCCTTCGCCCGGGGACCGGTCTCGGTCAGCTTCTGGGTCAAGCCGGGTTCGGACGGTCAGCTGCTGGGCCTGTCGGGCCTCAGCCTGGTCTCGGAAAACGCGACCCTGTTCCTTGACGCCGCGGGTCAACGTAGCGCGGGGGCCGCGCTTCCGGCCGGAACCTGGGCTCATGTCGCCCTGGTCAACGACGGCCAGAAGTCGACCCTCTTCGTCAACGGCCAGCCGGCCGGCGAGGTAGCCGGCGCGCTGTCGGCTGGTCCCGCCGTTCTGGGGCAGGGTTTCGCCGGCGAGATCGACGAGTTCCGCGTGGCGGGCGTCGCCCTGCCGCAGGCCGCCTTCCAACTGGCGGCCGCCAGCGAGGGGCAGGGCGCCAAGCTGCTGACCTTCGACACGGCCGAGCAGACCGAGAGCGGCGGCCACAACTACTTCGGCATCCTGTTCAAGGCGCTGACGGTCGACGCCTGGGTGGTCATCATCATCCTGGGCTTCATGCTGGCCCTGGCCATCTGGGTCATGATCTCCAAGGGGCTGATGTTGGGTCGCACCACGCGCGCGAACGAGGAGTTCCTGAACGTCTATCGGGAGGTGGCTCACGCCTCGAACGGCCATGACGGTCTCGGCGCCCTGCCGGCCAGCCTGGCTCAGGACTCGCCTCTGGCGCGTCTCTATCAGATCGGTCGTCAGGAACTCGGCGTGCGTCTGGCCGAGGGCAAGGCGTCGGGCAGCCGCTTCGCTATCCGTCCGCAGTCGATCGCCGCCATCCGCTCGGCGCTGGACGCCGGTCAGGTGCGGGAGAGCCAGAAGCTGAACAAGTGGATGGTGCTGCTGACCATCGCCATCTCGGGCGGTCCCTTCATCGGCCTGCTGGGCACGGTTCTGGGCGTCATGATCACCTTCGCCTCGGTGGCGGCGGCGGGCGAGGTCAACATCAACGCCATCGCTCCCGGCATCGCCGCAGCCCTGTTAGCCACCGTCGCCGGTCTGGCCGTCGCGATCCCGGCCCTGTTTGGCTACAACTACCTGCTGAGCCGGGTTGAGGACGTCACCGCCGACAACCAGATCTTCGTCGACGAGCTGGAAAAGCGCATCGCCGAAACTTGGCAGGACAGCTCGGGGCCCGCAGGCGGCCCCCGCAGGCAGGACGCCCCTGCCGCCGCCCTCGCGGCGGAATAGGGGAGCGCTGATCCATGCAGGTTCAGGGCAAGAAACCCTATAACGAGATCAACATCACGCCTCTGGTCGACCTGACCTTCGTGCTGCTGATCATCTTCATCCTGCTGACTACGGCGGCGGTGCAGGGCATCCAGGTCGACCTGCCGTCGGCCTCGTCGTCCCAGGTGCTGGACCAGCCCAAGTCGCGGGTCATCGCGGTCGCCAACGACGGCACGGTGTCGATCGACGCCGTCCCCGTCTCGATGGCCGAGCTGGAGCAGGAACTGCGCGCCTCCATCGCCTCGACGCCGGATCTGCCGGTGATCCTGCGCGGCGATCGGGCGGTGCAGTATGACCAGATCATGCAGGTTCTGGACCTGTGCTCCAAGGTCGGCGTCGGCAGCCTGGGCATGGCCTCGACCCGCCCGCCGAGCGCGGGGGCCTGAACGCCATGACCTACGCCTTCATGGCGGATGGTCCGCCGCCGCCGCGTCGTCGGCACAGGATCAGCTGGCCGGTGGTCGCGGCGGTCGTGGTGCTGGCCGCTATCCTGGTCGCGACCTTCCTGCGGCCTGCTTCGGTCAGCGAGCGTCAGCGCGAGGATAAGACGGTGCGGGTGGTCTTGCCGCCACCGCCGCCCCCGCCTCCACCGCCCGAGGTCAAGCCGCAGGAGAAGCCGCCCGAACCGACCCCGACGCCGCTGGATCAGCCGGTGGAGGACACGCCTCCGCCGCCGGACGCGCCGTCCGAACCGACGGTCGGGGACAGCGCCCTGACCGCTCGCGAAGGGGCTGGCCCGTCCAACTACGGCCTGGCGCGCGGCGACGGTTCGGGAACTCGGATCGGCGGGCGTCCGGGCGGCGGCGACGGCGGTTTCGGCGCCTATGGCGAGTTGACTCGCCGTGAAGTGACCCAGGCTGTCCAGGGCGAGCGCGACCTGAGCCGGGGCCGATACTCCGCCCAGTTGGCCGTCACGGTCGACGCGGAGGGGCGGATCACCTCGGTCCGCCTGCTTCGCGGCACGGGCGACGCGCGCCGTGACGCCGCCTTGCAGCGCACCTTGACCGGGCTGCGCCTTTCCCGCCGCCCGCCCGACGGCCTGCCCGTCATGCGCATCGAACTGAACGCCCGAAGCGGCGCCTGATTTTTCTGAGGACACCTGTAATGAACCGTCCGATCCGTCTCAAACCGGCTCTCATGGCCTGCGCCGCCGGGCTCAGTCTGCTGGCCGCCCAACCGGCTTTCGCCCAGACCGTCGACTCCGCCAAGCTGCTGGAGCTGATGGTCGCCAAGGGCCTGGTCACCCGCGAGGAGGCCGACGGCCTGCTGGCCCAGGCGACGGTCGCTCCGACGCCCTCGCCGATCCCGGCAGGCGGCGTGGCCGGCGGGGTGCAGACCATCCCCTATATTCCGCAGGTCGTCCGTGATCAGATCAAGGAAGAGCTGCGCGCCGAACTGGGAACCCAGGCGCAGGCGCAAGGCTGGTCCGCGCCTGGTCAGACGCCGGAATGGACGCGGGGCATCACCCTGTCGGGCGACATTCGCGTGCGCGGCGAAGGCGTCTTTATGGACGCTGACAACGCCGACATCTTCGTCGACTACGCCGCCATCAACGCCAGCGGCGGCCAGAACATCAACGACAAGACGCCGGGCTATGTCGGCCCGCCCTACCTCAACACCCTGGAAGACCGTCAGCGCGCCCGCATTCGCGCCCGCTTCGGTTTGAAGGCCCAGATCGACAGCTGGATCTCGGCCGAGGTGCGCGTCGCCACCGGCAATGACAGCTCGCCGGTCTCGACCAACCAGACGCTGGGCGGCAACGGCGAGTTCGGGAAATACGCCCTGTGGCTGGATAGAGCGGCCATACGCCTGACGCCCGCCCAGGACGTGGCGCTGGACTTCGGACGTTTCGGCAATCCGTTCTGGACCGGCGAGCTGCTGTTCGACGAAGACTTGAACTTCGACGGCGCAGCTCTGACGGCGCGTCGTGCGCTGAACCCCGAACTGGCCGTGTTCGGGACGGCAGGGGCTTTTCCGATCTTCAACACCGACTTCAACTTCGGCTCGCGCAATGCGCCGGAGGGAAAGGGCGGCCCGTTCGAGAGCAAGGACAAATACCTGCTGGCCGCCCAACTGGGTCTGGACTGGACGCCGCGCGACGACATGCGGGTGCGGGCCGCTGTCGGCTACTTCAACTTCGAAGGCGTCGAGGGCGAGGTTTCCAGCCTGTGCCAGTTCTATGAAGTCGCCTGCGACACCGATCCGACGCGGCCCCAGTTCCAGCAGTTCGGCAACAGCATGTTCCCGATCCGTAATGTGGTCGCCGATCCCCTGAACCCGATCACCAGCCCGGAGAACCAGTATTTCGGCCTGGCCTCGGCCTATGAGGTGCTGAACGTCCGCGCCAGCGTGGACTTCGCCGCCTTCGACGGCGTCGGTTTCCGGTTCGAGGGCGACTATGTCGAGAATCTGGGTCTGGACAAGGACCGGATGCGGGTGCGCGCGGTCAACAACCTGGGGCCGTCGGTCACCATGCCCGACCCGGATAACGCCAATGGCGTGATCACCGTGCCGGGCGGCTGGGACGGCGGTTCGTCCGGCTGGTCGGTCAAGCTGACGGCGGGCAAGCTGGACCTGGCCTCGCGCGGGGACTGGAACGTCCATGCAGGGTATCGCCGCCTGGAATCGGACGCGGTGCTGGACGCCTTCACCGACAGCGACTTCCACCTCGGCGGGACCAACTCCCAAGGGGGGATGATCGGCGGCGCCTACGCCTTCGGCAAGCACACCGCCTTCAGCGCCCGCTGGCTGTCCGGCGAGGAGATCGCAGGAGCGCCGTTGTCGGCGGATCGCCTGCTGATCGACCTGCTGACCCGGTTCTGATCGCGCATGACGACGGTTCTCGCCTCTCTTCGCCGGTTCATTCGTCTCGCCGTCTGCGGCGGAGCGGGCGTCGGCGGCTGGGCGAGCGTTGTCGTCCGACGCGCCAAGCTCGTCGTCGGTCCTGGTTTTCACCGGTTCCGGGGTCCGATGACGCAGGCGGGCCGCTTCGGTCTGGTGCAGGCTGGAGCGGCCCGATTCCTGACCTCCGCCGTCCTGTTTCTGACCGTCGCCGGTCAGGCGGCGGCTCAGACAGTCATGCCGTCGTCAGCGGCGTCGCCAGAGGCCCTGTGCGTCCAGGTGGATGTCGGAGGCGATCGGGCTGGCCATCTGGACTGCGCAGCCCAGGCGCTGCAGCGCGCCGCCACGGCGGCGCAGGAGCAGGCGCGGGCGGCGTTCGATACGCCAGCGCCGAACGCCCGCTCGTCGGATCTGACGGTCGGCGTGGTCAGTCAGACCGCTGTGCGTCAACGCATGGGCGCCAACTTCGGCTCTTCGGTTCATCCCCAGCGCCCCGTTCGGCCGCTGCCGACGCCGCGGCCAGGAGGCCATCCGTGAGCCGCTCCATCTTTTTCATTCTTCCGGTCGAGGGCGCGCCGCGTCCGATCGGATTCCTTTTTCGCCAGTTCGCCGCGAGCGCGGCCGTTTCTCTGGAGATCGTCCGATGATCCGTCTTGATTCGCGTTCGCTGCGTCGTCGTCTGCTGGTGGGCGCTTCGCTCGGCTCCCTGATCATGGCGGGCGCTGCCGAGGCCCAGAACCGCGGCGGTTTTGGAAGCCGAGGCGGGGCAGGCGCCAATCCGACCGCCGCCGTGACCCAGGCCATTCAGGCTGAGGTCGGGCGCGCGGCTCAGGCCAGCAGCGCCAGCCAGCGCGCCATCGCCGCTTTCGCTCGCGCCGCCGCCACGCGCGAGGCGATGAGCAACGCTCAGGCCGCCGCTCGCGCCGCCGCGCTGGCGGCGCAGAGCCATGTGCCCAACGGCCTGGGCCAGGGCGGGCTTCAGGTCGCCGAGGGCGTGATCCTGGACCCCAGCCTGTGGGTCGGCGCAGACGGCCCCAACCAGACGACGGGCGCGGACGGCCGCACCACGGTCACTGTCGGTCAGACCGAACAGAAGGCCATCCTGACCTGGGACAGCTTCAACGTCGGCCGTGAGACGGACCTGGTCTTCAACCAACAGGGCCATTCCGATTGGGTCGCCCTGAACCGCGTGACCAACGCCAGCGCAGATCCGACCAAGATCTTGGGGGGCATCAAGGCCGAGGGATCGGTCTACATCCTGAACCGTAACGGCGTGATTTTCGGCGGTTCGTCCCAGGTCAACGTCCGCAACCTGATTGCGGCCGCCGCTGACATCTCGAACATCC
>Ga0209941_1000971_pt1 | contig 24599 bp, 22 predicted proteins | sample ThiBiot_300_plan_FD_183945 | JGI IMG/M metagenome (GOLD analysis project Ga0209941, IMG submission 183945) | Wastewater bioreactor microbial communities from Cape Town, South Africa - Thiocy_solids_1 (SPAdes) | ecosystem: Engineered > Bioremediation > Thiocyanate > Unclassified | place: South... | reverse complement strand
CCCCGCCCGCCGTGCGTGGTAGATCGTAGCCATCCGCCACCGCCTGTTCGAGCAATCGGTGCATTTCATCGCGCGGCACTTTCATCGCGACGCTCGTGTCGACGCCGCCCATTCGGAACATGGCGGTCGGAAACTGCAGCGATGCCCGGTCGTACTCGATTGCGACACTAGCCAGCGCCGCAAGCTCGCCGTCGCCGGTGCAATCAACGAACGCGTTGGCGCAGATAGCAAACAGCCCACCCCGCCCGCGCACAATCACATGGCGGATGCGCCCGTCCTCTACACCGGCCTCAACGAGCCGCGCCTGATAGAGCACGGTGAGGCGCAACGTCTTCGCGAGTTCGTCAAGCACCGACTTCATAATGAAGAGGTCGTAAGGCAGCGAGGCTGTTTGCAGCCACGGCAACGCACCGCGAATGCCGCCCGCGCGATCGAGCCTGTCCCGCACCTCTCCGGCAAAGCCATGTACCATCTGCACCGGCTCACCATCGATCAAAGAATAGAGCCCGCAGATGCCTCCGAGCGACGTCGACGTCATGGTGCCGCCAAGAAAGCTGTTGCGCTCGAGCAGCACGACGGACGCGCCTGCCCTTGCCGCACATACCGCGGCCGCAACACCGGCCGCACCGCCGCCCGCCACCACGATGTCCACCTCGCGAAGCACGTCCACCTCGCGTGCAGGACGAACAACCGTATGGCGGCGGGGCGACATCACACCACCCCCTTGTCCTGCAGGGCGGCGATCTTGGCATCGGAATAACCAAGATCGTTGCCGAGCACTTCATTGGTGTGCTCGCCCAACATCGGCGGCGCCCGGCGGATGCCGAGATCGACGCCGGACATCCGGATCGGCGAACGCAGCAGCCGGACAGGCTTATTTCCCACGGCCTGATGTTTCACTTCGGCAAGAACGCCCCGTGCCTTGACCTGCGGGTCTTCAAACACCTCGGGGATTGTGTGGATCGGGCCGCACGGCACCTGCTCCTGCCGACACAGGTTAAGCCAATATGCCGATGGACGGCCAGCAAGAACCGCACAGATTTCCGCCACGAGCTCCTTGCGATGCTCGAGACGCAGCGTGTTGGTGGCAAAGCGCGGGTCGATCCGCAGATCGGGCCGCTCCATCAGGCTGCAGAGGCGGAAGAACTGGGTATCGTTGCCGACACCGAGATTGACGTGTCCATCCGCGGTAGCGAACGTCTGGTAGGGAACGATGTTCGGATGCGCGTTGCCGAAGCGCTGCGGATCGAGACCGCCGATCAGGAAGTTCGAGACCTGATTGTAAAGCCACGCTACCTGGCAATCGAGCAGCGAAATATCGATCCGTCGCCCGATACCCTCCTTCTCCCGCTCGCGCAGCGCCGCAAGAATCGAAACAGTCGCATACATGCCCGACATGATGTCGGCGATCGGCACCGCAACTTTCATCGGCTCGCCACCCGGCTCGCCGGTGATGCTCATCAACCCGCCCATGCCCTGAATAACGAAATCATATCCCGGCTGCGGCGCGTAGGGGCCGGTTTGCCCATATCCGGTGATCGAACAGTAAACCAGCGACGGTGCTTTCGCATGGATCTGTTCCCAGCCGAAGCCGCGCTTGTCGAGATCGCCGACCTTGAAGTTCTCGACCAGCACGTCGCTCTTCGCAATCAGATCGTAGAGGATCTCCTTGCCGTCATCGGTGGTGATATCGACGGTCACCGAACGCTTATTGCGATTGGTGGAGAGGAAATAGGCGCTCTCGCGGGTCGGCTCGCCGTTCTCATCCATCAGGAACGGAGGTCCCCAGCTTCGCGTATCGTCGCCCGCACCCGGCCGCTCGATCTTAATAATGTCGGCGCCAAGGTCGCCCAGAATCTGCGTGCAGCTCGGCCCCGCAAGGATACGCGAAAGATCAAGGACTCTGACGCCTTCGAGCGGCAACTTCATGCACTTGCTCCAGATGATTGATGAAATGTTCTGGTATTCACGATACAAGAACGAACTATTTTCTCACGCACGATGGCAAGCATGCTTGTGCCGTAACCAATCCGGTTCTGCGAATGTGTATCAGCTATGTGAGAGAACGCCGGCGGACCACGTGTGAAGGTACCGGAGCAGGTAAAGCAAAGAACAGCATCGCGTAAAGCGACTGACAAGCTTGGAGAGAACTCTGCATCGCGCCTTGCCACTTGAAGTTCCCCGCGTGATGAGAGCCGATACGTCGGACCGCCGAACACGAGACGCCATTTAACTGAGCGTTCAGGAATACTTTCAGGGCGCCGCTTGACTGACAAACGACTAATACTTATCGTTCGATTGAGTTTTTGTTGCGTGAGGGCCTATCAAGTGGACCCGCGGCTACCGCCTTTAAATGCGTTACGGACATTCGTAATCGCCGCTCACGCCGGCAGTTTCAACGACGCTGCCGCGGAACTCTTTGTCACACCTGCTGCGGTCAGCCGCAGCATCAAGTCACTTGAGGATCACCTCGGCTGCGCGCTGTTCCATCGTTCGCATCGCCAGATCAATCTGACCAAGGATGGGCAATATTATCTCGTGCATCTCGGCAATGTCTTCGATCAAATCGCCCTGGCGACGCAGAACCTCGCGGCACAGCGCGCGCATCGCCCGCTCGTTGTCTGCGCCTATCCGACTTTCATCATCGATTGGCTGATTCCGCGCTGGTCGAAATTCGCGCGTGAGTCCACCGGACTCGAACTCAAGTTCGTGACGACGCACACACACGATATAGATTTCGAGAAATCGGGAATCGATGCCGCGATCCTGAGCGACCGCATCGAATACGGTACGCGGACCAGCGAGAAACTGTTCATGGCCAATCTGGTTCCGGTGTGCAGTCCGAATTACCTGCCCACTGCGACGCTCGCATCCGACGACAACGAATGGGGCCATAGCCTCCTTCATTCCGAAACGCGGCCCAACGACTGGCGGCGCTGGGCGGAAGCGAACGGCAACACGCGGCTTGATCCATTCCGCGGCCAACGTTTTGAAAGCTCGAAGCTGATGTATGAAGCAGCGATTGCGGGCGGCGGCGTCGCAATCGGGCTGGGGGAGTTGCTGCAGCGCGAGTTCAGTGCAGGAAGCCTCACCATCGCCTTTCCCGACAGCAAGCCTGCGCCCTGCCCGTTCTATCTGATCCGACCGGCCTCGACCGAAATGCATCCCCTCTTTCAGCTATTCCGCGAATGGCTGTTCGGCGAAGTGAAATCCAGGCCCGAGCCGGTGAAGGCGGTGGCGCTGCAGCCCTCAGGGATAGATGATCGTCCCGGCTTTCCGCAGGGCGCGGCACTCGGCCTCGGTCAGCCAACCTGACAGTGCGTCCGCATCACGCGCGGGCACGGGCGGAGTAGGCTGATCCGGCACGGTCCGGTCAAAGCGCGGCGCTGGCGCAGCCTGACGATAGCCTGCGACATCGATATAGGACCCGCGCGCCGTCATGTGCGGATCGGAAAACGATTCCTGGAGTGACAGTACCGGCGTCACGCACGCATCGGTTCCGGTAAACAACGCCGCCCATTCGTCACGCGGGCGTGCAAGAAATATCGACCGCAGGCGCTCGCGTCCTTGCGGCCATCGCGCCTGATCGTCCTGCGCTGGCATCTCGGTCACACTAAGGCCGAGCTTTTCGAGAAACAGCGCGTAAAACCGCTTCTCGATAGGACCAACCGCAACATAGCCGCCATCGGCGCACTGATAGGTGTCGTAAAAGTAAGCACCGGAATCCAGAATATTTGTGCCACGCTCCTGCGAGGACACACCACAGGCCATGAGCCCGTTGATCGAGGTCAGCATTGCGGCAACGCCATCGACAATCGCGGCATCGACTACCTGCCCTTTACCCGATTGCCGCGCCTCTAAAATGCCAGCAAGCAGGCCGAGCGCGAGGAACAACGCGCCGCCACCGAAATCGCCGATCAGATTAAGCGGCACGGGTGGCGCTTCACTCTTGCGGCCCATAGCATGGAGCGCGCCGGTAAGGGCGATATAATTGAGGTCGTGCCCCGCTGTCTTCGCAAGTGGCCCGCTCTGCCCCCATCCAGTGATGCGGCCGTAGATCAATCGCGGATTAGCCGCAAGGCAGGGCTCGGGCCCGAGCCCCAGCCGTTCCATCACACCAGGCCGGAATCCTTCAATCAGGCCATCCGCCTCACGGAGGAGACGAAGGAGGAGCGTGACACCCTCAGGCTTCTTTAGATCGAGCTTGATGGTGGTGCGCCCGCGCATGATGAAGTTAGTCTCGAGCGGCCGCTCAATGCCGATGTCGGCACGTTCCGGCCGCTCGATACGCAGCACGTCGGCGCCGAGATCGGCGAGCAACATGCCGCACATCGGCCCGGGGCCGATGGCCGGCATCTCGATAAACCTCACGCCGGCGAGCGGCCCTTTGCGCTCGCTCATGCTGCAGCCGACCGCGGCTTGGTCTTGCGGCCTGCTGCGCCAAGGAACGCGGGGATCTCGGTAAGCTCACGCCCGATGATGAGCTGATTAATCTGCGTAGTGCCATCGGGAATGGTGAGCATCCGCGCGTTGCGGAAGTGGCGCTCAACCGGAAATTCGCGCGTCACGCCACAGGCGCCGTGAACCTGAATTGCGCGGGACGCTACCCGCACCGCTGCCTCGGACGCATAGACCTTCGCCATCGAAGTCGGCAGATCGCAGCGCCCGCCTGCATCGAGCGCCGCAAGCGCCTTGTAGGTAAGGAGCTGCATCGCCTCGGTCTCGCAGGCCATATCGGCCAGCAACTGCTGCACGAGCTGATGCGCTGCGATCGGCACACCGAACTGGTCACGCTCGGTCGCATAGCGGATCGCGTCGTCGAGCGCGGCGCGCGCAATGCCAGAACTGATGACTGCCACCCAGGCGCGAGCGCGCTCGAAGCCCGACATCGCTTCCGACAGCCCCGACGCACCATCACCAAGACGGAATTCGTCGCCGATGTAGACATTGTCCAGCGTGATCGAGCCGAACGACCAGCCGTTCAGGCCAAGCTTCTCAAGCTCTCCAGATCCGAATTTGTGAACGGAGCGATCGAGAATGAAGATTCCGAACTCGTTCTCACCGGTCCGGGCAAGCACGGTCGAAATGTCGGCGACCGTTGCATTGGAGATGAACATCTTCTCGCCGCTGAGCCGCCAACCATCGCCGTCGCGCACCGCTCTGGTCCGCAACTGACGGACGTTGGAGCCGGTGCCAGGTTCCGTCACTGCGCCGCAGCCGATGATGCGACCCTCCGCCATGCTCGGCAGATAGCGCGCCTTCTGCTCTGCCGTGCCACAGCGATAGATCTTCATCGCAGCGCCCTCGCTGACATAGGCAAGACCCGCGACGTCCGGCGCGAGCCGCGCCAATTCACCGTAGAGCATTCCGCTTGTCAGGTAACTCAGGCCCATGCCGCCGCCATCTTCGGGCAGCCAGCCTGCGCCGATACCATACGGATTGAGAATGGTCATGAGTTGATGCGCGAGTTCAGGCGAAAACGCCTTGTCGCACTTGTCCTTGATAAGCGGCAGCACTTCGGCTTCGACGCAGCGCTTGAGGCTTTCGACGGCCATCTTGTCTTCTTCTGCGATTTCAAAATCCATGATTCATATCCATTGAGGTGTCTGGTGAAGTCAAAACCTACCGCCACGCGGAGGCAGGCTATAGCAACTTGCATCAGGATCTGGCAGCGTGCGCGGCCTTGCGGGACTCGCTCTTGCCGAGCCAGTCCTCAAGCACACTTTCCGCGCCCTCGTTGAGGAGCGGCGGCGCGCGCCAGCCATCCGCGACATCGAAGCCGGAATATTTCACCGCTGAGCCGATCGTCGGTACTGAACCGTATTGCGGGTGGTCGAGCGACAGCAGCATCTTGCGATGCAGCAGCTGCGGGTGGCTAAACACCTCCGCTACGTTGTTCACCGGCGCATGCGGCACGGTTGCCTTGTCGAGCAGCGCAATGATTTCGGCATTGGTATATTTCGCGATCTCCGCATCGAGAACGCGATACATCTCGTCGCGGTTCTCGACACGCACAGCAAGCGTGGCGAAGCGTGGGTCGGTGATGAGATCTTCGCGTCCAATACCCCGGACGAATGGCTCGTACACCGTCTGGTAGCCGGCACCAATCACCACTTCGCCGTCGCGGGTTGAAAATACCTTGTAAGGCACGATCTGCGAGTGCTCAGAGCCCCACTTCTCGCGTACCTTACCGGCAATCAGATACTCCATCGCCGCATCGACAAGGAAGCTCACCTGAGATTCCATCAGACTTGTCTCGACACGCTGGCCGCGACCGGTTTCCTTGCGCTGCAACAGGGCCGTGATGATGCCGCTGTAGGCGTAAAGACCAGTGACGAGGTCGAACACCGAGGTACCCTGCTTGATCGACTTGCCATTCTTCTCGCCGCTGATGCTCATGAAGCCGAATTCGGCCTGAACGGTAATGTCGAACCCGCCGCGGTCGCCCTGCGGGCCATCAGGTCCGAGTGCGGAGAGCGATGCGTAGATCACGCCGGGGTTTGCGGCTGAGACCTGCTCGTAATCGATGCCGAGGCGCTTCAGGACCGGCGGGCGGAAGTTCTCGACGATAACGTCTGCACGTGCAGCCAACTGGTACAGAAGGTCGCGGCCTTCTTCGGTTTTGGCGTCAAGAACGAGCGAGCGTTTGTTGCGGTTGCTGGCAAAGAAGGTCATGCCGTTCTCCCCCTTGAAGGGGGGGCCCTGACGACGGGTCTGGTCGCCGCCGGGCGATTCGATCTTCACAACATCGGCACCGTGATCACCAAGAAGCATGGTGCAGAACGGTCCAGCGAAGAACCGAGTCAAGTCCAGAACCTTCAAACCTGCCAAAGGCTTCATCATCTTCCTCCAGCACCGCACCTCGACGGCCGTGCTGAGCCGGAGATCGGGCCGCAACAGATTTTCAGTCGCGGGCGATAGCAGCAAACAACAAAAAATCCAGGTTGGTTGAGTTTTTGTAGTTCGCACGTAACAGCGTTCCACCGATACCGTCCGTGTGTCACCTATCTTCAGAAACGCGGAACAACCGGAATGTCCTCGCCTCTCGCCGTTGCCGATATCGGCTTCATCACGCATCTCAAGCTCAACCGCCCGAAGGTTCTCAACGCACTTGATGACGCGACGTTTGACGCGTTTCTCACCGAGATCGCGCGTGTGGAGCAAAGCGGCACGCAAGGCGCGATCGTGATTTCTGGCGAAGGCGCGAAAGCCTTCTGCGCCGGCGCCGACCTCGACACGGTGAAGCGGCTCACAGGTGCGGAGAAGCGGCGTTTCGTCGAAAAAGCATGGTCAACGCTCGATCGGCTCGCACGATCGCCGATCCCTTCGGTCGTTGCCCTGCACGGCTATGTGTTGGGTGGTGGATTTGAACTCGCGCTTGCCTGCGATATTCGCATCGCCAGCACCGGAGCGGTTTTCGGCTTGCCGGAAATCGCACTCGGCGCTGTACCCGCCTTCGGCGCGATCCAGCGTCTGCCGAAGTTGATCGGCCAAGGACGCGCGGCCGAACTAATGTTGAGTGGCCGCCGCTTCGATGCAAACGAAGCACTCTCCATCGGAGCAATTACGAAAGTCATCGAGGCCGAGGCGGTACTGTCCGAGGCGTTAGCGACCGCCAGACAGATCGCGGAGCGGCCTCGCGAGGCTCTCCGTTATCTCAAGCTAGCACTCACCAACGATATCGACGGGCGTCTTGCGTCAAATTTGCACGCACTAATCTCGGACACATGCCACAGGGAGCCAACCTATCAAGCGCACATCAGTCAGTTCGCAAAAGGGTAATCCTTCGTAGCATACTAAAGCAATTCGGTCTAAGCCTCGTTGCGACAGAACTAATCGCGAGCGTTCTGGCCGACGGTGGTAATATGCCCGCCACGTTACACTGAACAAGAAATAGCATCATTACCCCTCAAATACGAGTCTTCTCATATCCACGGAGACCTGGAGCTTACGTTTAAACAGAACTTCCACCGCATGGCCTGCCATTGTTGTTCGCGGCAAATCGATCAATGATAGCTCGTTTTAATCAAGGCAGCCGGCATCGGCCCGCCAGTCGCCCAATCCAACAGTTCTGCAGTATGAACCACTGGGACCTGCGTACCCGAACCAATTTGCATCATGCATCCGATATTGCCGGCACTAGGGTCCGGACTCATTATAGCCACCAGATAACTGCGGCGGCGAGTGCGATTGCGCCCATGAAGTTTTTGAGATTGCGATCGAAGCGGGTTGCGATGCGTCGCCAATCCTTGAGGCGGCAAAACATGCGTTCGATGATGTTGCGCTGCTTGTAGATAGTCTTGTCGTAGTCGTATTGGATTTTGCGGTTCTTGCGCGGCGGGATGACGGCCTCGGTGCCGCGCGCTTCGAGCCATTCGCGTAAAACCTGGCTGTCATAGCCCTTGTCGGCGACGAGTTCGCTAGACGGCGGCAAGGCTGCGATGCAACTCTGCGCGACCCTGCAATCATGCACGGTTCCCGGTGTCAGGAGCAGGACGCAGGGGCGGCCTTTCTCGTCGCAGATGGCGTGGAGCTTGGTGTTGCGTCCGCCTTTGGTGCGGCCGATACCATGAGCCAAGGCCCCCCTTTTCCGCCGCCCGCGCAGCGATGGACCTTGATGCAGGAACTGTCGATGAAGATCCGGTCCGGCGTATCCCCGGTCCCTGCCAGCGCACTGAAAATGTCTTCCCAGATGCCGCGCTCCGACCAGCGCGCAAAGCGATTGTAGAGCGTCTTCTTCGGCCCGTAAACATCGGCGCAGTCGGCCCAGCGTCCACCGCATTTGAGCGCAAGGACGATCCCGCTCAGAACCCGCCGATCATCCACGCGCTTTTTACCGCGCACATCCTTCGGCAATAGCGGCTCGATCCGAGTCCATTGCGCGTCCGAAAACCAGAAGTAATCTGCCATGGCCGTCCTCCATGAGAGAACGGAATCAGACTCACGAGGCTTTTGGAATCCCCCGGTCGCGCTACCGTTAATGGGTCTGGACCCTAATCTTCTAGCAAAGATGGAGTGTGGATATGAAGCAGCGACGTCGCATTTATTATTCGGCAGCTCAGCGGGCTGAGATCTGGGATCGATGGCAGGCCGGTGAGTCGATGAGATCGATCAGACGCCGATTTGACTGAGAGTCCTCGTCGGTCTTTTCGGTAATCTCGCCGACCGGCGGCATCCGTCCGCCGGATCGGCACCGTGCCAAACGGGCGCTCAGCCTTTTTGAACGAGAGGAGATATCTCAATGGCTTAGTATGCGCCGCTCCTTGCGGTCGATCGCGCATCACTTAGGACGGTCTGCGTCAACCATCAGCCGTGAAGTCCATCGCAATGGCGGGGCTGATCGCTATCGGGCTGCACGATCTGATCAGGCGGCCTGGGATCGGGGACGGCGTCCCAAGCTTTGCAAGCTGGCTTGCAGTCCATTCCTGAGCCGGACAGTATCGAGCCGGCTGCGGCGGTAATGGTCACCGGAGCAAATTGCTCGTTGGCTCAAACGCTCATATCCCGGGGGAACCGCAAAAGCAGGTGTCACACGAGACGATCTATCGGAGCCTGTTCATTCAGACGCGCGGGGTGCTGAAGAAGGAGCTGCTTGAGCACCTGAGAGCGAAACGCACCATCCGCCGCTCCAGGCACGCCAGCATGAAACGGAGCGGGCTTGGCCAGATTAAAAATGCTGTGTCTATCCGCGAAAGACCGGCATCCGTTGAAGATCGCGCAGTGCCGGGCCATTGGGAGGCGACCTGATCGGTGGGTCCAGGAACAGCTATGTCGTAACCCTTGTAGAGCGTCATTCACGGTACGTGATGCTGGTCAAGGTTGCGAACAAAGACACCGAATGCGTCGTCTCTGCCCTGATCAAACAATCACGGAGATTGCCAAAAGAGCTCTACTAGTCGCTGACCTGGGACAGGGGCAAAGAGCTCTCCGATCACCGGCGTCTAAAAGTAGCCACCGAGGTCGAGATCTATTTTTGTGACCTCCGGTCTCCCTGGCAGCGCGGCTCCAACGAAAACACCAACCGATTACTGCGCCAATATCTTCCGCGTGGGATCGATCTGTCCCTGCATAGTCACGCCAAGCTCAGCGCGATTGCAAGGCAACTCAATGAACGTCCGCGAAAGACCTTGCTCTATCAAACCCCAGCTGAGAAGTCCGCCGAATGTGTTGCAGCGATCAGTTGAACCCGCCGTCCTCAACCAGACGAGCGGCGGATGTTGTAGGCCAGATTGGCCATGCCGATCTTCACATGGGCGCGCGCGACGCCGATCGTTCGGACGACGAGGCCCATCGGTCCCTTCTGCTGCGCGAACACATGCTCGACGGCGCTGCGGACTTTCGATTTCTGTGCGTTAGCGATGCGCATGCGCTCGGGCATCGGCCGACCCGGTGGCTTCTTGCGGTAAATGCGCGACACGAAGCCACGCGGCGCCAGCATGGCTTCGTTCTTCGCCGACCGCTAGGCCGTGTCCGCCCAGACGTCGCTGGCCGTGTTCGTCCGGTCCAGCACGTCTTCGAGACGCGCCCCATCGTGCGCGGCCGCGTGCGTGGTTGTCCAGTTGCGGATCAGGCCGAAGCCGCGATCGATCGAGACGTGATTTTTGTAGCCGAACGCCGGGATCGCCAGGTCGACCGCCGGCAGGCTGCCGTCCTCGCGCGGCGTGGCCTTGGTGTATTTAACCGTCCAGCGCGCGTCGCGGTCCTTCTGCGCGAGCTTCGCCGGCTTGTCCCTCCAGTCGTCGGGGATGCGGCCTTCCTTGATCGCGGCCTTCTCCTCGATCGTATTGCGCTGCTTGGGCGCCGCCACGATCGTGGCGTCGGCGATCTGACCACTCATCGCCAGGAAGCCTTCCGAGCGCAGCGCCGCGTTGAACCGCCGGAACAGGGCATCGATGGCGCCCGCCTTCTTCAGCGCCTCGCGGAAGGTCCAGGTCGTATTGGCGTCGGGAACACTGTCAGCCAGTCCAGGCCGAGGAAGCGCATGAACGATAGCCGGTCCTTGATCAGAAACTCCGTGCGCTCGTCCGACAATGCGTGCATCGCCTGAAGGATGAGGACCTTGAACATGAGGACGTGATCGAACGCGGGCCTGCCACCCTTCGACCGATCCGCGCGCGGGACGGCCGCTTCGAGCGCAGCGCGGATCATCTCGAAATCGACAAGTGCCTTCACCCGCTCCAGATCGTCGCCCTTGGCCGACAGTTCTGCGAGCCGATCGTCAAGATCGAAGAAACCTGGCAACCGATCGACCATGCCCGCGCCCCGTGTCCGACATCGGCGAGTGAATCAATCAATCGCTGATTTGCCCAGCGGTTTTTGGAGGTGTCCAGCTGATTCTTGATCTTCATTCGCAAAGCGCGAAATCGCGAACGTTGTAATTTTCCTCGAACGTTCGTTCAAATGCCTCAGCGACCCAAACGACATCGTCTTCGCAATGGGAGCGGCCAACAATTTGAAGTCCCACCGGCATGCCCTCAGGAGTGATCCCTGCGCAGATTGAAACAGCCGGTTGACCAGTGAGATTGAATGGATAGGTGTAGTATACCCACGACACAAGGTTGCGGTCGGTCAAGTGATCGGGGATATTTTTGCCCGCGTCCAGCGAACTCACCGGGAGTACCGGTGAGATCAAGAGATCATAACGTTGAAAGAACGTTCGAAGAGTATCGCGCAGCGCGTAACGAGCAAAAACCTTTGTATAGTAGTCTCTCATGTCTTGCGAGAGCGCCGGTTGGAGCACATCGGCCACAGCCGGATCAAGCAAATCTCGCTGATTTTCCATAAATGATCTGAGTTTGATGCCGACGCCGGCATAGAATTCAGCGGTCCAGAGATCAGCAGGATCCGCTTCGAATACATTTTCGACAAGTTCGACGTGACAGCCCAACTCTTCAAAGGTGCGCGCGGCGCGATCTGTCAATTTAAGCACGTCAGCGTTGGGGCGAGCGTACCCCAACGTCGGACTATAAGCGACCCGTAAACCTTCAGGAGGAAATGGCGCCGCGCTAAGCACGTCCGGCACGGGACCCGCGACACCAAAAGGATCGCGGCGATCAAAGCCGGCTATCACCGAAAACAGCAGAGCAGCGTCCTCGACCGTTCGCGCAAGCGGTCCAACATGTGCAAGCGTGGGCGTCGCAGAGGTTGGCCATACAGGAACACGGCCGAATTGACCCTTGATCCCGACCAATCCGCAGAATGCCGCCGGGATCCGCACGGACCCTCCGCCATCCGTTCCGAGCGAAAACGGTGTAATACCTGCAGCAACCGATGCTGCCGCGCCAGCGCTCGATCCGCCAGGCGTCTTTTTGAGATCCCAGGGGTGACGTGTGATACCGGTTAGCGGACTGTCGCCGATTGGCTTGCAACCGAATTCGCTGGTGGTGGTCTTGCCAATCAATATCCCGCCGGCGGCCTTTGCTCGCTCGACAGCCGGCGCATCGACAGCAGCAATATTCGATTTCATCGTCAGCGATCCGGAGGCGTAATTAACGCCTTTGACCGCCATCAAGTCTTTTGCCGAAAAGGGAATGCCGTGAATTGCACCTAACGGATCACCCTTCATCACCGCCGTCTCGGCAACCTTTGCCGCAGCAAGAGCCTCCTCCGGCATCAAAAGGTAGAATGCGTTAAGCGTCGATTGCGTAGCCTCGGCCTTGGCGAGAGCTCGCTTCGTTACCTCAACTGGAGAAATTTCCTTTGCCGCGATACGCCGACGCATCTCCACGGCGCTCATTCGATCGAATTCAATCGACATAATGATCCCTCTCCAACAAAAGCCCGGCAGTCCAGAGATTGCCCGGGAGATCATTTGCTACCGTCGTGGGTGGGATCAGTTCACGATAGCAAATGCACGCACAGGCGAGCCGGAACCGCCCTTGAACTTCAGCGGAACGCCGAAGAACTGAAACTCGCCTTTGCCGAGAAGCTCTTCCAAATTAACCAGCCACTCCCAGTGACTGACGCCGAGGTCGCGGCACAGACGATGCTGCGCAAAAATATTATCAGACGGCTTGTCGGTCGAAGGACCTTCAACACCGTGCATCTTCGACCCTCGGTCATAGAGCCACCTGGTTGCTTCTACCGTCAAAAGAGGGTTCTTCCATACCGAATCCAAGCCCGGATAGTGGCGCTTATGGAAACCAGTGCAGAGAAGGACGATATGGCCATCGACCTTAACCCCGGCCTTCTTTTCCGCTGCCTCCATATCGGCCACCGTGATATCCCCGAGATCGGGAATGTGCTGCAGGTCAAAGCACACGGCTTTGCCCATGAACATTTCAAGTGGCATCTCGTCGACAGGTTTACCCTTCGGGTTTACGTGCCTAAACGCGTCGACATGCGTACCAACGTGATCAAGCATCGCAATGAAATTCGTCTGGAACGTCATCGCGTCACCGGGCACACCGAGGTTGGCAGCCTTGGAGCTTTCATGGCTCATGTGTATGGCTAAGACCGGCCGCTGAAATAGTTTATGCGCTGGCATGTTATCTTCGATTGCAAGACTGAGATCAACGACACGCTGAGCCATGAAGTACTCCTTGGGTTAGGTTGAGGTAGATTTTTTCTTGCCGAGGAATGCTTCCATCACCTCAGGATCATGTGCGAGTTCATCGGCGGACCCCTCGCGGGCAATACGCCCGTTGGATACAACAAATCCGTAGTCCGCAGCCGCGAGTGCACATGATGCAAGCTGTTCAACCAGTAGGATCGTGAGACCCTGCTTGTTCAACATTGTCAGTACAGACATCAATTGATCGACGATCTTTGGCGCCAGTCCGAGCGAAAGCTCGTCTATGATAAGAAGCTCGGGACGCGCCATTAACCCGCGCGCAATAGCGAGCATCTGCTGTTCGCCGCCGGACATGCTCCCCGCCTGCTGCAGAAGGCGTTCCTTGAGACGAGGAAAGAGTTCGAGCACCTTTTCCAGCAATACGCGTGATTCTTGTTGCTTGAGTCCCCCATGTAGATAAGCACCAAGAACCAGGTTGTCTTCGACAGTTTGATCTGGGAACAGAAGTCGTCCCTCAGGGACCATGACAAGGCCGCGCGCGACCTTGCGATCGGCTGTAAGATTGGTGGTGTCCTCACCCCGAAAATAAACCTGTCCACCTGATGGCCGGACAAGGCCGGTCGCGCCTTTCATCGTCGACGATTTGCCAGCGCCGTTATTACCTATCATCGTGACGAACTGACCGCGATTGACTTTCAGTGATATGCCTCGGACTGCCGTCGCAGCCCCATAGCGCAACTCAAGATCGCGAATGTCGAGAAGGGTTTCACTCATGCGACCACCTCGTTGTCGCCAACATTGGAGTGCGAGGTTCCAAAATACGCCTCGATCACGCGTGGGTCGTTCTGAACAACTGCAGGTGTGTCGCTGGCGATGACTTGCCCGTAGTCGAGAACGGTGACTGTGTCAGCGAGCGCCATAATCAGTTCAACATGATGTTCGATGAGCAGAACGGAGATGCCGAGATTCGCTATCCTGCGGATCATGATCTCGAGATCATCGATTTCCTGAGTGGTGAGGCCCGCCGCCGGCTCGTCGAGCAGAAGCAAACGTGGCTTCGCGGCTAATGCGCGCGCGATCTCGAGGCGCCGCTGCAGTCCAAAAGGAAGAAACTTGGCAGGATCATTGGCCTGGGGCAGCAAACCTACAAAATCCAGCAGACCGATTGCCGTCTTGCGGCACTCCCGCTCCTCGCGCCGCATGCGCGGTGTCTGCAGAAGCGCACCGGAAAGGCCGTAGGACAGACGCTGATCGTAGCCGACCATAACATTGTCCAGCACGCTCAGATCGCCGAACAACTCCGTATTCTGGAACGTGCGGGCTAATCCAATCCGAGCAATCTGCCGGGATGACCGTCCTGTCAGTTCAATTCCATCAAGCTCAAATCTTCCCGCATTGGGCCGATAAAATCCCGATATCGTATTGATAAACGTTGACTTCCCCGCGCCGTTCGGACCGATAAGTGCATGAACCTCGCCGCCTCTGACGTGGAGAGAGGCTTGCGACAAGGCGGTCAGACCGCCGAACCGCACAGTTAAATCATGAGCCACGAGCTCCGCAGGCAACTCCCGCGCTTCATGATGAAGACTCGTCTCTGCTGATATTCCCTCAGATGCATCCGGCGCCTTGGGAGCCGGACGAGTTCGCGACAGAAGTTCACCAAGTGTACCTAAGATACCGCGTGGCAAAATAAACATGACGAGAAGTAGCAGCGCGCCATAGGCAAAGCGCTGCCAGATCGCAAATTGCTGCAGATACTCGGGGAGATAGGTCAGGATGTAAGCGCCAACGACAGCACCGAATGTCGTTCCGGCACCGCCAAGAATAACCATCAGCAAGAAACGAACGCTATCAGAAAATGTAAAGATGTCTGGCGAGATATACGAGTTTAGAAAGGCGTAGAACGTGCCGGCAACGCCGGCAGTTATGGAAGCAACGACAAATGCCAAAGTGCGAACACCCGTTGGGTTTATGCCTAGCGCTCTGGACGCAGTCTCGCTCTGCGAAACAGCAAGCATAGCGCGTCCATATCGCGACAAGCGTAGATGGTGGATAAGAATGGTAAAGACAAATAGCGTTCCAGCCAGCACGCCGTAAAACGCGAAGCCAGCAAGCTTGAAACCAAAAATATTCGGCCGCGGAATCGACGTCAGACCGGTGGTACCACCTGTCAGCGACTGCCACTCAATCGCGACATTCTCCACGATGATACCGAACGCGATGGTGACCACCGCAAGATAGACGCCGCGGACACGTACCGAGGGATAGGCAAGCAGGGCGCCAAACATGCCAGAAACGACGGCAGCAACGATCGAACAAGCCACAATGTCGAAATTGAGCCGCGTCGCAAGGATAGCTCCGGTGTAGGAACCAAGGGCAAACAATCCTGCCTGCCCAAGTGACACGAGACCCGTAAGGCCAACAAGCACGTTCAGCCCAACAGCAATTATGCCGTAGATCAAGAACAGCATGAAAAGCCGCAGCTCGTATTCGTTACCGGCCTGCATTGGGACAGCAACGAGAATGACGGCGAAAATCAAAAATCCGAGCGTGTTAAGGTGTTTCATACCTTGAGAACCTCGCGCTTACCGAACAAGCCTTGCGGAAAGGCAAGCAGGACGAGGATCATCACGCTAAAGCCCACAATTTCACGGGCCGCTGTCGAGATATAACCTTCGACGAATTTCTCCATCACGCCAAATGCTAAGCCAGCGATCACAACTCCAGGCGCGCTGGTAATGCCACCGATGATCGCGACCGCGAATCCTTTCAGTCCGAGAATTGCGCCCATGCTTGCAGAAACCTGTATCACCGGGGCGACGAGAACACCTGCGGCGGCTCCCAACAGAGCCGCGAGGCCGAACGAAAATGCAACGATCCGGTTGACATTAATTCCCATCAACGCAGCAGCACGCTTGTCGTGCGCCACGGCCTTCATAGCGCGTCCGATCAGGGTATGCCGTTGCATAAGCTTCAGCCCGATCATGACGAGAATCGCGACAACCGGAATAATGAGCTCCTGCGGATAGACGCCAGCCCCAAAGATACGCACCGCGTTATTCACTCCAGGAGATGCAAGCGGGCGAGAGAAACCTCCGAATTGAATTGTCGCAAGCGCCTCGATCATCACGCCGACGGCAATCGTCGTCAGCATCCAGCCCACCGACGTCGGCGTCCCCGCAAATGGGCGGACAGCAAAACGTTCAAGCAACAGCCCGAAGACACCACCAGCAAGGACGCCCAACAGACAAGCGAGCGGTAGCGGAAGCCCCACATCGACTCCCATCACCGCGAGGACTGCGCCGAGCATCAACGTATCGCCGTGCGCAAAATTCACAGCCTTTGCTGCGGACCACATAATATGAAATCCGAGTGCAATCAGTGCATAGATGCCGCCGATAGCAAGCCCAGAGAGAATATATTGAACGGTTGTAGTCACGCTCGATCCCAACTGCGATTAGTGGACGTGTGATTTTGAAGGGGCAATAGATGGTCTCGAAGACAAAGTGGGACCCTTCGGTTGCTGGCCAAAGGCCGAACCGCCGCGCCTTTCTTGGCAGCGTCGTGGGCTAGTGCTAACCCACGACGCTGTTGCATACGATCAGTTGGTCTTGCCGTAGGAGGTCTGCTCGATGGGCAGAAGCTTGCCGTCGACCCAAACAGTCAGTTTGTAGTATTTCGGCAGGATGGCGTCCTGGCGCTCTGGATCGTTGGCGTCGAACGCAGGCTTATACTCTGCAACCAAACCATCATAATTGACATTGTAGAGAGCCTGACGAACTTTCTCCCAGTCGTAGGAACCAGCCTTTTCGATCGCTTGTGCAATAATATGGACGGCATCATATGAGTTAGCGACGCCTGACGCCATTTTGATCTCGCTCGGATCTTTGAGACCATACTTGGCTTTCACCTTGTCCCAGAAAGCTTGTTTCTTGGGATCCATTGCGCCCATGAACGTGTAGGTTTGAACCGCCTCAACACCGTTGGCGAGCGGGCCTGCAAGTTCACCGAGATTGCCGGCGATGCCCCACGCGCCGATGATCGTTGGCTTCCAGCCGACTTTGTCCATTGAGCGCAGGATTTGGTTGCCTTCACGGTCCAACGCCCAAAGCAGCACGACATCAGCGCCGGCATCACGCGCGCGGATCACCTGCGCCGACATGTCTTGGTCACCCCAGTTGAATGTTTCAGCGGCCACGAGCTGCTTGCCCGCCTTCACCATAGCATCCTTCACATCAGGGAGCGCACCGTTGCCCCATCCGGTATTTTCATAGAAGAACGCAACCTTCCCCGTTTTAGAGGCCTTGACCGCTTGCTCGACAAGGTAGCGCGCCACCCATTTGTCCTTCGCGGACACGCGGAACATGAAATTTGGATTATGACCGTTCTCAATCGCCTTAGTGTTGGCTGCGATCACGCCGACATATGGAATGCCGATCTCATTCACCGGCTCGGCCTGCGCCACTGCAACTGTGGAGTGATACCCCCCGAGAATAGCGATGCACTTATCGGCTAGCGCAATGCGGCGCGTGTTGTCGACGCCCCGTGGCGGAGCGCCCGCATCGTCGTATTGAACGAACTTCAGTTTCTTACCGAGCACGCCGCCCTTGGCATTGATCTCATCGATCGCGATTTCGGCGCCTATCTTGATTGACTGACCGCCGAACGCGGCCGGCCCCGTTGTGGCCGCTGAGTTACCGATGCACGGCATTTGCTCTGCCAAGGCAACGTTTGAGAACAATCCAATTAAAGCGACTGCAGTAATTCCGCTGCTAAACGTAGCTGACAACGCCATGCTTCAACTCCCCGCTTCCTCGAATGTCACATGCATTCTTGATGCCGAGCTAACGAGAAAGAATTTGCGGGAGCAAAGACCAATTTCCAATGACACCTATAGGTAAATCATATAGGATTATAGGCATCATCATTTGCAGCGCACAATTATTAGATAAGCATATGTTCTTATTTCGCTTTTTTTACTAATAGGCAATAGGATTCAGCAAATGCACAAAATAAAAACAGGCATGTCAGCACAACGATAGCTCGCGGCTAAAGGGCGCATCGACGTTATGGATCTTCGACAACTCAAGTATTTTGTGCAGATCGCTGAAAACGGAAACTTCTCACGTGCCGCGGAGATTCTACGAATAGCGCAGCCGTCGCTTAGTCAACAGATCAAGCAACTTGAAGAAGAGCTCGGTGTTCAGCTTCTCGTTAGGCATGCCAGAGGCGTCACTATGACGACGCAAGGGCAGCAATTCTATGAGCACTCAAGACGCATTCTTGAGGAAGTCGATCATGCCAAGGAGAATGTACGGTCGCAAACCTTGGCACCATCTGGCCGCATTTCAGTGGGATTACCCACATCGGCATGCCGCGGTCTTTCGTTGCCGCTGCTAGAGACCATAAATCAACGTCTACCCAACGTTACCTTGCATCTCGTCGAGGCGATGTCGGGTTATCTTGACGAACTGATCCAAGTTGGCCGTCTCGACGTCGCTTTGCTTTACGATCATAAAGCGTTCGAACATGTTGCTTGGACAGAGATGATGACCGAACAACTAATGATGTTTGTTGCGGCAGATCATCCCATGGCCAAGCGAAAATCGATTTCGTTTAAGAGGCTTTTCGCGCACGATCTCGTCACCCTACCAGGCCGCCCCAATGTCCTTCGTGTTGTTATCGAACGACTTGCTGCACGCCACGACATCAATTTGAATGTGAATGACTGCGACAGCCTTCCAGCTATTGCCAAGCTCGTTTGTAATTCGAATTATGTGGCGGTGATGCCTCGTTTCGCATTCACCGATGAGATCGAACGTGGAGACATGGTTCCAATTCCGATCGTCAATCCGACACCATCGTGGACGTTAGCGGTCGTGGTATCCCAAAGGACGTTAAACGCGCAGGCAAGCGAAGCTGTTGCACGCGCAATGGCGGATCTGATGGCAGATATGGTCGAACAAGGAATCTGGCGTGCTGAGCTGCGTGGTGACAGACGTCACTCCGCGTCAAGAGCGTGAGCGTGGCATAAGCCTTGTTATAATTCTAAGGTGGAATTATCAGCCTCTACTTATTTATTGCTGATCAACGGGCTCTCGTAACAAATCGCCGTCCAGAACCAGCGAACATCTATTTGAACCAGCAGTGAAAACTGGGGCGCCAGTGGCTTTGACGTGGCTGTGCGGGTTGCACATAATATCGCCAGTACCGCAGACGCCCCAAGTACCTTGCCCTTCGAAGTATCGCTCCGATCAAGCAATCTTAAGCTGCGCTGATTTCGCTGCCCTATTCAATTCCAGCCGATGGTTGACGATCTTGACGGTTTCATCAAGGACATCGTTGTGCATGTCAAACTGTGCAGCAATTTTGTGCACAAGGAGGTCGACGCGTTCAATATTTGGCGCGCCCGCGAACAATGCACGGGCTGCCGATGACGGCGCGGACAAACCTTGCGCTGCCGCCGCATACTTCTCGAACGGCACGAGATCAGTCGGCGCCGCGCCAAGCTTGACGCAAACTTGCTGAACCCAAGCGTAAATCGCCCGAGATTCCTCAAAATCGGAATGAACAGCATCCCGAATCGAACGCGCATTGTCGGACTGGACGCAACGATAATTGCCAGTCAAAAGCATCGCCCACTTCGCGGTCGGAACGAACAGCGAGTCGTGGACCTTCAACTTGACAGGGATCTCAAGATCACCGTCCTCGGCTGAGGAGCGAGCGGATTCGATATCTGCCTGGATCGAACGCAGCATCGCTGTATCTTGCGAGCGAACGAAAGCTGCGGCCTTAAAGTTTGTCGGAAGAGTTACTTGGAGCACGTTCAAGGCCTCCTCCGGCGGCCGGAATGCTTGTGGGTCCGGGCTACACAGCGTCAGCATTTCAGGATCGAACGCGTCCCACACCTTGGAAGCTGCGAAACACTCATCGAGCGCGTCAACATTAAGTCCAGGCATGCGTCGAAGGAATGTTTTCGGCGGCATATTCATGATCGACATCGTTGGTAGCCGCATGCGCGCAATCTGATCCATTAGATGACGGAGTCCCTCGGCTGCATACTGGGGCTCCTGCATCGCAAGAACAGCAAGATCGAACTTCTTAAGATCCACCGCTGATGGATCCTCTGCGCAAATCGTTCCGATCAGATCCATGGACTTGATTTCAGTCAAGCCAGCACGGCCACGGATCGGGAAACGAACAACTGTCCCTTCCTGGTTGATGAGGTTCGCTTCCTGCGGCAAGCAAACCAGGGCCACATCGTGACCTCCCATGGCGAGTTTGGTCGCAAGAAGCGAACCATACGAAGCGCCGAGAATGAGAATCTTGAACTTCTCTGACATCATTAATCCTGTTCTATGGTTAGTTTGAATTTGGCATCGACCGGCACAGCAGAGCCGAAAAATGGGCGACAACTGCTCCGTGGCTATGGCTGGAATGATGGCGAGCAGAACCACTTATATGTGTCGAAGCGTCAGTCTCATAAGCCTAAAGCTTGTTATCCATTGTATTGGGAAAATTCTGCAACCAAGCGATTCAGGACTACGAATAATCTGCGTCGACGATTCAATATCGTGGGCTCTCGTTACAGGATTCCAGTCATCGGGCCGCTACTCGAAATGAATCACGCTGATAGGAAAAGTTCGTCGAGACGCAGACGACGATCTGAAACACTCTGCTCATAGCAGAAGTCCAGAAATGTCTCCAAAGTACCGCGATTTCCCTCGAACCCGTAAGGCCAGAAGTCCTCGCCGAAGAGACCCTTTATCTGTTCGACGTGACTGCTCAGAAAAGGCAGTGGCATAGACATATCAGATGGATCGAGAAGCTTTTGGATGCAACGATCTCGAGCGACCGTAAATGCCTCCATAACTCGTCGAGCTGTACCAGGATGTCGTCTTTCGATATCACGCCGCAAAACCACGGCGTGCATAATTGGGAAAACTTGGTTTGTTTGCCAATAAATGCAGTCTTGCTGGGCGTGGTCGGTCACCAAATGTCGAATCGCCGAACGATCGATCTGAGGAGCATAAGGGGAAATCAACGCGTCGATTTTACCGCTTAACAAAAGCGATGAAAGGGATTCGCCTTGGGCGCTAGAGCAGCGCAATCCGCGCGGTAAAGCCGGGCTCTCTAGATCCCCATCGGCCCCATCGACATCACCTACAATCCACTCGACTTCATCTATCGGGATACCCCATTGATGCATCATCAAGGCGCGAGCGTAGATGACCGCGGTGACGGCCCAACCGGGAATACCGATCCGGCATCCACTAAGTTTAGTAGGGACTAATTTACTGGAAGCTAAAACGTAAAATGCAGCGTGCCTAAAGGCGCGGCACGGGAAAATGGGAAGGCCGACGAATTCTGTCGGTTGTTTAGCAGTGATCTGCACAAACCTTCCCATCGACATTTCAGAAACATCCCACGTGGCTCCATTTAAGACCTCATTCAGGATGGTCGAAACTGGCAAATCAACCCGATTCAATTCCAAACCGGCAACCTGAACGCCGCCATCAAAAAGTGCCCGCGTGTGAGCGTATTTCCCAACCGCGACATCGAGATTTACGACGTCGTACGAACCAAGATCCATCTTGTCTCACATATTGTTTGCTGTGCTAATTTTTCGAGTCAGAAAATTAGTCTGACACGGCGCATGCGGTCCGAGCACTCTGGCCAAACAGCTCTTCGATTCGCTGACAAACTTGCAGAAGTCTGAGATCGTTATCGTAGGCCGCAACAAATTGAATGCCGAGTGGAAGTCCATTCGGGCCGATTTGAGCCGGTATCGTTATGGCCGGTACTCCTAACAACGACCACATTCGGCTAAACATAGGGTCGCCCGTGCTCTCGATCGGGGGCGCCTCGCCTACAGCCGCTGGCACCATCAGAACATCAAAGTTCTGAGCAACCTCAAAGAACGTCTGCCGCGCCAACCAAAGTTCGGAGCGCATGGCTTGATAATCATCAGCGGAGATATTCCACCCATCTTCAATAACCTGCCTGGTGCGCTCACCCAGTAGAGACCTATTTGATAGATCGTACTCCGGCACATAATTTCGCGCGGTCTCAAAGGCCATTAGCCTCGCATGAAGTTCGTTGAGACTATTAAACGAGGGAGGGCTTGCCACATCTTCAACGCCGAAGCCATTTTCAGCCAACCGATTTGCCGTTTGCTCCAGAAGCTGCCTCGTTTCCGACGAGGCTGCTGACCAGAACGGCGTCCGGTAAAATCCGACACGCGGTTTCTCATGGACGAAAAGCGAAGGAAATCGCGCCGCTCCTAACAGCGCACTTCTCATGATCAGCAGATCACGGACGTTACGCGTTATGTAACCCAGCGTATCCAACGATTGGGCTAGGGGCTTCACTCCATCCAGACTAAATGTTCCAAAGCTCGGTTTGTAGCCGACTGCACCACAAAAAGCCGCTGGACGGATTATAGATCCTGAGGTTTGCGTGCCGAATGCCACTGGCACCTGAAAATCAGCAACAGCCGCTGCAGACCCGCTTGATGATCCTCCGGGTGTATGGCGAACCGAATGCGGGTTAGCCGTCTTTCCGGGCTGATACAGAGCAAACTCGGTAGTTACTGTCTTGCCAAGAATAACTGCCCCTGCTCGACGCGCCAAAGAAACACAAGCGGCTTCCCGTCCAGGACGATATCCCCGATAAATAGGAGATCCGTATTCAGAGGGCAGATCACGAGTGTCGATAACGTCCTTTACTCCAACCGGAACTCCATGAAGCGGTCCAATGGGGGATTCGCGATCCCGTAAATGAGCCTCTTCGAGAGCAGCCTGACGATCGATATAAGCCCACGCTCTTACATCTGAATCTCGCTCGTCAATTCGATCGAGACAAGCTTGAACCAGTTCAACAGAAGAAACCCTTCGCGCAGCGATCGCATCGGCTGCCTCGGTTACAGAAAGCATACAAGGATTCATAGATCACCTTACAGCAGACAGAACGCCGAATGGAGAGAGGAAGATGCACACAGTTCTTTGCATCCTCCTCTTAAATTCAAATAACCCTACCAGTTGCGGAAGCCCCTAGTTTAACGGCGCTCGCGAATAAGATCTGCAGAAACTCCTGCTACGATCAGCAGAGCTCCCACGACCAGCATCGCAGACATCACATAGAGGCCACTCGTAAGAGTACCTGTTGCTTCCTTTACCCAGCCAATAATGACTGGACTAATCAGCCCACCGGTTAGACCAAGGCTGTTAATCAGCGCAATAATGCCAGCCGCTGACGACGTGCCATTCAAATAGGCCGATGGTATCGACCAGAATAGCGGCAAGAGCGCATAGATCCCAGTCGTCGCAACAGTCATAGCGATAAGCGAAAACTTCAAATTCGCTTCGACCGCTGGGATGAGCGACAGAGCGACAGCTCCCACGATAGCACACACGAATAGATGCCAGCGCCGCTCAAGAAGCCTGTCTGAACTACGACAAATAACAACCATGCCGAGAGCGCTGATACCGAAAGGGATCATCGAATATAGGCCGATTGAAAACACATCGGTAATACCAGCACCTTTGAGCATCGCCGGAAGCCAAAACCCAATTGCGTAAATGCCAGAGATGAAGGTGAAGTAAGCAACGCACATAATGTAGATGCGCGGATCCAGCCAGGACTCGACTGTGGACTTCTGACGGCCACGGCTGTTGTGGTGGTCTTCCGCTTGAACGTTACGAATAACGATTTCACGCTCCTCGGAGCTCAACCACGCTGCCTTCGCTGGCTCATCGTCAACGACGAAATAAACCAAAAGGCCCAGAAGAATTGCCGGAATTCCTTCAGTCACGAATAACCACTGCCAACCCTGCAAACCTGCAACATCGTGAAGCTGACTCAATACCCACCCAGCGATTGGTCCGCCCAGGAAACCAGACACCGGCATTCCAAGAGTGAAAAGTGCGAGAATTTGGCCGCGACGAGCTCCAGGATACCATCGCGTCAGAAAATATATAATGCCCGGGAAGAAGCCCGCCTCGAATGCTCCCAACAGGAAGCGAAGCGCATAAAACATCGCCGGCGTTGTCACCAACGTCATCGCAACGGAAACCGTACCCCACAG
>Ga0209941_1000969_pt1 | contig 24610 bp, 29 predicted proteins | sample ThiBiot_300_plan_FD_183945 | JGI IMG/M metagenome (GOLD analysis project Ga0209941, IMG submission 183945) | Wastewater bioreactor microbial communities from Cape Town, South Africa - Thiocy_solids_1 (SPAdes) | ecosystem: Engineered > Bioremediation > Thiocyanate > Unclassified | place: South... | reverse complement strand
TCGCCGCATTGCGGCTGGGCTGCACGCGGAAGCTGTCGCCGGGCGCCGCCGCGCCGCCGACGACCAGGCTGAGGCCGGCCGCGCGGAACGGGTCGCCCGCCGTGCCGGTGCCGGTCATCGCCACGCTGGCACCACTGGTGTCCTGCAAGGCCCAGGCGCTGCCGTCGTAGCGCAGCACGTAGTCCTTGCCGGTCAAGGTGCCGAGGTCGGTGATCGTGGCGTCCAGCGTGCCGCTGCCGCCATTGCCGCTGGCAGCCTGCACGACTGGCCCGGCGACGCTGAACATCGGCCCGCCGATCGCACCCTGCAGGTCCGCACCCTGTGCCTGCTGCGCATTGAACGTGGCGGCCATGGCCTGGGCCGCACGGCCCAGCTGGGTCTGCGCCGGATCCAGCACGTTGCCGCGGAAATCCAGCAGCGCGCCCAGCGTGCCACCGCCAATGCGGCCGCTGATCACGCTGCCACCCGAACCGACGATGTCGACGCGCGTCGCATCGTATTGGTTCGGCGCCGTACCCAGTGCATGCGCCTCGGCGTTGGTGACCAGGGCCTGGCCATTGCCGACGTAGATATTGAGCGTGTTGTCGGTTTGCGGCACGACGCTGATGCCCACTTCGCCGGCCAGCTTTTTCACCAGCGCATCGCGCTGGTCGAGCAGGTCGGCTGGCGGCATGCCGTTGTTGCCGGCGGCGGTGCGGATCAGCCCGTTCAATTTCGCGATGGCGGCGCTGTCGGAATTGATTGAATCGACCGTCTCGCCCAACTGCTGCTTGACCTGGCCGGCAAGCTGGCTGAACTGCCCGGAGAGCGAGGTGAAGGTGCTGGCCAGCGCCCCGGCGCGGGCCAGCACGGCCTGGCGCGAGGCGGCGTCGGCTGGCGCGTTGGCCATGTCCTGCACGGCGCCGTAAAAGCTGTCGAGCGCGGTCTGCAGGTTGGTGCTGCCGGATACCTGGCTGTTGATCTGCGTGGTCAGGCTGGCCATGGTGTCGGCGCGGCCCTGTCCGGCGGCCGCCGACCACAGCGAGTTGTTGAGGAACTGGCTGTACGCGCGCTGCACCGCCATGGTGTCCACGCCCGTGCCGATATAGAAGCCGCCCTGCCATTCCGGCGCGCGTGCACCGAAGCTCACCAGCTGGCGGCTGTAGCCGGCGGTGTTCACGTTGGCCACGTTGTGGCTCACGGTGCCCATGCCGACCTGCGCGGCCAGCAGCCCGGATACCCCGGTGGAAAGCATGTCAGCCATGGATCGTCCTCGATGCACGCGGAGTCACCGGCAGCGCGCCAGTGGCAGCCCGCTTAGCGGCACGCGGCCGCAAATCTTGAGTGGTGGTGGCCCGCGCCGCGCCCACCATGGATGGCGCCGGCACCACGGGTGCGACGCTCATGGCGGGCTCCCGGCAGCCTGCAGCGCGGCCAGCGCCTCGCGCATCTGCGGACTGTTGGCGATCGCCGTGATCTTGGCCGCGTAGGCCGGATCGGTGGCGTAGCCTCCGCGCACCAGGGCATGGGCGAAGCCGGCGACGTTCTCACCCTTGCCCAGCGCGCCCGCATACCGCGGGTTGTCCCTGAGCAGGTCCGCGTAATCGGCAAACGAGGCGGCCGGGGACGCATAGGCGCGGAACTGGTCGCGCCGCCGCACGGCCACGCCGTTCTCGTATTCCAGGGTCGGCACGCTGACACGGTCGCCATCCCAGCTGCTGCCGGCCTTGATGCCAAAGAGGTTGTTGCTGCTGCTGCCGTCGCCATGGCTGGGCAGGTGCTGGCCCCAGCCGGTTTCCAGCGCCGCCTGCGCCAGCAGCGCACGCGGTGACACCCCCAGCTTGGCGGCGGCGGCCCGGGCGTGCGGCGCCAGGGCGCGGACGAATCCCGCGGGGTCACCACCTGGCAGCAGTTTGGCCGCCACGCTGGCGGTTCCCGCCACCCCTTGGGCAAAGCTGCCGAGCACGCCGCTCTGGCCGGCCGCGCCCAGGCTGTCCAGCAGGCCGGACCACGGCGAGCGGTCGGCGTCGGTCGCTGTCGCACCCGTGGACAACGCCGCCAGCGCGCCGGTTGGACTGCTTCCGGCAGCATCGGTGCCAGGCGCCGCGCCAAGTTGCAGCAAGGCACGCACATTGGCGTTGGTGATCGCGGCCGTACCCGACAACGCCGTGCCCGGCGCGGTGGCATCCGCCGGCGGCTCGGGCTGCTCCCTGCCACCGAGTTGGCGTATCAGCATCTGCGCAATGCCCAGGCCGTTCGTGCCATTGGCCAGGGTCAGCGCGAGCTGATGGTCGGCCATGTCCTGATAACTGTTGCCGGCGTCACTGTCGGCATAACCGCTGCCGATGCTGGCATTCGCCTCGCGCATCGACTTCAGCATCATCTGCGTGAAGATCGCCTCGAACTGCCTGGCCACCACGGGCAGCGCGGCCTTGCCACCATCGCGGCCGGCTTCGGCGCGCAATTGCTGGAACCCGGACAGGTTGGTCCAGGTATCCAGCGCGGGCGCATTGACGATGGGCGGCGTCATGGGTGGGCGTCCGGCAACTCAGATCACGACCAGTTGCGCGTGCAGCGCACCGGCCTGCTTGAGCGCCTGCAGGATCGAGATGAGGTCGCTCGGCGTCGCGCCCACCTGGTTCACCGCGCGCACGATCGAATCCAGGCTCACCCCCGGCCCGAACTTGAACATGTGCGCGCCGTCCTCGCTGACCTGCACGCTGCTGCTGGGCACCACCGCGGTCTGCCCGCGGCTGAACGGCGCCGGCTGGCTGACCATCGGCTGCTCGCTGATGGTGACCTGGATCGCACCGTGGGCCACGGCAGCGGCGGTGACGCGCACATCCGAACCGATCACGACCGTGCCGGTACGCGAATTGACCACCACGCGTGCCGGCGCATCGCCGGGCTGCACCTCGATGTTCTGGATCGCGCCCAGCCATTCCACCTTCTGAGCCGGATCCTGCGGGCCACGCACGGACACCGAGCCGCCGTCCACCGCACGTGCCGTACCAGCCCCATAGGCATTGTTGATGGCGGTGGCGATGCGCCCGGCCGTGGTGAAGTCGGCCGTATTCAGGTTCAGCATCAGGTCGCCGTTGCCGGAGGCAAACGACGAGGACACCGTGCGCTCCACCGAGGCGCCCTCGGGAATGCGCCCACTGGCGGAAATGTTCACCTGCACGCTGGACCCGCTCTTGCCCTGCGCGCTCACGCCGCCGACGATGACGCTGCCCTGGGCCATGGCATAGACGTTGCCGTCGGCGCCTTTCAGCGGCGTCATCAGCAGCTGGCCGCCACGGATGCTCTTGGCATTGCCGATCGAGGCCACGGTCACGTCGATCGTCTGGCCCGGTTTGGCGAACGGCGGCAGGTCGGCGGTGACCACCACCGCGGCGGCGTTCTTGAGCTGCGGCCGCGCGTTCGGCGGCACGGTGATGCCGAACTGCTGCAGCATGTTTTCCAGGCTCTGCGTGGTGAACGGCGCCTGCGTGGTCTGGTCGCCGCTGCCGTCCAGGCCAACCACGAGGCCGTAGCCGATCAACTGGTTGCTGCGCACGCCACCCACCTGCACGAGGTCGCGCACCTTGTCGGCGTGCGCCGGCAACGCGGCGAGCAGGCACAGCGCCACCAGCATGGTCAGCGCCAGCTTCTGCAGAAGCCCGCTGGCGGGCGGCACAAGCCCATTGTCAGCGGGCGATGCCTTCTGCCCGGGATGCCGCGACGGGCGCAGCGCCCGCGGACGGAAAGCGGTCCTTGCGGGCGGGCGGGCCCCCATCGGGGCAGCGGACGATGCATACGTGTCCATCAGAATGGCATCCACTTGGAATTGAAGAAGCGCGAGAGCCAGCCGCGCGTGTTCGCGTCGGCCAGCGTGCCGCGGCCGGTGTAGCCGATGCGGGCATCGGCGACGCGCGTCGAGGGCACCGTGTTGTCCTGGCCAATGTCCTGCGGGCGCACGATCCCGGAAATCCGCACCAGTTCCTGGCCCTGGTTGATGGTCAGCCACTTCTCGCCGCGGATCACGAGATTGCCGTTGGACAGGCGCTGGGCCACGGTGACCGTGATCTGCCCGGTCAACTGGTTGCTCTGGCTGCTCGAACCGCTGCCATCGAAGCTGCGCTCGCCGTCCAGGCCGATGGTGCCTGGCTTGCCATTGACGCTGAGGGCCTGGCCGAGCAGGGTCGGGGCGCCAATGTTCGCCTTGTCGGTCTTGGCCGTGGTGGTCGAGGCCTTCTTGGTCGCCTGCGTGCTTTCCACCAGCACCACGGTGAGGATGTCGCCGGCGCGGTGCGCGCGCGGATCGTTGAACAGCTCCATGCCCTGGGTGTCATGGTAGATCGCGCCATCGGACGCGGCCGTCTGGACGGCCGGCTCGGGCGGCGGCGTGGGCGCCCATTGCGCATCGTCGCCGCGCACGCCAGGGCCGCTCGCGCAACCGCCCAGGAAGGCCAGCGCGCCAAGCAGAAAAAGCAGATGAACCGCGTTGTGCGTCATCACCGCTCTCACGTGTTGTGGGTCAGGTACTGCAGCATCGAGTCGGCCGCCGACACTGCCTTCGAATTCATCTCGTAGGTGCGCTGGGTCTGGATCATGTCGACCATCTGCTCGACCACGTTGACGTTGGAGCTTTCCAGCGCGCCCGAGGCAAGCGTGCCCAGGCCGTTCAGGCCTGGCTGGCCAATCTGCGGTGAGCCGCTGGAAGCGGTCTCGACGTACAGGTTGTTGCCCGTGGGCTGCAGGCCCGCCGGGTTGATGAAGTCCGCCAGTTGCAGCGTGCCGATCTGCTGCGGGGCAGCCTGGCCGGCCACGCTGACGCTGACCGTGCCATCGTTGCCGATCGTGATGCTTTGCGAGCTGGGCGGCACGGCAATGGTCGGGCTGAGCGCATAGCCGTCGGCGGTGACGATCTGGCCGTTCTGGTCCAGGTGCAGCGAGCCGTCGCGGGTATACGAGATGGACCCGTCCGGCATGGTCACCTGCAGGAAGCCGCGGCCCTGGATCGCCACGTCCAGCGCGTTGCCGGTCTGCTCGATATTGCCCTGCGTGAACAGCTTCTCGCTGCCGACCACGCGCACGCCGGTGCCCAGCATCAGTCCCGACGGGGCCTGGGTCTGCTCGGTGGTCTGCGCGCCGGGCTGGGCCAGGTTCTGGTAGATCAGATCCTGGAACGAGGCACGCGAGCTCTTGAAGCCGGTGGTGTTGGCGTTGGCCAGGTTGTTGGAGATGACGTCCATGCGCGTCTGCTGCGCATCGAGTCCGGTCTTGGCTACCCACAATGAGGAAAACATTGGCTTGCTCCGTATGGGCGTCTTTACGCCCGTTGCGTGATGGGGCTCAGGTCACCTGCAGCAACCTGGTGGCTGCCTGCGCGTTCTCGTCCGCGCCCTTCAGTCCGCGCACCTGCAATTCGTACTGGCGCGACAGTTCGATCATCTGCACCAGCATCTTCGATGGATTGACGTTGCTCGATTCCAGTGCGCCGGACTTGATGCTCACCGCCGGGTCGGCGCTGGCGGTCGCGCCGCCGGCCAGGTGCATCAGCCCGTCCGTACCCATGCTGAGCTCGCCGGCGGGCGGGTTGACCAGCTTGATGCGGCCCACTGCGGACACGGTATTCGGGGTCTGCCCCATGGGGATGGCCGAGATCGTGCCGTCGCTGCCAATCGAAACCTGCGTGCTTTGTGGCACGCTGATCGGGCCGCCGTCACCCAGCACGAGATTCCCGCGCGCGTCGGTGAGCATGCCGTCGGCGGTCAGGCGCAGGTCGCCCGCACGGGTATAGCCCTCGGCGCCATCGGCACCCTGCACGGCGATCCAGCCGTTGCCCTGCACGGCGATGTCCAGCGTGCGCCCGGTGTCGATCTGCCCGCCCTGGCGCAAGTCCACACCCTCGCCGAACGCCACGCCGTTGACGCGCGTGGCCAGCCCCGGGCCCTGCACCGCCAGCGGCTGGAACGCGGACATCTGCGCCTTGAAGCCGACGGTGTCGGCATTGGCCAGGTTGTGCGCCACCTCGGCCTGCGCCCGCATGGTCTGCGTGGCGCCGGTCATGGCTACATACATTGAACGATCCATGGCTACCTCGCTGTCCTGGTCAGCCGTCAGCGGCCGATGTTGATGACGGTCTGGGTGAGCTTGTCGTCGGCGGAAATCACCTGGGCGTTGGCCTGGTAGTTGCGCTGGGCCTTGATCAGGTTCACCAGGTCAGCGGTGACGTCGGCGGTGTTCGACGCCTCCAGCGCGCCCGACTGCACCGCGCCGTACATGCCGGTGCCGGCAGCGCCCATGACCGGCACGCCGGAATCGTAGGACGCCGCCCAGTTCGTGTTGTCCAGCTGACGCAGGCCCTGCTGGTTGGCAAAGCGCGCCAGCGCTATCTGCCCCAGCGAGGTGGTCTCGCCGTTGGAGAACTTGGCCTGCACGATGCCCTGGCTGTTGATGTCGATGCTGGACAGGATGCCGGTCGGATAGCCGTCCGGATTGATCGCGCTGGCGACGTATGCATTGCCGAACTGGGTCGCCTTGGTCATGTCCAGGTTCAGCGCCAGGGGATCGGCGCCCGGGCTGACGGTCATCGCCCCAAATGCGAGCTGGCCGGTGGCCGGGGTGTCCAGGGCGCCCGCGCTGGTGAAGCTGATCTGCTGCGACGCACCGGCGGAGACACCGTCCACATACAGGTGGGCGTTCCACGTGTTGGCGGCGGCGTCCTTGACGAAATACACCACGCCGGTATGCGTCGCGCCAAGCGAGTCGTAGACGGTGAACGGGGTGGACTGGTTGTAGCTCAGCGCGTCGGCCGGGTCGAACGGATTGGCCGGCGCCGTGGCGTTGGACGGCAGGTTGAGCGCCATGGCCACCTTGGTCGAGGCCTGCGCCGCGTTCTGCGCCGTGACCAGCTGCAGGTCGGCGAGGGTACTGGTGTCGAAGGTGCCACCGTTGGTTGGCGGATACACCTGCAGCCGCTGGCCGTTGGCATTGGTCACGTAACCGTTCGGGTCCTGACGGAAGGCACCAGCGCGCGTGTAGGAGAAACCGGTGGCATCGCGGATGGTGAAGAAGCCGTCGCCGCTGATCGCGAAATCCAGGCTGTTGTTGGTGGTCTCGATGTTGCCGGCCTTGAACTGCTGGGCCACGTTGGTCAGGCGCACACCGCTGCCGACCTGGCTGGAACTGAGATTCGGGCCGGCCGCGTTGAACAGCTCGGCAAACTCGGCACGCGACCCCTTGAAGCCCGTGGTCCCGGTGTTCGCGATGTTGTTGGCGGTGACCTCGAGATCCTTGGACGCGGCATTGAGTCCGCTGAGTGCAATATTGAAAGCCATGGATGATTCCTCTTGCGTGGGAGTCCCTTGCGGGCCCGTATGGGGTTTTCTCAGTTGACCTGGGCGACCTGGCTGAGCAGCGTGCCGCCAAAGCCGGCGACGTCGAGATAGACCCCGTCGCTGGTCATGCCGACGCCATTGACCTTGCCGTTGACGTAGGTGGCGATGGCCGTGCCGCCAGCCTGGGCCTTGAGCCCATAGACGCCGGCAGGCAGAGCCGCGCCATCGTCGCCGGTGCCATCCCAGTGGAATGCGGAAAGGCCCGTGGCCGGCGTGCCGAGGTTGATGCTGCGTACCACGTTGCCGGCCGTGTCGGTGACCTGCACCAGCACCTGGCCCGCGCCATCGGGGACGTTCACCGCACCATCCAGGCCGCCGGTGCCAAGCGTCCCGGCCGCCGACGGCACGGTGACATTGCGTCCAACCATGCTGCTGGCCTGCAACATCTGATTGCCCTGCAACGCCTTACTCAACGTATCGAACGAGGTCTGCAGCGACTGCGTGGCCGAGACCTGGCTGATCTGCGCGAGCTGCGTGACCATCTGCGAGGAGTCCATTGGCTGGGTCGGATCCTGGTTCTGCATCTGCTGCATCAAGAGCTGCAGGAAATCCGACTGGCTGATGGTCTTCTGCGCGCCGGCACTGACTGCCTGCCCGGCGCTGCCGCCGACACCTGGAACGTTCATGCTGCCTGCCTCATGGATTGCATCGTGGTCATGGACTGCCGCGCGCCGCGCCTCACTTGCCGAGGTCCAGCGTTTTCTGCAGCAGTTGCCGGGTGGAATTCATCACCTCGACGTTGTTCTGGTAGGAACGGGAGGCGGAAATCATGTTCACCAGCTCGTCGACCGGATTGACGTTGCTGGAATAGACGTAGCCGTCCGCATTGGCGAGCGGGTTGCCGGGTTCGTAGCGGCTCGGGATCGCCGCCTGGCTTTCGGTGACGCCGGCCACGCGCACGCCCTCGGCCTGCGCCTGGCTGGCGAGGCCCACGCGTTGCTGGACCGCGGCAAACAAGGGCTCGCGCGAGCGGTAGGCGGCTTCCGGGGTACTGGCCACGCTGTCGGCGTTGGCAAGGTTGCTGGCAACGGTATTGAGGCGCACGGACTGCGCCGCCATGCCCGACCCCGCGACATTGAATATGCTGAACAAGGACATCAGCCCTGGCCTCCGGTGATGGCGGTGCGCAACATGCGGATCTGCGCGGTGATGAAGGACAGGCTGGCCTGGTAATGCACGCCATTGGCGGCAAAGGCGGCCTGTTCGACCTGCTCGTCGACGGTGTTGCCGTCCATCGTGGGTTGGTTGGGGACGCGATACTCGAGTGCGCCCTGGGCGGCGCTGACGCCACCGATCTGGCCGGCGGTCGGCGTCGCCAGATCCACACCATGTGCACCGGCAGCCCCGCTGGCGGCAGCCAGCACCTTGGAGAAATCCACATCCCGGGCCTTGTAGTCCGGGGTGTCGGCGTTCGCCAGGTTGTTCGCCAGCACCTCGCTGCGGCGCTGCCATACGTCAAGCGCCCTGGTGTGGATGCCAAAAAGATTGTCGGGAATCATGCCTGTCGCCTCGTGTCGCGCGGTCTCGCCGCACGCTCACCGAGGCAAATTGCATGCCATGGGCCCAGACCCCTTGCCGGGCCTGGCCTGGCAAGGACTGGCGGCTTTGCGCCTCGACCCCACACGCGCGACCGGGACGGTTTGTTGACGCCCGCCAGCGAATGCGCCTGACGGCACCCGTCGTGCGGACGGGCCCTGTCCTCTCCGGCCTGGCGTCTGCGGAGAGGACAGGGAGCACGGGTACCCGTCCGCCTCGTGTCCCCGGCGACACCAGATGGCGCAGTTGTGGCATGCGGATTGCTTCAGCAGGCTCACAAGGCCTGGGCGACGCAGCACCAGGCCAGCCACGACGACGAACCCCGGAGCCAACGATCAACCATGCCCGCGCACGCATCCCTGCCACCGCAGCATCCCAGCGACGCATGGACAGCGGGCCGTTGTCCCGTCCCGGCCGACCTGCGCTGCCGGCATGCGTCCAGCGACATGCCACGCTGGCTGCGCCAGCGCGTGCGCGAGGCGGCCATGGACTGGCGCGTCGGAAGCCGCACGCGTGCCGGGCATTTGACGGTGCAGGCCGCCAGGATCCCGACAGGCGGACCCGGCGCGCGGCACTCGGTGGCGGATAGTCCGCGGACACGCATGCGCACCCTCGTCGTGCCACTGCTGCTGGCACTGCTCTGGGCGAGCGGCGCCGACGCCACCGCGCCCAGTGCCGCCGCCAGTGCCCAGGCGGCCGCCGAACAAGCCGTGCGCGAGCACTTCACCCTGCCCGGCAACCGCGTCGAGGCCAGCGCGCACGCGCTCAATCCAAACCTGCATCTGACGCCCTGCCCGCTGCCGTTGGAGGCCCGCCTCGGCAGCTTCGCCAAGGCCACCCCGCAACTCGCGGTGGCGGTGCGCTGCCCGGCTGCAGAGGGCTGGAACACCCGCGTCACCGTGCAATTGCACGTGTTCCGCAAGGTCCTCGTCTCAACCCAGCCACTCCTGCGTGGCGACGGCCTGCGCGCCAGCGACGTGCGCGCCGAGGAGCGCGACATCACGCGCCTGGGCTACGGCTATCTCGACAATCTCGACCAGGTCGCGGGAAGAACGCTCAGCCGCGCCCTGCCCGTCAACAGCGTGCTGACCCCGGCCGCGCTCGGTGGCCGGCGCATGGTGCGTGCCGGCGACCAGGTGCAGATGGTGGCGCAGATCGGCGGCATCGAGGTGCGCGCGGCCGGCGTGGCGCTCGGCAGCGGCGACAACGGCGCGCGCCTGCGCGTGCGCAACACGGCGTCCGGCAAGATCCTCGATGGCATCGTCCTCGCTCCGGGCGAAATAGGCGTGCTGCCGTGAACGCGCCGTCTTCCTACACTCCATCGCCGGCCTTCCCGACCGGCACCCGGCTAAAGATTCCGTGCCAGCCGCCGATGACGCCAGCACAGGGCCACAAATCGAAATGAGAGCAGACCCATGACAACGAGTATCTCGAACAACGCGCCACCATCGTTCACGCCGGCAGCCAGCGCCGCCGGCAACGGTGGGACGGCGGCGGCCGGCACGCAAGCCAGCCAGGCGGATTCGGGTGGCAAGGTCGCCGACCAGGTCAAGCTGACCGACTCTGCCCTGGCATTGCAGCAGGCGGCGCGCCCCGCCAACGGTGCAACCGTGGACCAGCCGCGCGTCGAGCAGCTCCGCAAGGCGATTGCCGACGGCAGCTACGTCATCAATGCCGAGCACATCGCCGAAAAAATGCTCCAGCTGGAGCAGCAATTGCACGGTGCGACCAAGGCATGAACCAGCAGCCGCCAGCAGAGCTGCGCGAAGCGCTGCGGGCGGTGTCCGCGGACATGCACCAGGCGTTGCAGGAACTCACGCTGGCGCTGGAGACGGAATTGCACGCGATACACGTGCTGGACAGTGCGGCACTGGACAGCGCCGGTGCGCACAAGCAGGCCCTGCTCAGCCGGCTGGAAGAGCTGGACGTGGAACGCCGCCAGTTGTTGCGAGCGGCGCCGGACGCGCACGCGGTCCGCGACCCGGCGTGGCCACAAATCGAGCAGACGCTGCGCAGCTGCCAGGAGCTCAACCAGCGCAACGGCAAGCTCGTCAACCGCCACCTGGGCCAGGTACGCGAAGCCCTGTCCATCCTTACCGGAAGCGACGGCGAAGGTCGGCTGTACGACCACGCCGGCAGCGTCCACCCGAAACCGCGCTCGCACATCCTGGCCGAAGCCTGAGCCAGCGCTTCCACACCACGGCACCCCGTGGCGCTTCCGCACCAGCATCGACCACGCCATGAGCATTGCCAACCAGCCCTCCCATCTGCCCGCTCCCGACCAGTTGCCCGAGAGCCTGAATGCGGGTGCGCCACTGCCGGTATTCCGTACCCCGATGCTGGATGGCGACCGTCAACTGTTCGCCTACGAAATCCTGTTTCCGACGCTTGCCGAGCAGGCGCAGGACCTGCCGCAGCGCGTGCTCTCGACCATCACCGATGGCGCGCTGACACGCCTGTCGCGCGGCAACCGCGCGTTCGTGAACCTGCCCCCGGAACTCCTGCTGGAAGGCTCCGACGTGCTGCTGCACCAGCCTCGCCTCGGCGTGGTGCTGCGCCCGGAAATCGCCAACGACCCGGCGCGGATGAAGCTGGTGAAGCAGATGGCCCAGCGCGGCTGCCAGATCATGATCGATGCCAGCGACTCCGCCCTGGACGACAGCCTGGCTGTGGAAGCGCTGCTGCAGACCGCACAGTTCGTTCGTCTGGATGCCGACCGGCTGTCGCCGGAGGCCATGCGCGAACGCAGCTCGCAGCTGCATACGCGCGGCCTCGGGGTGATCGCCGGCCAGGTCAACGAGCACACCACCTACCAGCGCTGCCTCGAGCTTCCGCTGCAGGCGATCCAGGGCCGCTACCTGCTGATCCCGCAGCCGGTGGAAGTGCCGGCCGTGCTGTCGGCCAACCGCCTGAGCATGCTGCGCCTGATGGCGCTGCTCGAGGAAGGCAATCCCGGCCCGGTGGAAATGGGCAAGATCGTGCGCGACGACGCGGTGCTCAGCTACAAGCTGCTGAGCTGCGTCAACTCGGCCTACTTCGCCCTGCCCCGGCAGCTGAAATCCATCGAGCAGGCGGCGATCTTCTTCGGCGCCACGCGCATGCGCAACTGGATCAACACCATGGTCATGTGCACCATGGACGACCGGCCGCCGGAACTGCTGCGCGCCGCGCTGATCCGGGCGCACATGTGCGAAGGCCTGGCTGGCGGCATGCCGCGCGGTTCCAGCGAGACCGCATTCACCGTGGGCCTGTTCTCGCTGCTGGACACCCTGATGTGCGCGCCGATGGAGTTCCTGCTGACCCAGCTGCGCCTGAGCCCGGAGATCAGCGACGCGCTCACCGGGCGCGGTGGTCCGTTCGGGCAGCTGCTGCAGGAAGTCGTGGCCTGGGAGGCCGGCGCGCTGAACAGCGGCAACACCGCGCCGCAGCGCATCCGGCGCATGGCCACGGTGTACCTGGAAGCCACACAGTGGGCCGACCAGGTGTTCAGCGTGGCCAGCAACAGCCGCGCGGCCAACTGAGGCCCGGCTCCACAAAACTGCCACAGGCGCGGACGCCCGCGCGACCGCGGGGGCTCCCCTGTGGGTGGGCGGCACTCCTGCGGATCTGCCGCCGGCTCACACGCGGTGGTGCCATTGCCACACCGCGAGCAGGGCCCCCGCCACGGCCACCCCCGCCCACCACATGGCATAGCGCAGCTCATGGCCAGCCCAGATCGTGGCGGCCACCGCACCCACCACCAGTGCCCCGGTGCCGACCGCGAGCAGCAGATCGTTCCGGCGTTGCCGGCGCAGTGCCGACTGGGTTGGCGCCACCATGACCTGGCGGCGCACGGTCAACAGGGTGAGCGCGCCAAGTACGGCCAGCAGTATGCTCAGCGCGCGCTTCCAGTTCACCGCCTCCGGAGCCGAGGGCAGGTCGGGAAACAGCTCGTGCAGGCGGACATCGCCAATGGCGACCTGATAGCCCTGTCCGTCCGCCGTACCCTCGGCCGCCACCAGCTGGTCCCCCTCCAGGCGCGCGACGACGGTCATCAGGCGGGGTGGCACCTGGTCCCAGCCCACCCGCACGTCGCCAAGCTGTGGATCGCCGGCACGTTGGCTGGTCTGCAGGTAATTGCCCTGGCGCACGAAGCTGGCTGCCAGGTTGGGCGGCAGCGCCGCCACGTCCGGTGCCACGCTGGCGGAGCCGGGCAGCGCACGGCGGATCACCGGCGCCAGACGCAGGTTGCCGATCTGCACCACCGACGACTCGAAGCGCTCGTCCTGCAGCGGCAGGCCATGTGGATTGGCATGGCCCTGCGGCTCGCGGAAATCGCGGTCATCGATCCAGTGGTCGGCCCAGTCCAGCTCGTACTGCACGTTGGCGCCGAGCTGCACCTCGTGCCACTGGAACATCTCCACGTGCCGGGACAGGGTCGGGGTGGCGACGCTGAAGTTGAACTCCGGATCGCGCGCGGGCTCCACGACGTGCGGGGTCCCCACCACCCGCACCATGTGCCCATCGGGCACCGTGCCCGCAACCGCGTCGCGCCCCAGGTCGATCACCTGTCCGCCGTGCAGGGCGGAAACCGCGTCGAACTGCAATACCGCGCGTGCAGTCACCGCCACCAGGGCGATGCCGGCAAACACGAGCGTCGCCCCCAGTACATTCAGCAGCAAGGTGCGCAGGGTCACCAGCACATGCCAATCAGCCATGGACGCGTATCCAGCCCGGGGCTCACCAGGGGCACGGATGGTGCCCCATGGATGGCCCGGCCGACATGCAGCATGCGGCCGGGGCCCTGGTCCGGTCAGATCTGCACAAAGCGGAACGTCGCCCCGGTGGGCTTGACCGCGTCAGACACGCGCGACTCGTCGGCCTGGTCGCCCACGAACAGGACGATGACGTTCTTCAGCGAGTTCGGCTTGGCGGCCTGGAACGCGGAGATCAGCAGATCCGCCGTGGCGGTGGAGTCCGGGCCGGCGAAGGCCAGCAGGTTGCCGCCGGTGACGCCACGGCTCACCACTTCCTGCACCGCCTCCAGCTGGCGCGCATTGTCCGCCTTGGCCTCGTCATTGATCGGCGCCTTGACCATGTAGGCAAACGGCTGGGCGGCGGTCATGCCTTCCATGTTCTTCACCACGATCGGCCCGAGGTAGGCATTCCAGCCCTTGGTGTCGCCCGGGTCGGTCGGCTTGACCGGAGCGGCCGCCGCGGCATCGGCCGCCGGTTCGGCAGCCTTCTTGTTGCACGCGGTCAGGGCCAGGCCGGCCATGAGGACCAGGGCCACGAGGAGAATGAGTTTACGCATGATGATCACCTTCCAGTTCGGGTTTTTTGTGGAATCCGCTTTGACCGCTTTGACCGCTTTGCCAACGTTGACGCATCGCCTGTTGTACCGCCGGATGCACGAAGCTGGAAATGTCGCCGCCGAGGCGCCCGATCTCGCGCACCAGGGACGACGAAATGAAGCTGTACTGCTCCGCCGGGGTAAGAAACAAGGTCTCGGCCCGCGGAATCAAGTGGCGATTCATGCTGGCCAGCTGGAACTCGTATTCGAAATCGGACACGGCGCGCAGGCCGCGCAGGATCACGCCGGCACCGATCTGCTCGACAAACGTGGCCAGCAGGCAATCGAAGCCGCGCACTTCCACGTTCGGCAGGTCGGCGACCGCCAGCCGTGCCAGCGTGATGCGCTCGCCCACGCTGAAATGCGGGCCCTTGCTGGAGCTGTCCGCCACCGCCACCACCACCTTGTCGAAAAGCGGCGCCGCGCGGGTGACCAGATCCGTATGACCATTGGTGATCGGATCGAAGGTGCCGGGGTAGACGGCGATGCGCGGGTTGCTCACGGTGTTGCTCGCAGGACGAAGATTGCTTCCCCATGCCAAGCTTAACGGAAGCGGCCGCGTTGTAGGAGGTGTCCTGGCCGATTGCGCCCCGCGTGGAGCGCGCTCCGACAGCCACGCAGCAACAACCACGCCGCGCCATTCAGGCTTGCATCAAGACGTAATGCACCGCGCCAGCCTGGCCCTGGCGATGCACCCGCCAGCTTGCCGGCAATTCCGGGGCCGCCGGACCCGACCATTCGACGTAGACCAGGGACCCCGCCGCCAGCCAGCCTCCGGCTTCCAGTTGCCGGGCCAGGGCCGACCACAGCCCGAGCGCAAACGGCGGGTCGAGGAACACCACGTCATATGTCTGCGGGGCTCCCCGCAGCCAGGTCTGCGCATCGGCCACCGCCACCTCGCCACTCACGCCCAGGCGCCCGAGGTTGGCACGCAAGGCCTGCGCCAGCCGCGGGTCGCGTTCGACGAAGCTCACCGCGGCAGCCCCACGCGACAGCGCCTCGATCCCCATGGCGCCGGTGCCAGCACACAGGTCCAGGCAACGCGCCCCGGCGATGACCGGCGCCAGCCAGTTGAACACCGTCTCACGCACGCGTTCCGGAGTCGGTCGCAGCCCGTCGACGGCCACCACCGGCAGACGCGAATTGCGCAGGCTGCCGCCAATGATGCGCACGCGACCCGGCCGTGCCCGACCGGCCCGTTCAGCCGGCATGCCAGGCCCCCCGGGCTGCGTCAGCGGAGAGTGTGGGAGGGAGTGTTAGCATCCCGGCATTGTCTTGGATTGTCCTGCCCATGCTCAAGTTCTGGAAGGCGAAGACGCCGCCCGCACCGACCCAGCCGCTGCCTGCCGATCCCGCCGCGATCGACAGCGGCGTGCCCGGCGTGCGCGAGGCGCTGAGCCAGATGCCGGCGCCCGAACCCGAAGACCACCAGCGCTTCGTCGCGCCCGACCTCGACCCGCCCGCCGCCACGCCAGACCAGCCGGCAGCCACCGTTTCCGTGCCCAAGGATGCCGCCGGCGCCGGCGCGCGCCGCAGCTGGCGCGAACGCCTGGCCGGCAGCGGCTTCTCGCGCACCCTGACCTCGCTGTTCGCGCGCAATCCGCCGCTGGACGACGAGCTGCTTGACGAACTGGAGACCATCCTGCTCAGCGCCGACGTCGGCGCCGCAGTCAGCACCGAACTGGTCGAGGACCTGCGCAAGCGCATGGAACAACGCGAGTTCGCCAACGCCGCCGCGTTGCTGGCGGCGCTGCGCGCGGCCCTGATCGAGCGGCTCGCCACGGTTGAGGTCCCGTTGCAGATTGCCGCCAACAAGCCGTTCGTCGTGCTCGTGGTCGGCGTCAACGGCGCCGGCAAGACCACCACCATCGGCAAGCTGGCCAGGCGCTGGCGCGATGAGCAGCGCAGCGTGCTGCTCGCCGCCGGCGACACCTTCCGCGCCGCGGCTGTGGAGCAGCTGAAAGCCTGGGGCGCGCGCAACGAGGTACCGGTCACCAGCCACGGCCAGAACGCGGACGCCGCCAGCGTGATCTTCGACGCGCTGCAGGCGGCACGCGCACGCCATATCGATGTGCTGGTGGCCGACACCGCCGGCCGCCTGCACACCCAGGGCGGCTTGATGGACGAGCTGGCCAAGATTGGCCGCGTGCTGAAGAAGCTCGATCCCGAAGCGCCGCACGAGGTGCTCATGGTGGTCGACGGCACCACCGGCCAGAACGCGATCCGCCAGGTGCGCCAATTCCGCGACAGCGTCGGCGTCACCGGCCTGGTGGTGACCAAGCTCGACGGCACGGCCAAGGGCGGCGTCCTGTTCGCGTTGGCCCGTGAATTCGGCCTGCCCATACGCTACGTCGGCCTGGGCGAGGCGGCCGGCGACCTGCGCGTGTTTTCCGCGCAGGCCTTCGTCGACGGCCTGCTGCCGGCGACCCTGAGCATCAGCAAGCCCGATGCCGCCTGAGGCGCGAAGCACGCGGGGCTGGCCCCTGTCGCGCCGGCTGCGGCTCATCCTGTTGATCTGCGGCGGTGTCGTGCTGGCGGCGCTGCTGGCCCTGGTCGTCGTGGTCTACCTGCTGCTGCAACCGGAACGCTTCACCAGCATGCTGCAGGCCCAGGCGCACAACATCGGCCTGGAACTGCACCTGGCCGAACCGGCCAGTCCATCATTGTTTCCCAGCCCGGCGCTGGAGCTGCGCGGCATCACCCTGAACGCGCAGCGCGCCACCACGCCGATCCTGCTTGCCGCGCGCGGCCGCCTGGCCCTGCCGTGGCGCACCCTGTTCGGCGGCCCGACGGTGATCTCGCAATTGCAGATCGAGGCCCCGCGCGTGGACCTGGACGCGCTGCAGGCCTGGCTGGACGAGCTGCCGCCGAGCAAGCCCGGCAAGGCCCTGGACATCCCGCGCATCGATACCGGGGTCAGCATCAGCCGCGGCAGCATCGTGCGCGGCAACGCGCTGCTGCTGGGCAACCTCGACCTGCAGGCGGGGCACCTGGTGTCCGGGCAGCCGTTCCCGCTGCAGCTGTCGGCGCGCACGCCATCCGGCCTGCCGCTGACCCTGCGCCTGTCGTCCACCCCGCGCATCGATGGCGGCATGCTGGAGCTGCAGGACATCGCACTGCACCTGGAACAGGGCGCCCGCCTGGCCATGCGCCTGCGCGGCAGCGCCCGCTGGAACGGCGCGGCGCACAGCGCCGCCAACCTCACCGGCACGCTGGACGAGGCCGACGCCGGGCAATACCAGGTTTCGCTGCAGCTCACACCGGCCACCGCCACGCAGGCCTCGCTGCTGCTGGCGAAGTTCGATGGCCCCGGCAACCACGCCGACCTCCAGCTGCCGCCGCAGGAGCTGGCGGCCTGGTGGGGCCGCATCACCAGCAAGGACGATCCGCAGCTTGCCCTGCCACCAGGCGCCGCCGACATCCGCATCGACAAGCTGCAAACCGGCAGCGTGAGCGTGCAGGGCCTGAGCATCACGACGGTCGCCGACCAGCCGGCCGCCGCGGCCAGTGCCGGGCCCGCTCCCGCCGGGAGTGCAGCGGCAGCGCCGAAGGCGGCGACGCCAGCCCGGCGATGAGCGATCCGCTGGCCGCTCCGCTGCTGCGCTGGTTCGACCGGCACGGGCGCAAGGACCTGCCTTGGCAGCGTGCCGACGCCTCCGGCCGACGCGACCCGTACGTGGTGTGGCTGTCCGAGGTGATGCTGCAGCAGACCCAGGTGCGCACGGTGATCGGCTACTTCGAGCGGTTTGTCGCCGCGCTGCCCACAGTGCGTGCGCTGGCCGCGGCCAGCGAGGACCAGGTGTTCGCGCTGTGGTCCGGACTCGGCTACTACCGCCGTGCGCGCCACGCGCACCAGGCGGCGCGCATCTGCGTGCGCGAGCACGGCGGCAAGCTCCCGACCGACTTCGCCGCGCTGCTCGCCCTGCCCGGCATCGGCCGCTCCACTGCCGGGGCGATCCTGGCCCAGGCCCACGGGCAGCGCTGGCCGATCCTGGACGGCAACGTCAAGCGCGTGCTGGCACGCTACCACGGCATCACCGGCTATCCGGGCGAGGCCGCAGCGGAGAAGGAGCTCTGGCGCTGCGCCGACCTGCATACGCCGCAGGCGCGCGTCGCCGACTACACCCAGGCGATCATGGACCTGGGCGCCACCATCTGCCTGCGCGGGCAGCCGCGTTGCGCGCAGTGCCCGCTGGCCAACGACTGCGTGGCGTACCGCGACGGTCTCACCGGCGCCCTGCCCGCGCGCCGCCCGACCCGGGTCATCCCCACCCGCAGCACCTGCATGCTGGTGCTGCGCGATGCCGGCGGCCGCGTGCTGCTCGAACGCCGTGGCGCGCGCGGCGTCTGGTCCGGTCTGTGGAGCCTGCCCGAGGCGGACGACGCCGCTACCGCGCGCTCGTGGGCAGGACAACATGCGCGGATCGCGGGCGGCGAGGCGCTCGATGCCTTCACCCACGTCTTCACCCACTATCGGCTGCAGGTCACGCCGCTGCTGTTCCGCTGCAAGGCGCCCAGCGCCGGCGTCGCCGATCACCCGGAGTTGCGCTGGTATGGCGCAGACGAGCTGGAACGTCTCGGCCTGCCCTCACCCGTGCGCCGGCTGTTGTCGCGCATCAACGACGCGGCTGCCGCGACCGCGGCAAAATGAGCGGTGGCGTACGTGGCGCCAACACCGCAACGGAATATCCAACATGAGTCGAACCGTCCATTGCGCCCTGCTCAAGACCGAGGCCGAGGGCCTGGACTTCGCGCCCTGGCCCGGCGCGCTCGGGCAGCGCATCTACGAGCAGATCTCCAAGCAGGCCTGGCAGCGCTGGGTCGCCCACCAGACCATGCTGATCAACGAGTACCGGCTCAATCCGCTGGAGGCCAAGGACCGCGAATACCTCGCCGACCAGATGGAGCGCTTCCTGTTTCTGGGCGAAGTCACCCACCCGCCCGGCTACGTCCAGGCCCACCTCACCCCGACCGACCCGGCTTGACGCCAGGGCGTGCATTCGCTGTAATGCGCGGCTCATGTGACGCAAAGCCACATGCCCGCCAGACCCTGGCCAGATAGCTCAGTTGGTAGAGCAGAGGACTGAAAATCCTCGTGTCGGTGGTTCGATTCCACCTCTGGCCACCACAAAAACAATGGCTTAGCCAACTCCCACCCAGCAGGCTTTTTCTTGTGTCCGGCATGTGTCCGGCAAATCGCGGGCACAAAAAAAGACGCCACCCCGAAGGATGGCGTCTGTTCCCGGATCGGATCGCGCCTGACTTGTGCGGTCGGCCAGGTAACGCCTGACAGCCATCGGCGGGTTGCCTGCCTCACGGACAGGGTCAGCATGCAACGGGCGGCGCGGCGCGTCTGTAGGCGAAGGCCGCTTGTTTAAGTACGCCCACGCGCAACGCCCGGGTCAGGGATCGGTGCTGTACTTCGTTCTGAAGTCATTCTCCATTTTCTCACAAGTGCTGGCGACGAACCGCTGAGTACTTGGGTCGAGCGCCTTGTCTGCCTGCTGCTTCCAACAGTACGCGATGGCATCGCGCGCTTGGGCCTTCGCTTGGGCCTCTGGGGAACTCCCGGCCACTGTCCCGATGACCATCATGGCCACGAACAGGGCAATCGGGACTCCGATGATCCACGGCCACACGCTCGCATGTGGAACTTTGGCACCGCAATGCGGGCAAGCCTTCGCCGTATCGCTGATTTCCTTGCTGCATTCCTTGCACGTTGTCATTGCCATTTGAGCGCCCCCTGTTATCGGTGCCGCGCTGTGGCGGCGGAACCTCACCCCGCCGCTAACGATAGACCCATCTGCCCAGTCCAGCACGCGTCAGCTTTTCTCATGCGGCCCGCTGAATCGTATCCGCTCGGCAGCTTCATTGCTGGTGCCCGCACGCCATCCACCCCCTCGGTACATAGGGTGTGGCTCGTGTCACGCGACCTGGGCGTTAGGGCCCGTCGACCCATGGCCCGAAATGGGACCTGCATCGTGCAGTCGGATTTCGTGGCGCGTCACCTCAGCTACGAGCAACCGGCCGCCAGTCGCGTCCGCCGGGACGTTCTCGGTCATCCACTGCAATTGCTGTTGCGCGACCTCGAGCATGGCGTCATCGGTGGCCAGCCCGTGGAAGCCGTATCGACAATCGCGAGGCCACGGAGGGGTGATCAAGCGTTGCCCCACAGGCGTGCGCTCACATCGGTTGTTGCGTAGATCGATCTCGAACCTAGATGCGTTCATCCGGCGTGCGGCGTCCGACCAACCGAGCAAAAACACTTCTATGACGGAATCGAATCCATCCGTTGGAATCTGAATATTGTGCGCCAGCCAGTCAACCATCCCCGACATGCCTTCCACGATTGAATCGAAGTCATGCAGCGACGGCATGCGGAGTATGAGGCTGTTGAGCGTCCAGAATGCAGCAATCCCACCTCGGCCAGCGGTCACACAACCCGCATGCGGAATCGCGCACAGCTTGCTAGCCTCAGGTGTCGGTAGATCGGGAACCTGCGCCCGCGTGATACGGGTATCGACCGCGCATCGTGCGTAACCATATTGAACTTCTATCTGGATCAGGCTCACCGCTGTCCTCCTGTTTGATAGCGCTCGGATCAATACATTCGCCCACGATTGGGCCAATCAACATGCCTAACTGCGTTGCGCCGAAGAATGATCCAATGACGCCGCCAACGACCGTTCCGATTTGCTGGCCTGACATAAATACTCTCCAAAAAGCCGCGCCAATTGGACAGCGGCATGTATGAATCCGGCAGCGTTGCCGGGCGGGATGAATCAGTGCATGCGGAAGAACTCATCGTCGGGATCTTTTTCCCAACCTCGATGCACCTTGCTTTCGTCGACCGGCGTGGCGCCCAGCTTGGAAAGCAAGGCGGATAGCACGCTGCTTGCTTGAACGCCTAGCTCGCCCTCGTCCATGCGCGCTGCCAGCTTGCACACCAGGCGCAGCAGCACGCGATGACTTGCATGGAGCCAAGGCATCTCTGCACGGCACTCGTTCCATACATCGACCTCGCCCGGTGTCATCGTCGGATACGGGTCGCCGATGGGTGGCGCATCGTCCATTCCTACATTGCCGGCATAGCGGCCAGGGTTCTTGATCGCCGCGCCAGACACCCGCGCCTTGCCGGGCGGGAGGCGGTTGTTTGCCATGTCGAAGTCCTATGTTCCAACTGTGGATGCGCGAAGAAAGGGGAACAGTCGGTCTAGAGGCCGCACCGGCCTAGACTTTCGACCGCCCCACCCCGTCGCATGCCGCCTCAGACCGCGATTGCGCCTCTGTGCGGGCCTTGCGCCTCATTGCCGGGTCGGCGGGTCATTGAATGCCACGGTCGCCACGGTGACGCTTATGCCGTCAGGCGCCACCAGTTCCACGCGTGACTCGCACAGACCTTGCACTGACAGCGACGTCACAACGCGAAACGATGCGCCGCGCTGCGATGCGACAGCCATGCCCTGATATGCCTCGGCATCCTCGGCCTTCATCTGCGCGCAGGCTTCGGCAATAAGCAGCCGGGTGGCTCTCAGGTGTTGCGTGATGGCATCCATCAGCTCACCAGCCGCGCATAGTCGGCACGCCGGCCACGTTCGGCCATGCGGGCCTCGAACTCAACATGATCGCCCTCGCGCAAGTATGAGGCGTCCCGTAAGTCGCTCCGATGGATAAACACGTTTTCGCCATCTGCGTCGGGCCGGATGAATCCGAACCCGCGTTCATTCCAGAAAACTACCTCGCCTTTCTCGATCATCGTTCGCTCGCTCGCATGTTGAATAACGGAACCCCGCCAGCCCGAAGGCCAGCGGGGCGTGTTGTCAGGTCACACAGGCAATCCCACTCACTTGGAGTGACCGCAACGCGGTTGCGCCCATGCCCTGACTGCCGGGGTTGTTGTTGAGGATCGCCACTCACCGGCTAGGCGACGCGGGTCGGGGAATGAATACTTGCCGCACCCGATACCCGCTGACTGCGGCTTACTCTTTACGCGGCCTTGCGGACGCCCTTCACGATGGCGAACGCCGCCGGATAGGGCACCACCACATCGGCGCGCAGGTGGCACAGGAAGCCCAGCTCGCCAGTCTTGGCGTAGGCCTCGCGCAGCAACTGCACGGACAGGTTTTCCCGCAGCAGGAAATACATCCGGCTGAAGTCGCCCAGGTAGACCTCGCTGCAATCCGTCGACGTGCCCACGGTCAGGTTCACCGGAATCTGACTGGTGCCGATGAATCGGACCGGCTCCACCAGCGATGGCGCGCGCAACGGCTGGTCGGTGGTGTCCACCAGACCGCCGAAGTCCACCAGCGAGCGCGGTGCCATGATGGCCGCCGTAGGCATCGGGCCGTCTGCATCCAGAATCGACTGGATGCCCGACAGGATCGGCGCATAGCTCGCCAGCGCGGCGCCATTCGTGCCCAGCGACACGGCGTTGACGCCGGTGGTGTTCAACAGGCCGCGCGGCTCCGGTGCGGTGCCGCTGCCACGCAAGCCCACGCGGTCAATTTCCTTGGCGAACGCCTGCCCAATGGCGGTGCGGATGGCACGATCAATGTCCACCCCATCGGCCAGCAATTCCCGGCTGATTCGCACGATGCACGCCAGGGAACGCGGGGTCGCCACAACGCTACGGAACGTCGGATCACTCTCCGTGATGCTGCCCAGCTCATTACGCCAGGCCGCGACGGGAAGCGTGTCGGTGACGGCGGTCGTGGCCGTCTTGGCACCCTCGTCCAGCGGGACGAAACCGGCACCCGCCTGCAACAGCGAACTCGCCGGAACCATCGCATCCAGAATGCGCGGCATGACGATGTTCGGCACCGCGTAACCGCCGGCACTGTCCGTGCCTTCGCTCAGTGCTTTGATGGCCAGGTCGCTGGTCTTCATGCCAGCAACGCCCCGCATGAACTCGGCCAGCGGCACCGGGTTATTCACGTCGTGCGCGTCACTGCCTTTGCCGTAATGCGCGCGGAACTCGCCATAGTTGCGCAGGACGCGCACACCATCGGCAGGTGCTGCCGTGGTCGCGTTCGGTTTGCCGGTCATCTGGTCAGCGACAATCTTCAGGTTGACATCGTCAACAGCAGCTTCCACGGCAGTGAGCCGCGTATCGTTTTGGTCCTTGAACGCGGCAAACGCCTTGTTGAGATTCTCAACAACAGCCTTGACGTCCGGCGCGGCAGAATCGGCGCGCACGACAACGATGCCGCGCGCAACATTGGAATTGCTCATTTCGTATTTCCTCTAATCGGGTTAGGCGCAGCGAAAGCTGCCGCCTGAATGGGTTGTGCAGCGTGTCACCCTCGCAGCGCACGGCGTGCAAGGTCACATCAGGCAGCGCTCGGCATGCCCGACAACCGGACAGCGCTCGGCATGCCCGGTAAGTAATCTGTCCGTGCATTACGCGGCACGGGATCGCGAGACTGGGGCAATCATGGCGGTGAGGTCCTGTCTACCTTTTATAATGCCTGATTGCTGGTGCGCAATTGCCGGTATTAAGGTCCTAACTAATCCAGGTGGTTGATGTACCTTTAGCCACAGCGAGCCGCCGGCAAACCCGTTCGCCAGGTAATCGTTATTTCGTTTTGGCTGGGAATAGCTAATTGACCTGTACCGAGTCGCGGCTTCGGATAATCGCCGCTTGAATACCCGCTCCATCAATGCGCGGTATTCGGCATAACGTCCCTTGTCCACGTGCAACTCCACGCGGCGTTCCTCGATGGTCGGCATACCTCGCCGGCACCGCCCCCAAAACACCAGAGCGAGCGCGTCCACGGTCACCGCCTCGATAACAGCCGGTCGCGGCCGCTGCCTCATGCGGCTGCACCAGACACGCAGGTAACACCGCCCGTAGCTCAGGCATGGTTCTATCGCGGTGCCCACCTCCCAGCGCATCAGCGCCAGCAGATGGGGCCGCACGTCGTGCCGGGATACGCGCAGGAAGCCCAGGGAAGCCGCCCGCGCCCATTCGCTGGGTTGGGGCGGTACGTGGTCGCCTTGTTGCCCGTCGCCCCGCCAGCCTGCCCTGTGGACGTACACGGGCAGGACTTCCGCGCCGGGTTCGTATTCCTCTCCGCCAAGAGTCGTCATGGGTCATTCGCCCTCCTTGGCGCGGCGGTACGCCTCGGCAGGGCTTAGTCTCACAGTCTCATTCCCTAGGCGTGAGACTGTGAGACTTTGAGACTTTCCGCGCCCAGCCTTGGGCTTGAACTGCCCCGATTCGACCAATTCCTTCTTCTTGCGGAAGAACGTGGGTTCTACCCCGTTTCCGCGGACGGTTTGATTAAGGCTGAAAACTCTCGGTCACGCCGGGCAACTCTACGACGCATGCGCGGGTTGTGGAACCGCTCCAGGTAGTCGAACAGATCAGCGCGTGCTT
>Ga0209941_1000963_pt1 | contig 24843 bp, 25 predicted proteins | sample ThiBiot_300_plan_FD_183945 | JGI IMG/M metagenome (GOLD analysis project Ga0209941, IMG submission 183945) | Wastewater bioreactor microbial communities from Cape Town, South Africa - Thiocy_solids_1 (SPAdes) | ecosystem: Engineered > Bioremediation > Thiocyanate > Unclassified | place: South... | reverse complement strand
AACCTGGCCTCGGCGCTGCGGCGCACTGCGCGCCTGCCGGAGGCACAGCGCACTGCGGCGCAAGCCACGCTGGCGGAGGCGCGGACGCGGCTGTTCCCGCGCGGCACCGCACCGGTGCTGCGCGCCTGGCTGCGCCGCGGCTGGTGGCTGCGCGCGCTGCGCACCCACCGCGCACTCCGCGCCGCGCTCGGGAGCTAGCCGATGCCGAGACCCGTCCGCGTCCTCCACTTCGTCACCGGCGGCTTCTCCGGCGGGGCGACGCAGGTCGCGCTGCAGCTGGTCCATGCCGCCCGCGACAGCGCGCGCATCGAACCGCTGCTGGTGCTGCGGCGCAAGCGCCGCACGCCGCCGGCACGCATCGCCGAGCTGCATGAGCAGGGCGTGCCGCTGCGGCTGGTGCCGGGCTGGTCGCACCTGGCGACCATCTTCGCGCTGGCCAGGCTGTGCCGGGAGTTCCGCCCCGACGTGCTGGTCGCGCATGGCTTCTCCGAACACCTGTGGGGCCGCTACGCCGGACTGCTGGCGAAGGTGCCGCACCTGGTCCACGTCGAGCACAACACCCGCGAGCGCTACACCCGCTGGCGGCTGGCGCAGACGCGCTGGCTGGCGCGGCGCACCGACCGCATCGTCGGCTGCTCCGAAGGCGTGCGCGAGGCGCTGCTGGCGCTGGGCATGCCACCCGAGCGCACCATCGCCATTCCCAATGGCATCCGGCTGGATCCGTTCGCCGAGGCCGATGCGCATCCCTTCGAGCAGCGCACGCCCGGCATCGTCATGGTGGCGCGGTTCTCAAAGCAGAAGGACCACGCCACCCTGCTGCGCGCGGTGGCGCTGCTGGGCCAGCGCGGCCTGCACGTGCCGCTGCAGCTGCCCGGCGGCGGCAAGGCGCTGCATCGCAAACCGCTGGAGGCGCTTGCCGCACAGCTGGGCATCGCCGACCGGGTGCAGTTCCCGGGCGTGGTGCGCGACGTGCCGCAGCGGCTGATGACGCACCAGGTCTGCGTGCTCAGCACCCATTACGAAGGCATGCCCTTGGCGCTGCTGGAAGGCATGGCCGCAGGCTGCGCGGTGGTGGGCAGCGCTGTGCCCGGCCTGCGCGAGGTCCTGACTGACGGCGAAGATGGCCTGCTGGTGGCGGAAGGCGACCCGCAGGCGCTGGCGGATGCGCTGGTACGGCTGCTGCGCGATCCGCACGATGCCGCGCGGATGGCGGCGAATGCCCGGCGAGCGGCGCTGGAACGACACGACCGCGCGCTGATGCACCAGCGTTACGAGGACCTGTTCCTGGCCCTGGCGGCTGGCGCGGAACGCACCGCCTGAGCCGTCGCGGCGGAAGCGTTTCCTACCGGCCCTGCGCGCGCCGCTGCTCCCACGCCCAGGCATGCGCGACGATCACTTCCAGCGCCGCATGGCGCGGTTGCCAACCCAGCGCGGCGCGCGCGGCGCGCGAATCAGCCACCAGCGCAGGCGGGTCGCCTGCGCGGCGCGCGCCCATGACCACCGGGATCGGATGGCCGGTAACACGGCGCACCGCTTCGATCACCTCGCGCACCGAATAACCATTGCCGTTGCCGAGGTTGTAGCGCGCGCTGGCACCGCCCGCGAGCAACTGCCGCAGCGCCAGCAGGTGGGCATCGGCCAGGTCCTCGACGTGGACGTAGTCGCGGATGCAGGTGCCATCGGCGGTGGCGTAGTCCTCGCCATACACGGTGATGTGCGGGCGCCGGCCCGAGGCCACCTGCAGCAGCAGCGGGACCAGGTGCGTCTCGGGTTCGTGGCATTCGCCCAGCTCACCTTCGGGATCGGCACCGGCGGCGTTGAAGTAGCGCAGGCAGACCGACTTCAGCCCGTAGGCGTGGTCGTAGTCCTCCAGCATCTGTTCGACGAACCACTTGCTGCGGCCGTAGGGATTGATCGGCACCTTCGGATGCGCCTCGTCGATCGGCACGTATTGCGGGTCGCCGAAGATCGCGGCGGTGGAGGAGAAGATGAACTTGTCGATGCCGTGCGCACGCATGCCATCCAGCAGGGCTTGGGTGGCAGTCACGTTGTTGCGGTAATACCTGGCCGGATCGACCACCGACTCGCCGACCTGGATGAAGCTGGCGAAGTGCATCACCGCTGCCGGCCGGACCTCGCCCAGCACGGCATCGACGAATGCGCAGTCGCCGATGTCGCCCACGTGCAGCGGCGCGTCCAGTACGGCTTCGCGATGGCCGGAGGACAGATCGTCGGCCACCACCGGATGGAAACCGGCGCGGCGCAGCCGCTTGACCATGTGCGAGCCGATGTAGCCGGCGCCGCCGACGACGAGGATGGTGTCGGGCATGTCGATGCGGGTTCCTTTGCGAGGTGCGGATTGTCGCCGGCGCGGCCCGGATCAGCGGTACAGATCCCAGTACGGGTTTTCCTCGCCGCTGCCGGGCGGGCGCAGCGTGTAGCGCTTGTAGGTCCACTGGTACTGGGCGAAATCGCGCCGCGCCACCGCCTCCACCCCGGCGTTCAGCGCGGCCACCGCCTGCGCCGGATCGGCCGCGTCCACGCCGGCCGGTGCGGCCTGCACGTGCAGGGCGAAGCGTGGCGCGCTGGTCCCCGGCAGCCGCTCGCACCAGCACAGCAGCACCCGTGCGCCGCTGCGGTTGGCCAAGCGTCCCAGCAGGGTCATGGTCAGCGCCTGCTTGCCGAAGAATGGCGCGAATTCGCCCTCACCGGCCTTGGGCTGCTGATCGGGCAGGATGCCGACCACGCCGCCCTTCTGCAGGCGCTTGAGCAGGGTGCGCACGCCTGCCGCCTCGGCGCGCACCTGTTCGACGTCGCCGCCTGCATTGGCGCGCACGCGGCGCAGGAAAGCCTCGCCCACCGCGGACTCCGGCGGGCGGTACAGGATCGCCAGCGGGGTCTTGCTGGCCAGCCATTGGTTCAGCAGCTCCCAGTTACCCATGTGCGGGGCGGCCACGATCAGGCCTTCGCCGCTGCGCACGGCTTCGTCGAACAGCGCCTCGCCGTGGACTTCCGCGATGTCGGCCAGGTTGCGCGCAGCCGGCCTGGTCCACAGCCGCAGCGTCTCGAAGGCTTGCCGGACGGTGGTCCGGATGATCTCGCCCAGCAGACTTTCCCGCGCGTTGACGTCCAGATCGGCGCGGATCAGTTCCAGATTGCGCCGCGTGACCCGCGCCTCGCGTGCATCCAGCGCGATCCACAGGCGCGCCACACCATCCGCCAGCGCCCGCAGCAGCGGCCACGGCAGGCGCGCGACGGCCCAGGCCAGGGCATACAGCAGGGCGGCGGCAAGGTTGGTCATCGGCCTATTGTAGGAGGCACGCACGATGGCCATGAAACCACGGCGCCGACCCTACAATGTGCCGATGCTTGCCCTGATCCAGCGCGTGACCGAAGCCCGGGTGACCGTCGACGATGCGGTTGTGGGTGCTATCGGCCCTGGCCTGCTGGCGCTGGTCGCGGTGGAGCCGGGCGATACAGAAGCACAATTCCGCCGGATGGCCCAGCGCCTGCTGGGTTACCGCATTTTCGGCGACGATGCCGGCAAGATGAATCGCTCTTTGACGGATATCGGCGGCGGCCTGTTGCTGGTGAGTCAATTCACCTTGGCTGCCGACACCCGCAGCGGGATGCGCCCCAGCTTCACCACCGCGGCCCCGCCCGCGGAAGCTGAACGCGGGTTCGACCGGCTGGTGGCGATCTGCCGAGAACTGCACGCCCCGGGGGTGGAAACCGGGCGCTTCGGTGCCCATATGGTGGTCAGCCTGGTCAACGACGGGCCGGTGACGTTCCTGCTTCGCCCCTGAACCACGCAAAGCCCGGCGGCCGTCACCCACGCACGCACGGTATAATGCTTGGTTCTCTTTCTGCGTCGTCCGCAGATCCCCTCGACACGGTAGCACCCCACATGGCCAACGAACGGCAGACAGCCCCGCAATCCGACATCAAGCTCCTGATCTCCAAGGGTCTAGAGCAAGGCTATCTGACGTACGCCGAGGTGAACGACCACCTGCCCGACGACATGGTCGATCCGGAGCAGCTGGAAGACATCATCGGCATGATCAACGGCATGGGCATCGAGGTGCACGAGGTTGCGCCCGATGTGGAAACCCTGCTGCTGGCCGGCCAGCAGGCCGGCGGCCGCGAGGTCGACGAAACCGCGGCCGAGGAAGCCGCTGCGGCGCTGACCTCGGTCGACACCGAGGGCGGCCGCACCACCGACCCAGTGCGCATGTACATGCGCGAGATGGGCACGGTGGACCTGCTGACCCGCGAGGGCGAAATCGCCATCGCCAAGCGCATCGAAGAAGGCCTGGCGCAGATGAACGCCGCGCTGGCCAGCTTCCCCTGGTCCGCCCAGATGCTGCTGGAGGACTGGGAGCTGCACAAGGCCGGCAAGAAGCGCCTCGCCGAGATCGTGGTCGGCTTCAACGACGAGGAGCCGGAACCGGAACCCGCGCCCGTGGTCGCCGAGGTGGATGCCGACGCGGACGTCGAGGAGGACGAGGACGAGGACACCGGCGGCGACGCCGACGAGCCGGCACCGACCGGCCCGGATCCGGCCGAGGTCGCCGCCCGCATGGAGGCGATGGCCGCCGCCTTCGCCCGCTTCGAGAAGGCTTACGCCAAGGGTGGCCCGGACGCCAAGGGCGCGCTGAAGGCGCGCGAGGAGATCGCCGCGATCTTCGTCACCCTGAAGCTGCCGCTGCCGCTGACCGACGCGCTGGTGAAGAAGCTGCGCGAGGCGGTCAACCAGGCGAAGGATCACGAGCGCCGCATCCTCGACCTGTCCACCCGCGTGGCCAAGATGCCGCGCAAGGACTTCATCAAGGCTTGGGAAGGCAACCAGACCAACCTCGAGTGGGTCGACGAACTGCTCAAGCGCAAGCAGAAGTGGGGCAGCGCCCTGCGCGACGTGCGCGAGCAGATCATCGCCGAGCAGGAAGCCACCATCGCGCTGGAGAAGGCGATGCAGGTGACCTTGGCCGACCTCAAGGAAATCAACCGCGCGATGGCCTACGGCGAAGCCAAGGCACGCAAGGCCAAGAAGGAAATGGTCGAGGCCAACCTGCGCCTGGTCATCTCCATCGCCAAGAAGTACACCAACCGCGGCCTGCAGTTCCTCGACCTGATCCAGGAAGGCAACATCGGCCTGATGAAGGCGGTGGACAAGTTCGAGCACCGCCGCGGCTTCAAGTTTTCGACCTACGCGACGTGGTGGATCCGCCAGGCGATCACCCGCTCGATCGCCGACCAGGCGCGCACCATTCGCATCCCGGTGCACATGATCGAGACGATCAACAAGCTCAACCGCATTTCCCGCCAGATGCTCCAGCAGTACGGCCGCGAGGCCACGCCGGAGGAGCTGGCCAAGGAAATGGACATGCCCGAGGACAAGATCCGCAAGGTCATGAAGATCGCCAAGGAGCCGATCTCGATGGAGACGCCGATCGGCGACGACGAGGATTCGCACCTCGGCGACTTCATCGAGGACACCAACGTGATGTCCCCGATCGACGCCACCACCGACATCAACCTGATCGAGACCGTGCGCAACGTGCTGGCCGGGCTGACCCCGCGCGAAGCCAAGGTGCTGCGCATGCGCTTCGGCATCGACATGAACACCGACCACACCCTGGAAGAAGTCGGCAAGCAGTTCGACGTGACCCGCGAGCGCATCCGCCAGATCGAAGCCAAGGCGCTGCGCAAGCTGCGCCACCCCAGCCGTTCGGAGACGCTGCGCAGCTTCCTCGACGTGGAGTGATCGCTCCCGACCCGCAGTATCGAAGCCCCGCAATCGCGGGGCTTCGCTTTTCTGACCACGACTTTAAGGGCGAACCGGGCCGGCATGGCGCCGCGCCATCCCGTGCCACACGGCAAGTTGCAATGGGCCAGCGGCAAGCGCGAAGACCCCGATTCGATGCTGCCGTCGACAGCTGGACCGCGCATCCATCGAAAGCGGTCTGCAACCGGGCGAGTGACCGACCTCGGCTGCATTGCTACGATAGGCATACGGGCCTATAGCTCAATGGTTAGAGCAGAGGACTCATCGAAAGGTGACGCCGCACAGGAATGCGCGGATGAAAACGGGAAGAATTCAGGGGAACCGCATCGCGGCCGGGCAACCGGCTGGCCGGCGGCAATCCTGAGCCGAGCCGGCGGTACACCGCCGGAAGGTGCAGAGACTACCTGAGGGCTGAAGCGCCCTTAATGACAGGCCAGAGCCTCCCGCACCCCACCAGCGCAGGCTGAGGGTGATGAGATAGTCCACGCCGGTGCGAAAGCATCGGGCAGCGTGAATCCTTTGGTTCCAGGTTCGAGTCCTGGTGGGCCCACCAAATATCCCTCCGCTACTGTCCAACAAAGTCCGGAAGACCGCGTAAGAACATGCGAATCATTGGGCATAGCGTACATCCCTGTCCATGACCGTCCAGTTGAATCCACCTCGGAAGTGAGTCACCCTGTGAGTCAATCAGGCCTCGCCAGATGCCTGACTCACACATCACTGACTCACATGCTCACCGACACCAAGATTCGAGCCCAGAAGCCCCGAGAGCGCGCCTATCGCATCGCTGATGCTCATGGCCTTTGCCTCGAGGTTCGCCCGAGCGGCGCGAAAGCTTGGCGGTACCGTTACCGGTACGCCGGTCAGGCCAGCATGATCACACTTGGTGAATACCCGGCCATGAGCCTGCTCGACGCCAGGATGGAACGTGATCGCCTACGCGCCCTGCTGCGGTCGGGCGCCAACCCGGCCAACGTGGCCCGCATCGAGCGGGCTACCAAGGCGGAACAGTCGATCACCACCTTCGGAGCCATCGGCCTTGAGCTGCTTGAGAAGCGCGCCAGAGAGGGACTCAGCCCCCAATCGGTGAAGCGAGAGCGCCGACTTATCGAGAAGGACATGGCCAGCATCAGGGACATGCCAATCACTGAGATCTCCGCACCGTTGCTGCTGGAAGCCCTCCGCAAGCTGGAAAGAAGAGGAATTGTCGAGACCGCTCATCGCTCGCGGGCCCACGCCGGCCGCGTTTTCCGCTACGCCATCGCGACCGGGCGGGCTGACCGGAACCCCGCCGCTGATTTGGCCGGGGCTCTTGAGCAGCCCAAGACGACCCACCTGGCCGCACTGACTGAGCCAACCCAAATTGCCGATCTACTGAAGGCGATCTATGCCTATCAAGGCTCGCCCGTCACCATTGCCGCATTGAAGCTTGCGCCCCTCTTCTTCGTCCGCCCTGGGGAGTTGAGGGCAGCTCGTTGGGCCGACATTGATCTCGACGGCGCAGAGTGGCGATACATCGCCTCGAAAACTCAGACGCCCCACATCGTCCCGTTGGCATCACAAGCTATCTCGATACTTCGAGACCTCCACCCTCTGACCAAGAGGAGCGAGTTCGCTTTTCCGAGCATCCGGGGCGCGAAGCGACCCATGAGCGAGAACACCATCAATGTCGCCCTCAGGACAATGGGGTTCGATGGAAGCACCATGACCGGGCATGGCTTCAGGGCCATGGCTCGGACTGTACTCGACGAAGTCCTCGGGTTCAGGCCGGACTTCATTGAACACCAACTAGCCCATGCGGTTCGCGACCCGCTGGGACGTGCGTACAACCGCACGTCCCACCTAGGCGAGAGAAAGCGAATGATGCAGGCATGGGCGGATTACTTGGATGCACTTAGGCTGTCATCAAGCGACGCTTAGGTTGCCCTATAGAGCCTCTATTATCGCGACTCCTTTCGACCCAAAGCGGACGAAACCTTGCCACCTGCTCGATTGTTGGCAGGCGCGACGCTTGCATCGGAGAGCTCAGTATGCGGTTCTTGAGAAGTGTTAAGTCCTGAATCGAAATAGGGCTCGAGTCTTCCGGCGGTCAACAAGCGCTGCTCTCGCCCGCGCATTGACGCGCTGGCCCGCCCTGCAGATCCAAGCATGCGTCCGGCGTCTCGTAGACCGGGGCGAATCCGCCGCCAGGGGTGCGGAAGTTGGTGGTCTGTCCCTGGTAGAGCCGGGCCGCAGTCCACTGCACCTCACCTTCGTACACGTATTGGCGGAGATCGAACTTTAGGGTCTGCGGCGCGTCTCCACCCGACAAGGTTCGCTCGCCCGGAGTAACGAGCGCTTGGGCGACGTGGCCGCCGGCCACGACCTCCTTCCAGACACGCTGCGTGATCTTGTCGCCGCGATACGCGGCGCGGCTCCCGAATCCCCCGAACGGCTTGAAGAACAGGCGTTTTCGCTCGGCCCAGAGTCGTTCCTGATTGGAATGGTCGACGATCTCGGTGCGGGGAATGCCCGCGAGCAACACCGATTGCGTGGCAGCGGGTACCCCGAGGCGCTGCAACTGCATCGGGTCCGACAGTAGCGCGAGGTTGCGCTTGTCGGCGTACAGCGCATGGGCGCGCGGGTGCGGCGTCACGACGGCCGCGTCCTGAAGGTACGCCTCGCGCAGCACGGCACTCGCGTCCGTATCGAAATAGAAATCGGTCAGGCGGTTGTAGACCAGGTCGATCGCCTGAGTGTCGCAGAACAACGCGCCGTCGCGGAGTCGCAGGTCCGCAGGCGCGGCGATCACCGCCGTGATCCCGTGCGCTTCAAGGAGTTGCTGGAACAGCAGGAATTCCGGATATAGGTACTGCGCTTCAGGCTGTTCGTCCACGATCGCGATCGTGCACAGTGGGCCTGTCCGGCCGCTCATCATCCATTCGCGTCTGAACATGTCGATGATGCGCGCTTCAAATGCCTCCGCTGTTGCGGCAGGCGGGAGTAGGCGTTGGATCGGCGGGCAACACGCGCGCTGCGCCCGTGCAAGCAGCGCATTGAGCATGGCGCCGCCGGCGTTGGTATTGATCTCGATGAGCCCCATCGCCGATGCGGTCACATGGAAGTCGTAACCGAAAAACACGCCGCGTGCGCCGGGCGCATGGCGCGCGATGCTGGGTGCGCGGGACAGCACGGTGTCCCGATAGGCGGGGAGTGCCACAACCGATTCGATCGCGGCGACGAGTGCAGACATGCGTTCGCTCTGCGCCGATGACACGAACACCGGGCGGGCTGCCAGTGCGTAGGGGCAACGTTCTTCCAATAGCGCCCGCAGCCCGGGCTTGCCTATGCCGGAATCAAGCGCTTCGCGGACGGCATCGGCATCCAGACCGACACAAAAACACTCTGCATTTAGGCGCTCGCTTGCCGCTGAGGCCAGCAGTTCGGCGATTGCGCCAGATCGGGGAACCGATGCGGTCATATGCGTATCCGGAGTTGCGGGGAAACGGCCCAAGCCAAGGGCTTCGGCAAAGATGCATGAGAGGCCAGGTCAGGAGATTCGGTGTCCGCCCTGATCGATGACCACTGTCCCGTCCTCCTTGCTGAAGGGGCGACTGACGGGCGGAAGCAGGTCCAGCACGCCTTCGGACGGGCGACAGAGACGGATGCCCTTGATCGTCTCCACAAATGGGCGGTTGATGAGGATTGGCTCCGCCAGCATCGCATCCAGCAGTGCGCTGTCGCTGAGCATGGGGTCATCCAGCCCACGCTCCAAATAAGGCGTGCCTTTCTGACGAATCGCCTGGCGCACGGTCAAGCCGGCGCCGCTAATCAGTTCGACCAATCGCTCCCGTGAGGGCGGATGCTGGAGGTATTCGATGATTGTCGGTTCGACGCCGGCGTGGCGAATCATGGCCAAGGTGTTGCGGGAGGTGCTGCAGGCGGGGTTGTGATAGATCGTGGCGTCCATGACGTCTCTTAACGGGAGGCGCGCGATGCGCGAGGGTGTGCCGATGGCTCCAGCTTTGCCGGGGCAGAGGATGGCGAGATGACCGCGCCCGCAGCCGCGGCCAATGCGCGTGCGGAAAGATCGCCCTTGCGTTCGCTGTATCGGCTGGTGAGATAGTCGCTGCGATCGCGCACCATCATGGTGAACTTGAACAATTCCTCCATGACATCCACCACGCGGTCGTAGAGCGGGGAAGGTTTCATTCGCCCGTCATCAGCAAACTCTTGCCAGGCCTTCGGCACGGAGGATTGGTTCGGGATGGTCACCATGCGCATCCAGCGGCCCAGTACACGTAGCGCGTTGACCACGTTGAATGACTGCGAACCGCCGCACACCTGCATCACCGCAAGGGTACGGCCTTGAGTTGGGCGCACGCCTGCATCCTCCAGGGGCAGCCAGTCGATCTGGTTCTTGAACACGGCCGTGAAGGTGCCATGCCGTTCCGGGCTTACCCAGACCTGGCCCTCTGACCACAGCGACCACTCGCGCAGTTGCTGAACTTTGGGATGGGTGGCATCGACACTGTCCAGGATGGGTAGGTCGTGCGGATCGAACACGCGGGTCTCCGCCCCGAAGTGGCGCAGGATTCGTTCCGCTTCCAGCGCGAGCTTGCGGCTGTAGGACTGAGGACGGAGTGAGCCGTACAGGATCAGGATGCGCGGAGCGTGGTCGGATCCGGTCAGTCCGAGCATCTGCAGGTCAGGAGTCACCATGGCTTCCGGGGACACATTGGGAAGACCGGAAATTGTCATGTTCAGTTGCTACGGTATTTTTGTTCGATTATTCTAGATAAATGGAAATCAAGAACGCAACCGCTGCATTGGCTGCCCTCGGGCAAGCCACTCGACTTTCGGTCTTCCGCCTGCTGGTGGAGGCCGGGCCTGGAGGACGCATGGTGGGTGAAATCGCTGAAGCACTGGACCTGCCGGGCGCGACGCTGTCGTTCCATCTGAAGGAACTGACCGCCGCAGCCTTGATTGAAGGGGAGCAACGGGGGCGCTTCATCTGTTACCGCGCCAATTTCAACGCGATGAACGATCTCATCGAGTTCCTGACGCGCAACTGCTGCGGGGGCGACGCCTCCCGCTGCGCACCTGCAGTCAAAGGTTCGGTGACGAAGGCGCGGAAAGCGTCCGTCAAGAAAGAGGCTCGCCTGTGAGTCGGGTTGCCAGCCCGGCATCGCCGGTTTCACTGTCCAACCGCATGGGATTTTTCGAGCGGTACCTGACACTGTGGGTAGCCCTGTGCATCCTCGTGGGCACGGGGCTGGGGTATGTCTTCCCAGGCCTCTTTGCAACGCTGGCCACTGCGGAAATCGCGAAGGTCAACCTGCCGGTCGCGGTGCTGGTCTGGTTGATGATCATCCCCATGCTGCTGAAGATCGACTTCGGCGCCATGCGCCAGGTGACGCAGCATTGGCGGGGCATCGGCGTGACCGTATTCGTGAACTGGGCAGTCAAGCCGTTCTCGATGGCGCTGCTCGGCTGGTTCTTCATTCGCCACGTGTTTGCGCCCTACCTGCCGGTGGAGCAGCTGGATTCCTACATCGCCGGCCTGATCTTGCTGGCCGCGGCACCATGCACGGCCATGGTGTTCGTGTGGAGCAACCTGTGCGAGGGAGATCCGGAATTCACGCTGAGCCAGGTCGCGCTGAATGACCTGATCATGGTGGTGGCCTTCGCGCCCATCGTCGGCCTCTTGCTCGGGATCTCTTCGATCACGGTGCCGTGGTCGACGCTGCTGCTGTCGGTGATGCTCTATATCGTCGTTCCGGTCATCCTCGCCGCAATCATCCGACGCGCCGTATTGCGCAAGAGTGGCGAGCAGGGGCTCGCCCGCCTGTTGCATCGACTCGGCCCGGCGTCGCTGTCGGCGCTCCTGCTGACGCTGGTGCTGCTATTCGGTTTCCAGGGGCGGCAGATCGTCGATAAGCCGCTCATTATCGCCATGCTTGCAGTGCCGATCGTGATCCAGGTGTATTTCAACTCCGGGTTGGCCTATTGGCTCAACCGGAAGCTGGGGGTTGCGCATTGCGTTGCAGGGCCCTCGGCGCTGATCGGCGCAAGCAACTTTTTCGAACTGTCTGTCGCGACAGCCATCGCCGTGTTCGGTGTGCACTCGGGCGCGGCGCTGGCCACCGTGGTCGGTGTGCTGGTCGAAGTGCCCGTCATGCTGTCGGTTGTCCGCATCGTCAATTCCACCAAGTACTGGTACAGCGCCCGTGCCTGAAACACGGCCCCACCCATGAGGTTTCGCCATGAAGGACCAATACAACATCCTGTTCCTGTGCACGGGGAATTCCGCCCGCAGTCAGATGGCTGAGGCGCTGGCGAAATCTCTGGGGGGCACGCGCCTGCGCGCTTACAGTGCTGGAAGCCAGCCTGCCGGGGCGGTGCACCCTCAAGCGCTGCAGGTAATGCAGGACGCCGGGATCCCGACCGATGGCCTGCGAAGCAAGAGTTGGAACGAGTTCGCCGGAGCGGATGCCCCGGAGATGGATTTGATCATCACCGTGTGCGACCGGGCTGCGGGCGAGACCTGTCCGGTTTGGCCGGGTCATCCGTTGACTGCACATTGGAATATCCCGGATCCGGTGGAGGTGACCGGATCGCCGGAACAAATCCACAAGGCATTCGCACACGCGCTGCATGCCTTGCAGCAACGCATTTCCCTCCTCCTTGCGCTGAAGATGGAGGCCTTGGGCCGCCTCGCGGCAGAGACGAAACTAAGGGCGCTAAGCGAGCGCCCGATCCAACCCCATCCTTCTCTCTAAATCAGACAGACAAATGAGCATTCGCATCGGTATCAACGGTTTCGGCCGCATGGGCCGCCTCACCCTGCGTGGGGCCTGGGGCAATCCCGACCTGCAGTTCGTGCAGATCAACGACCCGGCGGGCGATGCGGCCACGCTGGCGCACCTGCTGAACTTCGATTCCGTGCATGGCCGCTGGACGCACGAGGCAAGCACGGACGGCGATGCGCTGGTGATCGACGGCCAGCGCATCCCGGTGACCCGCAACAAGGAGCTCGCCGCGACCGACTGGTCGGGCTGCGACGTGGTGCTCGAAGCCTCCGGCAAGTTCCGCAAGCCCGACGTCCTGCAGCCGTACCTGGACCAGGGCGTGAAGCGCGTGGTGGTGACCGCGCCGATCAAGTCGCCCGGCACCCTGGACGTCGTGATGGGGGTGAACCACCAGCGCTTCGATCCGGGCCAGCACCGCATCGTCTCGGCCGCCTCCTGCACCACCAACTGCCTGGCGCCGGTGGTGAAGGTCATCCATGAGGGGCTGGGTATCCGCCATGGCAGCATCACCACCATCCACAGCCTGACCAATACCCAGGTGATCGTGGATGCCCCGCACAAGGACCTGCGCCGGGCACGTTCCTGCGGCACCAGCCTCATCCCGACCTCCACCGGTTCGGCCACCGCGATCGCCGAGATCTTCCCGGAGCTCAAGGGCCGCCTGAACGGCCACGCGGTGCGCGTGCCGCTGACCAATGCCTCGCTCACCGATTGCGTGTTCGAGGTCGAGCGCGCGACCACGGTCGATGAAGTGAACGCACTGCTCAAGGCTGCGGCGGAAGGCGAGCTCAAGGACATCCTCGGCTACGAAGAGCGCCCGCTGGTCTCGATCGACTACCAGACCGATCCACGATCGAGCATCGTCGATGCGCTTTCCACGCTGGTGACCAACGGCACCCAGGTGAAGATCTACGCGTGGTACGACAACGAGTGGGGCTACGTGAATCGCACCGCGGAACTCATTCGGCTCGTCGGCAACGCGGACCGTTGAGCGCCATGCGCGAGCGCCTGACCCCGGCCGTCCGCCAGTACCTGCTGGTCACCGGCAACTACTGGGCGTTCACCCTGAGCGATGGCGCGCTGCGCATGCTGGTGGTGCTGCATTTCCACCAGCTGGGCTACAGCCCGCTGCAGGTGGCCATGCTGTTCGTGTTCTACGAGGTGTTCGGGGTCATCACCAACCTGGTCGGCGGCTGGCTGGGCGCGCGCATCGGCCTGAACCGGACCATGAACATCGGGCTGGGCCTGCAGGTTGCGGCGCTGTCGATGCTGCTGGTGCCGGCGGCGTTGCTCACGGTGCCCTGGGTGATGGCGGCGCAGGCGCTGTCGGGCATCGCCAAGGACCTCAACAAGATGAGCGCCAAGAGCAGCATCAAGCTGCTGGTGCCCAGCGACCAACCGGGTGCGCTGTACCGCTGGGTCGCCGCGCTGACCGGCTCCAAGAATGCGCTCAAGGGCGTGGGCTTCTTCCTCGGCGGTGCGTTGCTCACCATCCTCGGTTTCGCCCCGGCGATCGCCGCGATGGTGGCCGGCCTGTTGCTGGTGTGGCTGGCAAGCCTCGCATTGCTCAGGCGCGACCTCGGCAAGGCGAAGGCGAAGCCGAAGTTTCGCGAGATCTTTTCCAAGAGTCCGGCGATCAATCGCCTGTCGGCGGCGCGGCTGTTCCTGTTCGGTGCCCGCGATGTCTGGTTCGTGGTCGCCCTGCCGGTGTTCCTGTCGCAGTCGCTGGGCTGGGATTTCTGGCAGGTCGGCGGCTTCCTGGCACTGTGGGTGATCGGCTACGGGATCGTACAAGCGCTGGCGCCGCAGGTGACCGGCCGCCGCAGTGGCAAGCTCCCGGATGGCCGCGCCGCGTTCGCGTGGGCGTCGGTCCTGGCCGCGGTGCCCGCGCTGATGGCGCTGCTGCTGGTGCAGGGGCAGTCCCCGCAGCTAGTGCTGGTCGCGGGCCTATCGGTATTCGGCGTGTTGTTCGCGATCAACTCGTCGCTGCACAGCTACCTGATCGTGAGCTACGCGGCCGAGGACGGGGTCTCGCTGGACGTCGGCTTCTACTACATGGCGAATGCGATGGGCCGCTTGCTCGGCACGGTACTGTCCGGCTGGATGTTCCAGCGCCATGGCCTGGCCGCCTGCCTTGGCACCTCCGCGGTCTTCGTCGCGCTGGCTGCGATCGTGTCGATCGCGCTTCCGCGGCATGACCGTACCGGTATCGCTACGCGAGCCGGCGATGTGGGCGCACGGGAGTGACAAGCCCATCGCCCAGCGAAGTCGATGTTGTGATCATCGGTGGCGGGCAGGCCGCACTTGCGGCCGCCTATTTCCTGCGCCGCACCAGTTTGTCGTTCGTCCTGCTGGATGCCGAGACTGCCCCGGGCGGTGCCTGGCAGCACGCATGGAAATCCCTGCGGCTGTTTTCACCGGCAAGTTGGAGCTCCATCGCAGGCCGGCAGATGCCGGCGGACACCGATGGCTACCCAACCCGGGATGAAGTCGTCGACTATCTCGCCGACTACGAACGGCATTACCAAGTGCCGGTCGAGCGCCCGGTGCTTGTGGACGCTGTCCACCGCGAAGGCCTGCGGTTGGCAGTCGGCAGCGAATCACGCCGCTGGCTGGCGCGTGCGGTGGTGAGCGCCACGGGGACCTGGCGTCAACGCTTCGTCCCGCCGTATCCCGGTTCGGGGGATTACACCGGACAGCAGCTACATTCCGCCGACTATGTCGAGCCTGCCCCGTTCGCGGGGAAGCGCGTCCTCGTGGTTGGCGGGGGCAATTCCGGTGCGCAGATCCTTGCCGAAGTGTCGAAGGTCGCCACGACCACGTGGGTCACGCTTGCGCCTCCCCTCTTCCTTGCGGACGAGGTGGATGGCCGCGTGCTATTCGCTCGCGCCACCGAGCGCTGGAAGGCCCAACAAGAGGGACGTGTCATTGAAACGCCGGTCGGAGGTCTGGGCGACATCGTGATGGTGTCGCCGGTCAGGGACGCACGCGAACGCGGAGTGCTCTACGCGGTTCGCCCGTTCACCAGGTTCACAGCGACCGGGGTCGTCTGGCCGGACGGCAGCGAGGAAGCCATCGATGCGGTCATCTGGTGCACCGGGTTCAGGCCGGCGCTTTCGCATCTCCAGCCGCTCGATGTCGTCGAGCAGGATGGCCGAGTGCTGGTCGATGGCACCCGCGCGACGAAGTGCCCGAACCTGTGGCTGCTGGGCTACGGCGACTGGACCGGCGCGGCCTCGGCGACGCTCATCGGGGTCACGCGGACAGCACGAAGTACCGTTGCCGAGATTCGATCCGAGCTTGAGACGACGGCTTCATGACGGGGGATGTCTTCTTGGCCGAACACGGAGGTCCACGACTTACGCGGTCCCCGCGGGCACGCTGGCAACAGCCGCCGCGTCACACCTTGGAAATGCGCTTGGCGTAGTCCCGATCCATCGTGGACTGAAATCGCCGAGGCCGAGGGCTTCGGCCTCAGCCCTCAACGGAGCCAGCGACTTGGAGGCTTAGGGAAATGCAGGCGGGAAGGACCGGCATCGCGCCAAGGTTGAGGCCCAGAGCCTGAGTGACAACCCGTTTACCAAAGCGATCGCAGATTTTTGCGACGCCTGGCAGAACGTTATTGCGAAGTGCCTAATTGGCCGACGTTCCGGATACGACTTTCAAGTTCGCTTTTCGCCAACCGGTAATGCCTTCGGGTAACAGCCAGACGTTGCGATAGCCCAGGCTCAGCGCCTGTTTCGCTGCCAGCGGCGATGCCCCGCATAGCGGGTTGTAGCAGTAGAAGATCAGCTTCGCGTCCTTTGACTTTGGCAGCTTGGCTGCCGTGACCGCGTCGTATTGAATCCACTTCGCGCCAGGGATATGACCCTTCTGATAGCTGTCATGGCTGTTGGCGTCGAAGAGGAACACAGGTTCCTTTCGCTTCAGCATTGCCGCCACTTCCTTCACCGTTAGATCTCCGGCTTCGGGGACGGCGAGTCCGTCATTGACGGTGCGACCAAGTTCGGCACCAGCCAGTGCACTGGCCACGGGCGCAGTCACCATGAGCGCGGCGATGCAGATTGATTGGATCAAAGACCGCATTGAGGTTTCCTCGGAGAAATGGGGGGTGGAAAGGAGCACAGGCAATGGTCTCATCGATCCCAAAGAAGCGGATGGTAGGACCTGGGGCAGAAGTACCAGAAGAGGCCAGGGCTACAGTGGGCTCAGTGCAGAGGCGACGGCTGGCCCCAGCCATGGCCAGGCAATAGCAGCCGCAAGCGCCAGCGTGGCGACGCCCATAAGCCAGAGTGTCGATGCAGAAGGGCGGGCCGCTCGCATAACTGCGTCTCGAAGGATCCACACCCAACCCAACAAGACCAAGGACGTCGCGACCATCGTGATCGCTGCATGTGCAGCCCCAAGCCATGCCAATGCCGCGCCAAAGCCTCCTAGCCCGATGGCTGGGATCGCGAGGGGCACTGCACAGCACACACCGCAGGCCACCGCGACCGTAGCCACTGCTGCGGCGGCTCCCACCTTCTTTCCTGTCCGAGCACTTCCAGGAATCGGGTCTTGACCTGTGTCATGAAAGGGGTTGGCGGTCACCGGGGTGCAGGTTCCACAACACTGCGACATCGGGGGTGAGCCGGTTCCGCCTTCGAAGGAGCAGGCAGTAGCGGCGCTCGGGGTGTTCATGGGTTGCTTCTCGAATGCGGTCTGAGAGGTACTCTGGATGCTCAAGCGACTTTAGGTTCAAGGGGGTTCGATGACCGCAGCGATCAAGATCGGCTCTTTGGCAAAGCGCACCGGCACGACCGCGCCGACCATTCGCTACTACGAGGAGATCGGGCTGTTGCCAAAGGCTTCTCGCCAGATGGGTAGTCAGCGCATCTACGGCGAGGATGACGCGCAGCGCCTGACCTTCATTCGCCGTTGTCGGGCCTTCGGGTTTTCCATCGAGCAGGTGCGCCTTCTCACCTCTCTGGTCCAGGACCGCGACCGCTCGTGTGACGAAGCGCGTGACCTGGCGCAGAGCCATCTGCTTGCCATCCGGGACAGGCTTGCCGAGCTGCAGCACCTGGAACAAAGCATCTCTGCGTTCGTCGAGAGTTGCGATCGGTCCTGCGCTGGCGGTCCGGGGCCGGACTGCACCATCATCGACGGGCTGGGTGTCGACCCACCGAAACGCGGATGCAATTCCGGCGGATCTTCCCGCTCGTGCACCCAAGCCGCACCCCTCAATCTTCCGAGCTTGCCAAGCACATGACCCACTTCGGCGCGCCCTTCTTGTTCATCCTCACCGCCATCGCGGAGATTGTCGGGTGCTACCTACCTCTTCTGTGGCTGCGCGGCCAGGCGAAGATCTGGGTGCTGCTTCCTGCGGCGGGCGCTCTGGTTGCGTTCGTCTGGCTGCTGACCCTGCATCCGAACGAGGCCGGACGCACCTATGCGGCGTACGGCTGCGTCTACGTGGCAGTCGCGCTGGCCTGGTTGTGGGTCGTGGAAGGGATCAAACCGACGCGGTGGGATGCACTAGGCGTCGGGTTGGCGATCGCCGGCATGCTCGTGATCGTCTATGCGCCGAGAGGCACTGCGCCCTAGTCGGCAAGACACCTTTCCCAACGCGCGGCTCATGCTGGCAATGACAGCCCAATACCTCGAGGCACACCGCCGTGATTGAAACGGCCACCCCATCGGCGCGGCCGGCCATTCCTCGGACCATCTGGGCGCTGGGATTCGTCAGCCTGTTCACCGACATGGGGTCGGAGATGGTGCACAGCCTGTTGCCGATCCTATTGGCTGGTGGGCTGGGCGCCAGCGCTCTGATGATCGGCCTGATCGAAGGCGCCGCCGAAGCATTGGTGCTGGTGACCAAGGTGTTCTCCGGTTATCTCAGCGATGCCATCGGCCGGCGCAAACCGCTGGTGCTGCTCGGTTACGGGTTGGCCACGGTGGTGAAACCGCTGTTTCCGCTTGCCGATTCGATCACCGCCGTCACCACTGCTCGGCTGTTCGACCGCTTCGGCAAGGGCATTCGCGGGGCGCCCCGCGATGCGATGGTCAGCGACCTCGCGCCGCCGGAAGTGCGCGGTGCGGCTTTCGGCCTACGCCAGTCGATGGATACGATCGGCGCGGTGGTCGGACCCCTGCTGGCGATCGCGCTGATGGCGTGGCTGGCCAACGACATTCGCGCCGTGCTTTGGTGGGCGGTACTGCCGGGCCTGGTTGCCGTGGCATTGCTGATCCGCCTGCCCGAGCCCGAGCATGCACGCAAGCCTGCGCGGTTACCGTTGACGCGCGAGGGTATGGCGCGGTTAGGCCCCGCGTTCTACCGGCTGACGCTGCTGGGCGCCTGTTTTTCGCTAGCCCGTTTCAGTGAGGCGTTCCTTGTGCTGCGCGCTGCTGATCTCGGGCTGTCGCTCACTTGGGTGCCCGCTGTTTTGGTGGTGATGAGCACGGTGTACGCCCTGACTGCCTACCCGGCAGGCTGGTTGTCCGATCGTATGCCTCGCCATTGGCTGCTGGCATTAGGTCTGTGCATTCTGGTCTCGGCGGACGTCGTGCTGGCCCTAAGCAACACTCTGACCGGGATGTTCGGCGGCATTGCCATGTGGGGCCTGCACATGGGTCTGACGCAGGGCATTTTCGCCAGCCTCATTGCCGACGTCGCCCCAGCCGAGCACCGCGGCACGGCATTCGGCGTCTTCAACTTGGTGTCAGGTGTCGCCCTGTTAATTGCCAGCGCGCTGGCGGGCTGGCTCTGGGACCAGCACGGGCCTGCGTGGGCTTTTTGGATGGGGGCAGCGTTATCGCTGCTCACACTGGTGCTCCTGCCCATTGCACGCCGCCCATTCCGTGAGGTGCGCGGCAAACGATCTGCGGCAACCGCGAAGCTGGACTAGACGAGATAGGTGCAGCGCCTAGGATTGAAGCGGTTAACGAGCTAAGCCAAGACTGGGCAGTTTTTATTGGCATGACCGCTTCCGACCCGAAGCGGAAGTAGCGGTCGGGGGATCCGCGCCAAGATCAACATTCTCGATTCGGTATGCGGGCGGCGTCTCAGTTAGCATGCTGGTGCGAGACCATGCGTCGGTACAGGGGGGGCTATCCTTTGCGCATCAACCACGCCGTCCAGATCTGCGCACTTTCAGCGTCTGATCTAGAGGAGTTTGTCGCCGATTGGCTTGCCCAACGCTGCAAGGATTATCACGCCCATGAGCTGTGGCGTGGAACGGGCGACATGGGGCGCGACGCAACCGGGTACGTGACCGACCGGCGCATGGAGGGGCCATGGGACAACTTCCAGTGTAAGCAGCTCAGTTCGAAGCTGTCCGAGCTGGCGGCCTTTGTCGAACTCGGCAAGATCTTCAAGCATTCGGCCGACGGTGCGTTCTCGCTGCCGCGTGCCTACACCTATGTCGCGCCGCTCGGTGTCGTCCGGCGAGTGCAGCACTTCGTCGCGCATCCCGAGCAATTTAGGCAGGCCTTCCTAGACAGGTGGGATAGCGACATTGCTGAGCGCCTTGTAGAGAACCAGGTCGTCAAGTTGACACCCGCCATCGAGGCTATGATCCGGGCGTTCGACTTCAAGAAGGTCAGCTGGCTCGATGCAGTACGTCTCGTTAACGATCCCGCATGCAAACCGGCGCTGGTGGCGTGGTTTGGCGCTGATCCGGGTCCGGGGCCAAGGGGTGTCGTGCCCAACGAGATTCAGGCTAGAGAGTCCGCCTACATCGGTCAGCTCCTCAAGGTCTACGATGAGAAGAAACCGGGGACTTATCCCGACGCTGCGGCGGCGCTCGCCTGCCCAGAATTTGGGCCGCATCTGCGTATCCAGCGCACCCGCTTCTTCGATTCCGTGGCCTTTGATCGCTTCTACCGCGACTCCACACCTGATGAGTACCTGCGGAACTTCAAGGATGAGATTTACCACGGGGTTGTGGACGTCCATGCCGGTGTGCACGATGGCCGCTTCATGCGGCTAAGCCAAGTTATGCAGCAAGCAGCCGTTCTGCAGCCGTCCGGGGTGCTCGGCAAGCATGCGGGCCCCCAGGTCAAGCAAGGCACCTGCCACCAGTTTGCTAACGAAGGGCTCCTGCCGTGGGATTGCTAGAGCGCAATGCATCGGGCACGCACCCGTTCAACGGCACCCTCGAGACCGGCATTAGGGCGCTGGTGGTATTGGAGGCCTTTTACCCTCGACGCTGCGATCTCCTTGAGATGACCTGGCTCGACCACCTCGTAGTGCACACCGGCGATTTCGACGGCCAGGACGTGCCGGAAAGCTTGCATCCAGACCTGCCCAACCGCGCGGGCGAGCTACTCGTACGTCGCCAACTTGTTGAGAAGAGTCTGCGCCTGATGCAGCAGGTGCATCTGGTCGAGTTGTTCGAAACCGAGGACGGTATTTCGTTCGCCGCCAGCGAGGACGCACCGAGCTACTTGGATCTACTGCAAGCACCGTATTCCCTGGCCCTAAAGCAACGCGCCAAGTGGATGGCGAACCGCTTCGCGGGCATGCAGACCGCTGAGATCCGAGCGCTGATCGAAGGCCGCATTGGACGCTGGACAGCCGACTTTCGAGCAGAAGAACTGCCTGTGGAGCTGCTGAGATGACCGGCATCCGTCTGCGCCATCTAGCCTTCACCGGTCCGAACGTCGAACCTGCCGAACTTGGGTTCGACGATGGCCTGAACATCATCTACGGTGCCTCCAACACCGGTAAGTCCTTTGCGTCTAAGGCCATCCTCTTCATTCTTGGAGCATCTACTAAGCTGCCTGAGACTCAGGAAATCGCGGCCTACGACGGTGTCTGGCTTGGCGTCACCTTGGCAAACCAAGGGGACTTCACGCTCTATCGGGCGACGCGGGGCGGTCATCTCAAGCTCTACGCGGGCCTATGCAGGGGCGCGCCTAACGGCAAGGGGGAAGTGCTGCGCCAGGCGCACGATCAGAAGCGCATCGACACCGTCTCCCATCGAATGCTTGATGCAATCGGCCTTGCCAACAAGCAAGTTGTGCGTGACGGTAACGGGAAAAAGGAGTCGCTCTCGATTCGGTTGTTGTCGAAGTACGCTGTGGTGGGCGAACAGGACATCATGTCCGAGACCAGTCCTGTCTATTTGTCGGGCAGTCCACCGGAGCGAACGTTCGAGCAGAATCTCTTCAAGCTCCTCCTCACTGGCATCGACGATTCGGCCGCCGTGACTGTCCAGAAAGAGACGGAGCGCAAGGCAGCCAAGGCCGCAAAGATCGAGCTGGTCGAGGAACTGCTTGCGCAACTCGACGCTGAGCTCGGCGAGGACCCTCCGGACGAAACGGAGGCCCGCGAGCAACTTGAGCGCCTCGAGCAGAGTGCTGATGGTTTGCACGTACGGTTGCAGAGTGCGCAAAACCAGCTGGACGGACTGGTGATTGAACGACGCACCATGATTCACCGCGGCCGAGAGCTGAAGGAACGCGCTGGCGAGCTGGAGCTGACGCTACAACGTTTCGCTAAGCTGCATGCAGTCTACAGCTCTGACTTGGATCGTCTGCACTCCATAGAGGAAGGCGGCTACGTGCTGGGGGCCATGGCCGGACGGGACTGCTTGGTCTGTGGCGCTCCGCCCGACGCCCAGAAACACAATCACGCGGCGGACGAAATCACGATGGCGCACACGGCCGCTGCGGCCGAGGCTCGCAAGATTGAGCGCGAGCAGCGAGAGCTGGCGCAAGTGGTCGCCTCGCTTGAGGCCGAGTCCGTCGGTCTGACTAGGACCATTGACAAGCTTACGACGGATACCGAGAAGCTTGACGTTGCTATCCAGGAGCTGCGCCCCCAAGAAGCCTCGCTTCGGGAGAGTTATGAACTCTACAACTCAAAGCGCAGCGAAATCTTGAAGGTGCTGGACCTCTATCAGCGACGCGAGAAACTGGCCACGCGGCGGGCTGATATCGGTGCCATTTCCACGAAGCGCGAGGGCGAACCAGCATCTGTAGGTCCGGACTCAACGACCATGTTCGAATTTGGCGAGACGGTGAAGGCGGTGCTGAAGGCTTGGAAGTTTCCCGACGCCGACAAGGTTCAGTTCGATGGCAAGACCTACGACATCACCGTCGCTGGCAAATCCCGAGCCGCCAACGGCAAGGGGGTTCGCGCAGTTCTCCACGCGGCATTTAATGTCGCGGTGGTCGTCCACTGCATCGAGAACAACCTGCCGCATCCAGGGTTTCTCGTGCTCGACACGCCGCTGCTCACATATCGAGAGCCGTTGACCTCAAGGCATGGCGACTTGTCGGAAGACGAGGCCGAGCTCAAAGCGACCGCTCTTGCAGAACACTTCTATAAGCACCTCGCGAGCCTAAAAGACCATGTGCAGGTCATTGTCATCGAGAACTCTGATCCGCCTTCAGCAATCTACGGCTTGGCCCGGATCGAGACCTTCACTGGTAGCCAGGGCAATGGGCGGGCTGGGTTGCTCGCAAGGCCCGGCTGACACTCGCGCCGGACGGCATCCCGAGCGCCGCATCCCCATGCTGGGTGTGGCTTCGGTCGGCTCGCTCTGCAGAAAAATCTTTGTGTGTATGGGGGACGAGCAGCCGGAAACCGGGCATTCCGGAGCACCTTTTGGCCGTTTGCTGCCGGCTACATCTAAAATAATTTCAAACCCTTAATACAACGGTGAAGCAGGCAGCCTGCTTCTCGTCTGGGCGTTTCGGTCCAAGCGCCCCGTGGAGGTCAACGCATGAGCGAAGACACCAAAGATACGATCGTGCAGGTGCTCACCGTGGTGGCTGTGATCCTTACGTCCATCCTCGGCAGATCTGCCCCGCGTATCTGACAAGCCACGTTGCTGGCAGCACAGAAGGCCCGCCCTCACCGGCGGGCCTTCTGCGTTTATGCCGCTGATTCAAGGAGCAGGAACATGCATCTGGTGGAAACGATGGCCTATGCCGGCGAGAAGCCCTGGCACGGCCTGGGCAACAAGCTGGCCCCGCAGCAGCCCATCGAGGCCTGGCGGCAACAGGCCGGGATGGACTGGAAGATCGAGGAGTCCGAGGTCCGCTACATCACGGGCAACAACAACCTGGGAGTGATCAACGCCTTCCCGGAGCAGAAGGTGCTGTACCGATCGGACACCCGCGCACCGCTGGCGGTGGTGAGCAAGCGCTTCAAGGTGGTCCAGCCCGGGGAGGTCCTGGAGTTCTACCGTGACCTGACCAGCCACAGCGGCTTCGAGCTGGAAACCGCCGGCGTTCTGCGGGAGGGCCGCAAGTTCTGGGCGCTGGCGCGGACCGGCCAGAGCACCACGCTTAAGGGTCGGGACAAGGTTGATGGCTACCTGCTGCTGGCCACGGCCTGCGACGGCACGCTGGCCACCACGGCGCAGTTCACCTCGGTCCGGGTGGTCTGCAACAACACCCTGCGGGTAGCGCTGGGCAACAACAACGGGGCCGTGAAGGTGCCGCATCGCAGCGAGTTCGACCCTGAGGCGGTGAAGCGCCAGCTTGGGATCACGGTGGCGTCGTGGGATGGCTTCGTGGCCCGCATGAAGGCGCTGGTGGAGCGGCCGGTGGATCCGGATACGGTCGAAGGACTGCTGCGCCGGGTGCTGACCTACGCCGGTCCGGACGGACGTGCCGACATCGTCAACGAGCAGGCGCTGGCCAATGTTCGTGCCCTGTACGAGGGCGGCGGGCGGGGCGCGATGCTGCCCTCCAGCCGGGGTACGGCGTGGGGGCTGCTCAACAGCGTGACCGAGTACGTCGACCACCACCGCCGTGCGCGCAGCGACGACCACCGCCGGGATGCTGCCTGGTTCGGCCAAGGGGCGCAGTTGAAGCAGCGGGCGTGGGACGAGGCCATGAAGCTGGTGGCCTGAGTGGCCCCGGCGCTCTTCCCGGATCGTCCGGCCACGAAGCCGGACGGTCCTGCGGGCCCTGTCCCGGACCCCCTCGACGTTGCCTACATCGCGCTGGGTGCCAAGCAGGCGCTCGACGATTGGCGTGCAGAGCCAGCAAAGCACTTCCCATTCGAAGGGGAGCTGGCCTACATCGAAGCCTGCATCGACCAAGCGCCCGCGCTGCTGCGTGCGTGGGAGCGGGTCCAGGACGGCTTTGACCTGGTCTGGTGCTACGACGTCGCCGAGCCCTTCGGTGCAGCCTACGGCAAGCACCTGCTGGCGGGCGGAACGCCCGAGGTCGCCGACCGGATCCTGCAGGCGCTGCTGCAGGAAGCCTGACGCCCACCCCCGGCCTGACATCCGGTTCCTGTGCAACACACCACGCCCGGCCCTTGGC
>Ga0209941_1000956_pt1 | contig 25000 bp, 26 predicted proteins | sample ThiBiot_300_plan_FD_183945 | JGI IMG/M metagenome (GOLD analysis project Ga0209941, IMG submission 183945) | Wastewater bioreactor microbial communities from Cape Town, South Africa - Thiocy_solids_1 (SPAdes) | ecosystem: Engineered > Bioremediation > Thiocyanate > Unclassified | place: South... | reverse complement strand
GTCCATATCGATATGGGCGTCGAAGAAGCCGACATTGTCAGCGATGGTGCCGGACAGGAGTTGGTCGTCCTGCATGACGACGCCCAGCCGGTCTCGAACAGCGCGTAGTCCCAAGGCCCGCATGGGGTGACCGTCAATCAGCACGTCCCCTTCGGTCGGTTCGTAGATGCCGATCAACAGCCTGAGAAGGGTCGATTTGCCGCCGCCCGACGGGCCGACGAAGGCGACCGCCTCGCCGGGCCGTATCGAGAACGCCGCGCCATCCAACACCCAGGGGTCGTACTGGCCATAGCGAAACCGCAGGCCACGCACTTCCAGGCCGCCCAAAAGCGGCTTGGAGAGCTGTGCAGGACCGTCGAGCCCACGCTCCGCTTCCGCGTGCACGATATCGGAGAGGCGTTCGAGGTGAAGCCCCAGCATACGGAAGGTGAAAAAGGCGCCGATCAGGCTGCTGACCCGGCTGGAAAACTGTCCAGCGTAACTCTGGAAGGCGAAAAACATGCCCAGGGTCATGTGACCGTCGAGGACCTGGAGGGCGCCGAAGTAGAGCATGGCGAGACCGTGGAGGGTCTGCCAGATGCCGAGACCTGACCCACCCCAGAGACCGAAGGCGCCTTGTCTGAAGGCGACGTTCTGTTGTTCTGCGACGGCGTTCTGCCACAGGCCGTGCCGCTCGGCCTCGCGACCGCCGATCTTGATCGCGCGGGCGGCGCGGACGGTCTCCAGAAAGACGCTGTCAGTCCTGGCCGAGAGGTTCAACTGCTCGTCGGCGAAACGACGCACGGTTGGAAAGGCCGCCATCCTGACCAGGAAGATCACGACGAGATTGATCAGAACGAGACCGGCGAGGATGGGCGAATAGAGGACCATGACGATCGCCACCGGCAGGACCATCACGGCGTCCAGCACCACGCCGACCAGGCCGCCGGTCAAAAAGGACTGTGCAGGCCCTAGAGATCCGAACCGGGAGAGGACGTCGCCCACATGGCGACGCTCGAAAAAGTCCGTGGGCAGCCGAAGAAGATGCTTGAGCAAATTGCCGGACAACTGGATCGACAGGCGCTGCCCGGCGTGGAGTTGAATGAAGCCGCGCAACGTCTCAACCGCGGTCGAGACCAGGGCCAGTGCGCCGAACCCGACGACGATCGCCACCAGAAGGTCGCGGTCGGCGCGGCCGATGACGTCGTCGATCACGAGCTGGCTGGCAAGCGGCGATATGAGGCCGATGCCCTGGAGCAGCAGCGTCAGGAGGAAGACCTGCAACAGGAACGGCTTGAAGCCGGACAAGCGGCTCCACAGATCTCCCAGTCGGACCTTGTCGACGCGCGATTTCTTCTCGAAGTCCGGAGACGGCGTCAGTTCGAGGGCGACGCCGGTGAAGTGTTTTGACACCTCGTCCAGCGGCAGCTTGCGTTCTCCGCGTGCGGGATCGGCGATCCAGGCATGTCGCTTGTCGACCCGGCGCAGAACGACGAAATGATCGAGACTCCAGTGCAGGACGGTTGGCGTCTCGAGCAATGCAAGCTCGTCCAGCTCGCACCGGACCGGCCGTGCCGTAAATCCCAGGGCGTCGGCGATCGATACGAGGCTCTTCAGACTGCTTCCGCCCAGCGAAATCGGAAAGCGGCGACGCAGCTCCGGCAGCGTTTCCCTGCGACCATGAGCGGCCGCCACCATCGCGAGGCAGGCCAGGCCGCATTCGGCCGCCTCGGATTGCAGGACAAGTGTTTTACCGAACGGATGCTGCAACGCCGTCCCTTCTGCACTGAACCGGTGAGAACCGCTTGCGCCCCATTGCGACGGTCATTGAAGGCCCGACGGCGCGTCCTGTCGAGGACCCGTGTTATTTTTTCTGTTGTGACCGTTCGCCGCTCTCTGAGCGCGAGCATTGATCGCCGCCTCGATCCATTTGATCGGCTGCGTCCATGTCGAGCGACGGCGCTTGCTCCTCGGATTTGCGCGGAAAGAAGCGGCGCTCGTATTCCCACCACAGGGTTCCTGTCGGCACATCCGGATGACCGAACCGGGTCCCCATCGCTCGCCGCACCACCTTCCAGACGACGAAGGCGATCACGCCCAGGACCACGATGGCTGATAGTTCGCGCACCACATTCAGGGCGTTCATCCGCCCATCCTCGATCCGGCGCCGTGTGTTTCGTCGCATATCGGCAGGCTCGGAAGACTCTCGACGCCGATGAGGCCCTCACCGCCATAAACGAGAGGCACGGCTTCGGGAGCGAACGTCTCCACGATCGGACCCGCCTCGGCTGCATTTTTGGGCCAGTAGCCATCGACGGCGGCGGCGCGGATGTTGTTCACCATGTCCACGGTCGGCATATGCGTTCGCAACCGAGTCATCGCGAACAGCCGTTGGTCGGGCGTTTGTCCGATGCAAACCGGTTCCGTACGGACAAAAGCATCGGTCAGCAGGGCGATCGGCAGCCCGCGCGCGACAAAGAAGGCGCGTTGCCGTTCCGCGCGCCGCTGCGTTTCTGCGGTGGCCTTCAGTCCTGACGCTTCAGCCGCGCTCACGAGAGCGAAGTCGGTGTGGTGAAGGAGCACGACTGACTGGTCCTCCACAGATACGGCAGGCGCGGGAAGAAAGAGAAAGTGAGCGCAGGCTGACGCGCAAATATCGACGACGTCCAGACGTAGGTTGCGGGCGATCATCTGCTCCGAGAGCCGGATCGCATCGACACCTGAGCCGCCCGGACTGGAAACCCGGATCGACCTGGTGTCGTCGTCGATCAGAGCGATCGCCCCGTCGATCACATCGGGCGTCAATTGCCCGCAAACCTCGATCGTCCCGCCGTCGATCTTTCTTGCGCCGGGGGCGCAACGGGGCGGCTCTTCAACTTCCGTCGATCGGGCGCACCCCGCCAGAGCGGAGATCGCTAGGGCCAGACACGGGCCAAATAGGAACGCTGGCCAATCCAGCCCTAACGACAATCTCATCGCTGGATATTCTGCAAGGACGGGATTTGATCCAGCCCCCTGTCCCTTACGAAGTCATTGAGCATGTCTCGGGCGCCATCACGGAGAAATTGGTAGGACTCCCCGATTCCGGTCCGGAAGCCAGCGCTGGTCGGAGTGACGTTTACGCCTGTTGAGACGTCTTCCTGCTGCTCCATGCTCACGCCCAAGCCGCGCCCGACCCCGACGCCGCCGCCGACATAGACGTCGCGGCCTCCCACGCCGACTTCACCGTAAAAGGCGCCGGTCGTATAAGAACCGAAAAAGACGTTCTGATTTCCGCCATCTACTTTGCGTTGCGCGGTGACAACTATATCGTCCACCCGCGTTGCCGGTTCGCCTCCACTTCCGCCATGGATGTATTCACATTCATCCATTGTCAGTGTTCGCATTATCAGCCTCCCGATGATTATGCTCGCCTATTGAGCTACTTATTATTCATTTTCAGCGGCGAACGTTGTCAAGGGATGGGTAGGGAGTTTTACGACCTAGGGTTGCGACATTGTGTCCCTATCGAGGCCTGAAGAAGGCTTGCGCGTGGACGGTGCTTGGCTGACCGGCAGCGAGCCGGTCGCTTTGAGGCGCGGCGGAATCATGCGCGCCAAGCCCCGGATGCCGCGGCCACATCGGGATTGAAAGGACGTCTCCCACGGCCGCATGAACGGGCGTATTGATCGATGCTCAGGATGTTTTTGCTTCACGGCGGGCCTCGGACCAGAAGGTGCGGTAGTCGCTCGTGGCAGCGAGCAGATGAGCATGCCCTCCTGCGGTCAATCGACCGCGGCGCAGGAACAGGATCTGGTCCGCATCGTCGAGGAGACCGGGTCGGTGGGTGATGAGGATGAGCGTTGTCCGGCCGCAATGACTTTCACGCAGCGCTTTGATGGCGCGCTTCTCGCTTGGGGCGTCAAGAGACGACGTCGTCTCGTCGAGAATGACCGCAGGGACGGACACCCCGAGCAGGCGCGCGAGCTCGAGCTTCTGGATCTGTCCGCCTGACAGCCGCTCGCCCTGTTCGCCGACGGCCTGGTCGAAGTCGACCGCGCGGCCGCTCTCGTAGAAACCCCACCCGGCGAGCAGCGCCGCCAGTTCCGCCTCGCTCTGCCGGGTCGGCGGATACAGGGCGTTTTCGCGCAGGCTCCGGTTGAACAGCCCCACGAACTGCGGAACGTAGAGAACGCGCCGATGCCGCTCATCAATGGGCTCTGCCGCCATGTCGGCGCCGTCGATCAGAACGCGGCCCCGCGACGGATCGAGAAGGCCCGCCATCAGCCGGGCGAGCGTCGACTTGCCCGCGCCGTTCGGTCCCGCGATCACCACGAAACTCCCCGGAGCAATGGCGGCGTTCGCGTCGGTGAGAACCGGAGTATCGCCATAGGCGTAGAAGAGGCCGTCGAGCCGGATCGCTGCGGCGCGCGGGGCAGGGGAGATTGCCGTTGTTCGGTTCTCGACTGCGGGATCGCGCGCCATCGCGAGGTCGAGCACTTCGGCGATATTCTCGATCGCAACGCCGGCCTGACGGATGATGAATCCCAGCCCGCCCAGCGGCAGGGCGAGTCGGAAGGCGTAGGCCTGGAGCAATACGAAATCGCCGACCGTCAATCGCCCGCGTCCGACATCCATACCCCCGAGGACGAGGATCGCCACCAGGCCCGCCCCGACCACCACATACTGTCCCAGCGCCGTTCCGAACAGCAGAAGCGCCAGGCGCGAAGCCTCGGTCTGGCGCGCGCGGCCGAGGACAGCGACGCGCTCCACCTCGCCATCGAGATTGCCGTTGAAGACCACCCGACGTGCGTTTCTGAGGATGTCGCCCAGCAACTGCGACACGGAGGCGGCGGATCGATTGGTCGCCTGCGCCTGAGCCTGGAAGCGCTTCGCGGTCAGGCGTGAGGCGAGGAAATAGCCGAGCAGCACCGTCGCCAGCAGGGCGACATAGAGCGGTGGGACCAGCGTCGCGACCACGACGAGCGAGGCGACCACCTGGATGATCAGCGAGGCGGCGCGGCTGATCAGCCCGTCGACGACGATCTGTAGGCTGAACGGCAGGCGTTCCAGCGCGCCCAACATCTCCCCGCTGTCGGCGTCGCGCCGCCGCGCGATCTGCGGCAGCCGCTGCGCGGTCGCGCGCTCGATCAGGTGGCGCGACAGCGCTCCGAGCTGGCGCGTCGTGAAGATGTAGCGGGCCGCGGACAGCGGCGCGGTCCCGGACCAAGCGAGAACGAAGGCCGCGACCAGCGGCGCGAGCGACCAGGGATCAATGGGGCCGGTTGAAAGCCGGTCGACCAGCAGCTTGAGCAGATAGGGACCGAGGACGCCCAGACCGATGCCGGCCAGGTCGATCGCTATTCCCGCGACGGCGTCGCCGCGCGCTTCCAGCCGGCGATCGAACGTCAGCCGCGTGAGCGCAAGGATCACCGTCAGGGTCGACATGCCGTCCTTTCCTGCCGCGTTCGCCTTGCGGTCCGCTGGACGCGGACTCGGCGACGGCGGCGCGCCCAAGCTACAGGGCAGGGGGCTTGCCCGGCTTCACGATTCTTCCGGTCTCCATTGATACTCGCTTTCCCGATCGGGAATTCTGCTAGGCTACCGGGCGGTTTGACGGGTTTGCCTTCCCGATCGGGAATGTGGGTGGCGGTAAATGAAGAAATCGCCTATGAGATTCCCGATCGGGAAAGGAGTTTCACGGTGATTGAGGAACAGGCTCACGACTACGCCCGTAGGCTCGGCGCTCTGATCCGAGCGCGCCGCGAGGCTGTCGGTCTGCGAATGGAAGATCTCGCAGGGGCTGCCGGCGTCGGCGTGCGCTTCATTCATGACCTCGAAACCGGAAAGCCGAGTTGCCAGCTCGGGCGGTCGCTGGCCGTCGCCGCGTCGCTCGGCCTCGATCTGATCGACCTTCTGGAAGAGGACGAGGCGCGTCGCCGTGACCCCGCGCCGGAGCAGTAGACGTGCTGACCATCTATAATGAAAACGAGGAGGTCGGGCACGTCGAGGACGACGGCGGCTTTGTCTATTCGCAAACTTGGCGCGGACGACGCGGGGCCTTCCCGTTGTCCGTCACCATGCCCTTGGCCGAGCGGGAGGTCGAGCCGAGCGTCTTTCTCACCTGGGCCGCGAACCTGCTTCCGGAGGCTGACCAGCTCGTCATGGTGGGGCGCAGCCTTGGCGTGTCGCCTGGCGACACGATCGGTCTTTTGGAACGAATCGGACGCGACACCGCAGGCGCCTTGTCTTTCGGTGCGCCCGGCGGCCGCACCCGGTCCGGCTGGGCGCCCATCGCGCGCGATCAGGACCTCGAGCGGATCATCGACGAACTGCCGAGGAAGCCGTTTCTAGCAGGAGACGACGGGGTCTCCATGTCGTTGGCGGGCGTGCAGTCCAAGATCGCCGTCGGGCGCGACGAGCAGGGCCGACTCTACATTCCGGTAGACGGCGCGCCCTCGACCCACATTCTCAAGCCCGACAGCGATCGTTTGCTCGGAAGCGTACCCAACGAGGCCTTCTGCCTGACCCTGGCGCGACGTTGCGGATTGCGTGTTCCTTCCGTGACCACGGGACGCGCCGGAGGACGATCCTATCTCCTGATCGAGCGCTACGACAGGCGCGCGATCGGCGACGAATGGAGGCGCCTCCACCAGGAAGATTTCTGTCAGGCGCTCGGCCTGCCGCCAAGCGCCAAATATGAGCGGAACCGGACCGGGCCGAAGGGACCTTCCGCCGCCGACATGCTGATGGTCGTCAGGAAACATGCATTGGCGCCTGATGTGCTCGCGCTCCTTGACGCCATCGTGTTCAACATCCTTGCATGCAATACTGACGCACACGCCAAGAACTATTCGCTCATGGTGACGAATGGTCGTCCGACATCAGCGCCGATCTACGACGTCATGTGCGCTTCCGTATTCGACGGGATCACGCCGAATTTGGCGCAATCGATCGACGGTAAGACCCGAGGCGATCACCTCAGGCGCCGACACTGGACGCGATTCCTGCAAGCGGCAGGCTTCGGCGCCGCGCCGATGCTGCGGCGCATTAACGCCTTGGCGACACGGGTGCTGGCGGAACTCCCGTCCGCTCAAGCGGACGTTACGGCGATGGCTGCCGGCGGGGCCGGACTGAACGAGGTCGTAACCGCAATAAGGCGCAGAGCCTCGATGATTCTCGAGGGATTGGCCGATCCCGCGGACCGCGCCGACTGAAAGGCGCGGGTGGCCTCGATCCTACGGTCCTCTGAAGCAGAGGGGCTGCGTCGCGCCTTTTCGCCAGGCCTCGATCACGCCCGCCGTGAAGACGATGAGCAGCACGAAATAGGGCGTCTCCAGCGCTGCGATGTAGCCGCGCGGCAGGAGGGAAACGTCCAGAGCGGCGCCGACATGCACCAGCACGGTCAGGAGCTGGACCCCGCCCGCCGCGAACAGCCACCGCCGCCGACCGCCCGTGCGGATCAACAGCACGATCAGCAGCAGGAGCACGGCCGTATCGACCACGGCCACGGCCCAGAAGGGCGGCGCGGCGTTCGGCGGCGGCTGCAACCGGGGCGAGATCAGCACCGCGAGGAGATTGCCGATGACGGCGGCCTGTTCGGGCCGGCCGCCCTTCCACAGCGCGAATCCCGTCACCGCGAGGGTCAGCCAGAAGCCCGCCGCCCCCATCCATTGTTCGACCGCGAGCGCCATCCCACGCCGATTGACGCGGCGCCGGCGGCGCGATGTCAAGCATCGGCGACCAGGCGGGGGCGTGCGATGGAGGCGGTCGGGCGAATCTGGGCGGCGTCAGGCTTTTCCAGGCCTGTCCCCTGCAGCGTCGTTGGCCTGACGCCGATGTGCGGCGCGGCGTCGGCCAGCGCCGCGTGCATCGTCATCGCATGGCCGCGGGCCTGGCCCAGGGCCTCGACGGTCCGTGTCGCGGCTGCGACCGCCTCATGGCCGAGAACGGCCGAGAAGCCATGGGTGCGCCGGATCGCTGAAGCCTGCGCGATCAGCAGCGCGGCCTTTTCCAGGGTCGTATCAAGCGCCGCCTCGGTCTCGAACAGGGCGTCGGCGAGGGATTGGGCGATGTCGCGTCGTTGCATGGGGCGTCCGTCTCGCGCTGGCGGCGCAAGTCCTTTGTCAGAGAGGGATGGGGCGCCGCTGGGCCCGTCAGCGCTGGGCCAGCAGGGCGGCGTCGATGGCTTGGGTCTGGTGGCCGAGCGAGAGGGCGACCGCGAGCGCGCCGACGAGGCAGACGCCGAGCAGGACCGCTCCCAGGGCCGTGACGATCAACCGGCCGAGCGTCCGGTTCAGGACCGGCGTAAGCGCGGCGCGTTCGGAGGGCGGTCGCTGTCGGGTCCCAGCACGAATGCGATGCAGATGATCTCGCGAAGCAGATCGAGCGGCGAGAGGTTGCGGCTGTGTCTCCGCGTCTCGTCCAGCAGATACTCCACCGCGTCCTTCTGCGCTCGTGTCAGCGCCAGGTCGTCGAACACCGTCTCCACGTCGCCCCAGGTGTAGCGCGGCAGCGGAATGACCGGCTGGGGCATGGGCTCCTCCTTTCGCCGAGGGATCGAAACCCGATCCCGACCCGGACGAAAGGGCTTCCGGTTCCCTAGGAGACCGGTCTGCGTAGTCCATACGTAACGCCGCGCGATAGAGCGCCGCGGCTTCCTCGCGGTCGCGCAGGCCGAGCTTCTTCAGCGCATTGTAGATGTGGGTGTCGGCCGTGCGCGGACTCATCGTCCGTCGGCGACCGATCTGTTTGGAGGTCAGGCCGTCGGCGACGTCGCGAAGGCATTGCTCCTCGCGCGGGGTGAGCCGGTCGAGGTCAACCATCGCCGCCGCCCGGGTCGTCATCCGCCCGGCCTGTGACATGTGGGTCCGCCGACAGAGCGAGCGCCTCGACGTAGCGGAGCAGGGGTTCGCGCTGATGGTTCGGCAGGACCGACCAGGCCTGGAGCAACCGCGCGCGTTCGCCGCCGTCTTCGCCCTCGTCCCAGGACTTGAGGCCGATAAGCGCCGGCGCCGTGGTCGCCAGCGCGAGCGAGAGCTGGTGCAGCCGTGAGGCCGCGACGCTGTTGCGTCCGTTTTCATACTTCTGGATCTGCTGGCACGAGACGCCGATCTTCGCGCCGAGCGCCGTCTGGCTCAGGCCGAGTTCCTTTCGCCGTCGCCGAACGCGCTCGCCGATCGCGCGATTATAGTCCTGTTTGCTTTGCGAATCCGGCACGTCGGTTCTCCTGACGCTCGATCGGCCATTTGGCCACGCATCGTCCTGCCGCGGCAACCCTGCGAGCTTGCGGCCGCCGCCGTGCCCGCGCTTCAAACCCCCGCAATGTCCCTTGGAGGGAGACGCACGGGGTTCGAAAACTTGTAGTTTGCGACGCCAGAAATGATGCGCCGACAGGTATTTGGCGAAAATTCCGGTCAATCCGTGAAGATCGCTCCATACGCTGACGCTTATGCTTGGCCGGCGGCGACATGCCGCGCGCCGTCGACCGGCGACCGAAAGGAGGGGCATGCGCGAAGCGCGGACCGATTGCTGTCCTCCCGCTTGGAAAGAGCGCGACGCCTACGATCGGATGCTCGAGCTCGACCTGGCGGGATGGACTTGGGAGGCGCTGCGTCGTCGGCCCGACGACGCGGGCCGCATCCTTCCGCTTGTCGGGACTCGGCTGGTGCGGCGCTCTCCGCCCCTACGAGTATTCGAGACCCAAGCCGAAGACGGACCGGAGATTTGGGGTTGGCGATTTCCGCGGCCGCCGGTCGCCGGCGTCGGTCTTCTGGCGCGCCGATCTCGACCCGGCCGTACTGACCGTGCGCGCCGCTCCCGTCGCAGCGGCCGATGGCGACGCCTTCCGGTTGGACCGACTGCCGTGCCGGGCGATCGTCCGCCGTTTCGGCGGCGGACGGGAGCAGATCATCATCGGCGAAGGCGTTCGGTCCATCCGGATCGAAGTGAGGGAAGGGAGCGTGCTGAGCGGACCGGTCCGGCTGGCCTACGACCTCGCGGGGTTCGTCGATCTCGATATCGGACTGCGGGTGCTCGGCCAGCTCGAAGCCCTCCACCGGTTCGACCGTTTGTTGCCCACGCTCTTCCGGGGGGAACCACGGGCGCACCGTTGGGCGATGGCCCTTCGGGCCTGGGACGGTCGGCGAAACGGCGCGAGCCAGCGCGAGATCGCCATCGCCCTGTTCGGTCCTGATCGCGTGACGACCGACTGGTCGACGGGCGACGACATGAGGAAGCGCATTGTCCGCCTGCTCCGCACCGGGGAGCGGCTGATCGCCGCAGCGGGGCCGGAGTTGCTTCGCCGGACGGCGCCGTGAACCGGACGGGACTTGCCGCCGGGCGGCCGGGCTTTGTGTCGCGCCCCGCGCACGATCCGCTACTGCGGGTTGTGGCCCCCAACGCAAGGTTGTCACAGGAATGTGAACAGCGTTTGGATTGCGGCGTTACGTGAGCTCTGCTGAGCTTCGAACGGCAGCGCTGCCCGACGCAACCACCCCTTACATGGAGTTACGATTGATGCGTGCATTGTCCTATTGCGAACTCGACCTTGTCGTCGGAGGCCAATCCAGCGGCCAGACCGGCGGCCAGACCCCGGCGCCCAGCTCGCCGCCTTCGAATAACAATGGCCAGACGACCACCACCACCACCCACAACAATACGCGCGGCGGCCAGGTGAACTACAACATCAACCAAACCCCCACAGGCGTGACCGGATCGGTCGGGGGCAGTTACAGCTGGAGCCGGTCGGAAACGACGGTCACCGTCGTCACGACTCCGAACTTCCCTCGCGGCAATGAGCGCGGCCCGGCGGCCGATCTGGCTGGGCTTTATTGAGCCTCGTGCGCGGCGGCGGATTCCATATCCGCCGCCGCGCGTTCAAAGTGCAGGCCATGGTGCGACCAACCCTTCTTTCCGGACTGGCGCTCGCCGCGCTTTCGGCAGGCTGCCAGCATCCCGCCTGGGCTGCGCAGGCGAATGCTGAAACGGACTTCGTTCAGGCCCGTTCAGCCGTCGCCGCCATCGCGGCGGGCCAGGTGACATGCAGCTACCCCGGCGACTCCGTCGTTCGTTTCATCGGGGAAAGCGGGCCGTCGCTCACCGCCTGCGTCGAACGTTTCGCCGGGCGAAGCGGGATGACCCTGATCCTCAGTTCACCGGGCGGCGATGCCGCGGATGCGATCCGGGCAGCCGAACTCATGACCGGGCGCGGTTGGACCGTGATCGTTCGCGGCATGTGCTCCTCCAGCTGCGCGAACTATCTGCTGCCCGTCGCCGCGCGCATCGAGGTTGAGCCTTACTCGGCGGTTCTGCTGCACGGAGCGCCCTACGATGAGGAGGGTGTCTATCAATGGTTCCTTCCGGGCGTTCTCGAACGCCAGCGGGCGGCGAACCCGAATGTCAGCGATGCGATGATCGATCAGGCGCGGCGCTTCACCCGTGAACAAGCGCGTCTTCTCGTCGAGCGGCACAAGGCGTTCGCGGGTCAGAGGACCGTAGATTCAGGCTGGTACGATCTTTCCGCCTTCCCGCAGCCCGAGGGCGGGTTCGGCGGACGCACCTTCGCCATCGTCGACCCTGACTTTCTACGATCCAGTCTACCCAACCTCGAAATCGGGCGCTTCTGGTTTCCAACCTCCGCTGCGGAACGGGACGCCCTGGCTGAGGTCATCGAAGGAACGCGCATCATTTATCGCGCTGGGTACGAACCCGCGGGGTGATTTGGGCGAAGAATGGAGTGGCATACATTTGGCGGCTTGTTGTTCTGAAGCCGCTGTATTTACTTTCTTAATCCTAGGAGAATGAACATGCGTGCACTCGATTATCTCGAACTCGATCAGGTCGTCGGCGGCCAGTCGAACACGACCACAGCAAACCAGAACGGGCCGGGGACGACCAAGAATGAACATGCGTGCACTCGATTATCTCGAACTCGATCAGGTCGTCGGCGGCCAGTCGAACACGACCACAGCAAACCAGAACGGGCCGGGGACGGCCACCACCACGACCGGCAGCTCGCGCACCGTCACCGTCGGCGCTGACGCGACGATCGGCTCGGACGGCTCGATCACCGGGGGGCGCATTTATGTGTCGGTCGCTTGGGGCGACGGGCCGTCGACCGGCGGCGGAGGCGGCGGACGGAGCGCGCCGATGGGCGGCGGCTCGGGCATCGTCAACATGCCTGTTGTCGAGATTAACAGGCCGTCGGACGGCGCACGGCAGACGCAGCCCGCGGCGGATCTCGCCGGCCTCTACTGAGCAGAACGGCGGGGCGGGCGATCAGGCGCCCGACCCGCCATCGTTCGGAACGACGACACGCCTCATGTTTTTACGCCGCCACGCCCAAAGTTTCCTTCTCATCGCCGTCGCCCTGATGCTGCCCGCCAACGCGCTCGCGCAATCGGGCGAGACGGAACGGGCGGGTTGGCGAAACGCCAAGGCTGCCGTGGACGCCGTCGTCGCCGGTCGCCGCCTCTGCGAGGTCCAGTCCGACAATCGCCTACGCTATATCGGTCCGATCGACGCCGGCCTGGCCGACTGCCTCGCGGGTCTCGCCGATCGACGCGGCGTCACGCTCGCGATTTCCTCGCAGGGCGGCGACGCCGAGACGGGGATCGACGCCGGGTATCTGCTGCAAGGCCGGGACTGGACGGCGGAGGTCCACGGCCTCTGCGCTTCCGCGTGCGCCAACTACATCCTTCCGGCGATGCGGGCGGTCGCCGTCGAGCCCTTCTCTGCGGTCCTTCTCCACGGCGGAGCCGATGACGAGGACCTGATCTATGAGGCGGCTGTGGACCAGATTCTCGCCCGGCAAAAAGCCGTCGCGCCCGACGTCGACGAGGCGACGGTCGCCGAGGCCCGTGTGTTCACGCGCGACCTTGTGCGCACGATCGTGGCCGCTCACCGCCGCTATGGGGAGGACTTGGGCGTATCATCGGCATGGTTCTCGCTCACCGGATTCCCAACACCGGAAGGCGGTTACGGGCCGATGGGATTTGCGCTCGCCGACCCGACCTTTACGGCCGCCGCGCTTGGCCGCGTGAGGGTTCGATCCTTCTGGTTTCCAACGACCGACGAGGATCGGCGGCTCTTGTTCTCACTGTTCCCCGATACGCACATCGTCGTCAGGGAGACGACGCAATAGCGGCGCGGTTCTGATTCTCGAGGCCGAGGCGGCTTCCGGCCAGCCGAAGGCCGCGCGCGCGAGTTTCCGCACGGCGACGGGTCTCGACCCGAACAAGGCCGACCGCGCGGCGGTGAACGCCTGCTGCGCTGAATGGGAGCCTTATCGGCAAGAGGATAGCGGCGCCTGTGATCGCGTGCGAAGTCCTGGCGATCGGCGACGCCCGCATTCTGTGGCTGCCCGACAGGATCGGGGAACTGCCCCCGTCATCGAAAACGCCGAAGAAAAAAGCCAGCGAAACCCCGGCCGCGAGCACGGCGCCTTGCGACTGGGTGGCGTTTCGCGACCGCGCGGGCTGGCGATGGGTGGGCGGCTGCCGGCGACCCGGCTGCGGCGGACGCCGTGCGGGTCTTCAGCCGCCAGGCGCTCTACGACAAGCCGTAGGCTCAGTCTCATGGCCGGGCGCTCGCGGCGCCAGCTCACGCCGCGGCCGCTGCGCCTTCGCAGCGTCGGCCGACGTCGCCGCCGTGGGACAGTCCGGGGCGATGCGTGGGCGAAAGGTCACCGCTTCGCGCCGTTCGAGAGGGGCGACGAACGCGGGCGCGCGCCAGGCCTGACGCCGCAGAAACCCCAGGCTGCTGTTGTCGAAACAGCCTGATAGGAGGAGGATGACCGGAGGCGGCGGCCATGCTGGATCAGGCCAGGGTCGTAGTTCGACAGGCGAGCGGCGAAGAACGGCTCGATAATGAGGAAGAGGACCGTGACGCAGCACCGAATCTACTCCACGAGCTTCGCCAGCGTGTATCCGCACTATGTCGCCAAGGCGGAGAAGAAGGGTAAGACGAAGGCGCAGGTCGACCAGATCATTCGCTGGCTGACCGGTTTCAGCGAGGTCGAACTCGAGGCTGAGCTGGCCGCACAAACCGATTTCGAGACCTTTTTCGCCAAGGCGCCTGCGCTCAATCCCGCCCGCTCCCGGATCACCGGCGCCGTCTGCGGCGTCCGCGTCGAGACGATCGACGAGCCGCTGATGCGAGAGATCCGATACCTCGACAAGCTGATCGACGAGCTGGCCAAGGGCAAGGCGATGGAGAAGATCCTGCGGACCGAGGCTGCGCTCTGAAGCTTCGCTCTTAAGGCGACGACCACGCCGATAATCGAGCGCTCGGCTGTAGATAGGCGAATTGAGAGACGTGCGCTGGGCCTTATGCGCGACATGTTCAGCAGCACGGGCTCGATCCACCTTACCAGTGCGCTCAGTTCATGTTCCAGCTTCGGCCGCGCGTGACGGACCGCGCGGCTTACGCGCCGTCATCGCTCGGCGGGGTCTGGTCGGACCAGGGAAGGATAGGACGTCGCCGCGAGTACTCGGTCCACGTCGTGACGTCGAGGATCAGCCGATATTTGTCGCGCAAGCGCTCGAACATCAGCCGGTCGCGCGGCTCCGGCTTGCCCGGTTTCGCCGCTTTCGACTTGAGATATCGACCGAGAACGGCGAGCAGAAAATCCGGCGCGCTGATCCCCAGATGCGGCTTCGAGACGAACTGGACGGCGAAGTCCACCGGGCGACGGTCGTCGCGCGCCTTGAGACGGTCGAAGGCGTCCTGGATCAGCCCTTTGACCCTGTGCGCCGAGACCTTCTCGTTCTGCTCGATGTAAAAGGACGCGAGCTGACTTTCCGCGGCTTTCAGGCGTCGCTCGATGATTGCGCCGAGCAGTCGCAGATAGGTCTCCTCGTAACGACTGGGGTCGTCACAGTCGGCGAAGGCGACATAGCCCTCGAACCGCATCCCCTCGAGCCGCCTGACATAGGCGATGCGAAGGTCCTCGGTGGCGTCGACGAAATGCAGGCCGCGCTTGCGCAGGGCCGCCGGGTCTCCGTCCAGATACATGTCCGCCAGCGCGGCTTCGAGAACCTGGCCGGCCTCGATCGCCATTCGGGGGCCGTGCTGGCTCACCGCCATGCCGATCGCCAGGACCTTTTGTCCGCCGCGGTCGAATTCCGCCTCGTCCACGAAGATGAAGAAGGGCGCCCGGTGCTGACCGCGCGGCGCGAAGCTCGGCTTCATGCCTTCATCCTGCAACGCCTTGCGCCACTGCGTCCTCAGGCGGGGCGCCATCGCGGGCTCGTGGTGGGCGACGAACCGGACCAGGCCGTCGACGCGGTTGACCTCCTGCTGGATGACGCGCGCGTCGTTGACGCCGCGATGCCGGAAGTGGTCGGCGATGCCGAATTTCCCGGCGTAGTAGAGTTCCTGCCGCAGCCGGCGCTTTCGTTCGCGCGGAACGTGAGGCTGCGCCGGGTCGCTGATGCTCAGCCCGGTCACATAGTGCGCCTGGCCGATCTTGGACCGGCGCGTCTTGTCCTCCGCCAGCACGAAGCCTTGCGCCTCGACAACCGACCGCAGCGCATCGATGGCGGGGAGCTGGTCATCCCCCGAGAAGGTGAGATCGTCGGCGTACCGCGTGTAGGTCGCGTTCGCTCCGCTCGCCAAGGCCGCGCAGGCGAGATCGAGAGGAAGCGCCACGGCGTTCGAGATCACCGGGCTGGTGGGCAGGCCCAGCGGCAGGCCGCCGCCGATCGTGACGAATCGCGCGAGCAGCTCGGCCACGTCGGGAACTAAACCCAGCTTGGTGAACAGGGCGGCGACGCGATCCGTCGTGATCGAGGGGAAGAAATTCTCCAGGTCGGCGTTCAGCAGCGCCGAGCGCCCCGCGTGAGCCGAAGCGTTCTCCCGGATGTTGCGGCCGGGGCGATAGCCGTAGACGGCGTCGTGCGGATAGCCGGGCAGGGCGATGCGGAAGAAGGTCTCGAGCCGGCGCGCCAGCGTCCGATATCCGGGCTTGCCCAGCAGCGGCTCCCACACCGTTCGATGGCCGCGCCTGCGATTCCGCTTTGGAATGTCGTGGCGAAGGAAGACCGGAATGTCCTCGATTGAAGCGGCGTCGGCGGCTCGCTGGAGGGCTTCGATCTGCTCTTCACGGGTCCTGGGAGGATCGAAGGCGAGGATGGCCTCGAATGTCGCCTCGTCGGTTCCGATCGCCGTGATCAGCGCTTCGCGGGTCGTGACGCGTCGAAAATCGGCGGGAAACGTCATGGACGGCGCGCGCCGAGAGGGGCGGCACGCGATACGAAGCAAGTGGTGCTGAATACAGCAGACGCGACTCGCGCCTTGAACCTTATAGCCATGCCGCCCCCACGGCCGTTTATAGGCCCATACCCCTGAAGTTCAAGGCGAGCACATGACCGGGCCTGCCTGCTCTTTGCAAGGCAAGTCATCGTAAGGGGAAGGCCTTCCCCTGAGCGGGAGCCCGCCCGCGGTCTCCCGCTACCCCTTCGAGCAGGGGGCTTCGCCCCCCGCAACGCCCCCCATTGACGGTCGCCGCGCGTTCGCGCGGCGGCTTTGTTTGGGCCTCTCCCTGAAGCGGGGGGTGGCCGACGCGCCCTTCTGGACGCGCCCCGGCGCGCGCCAAGCGGCCGTTGGCCGCTCCTCCGCTTCGCTTCGGCCCCGTGGGTGACGCCCGCCTTGCAGGGCGCGTCCGGCAGGACGCCTTCGCCGTCCACCCCCCGCTTCCGGGAGAGGCTGTGGGGTTTGGGGCGGGGAAGGAGGATCGCCATGCGTAAGGACAGCCAGCCGCAGCGCCGCCCGAAAGGGAAAGGGAAAGGGAAGGGGCGGGCTTCGCCCGCCGCCGAACCGCGCGCCAACCTCTATGACGAGGTGACGGCCAAGATCATCGCGGAACTCGAAGCCGGGACCTTTCCATGGGTCCGGCCGTGGGGCCGCGCCGGGGCGGGACGTCCCGGCCTGCCGAGAAACGCCGCCACCGGCCGCCGCTATTCGGGCGTCAACGTCCTGCTCCTGTGGGGCGCGGGCTTTTCCGAAGGCTACGCCTCGCAGAACTGGCTGACCTTCCGTCAGGCCCTCGCGGCGGGCGGGAGCGTCCGCAAGGGCGAGCGCGGGACGACCGTCGTCTACGCCGACCGCTTCACCCCCGAGGCCGAGAAGGAGCGCGCCCGCGAAACCGGCGAGGACGCCCGCGTCGTGCCCTTCCTCAAGCGCTTCACCGTCTTCAACCTCGACCAGTGCGAAGGGCTGGACCGGCTCGTCCCCGAACCTGCGCCGCTTCCCGAACGCGAGATCGTCCCGCGCGCCGAAGCCCTGATCGCCGCCACCGGGGCCGATGTCCGCATCGGCGGCGAACGCGCCTACTACCACCCCGGCGAGGACTATATCCGCATCCCGCCGCAGCCCGCCTTCTTCGACCAGATCAACTACTACCGCACGACGCTGCACGAACTGATCCACTGGACCGGCCACCCGACCCGGCTCCGTCGCGACCAGTCGGGCGGCTTCGGAACCCCGGCCTACGCCCGCGAGGAACTGGCCGCCGAACTCGGCTCCGCCTTCCTGTGCGCCGCGCTCGGCGTCGCCCCGACCGTGCGGCACGCCGACTATCTGGCCAGTTGGCTGACCGTCCTGCGCTCCGACAATCGCGCCATCTTCCGCGCCGCAGGGCAAGCGTCCAAGGCCGCCGACTATCTCTTGGCCTATGCGCCAGAGGCGGACGAGGCCGCCGCGAGCGTCGCCTGTGAGATGGGGAGGGCGGCGGCATGATCCTCCTGACCCCCGAGCTTCGCGCCGCGCTCCTCGCCAACGCCGCCGCCCATCGTCACGCGCTCCAATCCGGCGCGGTCGAGCCCGACCCTGTGCCCGTCGTCAAATTCTTCAGTCCGGTCGGCGCGGCGACATGGCTCGCGACCGAACTGGATGAAGACGGCGACACCCTGTTCGGGTTGGCCGACCTCGGCTTCGGAACCCCCGAACTCGGATCGTTCAACCTTGCCGAGATCGAGAGCGTCCGCCTGCCGTTCGGGCTCGCCATCGAGCGCGACCTGCATTTTTCGACCCATTTCCGGCTGTCGGTCTGGTCCGCCTGGGCGCGCCGCGCCGGGTCGATCATCCGCGCCGAAGCCCTTCTGCGCCGGGCCAGCCCGCTCGGCGCGTTCCCCGATCCGAGCGCCGACCCCGGCCAAGGATGAGCGCGCGGCTCTTCCCGCGTATCCCGGCCCCGCCCGTCACTCTGGAGGAGATCAAGCGGACGGGGCCGGTCACTCCCGAAGGAGAGACTGTCATGCAACTCGCAAACATCGACCTTGGCAAGCTCAGCGTGTCCAAGCTGAACATGCGCAACGGCAAGGCCCCGCCCGACGTGTCGGACATCCTGCCCACCGTGCGCGCGCGCGGCGTCCTCGTGCCGCTTCTCGTCCGACCCTCCGGCGAAGGCGAGACTTTCGAGATCGTCGCGGGCCGTCGCCGCTATTTCGCGGCGCGCACCGTCCTCGAGGAAGGCGGGGAGGTCGAACCCCTGCCGTGCGCCATCATGGAGCCCGGCGACGACGCCGCCGCGCTCGAAGCCTCGCTGATCGAGAACATCGCCCGCCTCGACCCCGGCGAGGTGAACCAGTGGGAGACCTTCGCCGGACTGATCCGAAAGGGACGCACCCCCGAACAGATCGGCCAGACCTTCGGCCTGACCCTGCTCTACGTCCGGCGCATCCTCGCGCTCGGCAATCTCCTGCCGGGCATCCGCGCCCTCTACGCCGCCGACAAGATCGACGCGGCCACCATTCGTCACCTGACGCTCGCCAGCCGCAGCCAGCAGAAGGACTGGCTCGCTCTCTACGACGACCCCGAGCAATATGCGCCCACCGGCCAGTCCCTCAAGGCGTGGCTGTTCGGCGGCCAGTCGATCCCGACCAAGGTCGCGATCTTCGACCTCGACGCCTATCCAGGCCGGATCAAGGCGGACCTGTTCGGGGAAGACGGCTATTTCGAGGACGCCGACACCTTTTGGACGATGCAGAACGAGGCGGTGGCGGCGCTGCGCGACCGCTACCTTGAAGACGGCTGGTCCGCCGTCGAGATCATGGATACGGGCGAGCATTTCTACAGCTACGACCATGAGAAGACGCCCAAGGACAAGGGCGGCAAGGTGGTCATTTCGGTCAGCGGGCGCGGCGACGTGACCGTCCATGAGGGCTATCTTTCGGGCAAGGAGGCCCGGCGCGCCCGCGCCGCCGCCGCCAAGGCCGAGGCGCAGGCGCAAGGCCTGCCCCCGGGCGCAGGCAAGCCCGAGACGACCGGCGTCATGCAGGACTATATCGACCTGCACCGCCACGCCGCCGTGCGCACGGTGCTGGCGGACCATCCCGCCGTCGCCTTCCGGCTGCTCGTCGCCCACGCCGTCTCCGGATCGTCGCTGTGGACCGTGCGGACAGCCGACCGCCGCGTCCGCAACGAGGCCATGGCCGACAGCGTCGAGACCGCGAGCGCCGAAACCGTCTTCGACGCCAAGCGCCGGGCCGTCCTCGCCCTGCTCGGCTTCGACGCCGAGGACGAAAGCGTCGCCCGCGCGCAGGCGCGCGAGACGCCGGTCGTCGAACTCTTCGCGCGGATGGTGAAGCTCTCCGACGACGAGGTGTTCGCCGTCGCCGCCGTCATCATGGGCGAGACGCTGGCGGTCGGCGGCCCGTTGGTCGAGGCGGTCGGGGCCTACCTCAAGGTCGATATGGCCGAGTGGTGGACCCCCGACGACGCCTTCTTCGGCCTGCTGCGCGACCGCGCCGTCGCCAACGCCCTGCTGCGCGATGTCGGCGGCAAGCGGATCGCGGACGCCAATGTCGCGGAGAAGGTGAAGACGCAGAAGACCATCCTGCGCGATTTCCTCGCCGGGTCGGGCGGACGCGCCAAGGTGGACGGCTGGACGCCCAAGTGGATGGCCTTTCCTCCCGCTCGCTACACCGACCGGATTTACGCTCCGGTCGATCGGTGGGGGGCGGTCAAGACCGTCATGCGGCGGCTGCCGCCGCCGCATGCGCTCGAACCTGCGCCCTACGCCATCGCGGCGGAATAGCAACGGGACGGGCGGCGGCCTCCGCCGCCCGTTTCATCGGCCCGAAAAATCGCGCGCCGCCCGGCGCCCCTGCAGGGGGCGCCGGGCGGCGCATTCTTTTGGTCAATCCTCCGAAGGTGGTTCGTCTCCATCGCTCGTCGGAGGAGGAGGCGGCGGCGCTGGAGCAGGCAGATCGACGCCGCTCTCTTTTAGGATGCGCCAGGCCAGTTCGATCTCGCCTGCGACCGGCATGGGCGTCCCGAACCGCTCCAGCCACATCGCTGCGATGGATTCAAAATCCGAGCTTTCCGTCACGTCGATGCTTCCCCGCTCGCCATGACCCTAGGTCAGAATGCGCCCGAAGACTGCAAAGGAGTGTAGCGCGCCGCGAGGCGTTCGCTCGGGCCGGTGGCGGCTCGGAGTGCGGGTCCTGCGGGGACGCTCCGAGCCGCCGGCCGCGGTACCGGAACAGCGGCGCGTCGAGCCTAGAGAAAATCATCGCAAGGTCCATGGGGAAGCGGCCCGGTGCGCCGCAAGGGGGGGCGAGCTGGCGCGCCGGGCCGCACGCATTTCCGAGCGCGGAACTGCAACGGCTAAGCGTTCGGGCGCGGGGGAGGGTTCCCTCATCATGGCGGGATGCACCCCGCGACGTCGGTATTTCAGTTGATACCTCGCGTCATTCGTCTAGCGTCCGCGCTTCCGAATGCTGGGAAGGGGAATGTTCATGACCGACGACGCTGCGCCGACCGCCAGCCTCATCGACCTGACGGCCGATGTTGTCGCCGCCTATGTCGCCAACAACACGGTCGCCGCCGCCGAACTGCCGCGCCTGATCGCCTCGGTTCACGAGGCGCTCGCCGGGGCCGCCGCGCCTGCCGAAACGGTCCTCGACGAACCCGCGCCGGTGCGCGCCGTCACGGTTCGCAAGTCCCTTGCGAACCCCGACCGCATCCTCTCGATGATCGACGGCAAGCCCTACGCCAGCCTCATCCGCCACCTTCGCGCCCACGACCTGACGCCTGACGACTACCGCGCCCGCTATGGTCTCGCCGCCGACTATCCGATGGTCGCGCCGGGCTATTCGGAGAAGCGCCGCGCCGCCGCCAAGGCCATCGGCCTCGGCCGCAAGCCCGGTGAAACGCCAAAGCAGGCGGGCCGACCGGCGAAGGCGGCCGCCGCTCCAGCGCCCGCCAAACCCGGCCGCAAGCCGCGCGGGGCCAAGACGAGCGGCTGACCGGAACGCCGCGCCGTCGCCCGGGGGGGAAGACTGTCATTGAGTTGAGGCGCGCCGGACCAGCGATGCGCGCGCCGTGAAGCGTCAACGGGGTCATGTCATGCGCCGTCATCCGGCGTGATGGCGGTAGCTCCGACCATGCGGGGCGAGCCGATCCATCCGACTTGGGCTTGAACCTACGTCCGCGCCGTGCCGTCCGAAACCGGGGCGCGGGCCTCTTTTCCCCGGCGGCTGCGCCGCTTCCTCGCGGCCGCTTCGCTCCAAAACAGGCCCGCGCCTCCGGTCCGCCGCTACGCTCCGGCCCCAAGGGGTTCGTGCGGCCCCGCCCGTCCGAGACGGTTCGCCTGTCGTCGGGGATCGGCCCCGACGCACGATCGGAAAGGAACCGCAACATGTCGCTCGGAACCGTCGTCTTGAACCCCGAAACCAACAGCTATGCCGGCGGGCTCGCCCTCCTGGGCCGCCGCCAGCCGCTTCCCATCGCCATCGTTCCCAATGTGGAGAAGAAGCGCGACAACCAGCCCGACTACCGCATCTGGTCCGGCCCCAGCGAACTCGGCGGGGCGTGGGTGCGGGAAGGGCGCGAGTCGAAGCGCCCCTATGTCTCGGTCCGCATCTTCCACCCGCAGATCGGCGACCAGCCCATCTACGCCACCCTCGGCAAGGCCGCCGGGCAGGATGATGAAGACGTCTTCGCCATCATCCCCAACAGCGTCGTCTGAACGTCGCAGCCCCCGCGCCCGACCGGCGCGGGGGTCCTTTCCGGCGTTCGGTCCGCGCCCCGGACGTTTCGCCGGGGGCGCCTGAACGGGCCTGCCGGACGGCGTCGATCCCGTCTTCCTTCGCGCGCAGCCGGACCCGCCTTTCGGCGCTCCGGCCCGCGAAAGGAGACCGACATGACCGACAAGGATGAAGACGACGCCGTGGCGCGCGCCGCGCGCGCCCGCAAGGGAAGCCCCTTTCTCTCGACCGCGCAGGCCGCCTGGTATCTCGGCCTCGACAGCCGCACCCTCGACAATATGCGCGGGCGCGGCGAGGGGCCGCGCGCCCGCCGCCACGGGCGCTATGTCCGCTATCACATCGACGATCTCGACCACTGGTCGCTGACCAACCGCAGCAAGGTGCGGGGGCGGTTCGATGTCTGATCGCGCCCCGTTCCCGTTCGTCCGCTGGCTGGCGCGAAGCCGCGCCGCGGACCGCCGGGCGCGCCGCTGGCTAGGCGCGGCCGCCGCCGGGGCGACGCTCGTCGGCCTGTCCGCTGCGCTCGATTTCGGCGTCCGGCCCGCGCCGCGCCTCGTCTGGAACGCCTCGGCCAGCGCGCCGGTCGGCCTCTGGCGCATCGATCCGCGCGCGCCCTTTCGCGTCGGCGACATGGTGCTGGCGTCGCCGCCCGCGAGCGTTCGCCGCCTCGCCGCCGAGCGCCGCTACCTGCCCATGAACGTGCCGCTGCTCAAGCGCGTGGCCGCCGCCGACGGCGACCTCGTCTGCGCGCTCGGGCCGTGGATCTACGTGAACGCCCGCCTCGTCGCGACCCGCCGCGAGGCGGACCGGCTCGGCCGACCGCTGCCCTGGTGGCGCGGATGTCGCCGCCTGAAGAACGGGGCGGTCCTCCTGCTGATGGACGCGCCGGACTCCTTCGACGGACGCTATTTCGGACCCGTCCCGCGCGCCGCCGTGATCGGAAAGGCGACCCCGCTGTGGCTGCGCTAAAGCGCGTCGCGCTCGCGCTCGTGCTCGGAATGACCGGCGCGCCCGCCGTCGCCGACCCGGCGCCCGCCGCCCCGGTCGCTGCCGTCGCGATCCCGCCCGCCGTCGCGCGATGGACGCCGCTGATCCGCGAAGCATCGCGCCGGTTCGGCGTGCCCGAGGCGTGGATCGCCGCCGTGATGCGCGCCGAAAGCGGCGGCCGGACCCATCTCGACGGGCGTCCGATCGTCTCGCGCGCAGGCGCGATGGGCCTGATGCAGGTGATGCCCGGCACCTACGCCGCGATACGGCGGCGGTACGGACTCGGGTCCGATCCGCACCATCCGCGCGACAACATCATGGCGGGGACGGCCTATCTGAAGCTGATGCATGACCGCTTCGGCTATCCCGGCCTGTTCGCCGCCTACAACGCCGGTCCTGGCCGCTACGTCGAGCATCTGGCGACCGGGCGGCCGCTTCCCGGCGAGACGCGCGCCTATATCGCCCAGCTCGCCCGCGGGCCTGCGACGCCCGAGATGCCGCCCGCCATCCTGTCCGGCGAGAGCCTGTTCTTCGCGCTCACCCGACCGGCGGCGTCGACCTCCGCCCCGCCGGACAGGATGGCGTCCGACAGTCTGTTCGCGGTGCGGCGACCGCTGGACGAGCGTCCGTGAGGCGAGGGGGATGTCCGCTCAGACTCGCCCATCATCCGGCGCGGGGCGGACCGCCTCAAGGACGACGGGGCCCCACCATTTTTCCCGGCGGACAGACGTCAGCCTTCCCGATCGAACGCCGGGCGCGCCGGGAAAAATCGTTTCCCCCATCGCCGCTGCGCGGCCGCTTCGCGGTCCCTGACCCGGCCCGCCCCGCGCCGGAAACGACCCCTGTCTTTCACTCGACAGGAGGTTCAAATGACCTTGGAACAGCATATCGAAGAACTGCGCGCCGAGCTTCGGGGCGTCCTTGATCCGCGCGAACTGCGTCAGATCGCGGCCGAACTGGAAGCCGCTGAAGCCCAGCGGGCGATGCTCGAAACGGCGTCGCTCGAGCTTCTGGAGCAGGGGTGATGAGCCCCTGCGACCGCGCCGAAGACCGGCGCGAACTCGCCCGGCTCCTGAAGGGCCGGGCCGAAATGGAGGCCGATGCGATGGCGCTCGAAGCCGAGTTCGGGACGACGCGCAGCGCTCGGCGCCGAAGCGCCATCAATGACGATCTCTATCTTCTCATGCTGATGAGGGTATCGCTCGACTGGAAGATCGAGGTCATCAAGGCGCGGTTGAGACAAGCGCGAGGCTGATCCAGCGGAGAGGCGGCGCTTCGGCGTTGCTTCCCTTGGTGCCGCGGACGGGGAAGGAGCCGTGCGGGCTGCTGGGGAGGGCGCAGGAGGAAGGGGAGGCTATGGCAAGATAAAGCAACAGCGCCATCTCTTCGGGATGGCGCTGCAAGTGATTGTCTGCACATCGTTTTTTCAGAAGAGAAATGGCGCCATGTTCGGCGCGATGGCGCCATAGGGCGCCACAAGCCCGCAACTGCTGGGTTTCCGACGGCGCCATGGCTCTTAAGCGCGGGGTGAGCTCATGGCGGTGTTGATCTAAGCTCCGCCGTGAGTAGGGATGGCTGCGACGTGTTGGGGGATTTTCATTGTCTGAAGTCGAAGAACTGTTTGCCGTCGTTGATGCTTTGGAGAAGATCGCGGCGGTCAGCGACGAGCCGGAGGTAAGGAAATCGATCCAGGCGATCGGCGACGCGTGCAACGCTGTGCATGAAGTCTTTTCCGGATCGTGGATTGGCTATCACGCTCGAACGTACCAGGAAGGCTTTGAGGCTGAGCCCGGAGCACGCTTCGACAGCGAGTGGGGAGTACGCGGGAGCGGCTTGAGCGGAACGACAGGCCGATGGGTGCAGTATGGTCGCGACGCTGTCCGTCGGTACATATTCGGGCAAGCCGGATATGACTCGCTCGGTGAACTGCCCGATCGCGCCAGCATCATCGAGCGAGATTTCGAACGGCTCAAAAGCCAGGCCATATCCATCCTTTCCAGCGCGCTTTCCGAACGCGATGACACCTATCTCGCCAAGCTCAAGACCGACCTCGAAAAGGTGAA